>Ga0315285_10000258_pt1 | contig 53576 bp, 43 predicted proteins | sample YL17G09_36_MG_FD_203698 | JGI IMG/M metagenome (GOLD analysis project Ga0315285, IMG submission 203698) | Sediment microbial communities from Yellowstone Lake, YNP, Wyoming, USA - YL17G09_36 | ecosystem: Environmental > Aquatic > Freshwater > Lake > Sediment | place: USA: Wyoming | collected... | reverse complement strand
TACTATTATATTAATTATGATGTAAATGGCCATCCATATGTGGCCAAAGGTACTCGTACTGATCAGGTAGTTAATCAGGCGGTAGTGGTGAGTTTATCCAGTGAGAACCCCTCAGTGATCCAAGTACCTACGACTGCGACCATATCGGTAGGCAACAACTATGCGTACTTTAATATCCAGGCGGTGGGAACAGGGTCGAGCACGCTGACGGCCAGTGCTTCAGGGTGGGATAGTAAGACTAGTTCTGTAATTCAGGTAGTGGGTGCATGGTTGTTAGCGGATGTGACAGTAGGGGCTGGGACACAAACGACTGGAGCAGTGGGGTTAACCAGTGGGACTGCACCCACTGGAGGATACACGGTCAACCTGATCAGTAGTGATCAGACGATTGCGAGTGTACCTGCGACGGTGACAATAGCAGAAGGGAACAGTTACACTTATTTCACGATTGTTGGTCACAATGTAGGTACTGCGGTGATACAATTATCGGTGTCAGGGTTTACGGAGGTAGACACGGTAACGGTGGTGAAGCCGACATTTCAGTGGAACAATGTTCCCTCACAGGTAACGATTGGGGCAACGAGTGCCGTTTCTTCTTACACTTATGTGCCTAACGGGAGCTACTATCAGTACTATTATTATAATAATCCCCCCTGGTACAAAGGTACTCGTACTGATCAGGTAGTTAATCAGGCGGTAGTGGTGAGTTTATCCAGTGAGAACCCCTCAGTGATCCAAGTACCTGCGACTGCGACCATATCGGTAGGCAACAACTATGCGTACTTTAATATCCAGGCGGTGGGAACAGGGTCGAGCACGCTGACGGCGAGCGCATCTGGGTGGGATAGTAAGACTAGTGGGGTGATCCAAGTCACAAGTGGTACTGGATTATTTTATAAAGATAACAGCTTTTTCGCTAAGAACTCTATACCATCCAAACCTAACATAGTAAATAAAAATAATATTGCCGAAAATAACCAGAAATTTGAGATATTATCATCAGGGCAAGGCATTATTCAGAATCTTCTTGCTCTCTCAATTATATCATTTGCTGGAGAAGAAACAGATAAAATCATTAAAGGAAGTTATGGGACTGAAGCCTTCTCCCCAACCGTCGAGTATAATATCATCAATGGGAATACAGCCCAAAATGGCGGCGGGATAGCATGTTTTATCTCATCAGCTATTATTCGCAACAACCTATTTGTGGGCAATTCCTCTGCAGGTGATTTAGGCGGTGGCGCTATTTATATCTCCGGTCAATCTTCAGATGTGTTAATTACTGGAAATACCATTTGTCAAAACAGCGCGAATTCTAGTAACGGTGGAGGCATCTTTGTTGAGGAAGGACTGGCTGCAATTAAAAATTGTATACTTTGGGAGAATGGTGATGATTTGTGGAACTGCTCAGCGATCTATTCATTAGTAACAGATATTTCAACTGACCCTGGTAATGGCAATCTATCCGAAAACCCAATCTTTATTCAGACTAACAACCCAGGTGTTGAAGGCTATTATCACCTCGGAACAGGCTCACCGTGTATCAATGCTGGTGATCCGGCTTATACACCTGCTTTTGGAGAAGCGGATATTGATGGTGATGCGCGCGTTGTCAATCAGCGAATAGATATTGGTGCAGATGAGGTAGCTGATGAAACAGTGCCTGTTATTTCAAATATAAATTTAAATCCCTCGGAGAATCAGTGTGTAGTAACCTGGAAAACTGATGAAGTCGCGACCTCTCAGGTAGAGTATGGTGAAACAGAAGCCTATGGCTCAATTACACCACTTCAAACGCAACTTGTGACTGAACATAATGTAACAATTACAGGACTGATTTCCAATACCACCTACCACTGCCGAATTCACTCACAAGATGCTTTCGGAAATACAGCAATATCTCCAGATATGAGTTTTGTTACTATTGCAGATACTAACATGCCTGAGACTATAATTACTACAGCGCCCTCAGAAGGAGGGACTGCATGTTCAATCCCTGTACAAATATGTTGGACTGGATCTGATAACGAAACCCAAGTGGGACAACTGCTCTATTCATTTAGGATTGATGGCGGAGCATGGTCTGAGTGGAGCACTTCAATTTGTAATTCCCTTACCCTCACTGATGGTCAGCACGTATTTGAGGTTAAGGCTAAAGACCTTACCGACAATGAAGACCAGACACCAGCTACACGGTCATTCAGTGTAGACACAGGGGTGCCTTTGATATCCAGCATTACATCTGACCCTGAAGCTGGCTCTGTTGATATCACCTGGAATACAAATGAACCATGCACATCACAGGTGGAATATGGGCTGGATAGCAACTATGGCTTTGAGAGCTCACTTCAGACAAGCTTAGTGACTAGCCATACTGTTACAATCGCTGGTCTTGAACCAAACACAACATACCACTTCCAAGTGAAGTCTAAAGATGCTTGTGAGCGAGAGGCTGAGTCAGATGACTTAATGTTTACCACACTCGAAGATACAAGTGCTCCTGAAACCCATTTTACATCAGGACCAGACAATAACGGAAAAGCATGTGACACTGCTGTAGATTTTTGCTGGATTGGAGATGATGATGCAACTCCTGATTCAGAACTCCAGTATTCATTTAAGATTGACGAACAAGATTGGTCAGAATGGTCCACAGATACTTGTAATAGTTTTATAGGACTTCCTGAGGGCTTGCACACTATCCAGGTGAAGTCAAAGGATGATCTAGGCAATGTAGATTCAACACCTGCATACAGAAACTTCTATGTAGACAAAACTCCGCCAACATTGTCAAATGTTTCAGTGAGCCCTAAGGATTACCGTGCAACAATAAACTGGAATACTAGCGAACCAGCTACTTCACAGGTAGAATATGGTATGACAACAGCTTATGGAATATCCTCATCTTTAAACAACGTTATGGATGGAGCACACATGGTTATCCTTTGGGGATTATCCCCTGAGACCACTTATCACTTCCGTGTTAAATCAAATGATGGGTGCCACGAAGTTGTATCGGGGGATCAAACATTTACTACCATGGCAATATTGCCACCCAATCTTAGTATTCGAGCACTTCAAGCGCCTCAAACAACTATAGCGCTTGGCAAAATAGAGGTCTCCTGGCTGGTTGAAAACAAAGGTCCCGGTGATGCTACCACAAATTGGGTTGATAACTTATACTTATCTCCAGACGACGTCTTAGACGAAAATGATACACCTCTTGGTACTTTTCAACATGATGGTGCCCTTCCTGAATTTGGGGTTTATTCAAGAACTGTACAGCTTCAAATGCCTCTTTTGCAAGAGGGTTCATACTATCTATTTGTTAAAAGTGATGCCATGCAAGCCGTCGTGGAAACTAATGAAGAAGATAATCTTCAAGCGCAGCCAATAGATTTTTTACATGTAGAAACTATGGTAGTATCGCCTGGGGAAATCCCTTTGAATCTCGTTCCTGGAGTTGCTGTGAATGGTCAACTTGATATAGGTAACCTTGGTGCCACTGCTATGACGGGAATAGAGGCACTCATAGAAAACGCGACACCGAACATTGAAATACAAATCACTACTCCTCAAATACTTGCCAGTAAGTCTGTAGATAAGGTTAATTACACTGTAATCGCAAGAGATGAAAGCGTCCTGCAAAATTCACCTATTATAAGTTTTACAAATGATGATATAGAGGAAACCAGTGTAACATTTAACATCAAGGTTATTCCCAGACATCCTAACCTTTCGGTTAACCCCGGATACTTGGAGACGGGAATGCTTCGAGGAATGCAGACTTTAGTTGAATGCGAGCTCTCCAACATTGGTGCTGTGCCCGTATATAACCTCGTTGTTCAACTTCCGGCCACTACCTGGATGTCACTAATTACACCAGAGAATTTAGGCACTTTAATGCCGGGCGAGAAGAAAAAAATTGGTATTTCGTTGTTGCCACCTTCAAATCTACAACTTGGACCATACAGCGGTAATATCGTAGTCTCAGGGAGCAATGCGAATCTCTCAATCGGTTTCCTCTTTAATGCTATCTCAGATGGTATTGGGGATTTGAAAATACATGCTGAAGATGAATTCACCTATTTTGCTGATGAGCATCCACCAGTAACTGGAGCAAAGGTGGTGTTAAAGAATGCAACAACTGGTACGGTTGTTTACCAGGGTGAGACAGACGACAACGGTGTTTGTGAACTTCAGCAAGTTGTGGAAGGTTTTTATAATCTAGAAGTAGCCGCAGAAAAACATGGGACCTATCGCTCGACTGTTGAAGTTATTGCAAGTAAGGTAAATGAAATTCTAGCATTCTTGCCAAGGCAACTTGTCACCTATACCTGGAATGTAGTTCCTGTTGAAACCGAAGACAAGTATGAAGTGAAACTCGAAGCAGTATTTGAGACCCACGTTCCAGCCCCTGTAATTACTGTTGACCCGATGGTGATCGACCTTACCAAGCTCAGTTATGATTCGGAAGGAAAAACTGTCGTGAACTATACCATTACAAACCATGGCCTCATTGCTGCAAATGATGTAGCTATTAAATTTAATACACATGCTTTATACCAATTGACACCATTAATAGAAAATTTGGGGCAGTTGAAAGCTTTGAGTTCAATCATAGTACCTGTAACTATTACTAGATTAAATGTACAACATAGCACTTCAAAACTAACTAATAATTCAGGTGGTGTGGAGGTTTTAGAAGGTAGTATAGTTGACTGTATTGTTGCAGGTATTGTCGATTATTTCTTTTGGTGTGATATAATTCAACATAGAAATACACCTATTATAGCGAAAGCAAATGAATTGTGCTTGGGATCAAGCGTTGCTTCGAATATATCTGAATTAGGAACAGGAAATGGATACGGTTCTGGCTCAGGTCCTAGTATCAATGCTCCTTCATTCTCTCAAGATATAGATTGCAGCAAATGTTTAAATAGCATTAACGGGGCTTTTTTAGGGTGTGCACAGGATTTTGTTGGGAAAATTGTACCTTTGGGTTGCGTAGCTGGCCCAATCATAGATACCGCTACATTGTTGGACCAATGTGCTTCGAATGGTTATCAGCTAGATTGTGCTAAAAGTGGATTAGAAAGTATAGTTTCAATAATTTATGATTGTATCCTTGAGAATCCAATATTTGGTTCTATGTGGACTGCTTATACATGTTATCAAGATCTTATCCACGCTTGTCCAGAATTACAGGTTACAAATATAAAGGATGATAGACAAACTGAAAATAGTTCCAATAATATCCCTCTTATAGGATATAAAAAGTCTTTTGGTACAACTCCAGTCAGTGATGAAGATATTAAGATACATCTTGAAAACCTTAAGACACAGATGGATAGGGTTAAACTAATTACTGAAGCTTTTACCCAACTTTTTGGTGATCCTACTTGGCTTAGCTGTCGGTTAGATGAAGAAAATATATTTAGGAACTGGTTAACATATTTCGTAGATGCTACTGATGCATATAGTGAGATTGGTATAAAAATTTCCGAATCAGAGTTATCACAACTTAAAAATTATCCACTACCCAGCCAATTAACAATTGCTGATGTTGAAAATTTTGTGACACGATGGAACCGAACACAGAACTATTGGGAGAGTGGTATTTTTGAAGCTACTGATGTGCCGCCAGGAGAAAATACAGACTTTATTGCTGTTGATCTGCTTAATCAGGAATTTAATAATGCAAGCAATGCGGCTGAATTAAATATTCAAGCTGGTTATCAAGGGGTTTTCGATGGTATTGGAGCAGCACTACAACAGATAAAACAGGACATATTTAATGCACCTGAGAGCGGCGTATGTGCCCAGGTAAGAATTAGAGTTGACCAACAGGTCACGCTCACCCGGACTTCTTTCCAAGCTACATTGGAGATTGAAAACTCACCTGATAACGTTCAACTCCAGAATGTAAGTATAACCCTTAATATTCTTGATGATAATGGCACTATCTCGAATGATAATTTCGGAATCTCTGTGCCCGAGTTAACCAATATAACTGATATAACAGGCGATGGATCTATAATACCTGGAGCCAAAGCAAAAGCAATTTGGACACTTACTCCCATGCGCGATGCAGCACTTGATCAACCGAAACAGTATTTTGTAGGAGGAACTCTAGAATATGACCAGGGAGACATGCATATAATTATACCTTTATTCCCAGCAACTATTCTGGTTAAGCCGGACCCTTTGCTAGCATTAGACTATTTCCTTATAAGAGATGTTTACAGTGATGATCCCTTTACGCCACAGATAGAGCTTGCAGAACCTTTTCCCTTGGGGCTGATTCTGAAAAACCTTGGTAAAGGAGAGGCGAGAAATGTTCGAATCACATCATCACAACCACAAATTGTAGAAAATGAATTGGGTCTTCTGATTAATTTCAATATAATTGGAACCCAAGTAAACACTGATCAAGTTGAACCATCACTAACAGTGAATTTAGGCAATGTTGGATCAGGCCAGACAGGAGTAGCTATGTGGTTGATGACCTCAACATTGGAGGGAAGGTTTATCGAATACAAAGCAACATTTGAACATGTTGACGAGCTTGGAGATCCTCGTCTATCTTTGATAGACAGTGTAAATATCCATGAACTTATTCACGCTGTAAGGATTGATATTCCAAGCGATGATTATAAGCCTGATTTTCTAGTGAATGACAACTCAGATCCTGATCATTTCCCTGACACGCTATATAATAGTGATGGCTCAACTGCGGTGGTGAATGTAGGACTGAATCCTGTTGTTGCTGGACAAGTAACAAATGATCACCTTGAAGTGCAGTTGTCAGCAACCGTGCCAACTGGTTGGGTTTATATCCAAGCCGATGATCCCGGCCAGGAGCAGTTCCCCCTGGAACGAGTCGTACGCTCTGATGGACGAGAGATCCTTATAAACGAGAATGCATGGACTACGCACCGGACGATACGATTGGAAGGTCAGCCACCATACAGACAAAACTTGTTGCATCTATTGGATAAAGACAGCACAGGGTCTTACACACTAGTTTATGGGGTATCAGATAAGGATAATGATGGAATACCTAATAACCTTGATATCTGTCCCGATCACTACAACCCTGATCAATTCGATAATGATAATGATAAAGTTGGAAATGTCTGCGATAACTGCTGGCAAATTGCTAATCCTAATCAGCTTGATTCAAACGGAAATTGTTCATCCCCGCCGTATGATTTTGATCCTACCTGCGGTGACGCCTGTGATCTGTGTACAGACCTTGATGGCGATGGATATGGAAGAGAGGGACTCAATAACACTGGATGCGCTCATTCTGAATATGACTGTGATGATACTAATCCTGCTATTTATCCTGGAGCACCTGAAGTATGCAATGGGAAAGACGATGACTGTGACACTCTGACGGATGAAGACTTAAGCCAGAGTTGTGGAACTGGAGCATGTGCAGGAACGAAAACTTGCTCAACAGGTTCGTGGACTAACTGCAACTCTTATAATAACGTATGCGGTGATTGTGCCCTTTGTTCTGCAGAAGGTGAATGTAATGTATTTTCAAGTGGAACCTTATGTAGACCATCGGTAGGGGTTTGCGATGTAGCTGAGTATTGTACAGGAAGTGCTCCCGAGTGTCCACCTGATGCTTCTCAAGCTGACGGTACAGCATGTAGCGATGGAACTGCTTGCACTACAGGTGAGACCTGTTCGGGTGGTATTTGTGCAGGAGGTGTACCAGTCAACTGTGATGATAGCAACATCTGTACGAACGATAGCTGTGAACCATCTTTAGGATGTCAAAATATTCAAGTAATAGATGGTACCTCTTGCTCTAACTTGCTTTTCTGTGATGGCGAGGAGAATTGTAAAACTGGTGAATGCAGTGCTAGTACCCCACCAAATGTTGATGATGAAATAGCCTGTACCAAGGATAGCTGCGATGAAGAAGAAAATAAGATTCTGCACCTGCCAGATGATTCGCTCTGCAATGACGATGAATTCTGCAATGGGATAGAGGTATGTAATGCTGAAGTTGGTTGTCAACCTGGGATATCACCTGAGCTCGACGATAACAATGAATGTACAGAGGATTCGTGTGACGAGATAAATGATGTGGTAATGCATGATCCTCGACCTCAAGTAGGTAACCTCTGTATAAACAGTACAGGCATCTGCCTGGGAAATGGTACCTGCTTTGTGGAATGTATGGTGGATGGAGATTGCAATGATAATGTAGCATGCACTCTAAATCAGTGCGACACTAGCCAGACCCCTTACAAGTGTGTTTACATACCAGATAATACTTTCTGTAGTGATGGAGAATACTGTAACGGTATTGAGACATGTGATGCTGTATTAGGTTGTCAGTCTGATGCTCCACCCCAAGTTGACGATGAGAACGAATGTACGGATGACTCCTGCGACGAGGAAAATGATAGAGTAGTTCATGATCCTCAAGCTCATGTGGATCAGCTTTGCAAGAATAATGCAGGTATCTGCCAGAACGATGGGTCTTGTGACGTTCGATGTATGGAAAATGTTGAATGCACTGACGGTATTGATTGTACTATCGATTGGTGTAATACAACACCGTCTCCCTATGTATGTGTACATGACATTGATGATTCACTTTGTAATGATGACTTATTCTGTAATGGAGTAGAGGTATGCAACGCTGAGCTGGGTTGTCAGTCAGGCACATCTCCCCAGGTTAATGATGCTAATGAATGTACTGAGGATTACTGCGACGAAGTTAAAGATGAGGTAGTGCATGATCCACTACCTCACGCAGGTGACCTCTGTATAAATAATACAGGAACCTGTCAGGCGGATGGCTCATGTCGTGTGGAATGTGTAGAGGATGGTGATTGCGCCGATCCTGTACCATGCACCATAGACCGTTGTAATACCATCCAGATGCCTTCAAGATGCGTCCATGAGCCAGATATCACCATCTGTAACGATTATAATGGATGCACTTTAGATATCTGTGATCTTGTAGCAGGATGTCAGCATCCACCAGTTGCTAATAATACTCCCTGCGATGATGGTAATCCCTCTACCGGGAACGATGTCTGTGTAGATGGAATGTGCATCGGTACTACCATTAACCGCAACCCAGTAATAACCTCGACACCAGTAACAGAAGCTACGGCAGGAGTATTATACAGCTATGATGTGGAAGCTAGGGATGATGATGGAGATACCTTAACCTACATTTTAACGATTAAACCTACTGGTATGACTATTAATGGTTCAACAGGGTTGATTCAATGGACGCCAACGAGCAGCCAGGTTGGTACACGTAATGTTACCGTGGAGGTAAGTGATGGGAGAGGAGGTAGGGCTACTCAGTCATTTACCATCACTGTGAAAAGAGTTGATCGTACACCACCTGTGATTAGCTTAGAAGCCATCCCCTTCTTTGTGAAGAAGGGTAAGATTGTTACCATTAAGCTACGTTCTAATGAGGCGCTGGGCAAGGTAGTGGTGAAGGTGAGACAGAGCTTAACAAAAGCATATCCTGTTACTATGCAGCTTGACACCTCAACTACAGATCCCTATGACTACATTGGAACATTTAACACTGCTCAGGCAAGCTTAGGATTAGCATTGGTGCAGGCGGATGTTCAAGACCTTTCTGGCAACAGAAGCCTTGCCTTCAACCTCTTCTTCATTTTGCCAAAGTAGGTAGCATAGTCATTTACAGTTAAAAGGCAGGGGTCTCCAGAGACTCCTGCCCGATTATAGATAGAATTACAGAGTTTGGATTTTCAAAAATACCAATTTGAATCAGATGTATTTATAAAATAAGCAGGCTGCACCATAAGCAGCCTGCTTAGAATAAATAAATTCATCATTTTACTGAACAGATTGTAGATATAATGTACCTCCTTCACGAATGTCCTTTCAGTCTGTTCGTCAAGTTTTCTTGACTCTGCGATCCATTTCTGAAACACCAGCTTCTTTGCCATGCCCAGCCTTAAAGAACCGCCCCTCTGTTTGAACTATGCTTGAAGTCTTTTTTCTAAGATAACCAGGTTCATAATATCATCACGATTGTACTGTAAGAGAATGCCGAGAGCCTGCTGATCGTGATACCTCACATAATTCTCCCACAGTTGCATGGCTTCCCAGCCATCAATGCCTTTTGAGGTTCTCTCGATACCCAGTTGCTCTTCCACCCGCTTGAGGCCACCATAGAGATTTCTTTCCCAGCACTCATACATAAGATCGAAGCAGGTGTAGTGTGTGGTAAGATCAAGTCCCAATTTGTTTCTTATCACGGGAAGATCAAAACGGCTTCCATTGTAGGTGATGATGGTCTCAATACCATTAAGACTCTCGAGAAGATTTTCGCAGGTTATCTCATTCCCGATGAGCTGACGCACGCGACCATCAGAATAGAAGATACCGATAATGGTAATATCACTGCTATAGGAGGTCTCGATGTCGAGATAGGCTTTCATGCAAGAATCTCATAATCCTCGATGCGCGTTCCTTGATGCTGGATAGAACGGAAACAACCATCATCTCGTATCCAATATCCAGAATCCTGTAGTTAGTGTCTGAACGAAAACCCTCGCACATTACATCATCTGTCATTTCGAAAGAGCTAAAGCGACTGAGAAATCTCAAGCAAATTCATAGATTTCTCCCTTCAGTCGAAATGACAATAGGGCCAAAACAGAGGTTTTCGGTCAGACACTAGTTAGTTGATTCACTTTACCTTTGAGAGATGTGTTCTATTTCAGCGGGGAGCTGGGCAAGGTTATCGATAATTACCTCAGGCATCTCCTGCATCAACTCTTCTCTACTGGCAACTCCGGAGGAGAGGGCGATTACCTTTACTCCCGCACTTCTGCCGGCGATGACGTCGGCCTTGGAATCGCCTACAAACACACAGTCAGCAAGAGAGAGCCCTAGTTCTTCTACACACTTTATAAGAGAGGCGGGATCTGGCTTGGGCTTTGTTTCACCGGCGGTAACCACTGCGTCAAAAAGGTTGTCAATCTCCAGGTTTTTTAACTCTCTCCACTTCCCATCTCCTTTGGACATCCTACCGGTAGCAACTCCTATCTTCATTCCTCTGTCTTTTAAAGTGAGCAGCACTTCTCTCACATGTGGTTTCAATGGGATGTGGTGTTTTGAGAGGGAAATAAACTCATGCCTCATCTCGCTAATGAATTCTTTGATGTGCTCGGGCATAAGTGAGGGGTAGAGCATGGCGAGTAATTGCTCTAACGACATAAATTGATTTAAAAAATCAGACAATTCCTTTATATCAACTGTAGTAAGGTTACAACGTGTGGCTGCATGATTAAAGGCCATCTGGTAGGCGTAAAGCGAATCAATCAAGGTGCCATCGAGATCGAAAATAACTCCTTTAATTATCCCCATTATCTCCTTTCCTCTCTGTGAGTAGCAGATAACCGTGCAGAATCCTTTAACTCATTCTTCGTAGTATGTGGATTCTCTCCAAAACGGGAGGGTGGCTGTAGTCTAAAAACACCTTGAGCGGGTGGGGGGTGAGGTTGGAGAGGTTATCGACCGTGAGCTTTTTTAACGCTGAAATCATTGATTCTGACTTTCCATAGGTGGCCACCGCATACGCATCGGCTTCATATTCATATCTTCTGGAGAGAATCTTACTAAAGACAGAGATGATGGTGCTGATGGGAGTATAGAGAAAGGCAAAGAAAAAAAGACTCGCATAAATGGAGGTATGACCCATTTTAAATGCTGAAAATAGTCCTTCGTTTTTGATGAACAGGGAAAGAATAAAAAACATTATGCCGGTGGTGGTAATACTCATGAACATGGATTTTAAAATATGTTTTTTCTTATAGTGCCCCATTTCATGGGCAAGGATAGAGACGAGCTCATCAACGGTATGTTTGTTAATAAGGGTGTCGAAGAGAACAATCCTGCGGAATTTTCCAAAGCCAATGAAGAAGGCGTTTGATTTGGTGGAATGCCGTGAAGCATCCATGGTAAAGACACCTTTCATTTTGAAACGCTGGGATTGGGCATAGTTCTCAATAGCTGATTTGAGCTCACCCTCTTTCAAGGGGAAGAACTTGTTAAACAGTGGTAAGAGTATCACCGGGGCAACGAAGGTGATCACTATTTGAAATACCACTACCACCACCCAGCAGTATGCCCATGCCCAGGGGCCTGCCTTCTCGAAAAACCAGAGGATCAGGGAAAAGAGACTCCCGCCAATAACCACCGTGAGAAGCCAGCTTTTGAGCATATCGAGCACAAAGGTTTTTACCGTAGTTCGATTGAAACCGAATTTTTCTTCAATGACAAAGGTACTGTAGGTAGAGAAAGGGATGGAAAGTAGCTGGGATGCCGCGAGAAGAATACCAGCAAAAATGAGCCCTGTGGGGATGGAGCTCCATTGAAAGCTGCGGGCAATTAGATCCACGTAGTTAAATCCACCAATGAGGATGAACGCTATGGTAAGGGGGGTGATGATAGTATCGGTGAGTATTCCAAAGCGGGTAGTTTCCTTGAGGTAGTGCTGTGCCTTTTTGTATCTTTCAGTATCATAGTGCCCTTGGAATTCTTCAGGTAGATCAATTTTGACATGCTTTAAATTTAAGATATCTATTATAGTGTCGAGAAGGTAGTCAACGATTATAATCGCGAGAATGATGAGGAGATAGATGTTCATACGTAGTAATGACGAATTATGGGTTATCAATTATGCATTGCAAAACATTTATTACTAGAGCACGTTTTTGAGGTAGAGCGCAGTTTCCAAATCTCTTTCTATTTTTAATTTTCTGCTAAAGAAGGCCTGATCAAAATCGATGCGATTTGCAATGAGATTGAGGAAGAGTGAAGGTTTAGCTCTTAAGATAACATCAGGTTTACTACAGTTCTCTGCTGGTTGTGGCTTAAGCATACCTTCTCTCACGGTAAAGGCATAGTGATAGGTAACTCCAGTAATGTCAAAGAGGAATGTTTTTCCCTCAATCTCTCTCAGTTTATGTGTGAGACGTGGATTTTTTTTTGACAAGAAGAAGCATAAGAGAGACCAAAAGTACCGATGAGTGAACGCAGGTGCGAAGCGTGCGACACGATCAATCATTCAAGAGGTGTCTCCTTAAGTGTAGGATGAGGGTGCACGGTACAGGTGTAGAGCATCCAATCAACTCTTACTGCTTATCAAATACTCCTTGATGAAATCATCGATATTGCCATCGAGCACAGACTCAACATTTCCTGTTTCTTTGTTAGTCCGGTGGTCTTTGACCATTCGGTAGGGCTGCATGACGTACGAGCGTATCTGACTTCCCCAGGCAATCTGCTTCTTAGTGCTGTGGAGCTCTTCCATCTTTTTTTCCTGTTCCCGGAGTTGACGTTCGTAGATCCGCGCCTTCAATACCTTCATCGCCATTGCTTTGTTTTTATGTTGAGAACGCTCGTTCTGGCACTGGACTACGATACCGGTGGGGAGATGAGTGATTCTTACCGCAGAGTCTGTTTTATTTACGTGTTGACCTCCCGCACCACTTGCTCTGAAGGTGTCAATCCGTAGCTCAGACTCATCGATCTCAACGACGATTTCATCCTCAATGTCTGGATAGACAAATACCGAGGCGAATGAGGTATGACGACGCTTCCCTGCGTCATAGGGAGAGATACGCACCAAGCGGTGAATACCTACTTCTGCCTTAAGATACCCGTAGCTGTAGTCACCTACCACGGAGAAGGTAACGTTTTTAATACCCGCTTCATCACCGGTGAGTATTTCAATGATTTCAGCTTTGTAGTTTTGTTTCTCAGCCCACCGCAGATACATCCTGAGCAGCATTTCCGCCCAATCCTGGGCTTCTGTTCCACCGGCACCGGCATTGATACTCACGAAGGCATTGTTGATATCATTGTCTCCATTTAACATGTGGCGGAATTCGATATCTTCCACTTCCTTGATGATAGTGGTGAGATGGCGCTCAATCTCGCTGCGTACTTCACTATCATCTTCTTCTTTCGCGAGTTCCAGAAGCTCTCTGTGCTCATCACATTGATGTCGCAGGTGATTCCAGCTTTCAACAACCTCACTGGTCACTTTCCTTTCTTTTGAAAGCCGGCGAGCTTCAAGATTGTTTGTCCAGAACTCAGGGTGCTCGGTTTTCTTTTCTATTTCTTTAAGGCGATGCTCTTTCTCATCTATCTCAAAGATAGCCTCTTAAGTTACTGATTCTTTCTCCTACTTCTTTTAAATAGGTCTCCAATTCATTGAAGGTCATAGGTTTCTCCCTTGCTCATGATTACTCTTTCTGATGAGGGCACTCAAGAACACTATAGCAGAAAAAAGTGTAGAAAAATAGGCAAATACATCCCCATAGGTAGTATAAAATGTTGAAAGGTGTAGCATAGTTATTGTACCAGTTATGAGCGTTTCAGTAAAGAGGGTGCTTGAGGTTTTTATCTCACCTGTTGCATCGATGAGCGCACTAATGCCAGTATTGGCTGCCCTGGCGATAGAGCGACGATTCTCAATGGCTCGAAAAACCACCATGGAGAGGTGCTGGTAGGGGGCGCTGGTGTTTCCAAACCAGGCATCATTGGTGATATTAATAAGAAAATGTGCCCCCTGCTTCACAAACCTTCTGGTGAGATCCGGGAAAATAATTTCATAGCAGATGAGAACACCACAGGAAGCCTCTGGCAGGCTAAGGAGCGTTATTTCTTTGCCAGAGTGAAAATCACCTATCCCCTCCACCATTTTAGCGATAAAGGGGAAGAACCTTTTAAGAGGAACATATTCGCCATAGGGAACAAGATGAATTTTATCATACCTTCCTACCATTTCTCTATGAGGCGAGAGCAGGAAGGCACTGTTGAAATTGTACCATCTGCCATCTCGCTGATCATACACCGGGCTTCCCAGCAAGAGATAGGTGCTGCTCTCACCGATGATGGAAAAGATCAGATGCTGGTAGTCTGGCTCAGATTGAAAGTAAAATGGAGTCGATGCCTCTGACCAGATAACCAGCCTGGCGTTTTCCTCACGTGCCTTGAGGGTTAGTGCCTGGTGTACTTCCATAGCGTATTTTCTGAATGCGAGGTTCCACTTGATATTTTGATCGATATTTGCCTGTACCAGTCCTACTTTGATGGCGGTTGATGAGTCAGTCAGTTTTTTCATTTCTGTAAGACGCACTTTCCCATAGAGAGTAGTGGCGATTAGCAAGAGGAGGGCAAAGGTGATTTCCTTGTAGGGAATAATTTTAGTGGTTATCCCTCTGAGTAACAGGTAGAGAGTGGTATTTATATACACAATAAGGAAGGTTATTCCATATACTCCGGTGATATCTGCGCACTGAATGAGTAAAAGGGAGCGGTACTGGGAATATCCTAGATTCTCCCAGGGAAACCCCGTGAACAGAAATGAGCGGAGATACTCCATGGTGACCCAAATGAAGGGGAGGCACATTGATACCTTAAGAGAAGTCTTCTTTTCGATGAACTGTGCACCTGCAAGGGCACACCCGAAATAGAGACTGAGATAGCTCACCAGGAGTAGCATAACTAAAATTCCTAGGGGATAACTCAGTTTACCGTAGGTAGTAGTTACCACTACAATCCAGTAGATAAGACCCGTGTAGAAAATACCTCCACAAAGCCATCCGATAAGGAAGGTACGATACACACTTTTGCCTTGTATTACATAGAGGAGGGGGATTAGGGCAATCCAGGATACTATTGACAGGTCGAACTTGGGAAAACTCAGGATGAGAAGAAAAGCCGATAAGAAGATGAGTGCGATATCCTTTCGGTAGGTAATACCTCCAGTGCTATAGTAATTAGATTTTTTTGAATTTTTTATCATTTGGTGAAGGAGATAGTGGTTGAAAATAGGTACATCATATCAATAAAATGAAGGAGGTCAAATGAATTTTGATTTTTAGACTGTCTACAGAAGTTTCCTTAAGTAATTACTCATTTCATTTGACAAATTATACACACAATTCTAATATTAAAAATCTGAAAATGTATGATTTGTGGAGAAAAAATGGCAATGGGAGAAAAACCCTGGCTGAAACACTACAACGATACCGTACCTGCTCACCTTACTTATCCCAGTATGGGTATTGATGAAATACTCAGGAAGAGCGCACAGCGCTATGCCAGAAATACTGCACTCGTTTTTGGAGGCAATAGTATTTCCTACCAAGAGCTTGATAACCTGGTAGATAGATTTGCCAGTGCGCTTCATGCCCTGGGCATTAGAAAGGGAGACCGGGTAAGCCTGCTTTTACCTAATTGTCCCCAGATGGTGATAGCCTTCTACAGCATTTTTAGATTAGGAGCCATTGCTGTTCCCGCAAATCCCCTGTACCAGGAGAGAGAGATTGTGTATCAAATAAATAATGCTGGTTCAAAGGCCTTGCTTACCCTTGATCTTCTCTATCCTAAAGTTTCTTCTATGAGGGAACAGACTCACTGTGCCCATATCATTATCACCTCAATTAAGGATTATCTGCCACCGTTAAAAAAGATGCTCTATCCTCTCCTGCAGATGAGAAGTGACCACAAGGTGAAGATAGGGAAGGGTGCGGGCATAGTGAGTTTCAAAGATTTAATTTCAGACGCTTCCACGGCTCCTCCTCCCGTTACTATTTTCCCTGAGGATAGTGCAATCCTCCAGTACAGTGGGGGTACTACGGGTATTTCAAAAGGTGCGGTATTAACCCACAGGAATATTGTGTCTAATACTGTTCAGATAGGTGGATGGTACTATAGTATTAAAAAAGGGGAGGAAGTAATTCTCACCATACTTCCCCTTTTTCACACCTATGGGCTGGCAGTATGCATGAATCTCTCCATTGCTACCGGAAACTGTATGGTGCTGATTCCCCGCTTCGTAGCAAAGGACGTACTGAAAGCCATTCAGGATTACCGTGTCACGTTCTTTCCTGGCATACCGGTACTCTATGCGGCGCTGAATAATTATCGGGATATTAAGAAGTGGAATCTCTCTTCGGTTAATTACTGTGTGTCAGGTTCTGCTCCCCTTCCCATTCCCGTCATTGAACAATTTGAAAAACTCACCGGTGGGATCATTCTCGAGGGATATGGCTTAACGGAAGCCTCACCCGTTACACATTCGAATCCTATCCATAGGGCAAGAAAGGTTGGAAGTATTGGCCTTCCCCTCGCGGACACTGATTGTAAAATTGTTGATATAGAGGATGGGGGAAGAGAGGTAGCTTTGGGAGAGGCGGGAGAGCTTTGTATTAAGGGACCCCAGGTGATGAAGGAGTACTGGAATATGCCATCCGAAACAGCTCTCACCTTAAGGGATGGATGGCTCTATACCGGTGATATTGCCCGGATTGATGAAGATGGGTACTTTTATATTATCGACCGGAAAAAGGACATGATTATTTCTGAAGGGTTCAATATTTATCCCAATGAGATTGATGAGGTAGTGGTAGCCCACCCTAAGGTTTTTGATGCTGCTGCCGTGGGAGTGCCCGATCGGCTGCGAGGGGAGAGGGTGGTGCTCTATGTGGTATTAAGAGAGGGAGAGAAGGCGAACCAGGAGGAGTTACTGGGATTTTGTAAAGAACGCCTGGCAAAATTTAAAGTTCCCAAAAAGGTTATATTTCGGGAGGAACTGCCTAAAACTCCTGTAGGAAAGGTGCTTCGAAGGGTGCTGAGGGAGCAGGCGGTCAAGGAAGGGTATTAATTGAGGAATTAGTTGGTTTCAACTGTAAGCGATAAGTTGTCAGCCATTGCAATAAATCGCTTGCAAGCTAGCAAGCTTTCAAGCTACTAAAACCCGAAACACGCAACCCGCAACTCAAATTGAAATGAAGTAGTTTTACCCTTAAATCGGTTGAGGTAAAAATATGTAGGGAGTAGATACTATGATACCACGTTATACCAGAAAAGAGATGGGTAAGATTTGGGAGCCGGAAAATCGGCTTCAGAAGTGGTGTGAGATAGAAATGCTGGTGTGCGAAGCGCTTAATCAATTAGGGGAAATACCTGATGTGTCACTTAAGAATATACAAAAGAAGGCTTCCTTCACCATAGAGCGCGTCGATGAGATTGAGCGAGAGGTTAAGCATGATGTCATTGCCTTTCTCACCTGTATGGCTGAGGGTGTAGGTGAGGATGCCCGCTATATTCACCTGGGTCTTACCTCATCAGACATTCTCGACACCTCATTTGCGCTTCAGCTTAAGGAGAGTTCAGATCTCATCATCAAGGATATAGAACGGCTACTTTCGGTGTTGAAAGTGAAGGCGTTTCGTTACAAGAGGACGGTAATGATGGGCAGGACCCATGGTATTCACGCAGAGCCTATTACCTTTGGCTTCAAAATGGCGCTCTGGTACGAAGAGATGAAGAGAAACCTGGAGCGGATGCAGAGAGCCAAGGAGGTAATCAGCTATGGGAAGATTTCCGGAGCAGTAGGAACCTATGCCCACATACCCCCTTTTGTAGAAGAGTATGTGTGCAACAAATTGGGATTGAAGCCGGAACCCATCTCAACTCAGATTATTCAGCGGGATCGACATGCGGAGTTTTTTACCACTCTGGCGATTATCGCCAGCTGTCTTGACACCTTTGCGCAGGAGATCAGGCTTTTGCAAAGAACTGAGGTAAGGGAGACAGAAGAGTTCTTTTCAAAAGGTCAGAAGGGATCATCGGCCATGCCTCACAAGCGGAATCCCATACTTTCGGAGAATATCTCCGGTCTTGCCCGGATAGTGCGTGCTCATGCACTGGCAGCGTTAGAGGATATTCCCCTCTGGCACGAGAGAGATATCAGTCATAGTTCGGTGGAGAGGGTGATAGGACCGGACAGCACTATTCTGCTTGATTTTATGTTGCATCGCTTTACTTCTTTGGTGGAGCAGCTAGTAGTTTATCCTCAGCAGATGGAAGCCAACCTAGAGCTCACCAAGGGTGTCTTTTACTCCCAATCGGTCATGCTCTCACTGGTTAAAAAAGGTCTAAGTAGGGAAGGTGCCTACCAGATAGTACAGAAAGTAGCTCATAGAACCTGGGATGAGGGAATTGATTTTACCAAGGCTATCCTCAAAGATACTACGGTCAAGAAGTATCTGACCACCAAGGAGATTGAGCGGAGCTGTAATGTAAAGTACTATCTGAGACACCTCGATAAAATATTTACCAGAGTATTTGGGCACAGTAAGTGAGGCAGCTCAAGTGAAACGTGCAGTATTTGTCGACAGGGATGGCACTATCAGCGAAGAGGTCGGATACATTAGGGATCTGAATCAGTTCCACCTTATGCCACACTCTGCAGAGGCGATAAAATTGATGAATGAGCATGGCTTAAAGGTGATTATGGTTACCAACCAGTCTGGCGTGGCGAGAGGATATTTTACCGAAGCGCTGGTAAAAAAAGTTCATAAAAAAATGGAATCACTTCTCTCAGAACAGGGAGCCTACCTTGATGCTATCTACTATTGTCCTCACTACCCTGAAGGGGTAGTTAAGTTCTACTGCAAGGTGTGTGAGTGCAGGAAGCCTGCTACCGGATTGCTCGAGCAGGCATCACAAAAACATGATATAGACCTGGCTGCCTCTTATCTGGTAGGAGATAAAGTGACCGACATCGAGCTTGCACACCGAGTAGGTGCCAAGGCAGTATTAGTGTTAACTGGATATGGACCAGAAGAACTTAAAAAGATACACGGTGGTGCCCTGCCGCAACCTGCCTACGTTGCCATTGACCTTTATGATGCAGCCAGGTGGATAGTAAGTGATCTTGGTGCCTGAAACCCCATGGAAATACTTATCATAAAACTGAGTGCCATCGGTGATGTCATCCATACCCTTCCTGCGCTCGATGCCCTGCACCAGCGATTTCCTGAGAGTAACATAAGCTGGTTAGTTGAGGAAAAGGCATCAGGGATACTCAAGGATCATCCCTATCTCAAAAAGATAATTGTCTCTAAAAGGAAAAAGTGGATTAATAATTTTAAGCATCCTTCTTTCTGGTACTCTAGCGCAAAGGAAATGAAACATTTTATTGAGGAACTAAGATCCCAGCGCTATAATGTAATCATAGATTTTCAGGGGTTATTGAAGAGCGGTATACTGGTGTGGTTAGCAAGGGGGGAGAGGAAAATAGGTTACGATAGCACGAGAGAGATGAGTGGGTTGTTCCTTAATGAGAGAGTGCCCCCTTTATCTTCTCGCCACCATGCAGTAGAAAAGAATGTGAACCTCGCACGATATGTGGGCGCAGAAGCCATGGAGGTGCGCTCCCCCATTTTTATAAGTGAGGAGGATAAAGAGCAGGTCCAGCGCTTGCTTGCGGCTCATGACATTTCTTCCTCAAAACCATTGGTGGTACTCCACACGCAGGCGGGGTGGAGAACAAAAGAGTGGGAACCGATGAAAGTGGCAGAACTTTCTGGCAAACTCATTGCACGCTATGATGCGCAGCTTATTTTTACCGGTAGTAGTGATGACCATACCGCCGTTGAGACCATTATCTCGAGGGTAGGACATCCCGCAGTTAATGCCTCAGGAAAAACCAGTCTTACCCAGCTTGCCTACCTTTTGAGTCTCTCCGACCTATTGGTTACTGTGGATTCAGGTCCCATGCATCTTGCCGCTGCTATGGGTACACCCCTGGTTGCGCTTTTCGGCCCCACTGCATCCTGGAGAACAGGTCCCTACGAAAGCAGTGCACAGGTGATAGCATCACCTCTCTCTTGCAGCCCCTGCTTTAAAAGAGCATGTGAGAGTAAAACCTGTATGAAGGGGATTTCGGTAGATGAGGTGTTAGAGGCGGTAGATGTGCAGTTGCGTAGGAGAGGGAAGAGGAGCATAAGAGAAGGGAGGGGACAGTGAGGCGATCATTGGTTACCGGGGTGGCAGGATTTATAGGTTCTCATCTTGCTGAGCGACTCATTGCTGAAGGGCATGAGGTGGTAGGGATCGACTGTTTTACCAACTACTATGCCCGATCCATAAAAGAAAAGAATATTGAGCGTCTGTTACCTAAACCGCACTTTATCTTTTGTGAGCATAACCTCCTTGAGGCAGATCTTGAAGGGCTTTTACAGGATGTTGAGTACGTATTTCACCAAGCTGCTCAGGCAGGCGTGCGGTCAAGCTGGGGTGCTCAATTTGAGGAGTATACTTCTCATAATATACTGGCTACCCAGAGATTGCTCGAGGCGTGCAGGGGGATACGCATAAAGAAGTTTGTGTATGCCTCTTCTTCTTCTGTGTACGGTGATGCTGAGGAGCTCCCTCTGAGAGAGCAAAGTCTGCTAAAACCTATTTCTCCCTATGGGGTAACCAAGTTAGCAGGTGAACATCTCTGCTATGCGTACTGGAAGAATTTTACTGTTCCCATCATCTCTCTTCGCTATTTCACCGTCTATGGTCCCCGGCAGAGACCTGACATGGCATTTCACCGGTTCTTTACCTCGGTGCTGGGTAATGAAACCATTAAAGTGTATGGTAGTGGTGAACAGACCAGAGATTTTACCTTTATCTCAGATGCGGTGGAGGGTAACATCCTTGCAATGAAGAGTGATGTGGTGGGAGAAGTATTCAATATTGGCGGAGGTTCGAGGGTTTCGGTGAATGAGGTGTTAGAGACTATTCAGAACATTACCGGGAAAACTGCTCGTAGGGTGTACCAGAATGCTGAGAAGGGCGATGTGAAACACACCTTAGCTGATACCGGCAAAGCGAGAAAGTATCTTGGTTACACGCCCAAAGTCCGTTTGGAAACAGGACTCGCTAAACAGTGGAAGTGGTGTACCTCATAATTGGATAGTGCTCCTATCCAGTTTTTTTAAAAGTGGTGTTTTTGAAAGGAGAACTTTATGGCACTCAGTAAAGAACTTTTAGAGATTTTAGCTTGTCCCAAGTGTGTGAGGGAACCAGGCTGCACGGGTGATCTGGAGTACCGTGAGCAGGAGCAACAGCTTGTATGCCATCACTGCAAACTTATGTATCACATCAAGGATGATATACCCATTATGTTGATTGACGAGGCGACACCTTTGGAGTGATGGTCTTTTCCTCTAGGGTAAATGCTCGAAGGATTTAGTGGGAAGGTGGAAACAGTGAGTTACTGAAACTTTTTAAGGCGAGAAGAGGGGGGTGCCTTTTAATAGAGTAACTCCTTGGCGGAAGAGGTAAACATTTTTGTGGTGAGGTTAATGAAACTCCATTTTACTTTGCGTAATCGTAGAAGCGCACTATATCTCTTCCTATTTTTTTCAAAGAGCGTCGCGGTGTCGCTATCGTAATTAAAATACTCCTTAAAAAATATCATTTGATCTGTTCTGGTAATTTTCCCGCCCTTAAGCCTCAACTTCTCAATGGAACGATTAAAACGGAGAAGATTTTTTATTCTTTCTCTTGGGCTCAGCTTCTTTTTAATAACTGCTTTATCAAAATCAATAATATAGATTTCTGGTAGTTCATCTGCCCTCTGTTGTATGAGAATATTTTTAAGGTGTAAATCACAGTGGTAGATACCTGCGTGGTGCATTTTAAAGATTGCCTTGGCAAGGGATTGAAAAAGGTATTTCTTTTCTCTGAACCGTTGTTCTGGTGAGCAGTGCTGCAGGGTATTACAATAAGAGATCACGTCGATGCTCTCGGGAAGTTCTTTGGAAAAGAGGTAAGCCTTATAGAATGGTCCGACTAATGTATGTTGTGCAGCTGCGATGATCTCCGTAGTTTTAATACCTTTTTGTAGAATCTCTCTATTGGTAACCATCTCATTGAAAGGACGGTTACGTTGCCAGAAGATATCTTTGGTGAGGAATCTTATCAGACCGCCACGCAGGCAATGCTTGACTATCATTTTTATACCGTTGCTGCCCTGAAGGGGAATGGAGGAAAGGAAGCCGCGACCTTTAAGATGTACCGCTAAAGAAGAGTTCTGAGCTATGAGGGTATGAGGCCTTAGGATGCCTTGTGTGAGTAGAGATTCCTTAAGGTCGTTTTTTATGAGGAGGCTGATCTTACCATCAGTGATGAGGGAACACCCTTCTGGTACAATGAATACTTTTGCCATGAGCAGGAAATTGTAGAGGAATAGTTAATGGTTAGCAGTTAGCGTTAGGTTGAAGATAGCAGAAGGGTGCTGCTTTCGCAAGGTTTTTTACTATTATCAAGAGGTGGGGGGTAACCAAGGGGAGATAGTGATTTTTCTAACTCAGGCAACTTTACTGGTGATTCTTGAAACCACCTTCTTTTTTAATGGCTTATCCTTTTCCGTTACTCTAAACTTCTTTACTTTTATTTCTGCAATGAAATTCTCTATGAGCTTAGGGTCAGCATCTTCTACATAGATTCTCACGGAGTGAGAATCCCAGGAAGAATCAAATGATAGAACCCTTTTACAGACCTCACATTGTTCACGGGGGTCATCAATATCGTGATGAATGTGAATATGACCGCAATAACAACAAATTACCTTAAAGGCTCTTTCCAATAGAGATCATCTCCTCTTAAAGGCGACCAATCGCTTAATGGACATACCTATTTAACGTTTTATATTTTAACATGTTCTTTTTATTTTTACAAGTTATGATTGTACTTAAATGCAAGTGATAATAAAATATATTTATAAATCAATAACATATCATAAAAGTAGTGGTAGGTAAAGAATTTCTACTAGTATATTCATGAAGAATTAGTATAGATGTGGAACTTATTTTATATTATTTTTTGAAGAGGTTAATAAATTTTTGAAAGGTTTTCCTAGAGAGTGGGGAGAGTGTTTTACTGCATTGATTAAACCAGGTGAGAAAAAAGGGCGGGGATTCTTGATTTGCCTTGATAAATAAATATACGCCAAGAATTCCCATTAAAATATTGGGCATCCACATTATTAAAAATGGTGAAGTCTTTCCATTTTTTCCTAGTGACTCAGTAGTTATTAAAAGGAAATAGTAACTGAAAAGGATAATAATACTTATTATAAATCCATATGATTTCCCCCCCCTCATTTTTCTTATGCCTAGTGGTATTCCGATTAAAACCAAAATAAAACATGCAGAGGGTATGATAAATTTTTTATAATATTCCACTTTTAGTGCATTAATTTTTGGATTGTCTTTAAGGGTGTTGATGATTGCTTCTTTGAGAGATAAGAGGCTCATTTCTCTATAGTCACTCTTTTCTCTTTTAACTTCGGAGAGGGCAGTTTTAAGGTCAAGATTTATGTCGTAGGTAGAGAAATTTCCTATTTGATAAGATTGAAAGTCTTTTCCCGCTCGATGAAAGTACCCATCGAATAACCTAAGGCTAATCACCATAGATTTGGGATCAGAAGAGATGTAACCTTCTTTCGCCACAATAGTAGTTGAAATGAGAGGATCGCGCTTGTCAGTGATGAATAAACCCCTCATCATACCTCCCTTGACCGATACCTTGTCGACATAAATAACCATTCCCTCAAATTCATCGCTAAAAACCCTCTCTTGAATACCTACCTCTAATTGATTTTTGGCAATTTCAAAAGCGAGGTTTCTCAGGTTTTTAAACCCCCAGGGATAGGCATAGAGGGTGAGGATCAGGGTTAGAAAGGAGGCGAGGGAAGCAAACAGCCCTATGGGAATAGCAATCTGATAGAGGCTGATGCCAGATGATTTCATGGCGATAATCTCACCATCGGATGATAATCTTCCTAGACTCAGAAGGATGGTGAGGAGGAGTGACATGGGAACGATGTATACAAAGAATGGGATCAATATATAGGTAATAAGTCGCACAATATCAAAAATACTTAGTCCTTTATTTAGAAATAAATCAGCGAGTTTCATCATTCTTCCCATTAACATAATAATAGTAAATGTCAGAAGACTGATGATAAAAAAACTGAGGAGTTCTTTGAAAATGTACCGGTTGAGGATGCTTCGCGTGGCCATTACTGTCTAATTACCCCTTGCGTAGAATACTAGTAAAGTGCTGCTTTTGCCAATGATAAAATTGTTTTTAACACAAAACTAATAAAATTTCATTACATTTCATTCCTGTTGAGCAGGGCATGCACCATGGTAATGAAAGGATAATGCGGACAGTGGTAATGAACGATAAGATAATAAAAAAAGGCTCTCTTGGTGTTAAAGGAGAACCTTTTAAAAGTGAAGGGTTGGATGAATGCTATTGAAAGAAGTAGCTTATCCCACACAATGCAAAGTGGTGGTTAATACCGCTGTTATCATCAGAGATACTGGCATTTGACAGGTGACGGAATCGGTAGCCTCCCGTGAGTGCAAAGCTTTCATTTAAGAAGAACTGTAAACCTGCACCCACTTGAGGGATAAAGTTATACTGGGTTCCTTGTTCTTCCGTATGCTGGGTGGTATAGATTGCACCCACGCCTCCTTCAAGATAAGGGGCAATGTGTGAAGTTAATTTATCTGAGTATTTGAGCAGGAAAGAGCATCCCACCTCTGCGTTAGCATTGGGACTGATTACCACATTGATTAAGGGTTCGGTAACAAATTCTATGGTACCTCTCGGTCTGATATGTAGACATTCAGCGGCAGGGTTGATATCAAAACCAATCTGGGGGAGGAAAGGAATAACCTGGTAATCTGATTGGTTATTAATTGATGCTGTTCCAAAACCGGTAAGGAGCCCTATTTCTCTTAACCATTTGTGAGACCGCTCAGGTGCTGAAGTTTCTTCTGAACACACAGGCACCACTGCAAAGACCACAAGCATCCAAAACAGGATACACACACATGAAATTTTCCTTCCCATAGTTCCTCCCCTTTCCTTTGGGTCGTTGAAATAGGTGCGATGAAAGAACTTTATAACAGCAGATAATAGAATACAAATTCAAAAAATTATCACAGTTTTTTTTAAAAAAGCAATAACTATTTTATGTTTTTTTAAAAAATTATAGAAATAAATCGGTATTCATAGAACTATACTTTAGTTAAATATTTTAAATTTAAACAGCACGAGTGGTAAGGTGGAGGTGACTATGGGGTATCGAGGGGTGGTTGCTTAGTGCTTCGATTCGCAATTACAGCGACGTATTTTTGGAGAATTTCTATGGGCAATGGCTCACTCTGCACTAAGTCCTGAGTAAATAAATTCGTAACCGAATTTATGAATCGAAGGACTTAGGTAGGATAATGGTAAAGGTACTTCCTTTTCCTAATTCGCTCTTCACTATGATCTTACCTTGGTGGGCTTCTACAATCCATCTACAGATGCTTAAGCCCAGTCCCGTCCCACCAGTAGCTTTTGAGCGTGACTTGTCTACTCGATAGAAGCGGTCAAAAATATAGGGTAAGTCTTCATCTCTCATTCCAATTCCTGAATCCTCTATCACTGCGTGAACCTGCTCACCTTGATTCCTTAAAGATAGTTTTATAGTTCCTCCTGAAGGTGTATATTTGATTGCGTTGTCAATAAAGTTGCTAAAAAGTTGCTGTAGCTTAGTCTTGTCTCCTTTCAGCTCAACGTCTTCAATATGAGGCAAGGTGAAGGAGATGGATTTTTGATCAGCGAGCACTTTAAACAGATCGTAGAGATTTACTATAAGCTTATCTAATCGCAGTGGAGTCAGTACTACAAGGGGCTTTTCTCCCGCATCAACTTTGGAGAGAAGAAGCAGGTCTTCAATCATTTTGTTAAGGGAATTGAAGGTCTCTAAATTTCTTGCTAACACACTATGGTACTCTACTGAAGATCTCTCCTGGGAGAGGGTGACTTCTGTTTCACCCTTGAGAGAGCAGAGCGGACTTCTCAATTCGTGAGCTACATCAGCGGTGAACTGTGCCATTTTTCTAAATGAATCGTCGAGACGGGCAATCATGTCATTGATAGTACTCACCAGGTGGTCAATTTCGTCTCCACTGTGGGGTGAAAGTAATCTCTGGGTGAGACTGGTGGCAGTAATTTGATTCGTTGCTTTTATAATCGTGCTAATGGGTGAAAGACCTCTGCGTGCCAAAAGCCAACCGCCAAGAGCGCCGAACAGGAGCGTAATGCCTATTGCGACGAGGATATTCCGAAGAAAATTATTCATAGTTTTTTCAATGAATTTTAGATGTGTCGCAATTTGAATGATATACGTCAGATGGTCTTCTATAAAAATGGGGGTGCTTCGAACTAGGTAGATGTGCCGTTGACCAGGCAGCGAGAGGGTATCAGTGGTTGCTTTTCTTTTGAGAGCATTCTTTACCACGTGGTCATCGAAGGATGTTTTAATTGATTCTGTTCCTTGGGAGCCAAAGATTACCTTTCCTTCCGCATTGAGTATGCGGTAGTAAAGTGGATAGAATTTTCTTTTTAGGATCTCTTTGTCAAAACCCTTTTGGATCAATTCTAATTCTTGAACAGAATCATAGTTATAAAAATACCCCATTAACTCTCTCGTCTCATCAGCCAGAAACCTGTCGATTTCTTTGAGGAGAGTATGTTCCAGCCTGAAATAGAGGAACGTACAAATGCAGAGTGCCATAAGGAGAAAGGCGCAGGTGTTGAAAACGGTGAGCTTGAAGTCGAGTCTCTTATAAAGCTTAATCGCCTTCTTTGAAGACATAGCCAACACCCTTGATGGTATGGATCAGTGGGGGGTTGAAATCCTTGTCGATCTTATTTCTCAGGTGGTTGATGTGCACATCGATTACGTTAGTAATAGTGTCAAAATGGTAATCCCACACATGTTCTGAAATCATGGTACGAGTCACCACCTGTCCCTTATTGAGCACAAGATATTCTAAGAGTAAATATTCTTTAGGGGTGAGCTCAATCTTGTGATCACCTCTGCACACTTCATGGGTTACCATATTGAGCCTCAAATCGGCTACGGCTATCTCCGTTTTTTTTTCAGACGTTCCCCTCCTCATGAGGGCTCTGATACGTGCAAGTAATTCATTGAAGGAGAATGGTTTTACCAGATAGTCATCGGCTCCTGAGTCCAGACCCAAAACAATATCCGAAGTTTTATCCTTAGCGGTGAGAAAAAACACGGGGCAGGTGATACCATGCTTTCTGATGCCTTGTAGCAGTTCAATACCATCCATTTTAGGAAGCATGATGTCTAAGATGATGAGATCATATTTTTCCTGTGTAGCGAGATAAAAACCTTCAGCGCCATCATAGGCGACATCAACTACATAGTGATTCTCTCTCAAGCCCTTTTTTATAAAATGGGCTACCCGTTTGTCGTCTTCAACAAGCAAAATCTTCATGGTGTCACCACTGCTTCTCGCACTACCACATAATGTTCTTCTTGTGTACGAGATGTATAGATAATAATTTATACCACATGCTCACACTAATTGGAATGTTTATATTCAGGTTATCGGCGTGGTGTGCAGTACTTGTTTTATTATATAAAAAAAAGAACACACGAAGCTCGCCCAGAAGATAAATAATTTTTGCAGAGGGAGGGAGAACGAAACAGAGTTGTCTTGAAAGGAAGAATCTGATAGTATAGTTAGAATTACCACAAGAAATAATAGTAGCAGTTACTGATAGTATATGAGTATAAAACATTCTTTACCCATACCACCTCACAAGATTCTCATCATACGCTTAAGTGCAATCGGAGATGTGGTGAGGACACTTCCTGCCTTGAGGGCTTTACGGAGCACCTTTCCCTCATCCTACATTGCGTGGGTAGTAGAGGAAAATGCCCAGGATCTGTTGCAAGGGCATCCTGACCTGAACCGGCTTTTGGTGTTTAAGAGAAAAAAGTTGAGAAGAGGGTTTCTGAGCATAGGTGAGTTTTTTAGTTCGTGTGGTGAGCTATTAGATTTTTTAAGGGAATTGAGAAGGGAGCACTTCGATTTAGTGCTCGATTTCCATGGCATTTTAAAAAGCGGAGTAATCAGTTTCTTGAGTGGGTCACCTCTGCGAGTGGGATGGAGCCGAGGTTGTACTAAGGAAGGTAATTTCCTTTTTAATAATTATCATGTTGTACTGAGCACCAGTACAATGAGTAGGTTTGAGAGAAATCTCATGTTCATCCGTTTTCTTGGTATTAACGGTGTAGAGCAGGAACCGATTATCCCCATAACCGATGGGGATAAGGGTTACATAGAGCATTTCTTTAAAGAGCAGGGGTTACCTAACCATACGCCGCTGATTGCCATCCATCCCGGAACCAGTCTTAAGACTTCCTATAAGCGATGGGAGACCTCATCTTATACGACGGTTGCTGACATGTTAATTGAAAAAATTCACGCCTCTATCGTCTGGACCTGGGGAGGTGGAGAATTGGCGATGGTAGAGGATATCGTAAAGGGCATGAGACATAGGTCGACTATTGCCTGCAAAACAGAGAATTTGAGGCAATTGGCTGAACTGTTTCGCAGGTGTGACCTTTTTGTGGGGTGTGATAGCGGTCCTATGCACATTGCTTCCTTGGTTAAAACACCAGTAGTGGTACTCTTTGGCCCTACTGACCCAGTAGTGAATGCTCCCTATCAGAACAATCCCCACCTTGTGCTTAGGAAAGATTTACCATGCAGCCCCTGCAGGAAGAGAAATTGTGAGAGTGTAGAGTGTATGCGCATGATTACGCCTGATGAGGTGTGTAATGCAGCCATAACCCTCCTTAAAGAGAGGGTAGCGTATCGAACCTCATAACTGAAGATTGATGACGATGAAGATAGTACTTCCCCGCAGTAACATTAAAAGGGTGCTCATCAGGGGGGTAAATTGGATTGGTGATACTATCATTACGCTTCCTGCCGTGAGGGGGATTCGGGAGGCATTTCCTGAGGCACACCTTGCGGTTTTAGCGTTACCACACGTATCATCACTATTTGAAAGGTGTAGTTTTATAGATGAGCTTATCCCCTATCCCCAGGGGAAAGGCCTACATCTTATTAACGGTGAGAGGATACTCACACACCATATGAGGCGGAAACGGTTCGACCTCGCGGTAATTTTACCACATTCGTTTCGATCTGCACTGATTCCCTTTGTGGCAAGGATTCCCTTCCGAGTTGGGTACAGTGCTTACCTGCGAGATCCCCTTTTAACTCACGCGCTCGATGAGCGCAAAGAATTGCTCCACTGCCACCAAGTGGAGTATTTTTACCATATTGCGAGCTCGCTGGGGGCTTCTTCTTCCTATGAGCTACCAGTCTTAGAAGTGGGTGAAGGAGAAAATACATGGGCAGAAGCGCTTTTAAAAAAGCGAGGGATAGGGGAAGAACACCTCTTAATAGGTATTAATCCTGGCTCAACCTATGGAACTGCTAAGTGCTGGTTCTCTGAGAGATTCTTAGAGCTTGCCCGTCGTCTGATCAACCGTACCCATGCTGCCATCGTGTTAGTGGGTGGAAGGGACAATGCATCGTTGATTCACTCTATTGCCGCTCACCTTAATGGACAGGTTATTGAGGCAGTGGGAGAGGATTTACTAAACATTGCTGCTCTGGTGAAAAAGTGTCGTCTTTTGATTACCAATGATACTGGTCCCATGCATATTGCTGCAGCCGTGGGAACAACGGTGGTTGCCCTCTTTGGTTCAACCAATCCTCTCACCACTTCACCACTAGGCAGAGGACATTATATCGTCAGAAAGGCGGTTTCCTGTAGCCCTTGCTTGAAGAGAGAATGTCCAGAGGATCACCGTTGTATGAGTCTCATCACCGTGGATGAGGTTGAGAAGGTAGTAGTGGAGACGCTTGAGCATGCTCATGCCAACACTAGGTGAACGCACGAGGGCGAGCACTTCAGCCTCTTACCGCTGATCATGAGACCACCCTTTAAATTCCTTGAGACCTATTTCATCAAGAGAGGTTTCTTGGATGGCGTGCCAGGGTTTATCATTGCGGTTGCCTCATTTTTCTACGTCTTTCTCAGGCATGCAAAACTCTGGGAGCTCGAGAAAACTCAACGATAGATTTCCTCGCATTAGTATGAAGAGTGATGTTCACTACCATAAGATCTATAGGGATGGAATAGAGTGGATTGTGTCTGAACCTTACCTTTCCACCATTCCTGGAGAACTGGTGGAAATCATGCGCAAAGTTGCTTCTCACCCCGGCTGCCAGTTGCTCAGGGACAACAATGTGAGAACAAGCGCGCTTGTACCTTTGCCCGGTGGGGAGGAGACAGTGTTTGTTAAGAGGTACAAGTGCCGTGGGCTCAGTGATATGTTGAAGTATCTTTTTTTTACCTCAAAGGCATCAGCGGAGTGGGAGAACATGCATCGATTTCTTGAAAAGGGTATGGGTGTTCCGCTACCGATTGCTAAGGGGGAGAAGAGAAGGTTCACCATGCTTGTGGATAGCTACCTTATTACGGGGGCCTTGGTTAATGCAACCCCTCTCCAGCATTACCTTACCAACATCCCGCGGGTGGGAACGTTTCCAAGTACTGTAGTGGGGAGGAAATCTCTTATACAAAAGGTAGCAGTGCTAATTAGAAAGATCCATGACCAGGGATTTTTCTATCGTGATCTTCACGCGGGTAATATTTTGGTAGTGGAGAGCGATGCAGGGGAGCTCCAGCTCTATCCTGTTGATTTTCACAAAATCTGGTACCTTAAGGATGTTCCCCTGTGGATGAGGATGAGAGATTTAGCTCAGTTGAGGAACTCGATTGCAGTCTCTCGAACAGAGCAGGTGAGATTTTTACGGGAATACGGAAAGGGATATACTCCCTTGGTAACTCGTTTCAAGCTGAACGCTCGTCGGTTAGACATAAAGGCTAAAAAGCTCTGGAGGACCCACCTCTTTAGTAGAACCAAGAGATGTCTGGTCAATAGCAGTGAATTTGAGGTAAAAAGGGGAATCGCCCAATCGCTGTATCGCAATCGCGCCTATGCGGAGGAACTTTTAAGTGAAATTATGAATACATTTCATGCTGCCCCAATGACCGGAGGACTTACCATTCTGAAGGAAACCCCCAAGGAAAAAGTTGCAGTGATTACGACTACCCATAAGGGAACTGCTACCAGGGTAATCGTCAAGGAATCACTATTTCCTCGCTGGGGACGTAAAGTGCGCTATACCTTTAGTAGATCGAGAGCTCGTAAGTACTGGATTGCGGCACGAGGATTGAAGGTGAGAGGGATTGACACCCCGGACAGCTTAGCACTCATTGAGCAAAAACGGTATGGCTTTCCTTTCCGAAACTTTCTCGTAATTGAGTTTATCGATCACGGCTACGAACTCAATGAGTATATTGTAAAGAATTTTAAAAAAGTTTTGTCTCGCGACGAGGTAAGCAAAAAAAGGCACTTCATTAGGGAGTGTGCTCGAAGGGTGCGCTCTCTCCATGAACAGGGTGTTTACCATGCCGACCTTAAGTCAAACAATATACTGGTGAAAGAAAAAGACAGTGGTGGCTGGTATTTTTATTTTATTGATCTGGATAGGGTTGTCTTTAAGCGCACGCTCTCATTGAGCGAGAGGATAAATAACCTTGCCCAAATCAATGCTTCAGTAGCTGACTGCATTACCCCTTCAGACCGTCTCAGGTTTTTTAAACGATACGCTCAGGGGACTTCCGCGATGGAACAGAGGGAAAAATACTACCAAAGAATATTAGACATCAGCAGGACGAAGGTTACGCATCCCTATGGAGTAGTGTTTTCGCCGCCTGCAAAACACAGGTAGGGTGAGGACGTCACTATGAAAATGCTCCATTTATATAGTAACTGGAAATGGACTGGTCCCGCCGAGCATGCCCTCAACCTTGCACTCTATCTTACCAAGAGAGGGCATGATCTTACCTTTGCCTGTGGAAGGGCTCCCCATGCGGTGGATGATTCTCTGGAAAAGCGGGCACAGGAGGGTGGCATACGGTTAATGAATGAGTTTCATCTCAATAAACACTTTAATATCTGGCAGGATACAATTGATATAGTGCGATTAGCACACCTTATCAACGACCGGAGCTATGAGCTTATACATACCCACCTCTTTAATGACCATTTCATAGCGGGAGCAGCGAAAAGGATTGCGTCGAAAAGAATTCCTCTTATTCGTACGGTGTATGAGGGTGAGGGAGTGTTACCCAGTGTGAGAAACAGGGTGCTTTTCTCATATGGTACTGACGGTGTGATAGCAGTTTCAGAGCTTTCCCAAAGGAGGATGAGGGAACGTTTTTACTTTCCTGCCGAGAGGATCTGGACTATCTCACCGGGGGTAGATGGTAATCGGTTTAACCAGGGCATAGAGGGTAGTAGCGTCCGCACCCGGTTTGGTGTGGCGGTGGATGACCCATTGATAGGAATGGTGGCGAGAGTGCAGCCTCACCGACGTTTTGATGTGTTTCTCAAGGCTATTAGCACCGCAGTGCATAAGGTGCCCACGCTCAAGGTATTTATTATAGGGAGAGGAACACATATCCAAAAGGTTGCCATGAAGCCTGCAGAAGCCCTGGGGCTTAAAGATCGTGTTATCTTTACCGGGTATCGCATGGAGGATTACCCCCGGGTACTCGCCTCGTTGGATGTGAAGGTATTTCTTGTGCCAGGCACTGATGGAAGTTGCCGTGCGGTAAAGGAGGCGATGGCCATGGGTAAACCGGTTATTGTGGCGCGTCGTGGCATGCTTCCGGAGATTGTTGAAGATGGGGTGAGTGGAATGGTAGTTGACGACACCCCGGAAAACCTGGCCAATGCTATTATCACTCTGGTGAGCGACGTTTCCCTAAGAAAAAAAATGGGGGAGGCAGCTCGGGAGAGGGTAACGAGGTACTTTAATTTAGAAACACAGCTTCTAAAGGTGGAAGAGATGTATAGAAAGGTGATAGGGTAGAGAGGGGGGGACGCAGGTGGAGAGAGGTGAGCAGTGAGATCAGAGGAAGACGTCTTTGCTGCCTTGAAAGGCGTCCGTCGTTTGTTGTACAAGATGTTCTAAATGATCCCCATGAAGCGAGAGGATTTGTGCCGCGAGTGACTCACTTACATTATAACCGTTCATCGGCTGTTTATATCCAATCCCGAGTTGGAGGCAGATCAAGTCGGCTAGATTGAGGAGCGCGGTGGCTCCGAGAACAGGTTGGGGTAGTTGTTGGGAAGATTCCAGATGGTGGTGGAGGCGGATGACGTCAGTGAGCATTACGGGGAGATTCCACTTGCTGATGAGGAGAGCGCCCACCTCCGCGTGAGTAAAACCATACAATTCCTGTTCAGCTTCAACGAAACTCTTTCCCTCCTGGTGAACCTTGTGGAATACCTGGCTATACTTTTTACTATCCTTGTTATTGAGAAGTGTTTTCCCGATGTCATGCAATAAACCGGCCACAAAAATTTCTTCAGCCTTAAATCCACCGAGGTCTTGTGCGAGTGTCTGAGCCGCGATAGAGACGCCTACCGAGTGTTCCCAGAGTAGTTTCTCTGCTTCACCGAAGTTTTTATAGATATCTTTGGTAGAGACGGCTATCACGATGCTCTTCAATGAGGCAAACCCTATACGGGTCATAGCCATAGCGAGGCTATTGATCTCACGCTGGCAGTAGTACATAGCTGAGTTGGCTATTTTTAGAATCCTCGCAGAGAGTGCCTGATCAGTGGAGACGATTTTGTTTAAATCGTTGAGGTTGGTATTAGGGTTACCTAGTGCTTTCACCACCTTTTTTGCTACGGTGGGAATGGCGGGAAGATCTGCAGCCTGCATGACTATTGTTTTTAATTCAACTGACATGGTTTTAATTCTCCTCAGGAAATAAGGATGTCTTGTTACCCAAGTACTACTGTCTTTTGTAGTACCTCTTCTAAGGTGGTTACTCCCTCTATTGCTTTTCGTAACCCTTCTTGCCTTAGCGTTAACATTCCCTTTTCTTTGGCAACGTCTCTTAACAACACCTCGGAAAATTTATCCAAAGTTACTGTCTTTCTGATATCATCATCCACTACCAGGATTTCATAGACAGCCACCCTTCCCTTAAACCCTGTACCGGAACAGTTTGAGCACCCTTTGCCCCGATAGAATTCAACCCCTTCGAGCTGTTCTGGTTCAATGCCCACTTCTTTTAAAAGCTGAGGGTCGTAGTTGGAAACGGGGTATTTACACTGGTCACAGATACGTCTGAGTAGTCTCTGGGCGACTACTATGGTTAAGGCTGAAGAAATGAGGTAGGGTTTCACTCCTGTGTCCATGAGCCTTCCTACGGTGGAAGGGCAGTCATTGGTGTGGAGCGTGCTTAAGACAAAGTGGCCGGTGAGGGCAGCCTTAATTGCGATCTCGGCTGTTTCCAGATCGCGGATTTCACCTACCATGATGATATCGGGGTCTTGTCTTAAGAATGCCCTCAGTGTGCTCGCAAAGGTCAGTCCTACTTCTTCTTTTACCTGAACTTGATTAATTCCAGTGAAGTTATATTCGATGGGATCTTCTGCGGTAAGAATCTTTTTATTGGTGGTGTTCAGTTTGTTGAGAGCGGAATAGAGGGTGGTGGTTTTACCACTTCCCGTTGGCCCGGTAACCAGTGCCATGCCATAGGGTTTGGTGATAGATTCTTCGAATTTTTTTAATCCCTCAGCAGTAAACCCCAGCTGGGTCATGTCCACTTTGAGGTTTGATTTATCGAGGAGGCGCATCACTACACCTTCTCCGAAGACGGTCGGAAGTGTACTTACCCTGAGGTCAATAGCTCTAGTTTTTCCCAGCTTCAATTTAATCCTGCCATCCTGGGGTATTCTTCTCTCAGCGATATCCAAGTTTGATAGTATTTTGATTCTTGAGGTAATCGCTTGTTTAATTGAGGGTGGTAAGCTCATCGCCCGGTAGAGCTCACCGTCTAATCGATACCTCACGTAGTAGGCCTTTTCGAAGGGTTCAATGTGAACATCACTTGCCCCAATCTTGATAGCCTTGGTAATGATTGCCTGGACAAGTTTGACGATAGGGGTATCTGCCGCGGAGTAGAGTTCTTCATCCTGTTTCTGGGCGTCTTCATGGTTGATGCCGAATTCATCTGCTGCATCGGATAAGAGTTTTCCATAGTCATCAATCTCATTAGACTTGAGCTCTTCTTCCTCAATCTCCAGCGAGCCTGCCACGAAGCTCTTATACTCTCTCTCATCGATTTTGTAGTACTTCCTGAAGGCATCGATGATATCGCTTTCGGTTGCAAGGCTAGCTTTAATGGGAAGGTTGGTTTTAAACTGGATGTCTTCGATCGCATAGCTGTCGGTAGGATCAGCAAGGGCAATAACCAGGGTATTGTCTTTAAAATCGATGGGAATGGCGAGATGCTTTTTCGCGAGCTCGTAGGGGACTTGTTTTATCACCTTCTCTGAAATATTAAGTTCCTTGATATCGACCATCGGCAGGTTGTACTGGCGTGAAATGCACTCGGCGATAGTCTTATGCTCAACGTATCCCAGTTTAATGAGAACGCGCCCCAAACGGGCATTCACCCGTTCCTGAATACGGATGGCTTCGTCCAACTGGTTTTGAGTGATCAGGCCTTCCTTGAGGAGGATTTGACCAAGTTTCTGGGAACCAGTCGCTTTTTCATCACGCTTGAGGGTACTGGTGAGGCTTGAGTCTCTGGCTAGTTTTGATGCACCAGTACTGGGAGCGCTCCGTGCCGCGCCTGGTTTTAATAGGTCGTTATTTTTAGTGACCGGTGGTTTCATTAGGGCTCCGCGATGTGCTCATTACTACCATCCCGACCTTCTTGCGATGCGTGACTCCTCAGCGCATCCCCGCTGATCATCTTACACTGTTCATCGAGGGGGTGGAGGGTGTGAGTAGTGTGCTCCTTTTCAGAAACCTGGGCAGCGTGAGTTAAGGTGAGCACTCCACGTGTGATAGTGCACAGTCTGAGTACCTCTTCCTGGATAATCTTTAGATCACTGGTAAGCGGGTCGAGTGGGTTCATCCTGCTAAGTACCAGTGAGGAGTATCCCAGAATGATGGTGAGGGAAGTGTTGATTTCATGGCTCAGCGTGGCGGTAGATTGGCCCAGAGAGGTACATTCAGTGGCGTGTGATAGTTGGTGGTGAAGCTCATTTAACTCTTCATGCAGTTTCCTTAATTGGGCTGTTGTTGAGAGGGAACCGGTGATATCCTGAATGATCACCAGAGACCCGATATAACTGCCACCTTCGAGTAGTTTAATGAAGGTTGCGTTGAGCACTTTTCCATGCATGGGGAGAATTACTTCTTTAATAAACGGCAGTGCATTTGATGCCAGGTGGTGGAGTGCCTCTTCAGCACAGGAGCCGTTGTTGCTGAGTAAAAGCTCTACTCCATTGCTACCAATTATCTTTCCGGTAGGTAGGTTGAGGAGTGCTAACGTAGCGGGATTGCTATAGGTGATCTTAAAATCGGTATCCATGGTAATGATGCCTTCTTTGAGCTGATTCAGCGCACTCAGATATTTATCAAAAGTATGGTTCATCTCTCTACCTGATAGGTAACAATAAAAGGTGGTGATGAAAGTCTCATAGATTAAGCTGCTTCATTATATAAAGGGTAGTATGCAGTAATGGCCTTTTTGATGTCAGTTTCTCTTGCAGCAAAGGGAATCACTGAGAGTCCAGTCATGAATTCAATGGTATTGATGGTAGCGGTATCTGTTGGATCTGAGAATGCAATGCTTAGGTCCTTTTCTGTTTTAAATATGGGGATAAGGATAAACTTCTGTGCTACCTCAGGTGAAATGAGCTTAATAGCATCCCGATTGATCTCGAGCTGGTCAAGGTTGACGAAGGGGAGATTGTAGTGTGTAGCTACAAACTCAGCCAGCGTTTCTTGAGCAATATATCCCATTTCAATAAGGCGACGTCCTATACCACCCCCGTGGTCTTTTAAGGATTTTTCTGCTCTTTCCAGCTGTTGTTTACTAACTAACCCTGCATTTATCAATAATTGTGATAGCTTGCTATGCATCAAAAAAACTCATTAAAGATTTATGTACCTCCTTATATAAAGCAAATGGTGTACCAATTGATCAGATACTCTAATAAATTTAAATTAGTTACTATATACGATAGGGTAGAGTAGGAAGAATTTTATTGGTGATTTATGGAGTGCTTTTTTGACACATTATGATTGGGTGATATGACTGATTGTGGGTGATATCACCCACAATGCTGGCGGGGAATTCGGTACTTCCCGATACGATACCTTAAAGTATCCCGGGTAATACCAAGAAACTTTGCTGATTTACTTAGATTCCAATTATTGTGAGTGAGAACTCTCTGAATGATGTCTTTTTCTACTTGTTCTAGATTGACGTCCTCGTGGGAAAGGTCTATCACTATCTTTTCCCCTTGGGAGTGGCCCAAAGAAGTTTCTTTTAATGAAGCAGGTTGTGTGATAAAGAGGTTATCCATCCCTATTTGATGTGTATCTTCCCAGATCGTTGCCCGCTCAACAACATGTCGTAGTTCTCTCACATTACCCGGCCAGTGATAGCTCATTAAGGCATTTTGTGCTTGTTCGCTAAAGGAGTTGATCTGTTTTCCATATTGGGTGGCGTGGAGAGAGAGGAAATGATGGGCAATTAAAAGAATATCGTTTCCTCGTTCTCTAAGGGGGGGGAGTTCTAGGGTAACAACTTTAAGACGGTAGAGGAGATCTTCACGGAACTCTCCTTGACGCACTGCTTCTTCGAGGTTTCTATTGGTGGCGGTGATGATGCCTACGTCTACCCTCCGATCAACCACGCTTCCAAGCTTCCTCACTTTCTTATCTTCAATTACCCTAAGCAGTTTAACCTGCATATCGGGATCGAGGTAGCCGATTTCATCGAGGAAAAGGGTTCCTCCGTCTGCTGCTTCAAAGAGCCCTTTTTTACTAGCCTTTGCATCAGTAAAGGCGCCCTTTTCATATCCTAAGAGCTCTGCCTCCATCATGGTGTGGGGGATGGCAGGACAGTTAACTTCGATGAAAGGTGAGAGGGCACGGAGACTCTGGTAGTGAAGGGCTCTTGCTACCAACTCCTTGCCCGTACCAGTTTCTCCTCTGATGAGGATGGTGGGTGGTTCTCCGCTTACCGATGTGTCCAGAGTGGCAATTTTCCTGATGGTGTCTTTAATGAGCTCTATCTGCGGGCAATTACCAATGATGTTGTCTAAGGTAAATGTTTTTGATTCTATTTCTCTTTTGTAAGAGAGTGCTTCTTTAAGTCGTGCGTTTTCTATGGCCTTGTGCACTACTATGCGCAGTTCATCAGGCATAAAGGGTTTACTTACGTAGTCGCACGCTCCTCGCTTCATGGCATCAACGGCGCTTTGGACTGATGCGAAGGCGGTAATCATAATTACCTGAATGGAGGCATCAATTGCCTTTGTCTTTTCCAGAACCTCCATGCCATCCATGGCGGGGAGCATGAGGTCAAGCAGTACCACCCGAGGTCTTTCACTTTCTATAAGTGTTAACCCTTCCTCACCGGTTAGGGCAACCAGAGGTTCGTGACCATCTTCCTCAAGCACTCTTTTACAGAGTTGAGCGATGTTCTTTTCATCATCGATGATGACAATTTTTTCCTTAGACATGGGAGCGTAGGTCTTTTAGGGCGTAAAATCTTAATGGATTTAATAGTGACGACTTTGCAAAAAGTCCATCTGCTACGTTGCGTCCCGATTCATCGGGATTATTGCCAGGCTGTCGTCTGATTTTTAAATTTTTACGAGACCATCAATATTTTATATCAGAGAAGTGATTAAAATACCATCAGTTAATTATAAGGTTATTCTTACTCGGCCTTTTCCTGAAGCATGCGGATGAGCATGGTTGCATTTTTAGCAGCAGAACCTGCATGACAGTTGTTAAAAAAGATAAATACCTTTTTTGTTTTTGAGGCAATTGCTTTGATGGGAGGAAGCACTTCTTTGAGTTCTTGAGGGCTGTAGAGGTAGTCATATCGTATAGAGGTAGGTACATTGAACCAGTTGGTATTTCTCCCGTGGAGCCGAACATACCCGATTTCTGTGGTTGCCTCAGGATGAAAAGGCATTAACTGAGGAAGTTGAGGCTCATCTACTGCGCAGTATCCCATGAGGTGCTCTTTAAGAAATTGCAGCGCGTTGTTATTGAGCCAGGACTGATTTCTGAATTCAATAATCAGGGGGATAGGGCCCAGGAGCTCTTTAAATCTTTTTAGGTAGGTAAAATTATCTACCGAAGGGCGGAATGAGTAGGGAAACTGTGCGAGCACGCAGCCTAGTTTACCCGCTTCAATCAAAGGTTTCAAAGAGTAGATGAACTGAGCAAAGGTCTGTTTATTATCGACAAAGGTATTCCCTCCTTTCTCTTTAATTTCATGAGTCATTCCTTTGAAGGCTTTTACGGTGAACTGGAAATGCGGGGACGTCTTGCGCGACATGCCTTCCAGACTGCGAGGGGAGGGGAGGGTATAGTAGGTAAAGTTAACCTCGAGTGCATTAAACCCCAACTCCTTTTCATAGTAGCGCAACCAGTCTTCCTTTTTGAGCTGCGGGGGATAGATGGTGCCTTTCCAATCATCGAAGGAGAAACCGCTGGTGCCTATCAACATTTCCATCGTCGTGTCCAACTTCGTGTGTTTTAAATCACAAATTCCAAGCTCAAAATATTATAAAGATGCAGGATGCACGATGCATGTTACAGGACGTCATGTATCATTGATCATGTACACCCACCTTTAGTGGTGCGGTGACTATACTCGACCTTCCGTGCGCCTTCAGGACGCCAGGCGGGAGAGATGACCCCGTAGTGGTGAAAGGGGAAGAGGAGAGCTCCCCAGGTGATGGTAAATTCTCCATAGCGGTTATTGACCTTATCCATCGGGGTGGTAACCATTGCCCTCTTCTGCTCTTCTCTGAAGAGAGGGAGTTGTACACTCTTGGGAGAAAACTGGGAAATGCTTACCCCCAGGAGCCTTACCGCCTGGGTGAGCCGGATAGTAGTTATTATCTTACCTGCGGTGTGATAAATATCGTGGCTGTGATCAATGGGGCAGGTGAGGGTGAACTGGCGGGTAAAAGTGGTGAAATCGCTGTAGCGGATGGTTAAGGTGACAGTCCTTCCTTGAAGGTGATGTCTTCTGAGCCTTCTGCCCACCATTTCTGCAAGCTTGAGCAGGTACTGTTCCAGCACTTTCCTCTGCGAGACATCGTGTGGCAGGGTCATGCTGTGCCCGATGGATTTGGGCAGGGCTTCCTCCTCCAGCGGGATGACGGGGGAGTCGTCAATGCCTCTTCCCATGGCGTGGAGATACTCCCCGACGATGCCGAATCTCCTTTTCAGCAGTGCAACACTGCTTCTCCCCAGTTCACCACAGGTGGTGATTCCCATTTCCGCCAGCGCGTGCTCGAGGCGAGGACCAATGCCGCAGAGTTCCTTCACCGGGAGATGTTCAAGCAGGGAGGGAACCTCCTCGGTGGTGATTTCTACCAGACCGTCCGGTTTCTCAAGATTGCTGGCGAGCTTAGCCAGAAGCTTATTGGGGGCGATCCCAATGGAGCAGGTGAGCCCCAGTGCGTCCTTTATTTCTTTCTTGATCAGGGTAGCGAGGTGGATCGAATTGTGGAAGAGGGTGAGGGAACCAGTAATATCGAGAAAGGCTTCATCGATGGAAAACACTTCCACTATCGGAGTATAGTGGGTGAAGAGGGAGGTGAGTGTTACGCAGGTATCGGTATATTTAGTGTTATCGCCTACCACCAGTATGAGGTGGGGGCAGTGCTTCTTTGCTTCCTTAAGGGTCATTCCGGTCTTTACCCCGAAGGCGCGGGCCTCGTAGGAAGCGGTAGTCACCACAGTCCTCTGTTGTGCGCCGATAACCGCGATGGGTTTGTTTCTCAACGCGGGGTTGCACCGCTGCTCCACCGAGGCGAAGAAGGCATTCATATCAAGGTGCATGATGGTTCGAGGTTTCATTAGTTACTTTCCTCAAGGGCGAGGAGGTGCCAGGTGGCACTGTCAGTGCGGTAGCAAAGTTCATAGAGATTATCAGCCCCGTCAGTTATTGAGAAATGGTATAGGAGGGCGTGTCCCTCGCGGCTACTCCAGGTGTAGGTAATCTCTTTAATGCGGTGCGTGTTGCCTTCCCAGACGAACCACACCGGTCTTATCTTTTTCTTATCACCGAAGACCGCGCCCACTTTGATAGGGTGTGCTTCCTTGAGTACCATGGCTACCTCTTGATTGGTATAGCCTCTTCTCCGAGTTTTCTGATGATGGCAACCACCTTACCTATGATGCGCACCTCTGCCTCACCTTCCTTGATGACAAGCGGTTTCATGGACGGGTGCGCCGGCTCCAGGCGGATGGTGTCCCGTTCTTTGAAGAATCGCTTGATGGTAGCCTCGTCATTGATCAGGGCAACCACAATGTCGCCGTTGAGCGCAGTGGGCTGGGGTTTTACCAGCGCGAGGTCCCCCTCCTCGATGTGTGCCTCAATCATACTTTCCCCCGTAACCCGTAGCAGAAAGGCATTGTCCCACCTGGCGAGCGAGCGATCGAGGGCGAGGTTGCCCTCGATATTCTCTAAGGCGAGCAAGGGTGTTCCTGCCCGTACCCTTCCCACGATGGGAAGCCTCCTCACGGTAGAAGAGGAGGGGATATCAGTGAGTTCAATGGCACGAGAACTTTTTGCTACCCTGCGGATGTATCCCTTTCGTTCCAGCATATCCAGGAAGCGTTTAGCGCTGTGGGGACCTGCCATCTTAAGGTGATGTGCAATCTCCCTTACGGTGGGAGGATACCCATGGCGGCTAAGATAGTCTTTAAGAAAAGACAGCACCCTTGATTGTTTAGAGGTTAAACGTGTGCTTTTTAGCATGGTGGGTAGACCTCTTTTGGAATAGCATAATATGAATACCTGCTTAAAAATTTGTACATATGTTATACTTTTTAGCTTTTCTTTGTCAAGAGATTTCTTAAGTGCTTAGTGCTTCGATTCGCAATTACAGCGACGTATTTTGGGAGAATTTCTATGGGCAATGGCTCACTCAGCACTAAGTCCTGAGTAAATAAATTCGTAACCGAATTTATGAATCGAAGGACTTAGCAGTATCAGGGTGTTAATTGAAGGCGGGTTAGAGCTATAGAGGAAAGGGAGAGATACAATAAGCAATTCAATTAATTATTTCAAGGCTTACCCGGGATATTCCGCTCAAGTGAGTGGGATTAAAGCCAGTCGGTTACTTCATTAATGGGTAGTCTCTCTCTGGGTAGCTGGTTTATGGGATTATCCTCTACGGGGTAACCCACGGCAACGCCATCAACTAATATGAGTTCAGCAGGGAGATGGAGTGTCTTTTTGATATATTCCTGGCAGATGGATACTGCATTCATCCAGCAGGTTCCTAATCCTTTTGCCGTTGCTGCCAGAAGAAAGTTTTCCATAGCCGCGATGGTTGACTTAAGGAAGTTTTGATCTTTCCAGGGGTAGGTTGCGAAAATAATTCCAACCGGTGCTCGGTGAAAATTGAAATTACCGCTTCCTACCTCTTGCAGGTTCATCCCTTTTTCTTTGAGGGTGGATATCATTTGCTGAAATGCGTGCTCTTTTCTTTTCCGCAGGGTGGTGGCTGCTTCCTCACTGAGTGGTGGTGAGGGTTGTGCCTCTTTCGTCTGAAATGCCTTCCCGTAATGTTCCTCAATTACCCTGATAACGTCTTTAAGTTTTTCACCGGTGAGCACAATGAATCTCCAGGGCTGTTGATTGGTAGGGTTGGGTGCCCAGCTCGCTGCTTCTAAACAGTCAAGGATGAGTTCTCGGGGTGGCGGGTCCGTCTTGAAACAACGAATACTTCTTCTCTTGGTAATCAATTCAATGAAATCCATATCAGTCTCCTTAAGGTAACTTATGAATGGTCATACGTTAGATATCAAATCTTGAAGATAAATTCAAATAGTATCTACACTTATTCTTTACCCACTAGTCATTCTATGCTACAATTCCCCAATTGAAATTTTGCCATTATGTGTTCATAGGGTGGTGGGCAAAGAACATTCTACACGACAAAAGGAGTGAGAGATATTTTGTGAAGCAGATGGTAAAGGATTTTCTATCCGGTCTTGTGTTATCCATAGGTGTGCTTATCATCGTGTCAGTACTCCTGATTGCATTGGCTATGATGGCGGTGGTGCTCAAACTCATCACCATCCTTTTACTTCCCTTTGTATTAGTAGCACTCTTTATTGCCATTTTCTGGTTAATGGGATTTGTGTACAGGAAGGGGAGAGAAGGTGCGAAGGAGAGTGGGTAGTCATAGCGAACTATGGGAGAGTACATTCTCACCGATGGGGTTCATCGGCTCTCTACCATCAATGGAGGTTGCACGCATGGGACTATTTACTGTTTTTGAGTTATTTCTAGTAGTACTTACCTTTTATGCCATAGTTAGATTTGAGGGGGGCACGAGAATTCTAGTTCCCATTCTGTGCCTGGTTGTGATATTTCTGCTGGAGAGGTTACAGGGAAGGTTACGGGAAGAGGAGGAAGCGAAGAGGAGATTATTGAGGTATGCGCGAGAAGATTTGAGTAAGAAGTTGTAGAGAAAGTTTGATTATAGTGAGCAACTTTAATAAATTGACATAAGGAGTGTCATTACGAGCAGAGCGAAGTAATCTCATGAGGGTGCTTCGTCGTCCGGCATGATCAAGGACTCCTCGTAATGACAACTTTCTTTAGTCGTTTACTATAGTAACATGAGTTACCTCAGTGGTGATCGTATGCTACTCAACGGTGGGCCTAAGAGCGCATTAAACAAAAGGTGAACACCATTTGATGGATGATAATCATGAGAAAGAAGAGAGAAGATGACTGACAAAGATTCTGCTCCCGTGCCAAACTTTATCAGAGCTATTATTGAAGATGACCTTAAAATTAACAACTATAATGGGCGAGTGCACACACGCTTTCCTCCTGAACCTAATGGCTATCTTCACATCGGTCATGCCAAATCCATTTGCCTCAATTTTGGTCTCGCTGCCGATTACCGAGGCCTCTGTAATTTACGATTCGATGATACCAATCCCAGCAAAGAGGAAGTGGAGTATGTGGAGTCGATCATGGAGGATGTGCGGTGGCTGGGATTCGACTGGGAAGACCGGCTCTTCTATGCATCAGACTATTTTGAGCAGCTCTACCAGTATGCCGTGCAGTTGATCACAACAGGAAAGGCCTATGTGTGTGACTTGAGTGCTGATGAAGTCAGGGAGTACCGTGGTACCTTGACTCAGCCAGGTAAGAACAGTCCCTATCGCGACCGTTCAGTTGAAGAGAATAGAGACTTGTTTGAGCGGATGCGGGCGGGTGAATTTGTGGATGGTTCCCGCACCCTCCGGGCAAAGATTGATATGGCATCTCCCAACCTGAATATGCGTGATCCAGTTGTCTACCGTATCATGAGGGTAGAACACCACCGGACGGGAAATAAGTGGTGTATTTACCCGATGTATGATTTTACTCACTGCATTTCAGACTCGATAGAGCGGATTACCCACTCTTTATGTACACTGGAATTTGAAGACCATCGTCCCCTCTATGACTGGTTCCTTGAACAGTTGGGACTCTACCACCCCCAGCAGATAGAGTTTGCCCGTCTTAATCTCAACTACACGGTGATGAGTAAGCGAAAGCTGCTGGAACTGGTGGAGCAGGGCCAGGTGAGCGGATGGGATGATCCGCGAATGCCTACCATCTCAGGGTTACGAAGACGGGGATACACGCCGGAGTCAATCAGGAACTTTTGCGAGCGCATCGGCGTGGCTAAACGGGATAGTGTGGTTGATGTGGCTTTGCTTGAGCACTGCCTCCGTGAGGATTTGAACAAGCGTGCCCCGAGAGTGATGGTGGTGCTTCGTCCACTCCGGGTGGTTATTGATAATTATCCTGAGGGTCAGGTGGAAACACTTGAGGCAATAAACAATCCGGAAGATCCCGGTAGGGGAACCAGGAAGGTTCCTTTTTCACGGGTGCTCTATCTTGAGCGTGATGATTTTCGTGAGGATCCCCCAAAAGAATTTTTCCGTTTGGCCCCCGGACGAGAGGTGCGGCTGCGCTATGCCTACTATATTACCTGTGTGAATGTGGTGAAGGATCAAAATACCGGTGAGGTAGTTGAATTGCACTGCACCTATGACCCTCAGACACGGGGTGGTGACTCGCCAGACCGGCGCAAGGTTAAGGCTACCTTACACTGGGTATCAGCAGCTCACGCACATGAAGCCGAGGTACGGTTGTATGACCATCTTTTTAGCAAGGCTGACCTAAGCGGTGAGGAGGTGAGTAGTGATTATAAGGCGTTTTTGAATGCGAGCTCGCTTGAGCGGTTGACCCCTTGTTATGCGGAACCGATCCTTGCGGGGGCACAAGCAGGAAGCACGTATCAGTTTGAGCGGCTGGGGTATTTTTGTGTAGATCCTGATTCAACTAAGGAAAAACTTGTATTCAACAGGACAGTAACGCTGCGGGATACCTGGGCAAAGATTAAGAAAACGATGAAGGAAGGTAAATAGAGAAGTATAACGTGCCCGAAGTGTAGTCGTAGCAAGAGCCAATAGTATTTTAAACTCTATTTTTTATTCAGCTCTTTCATTGCTTCTGCAATCACCCGCTCAACCTCGGCATCATCCCCTATCTTTAAAAAGCTGCGGGTCATCGTAGCACTTACCATATTTATTACATCGGGACAGTGTAGAGTAAAGGTATCCTTATCGAGACCTGAGAATAATGAGTAGGGGATATTGCCACCGTATTGAAAAGTGGTAATCCATTTGAGGGCTGCTGCGTAAAAAGTACCACAGAGCCCTCCGGTGTTAGTGAGTGAAACTTCCATCTTTTGGCCCACCTGATGCTTGTGATCGCAGTATCCTTTGACCTCAGTAATTTCCAAAAACACCTTATATTCTTTAAACTCTTCACACCTACCTCCTCCTCATACCTACCGTTTTGTTTTATAAGAACCTGGATGCTTATAAAACTAGATTAATAAAAAAAGGTTAGTAGGTCAATAGCTATGAGCCCCGCATTACGGGGAAGGGGTGAATATACTACCATTTTCAAAGTTACTATCTCCCCTAGAGATTTCATCACCTCAGCGCTCTTGCAAAGTCAACTCTATTGACAGAGGTGTGAACACTATGATACCTTATATGTAAGTAAGTACTTACATTAATTGGCTTGCGTGTCATGACCACCACCAGGGATAAACTCTTAGAGTCCGGGATGAAGCTTTTTTCAAAAAAGGGCTATCTCGGGACTACCACCAGAGATGTCGCTGCGGATGCCGGCATTGCCGAAGTGACGCTCTTCCGCCACTTCCGGTCAAAGGAGAGGCTGTTTGAAGAGGTCATCAACAGGTTCTCATTCCTTCCTGCGCTCAAAGACCTTATTCCCCACATTGCAGAGCTCTCTTATGAGAAAAGCCTTATCGCCATTGCCGAAAAATTTCTTGAATCGCTGGCGCAGCGGAAAGACCTCATCAGGATCATGCATTCTGAAATCGCCCAGTATCCAAAAGCAATTCAGAAAATCTATCACGCCCTGATTGATGAAGTCTTAAAAACAATTGCACTATACTTTGTGCAGTTGCAAAAAAAGGGGATCCTCCAGGTGTTTGATGCTGAAATTGCAGCCCGTGCGTTTCTGGGCATGTTTTTCTCCTACTTTAATGCGGAGAATTTTTTAATGCGTAAAAGTAGAGGTCGTATGACCAGGGATCGGGTGCTGCGGGAATTCGTTGCTCTGTTTGCCCGGGGGACAATGAAGTGTACTTCTCTGAGGAGCAATCGAAAGGCAACGCACATTCACCGGTCTCTGCCTGATCAACAAGAACCACTGCAGGGGAAATGAGATGGCACACTTTAAGAATACTCTATCTTTTTTTAAATGCTCCTTCACCATAGGCACAGTAATACTCTGGTGCCTGGGGCTCACCGCATCATGTTCTTCTGAAAAGATGAACAATGCATCGCGGCCACGGGCCCATCCGGTTACTGTTGCCGTAGCTGAAAGAAAAACCGTTCCAGTACAGATCCAGGCAGTGGGCAGTGTTGAGGCGTATTCGACGGTTTCAGTCAAGGCCAGGGTCGGCGGAGAATTGCAGGAGGTTAAGTTTACGGAGGGAGACCGTGTGAAGAAGGGCGAGCTGTTGTTTATTATTGATCCGCGTCCCTACGAAGCTGCGGTAAGGCAGGCTGAAGCGACCTTGGCACGAGACTCGTATCAGGAGAAGAATGCTGCGGCTCAGGCGCAAAGATATGCCTCTCTGCTTAAGGAGGGTGTGACCAACAGAGAGCAGTATGATCAGATGCAAAGCACCGCGGATGCGCTCGCTGCTTCGGTCAGGGCTGACCAGGCAGCGCTTGACCATGCACGGCTGGAACTTGAGTACTGCTTCATCAGATCGCCGATTGACGGTAGTACGGGGAACCTTATAGTGCACCAGGGCAATATTATCAAAGCAAATGATACAGACTCACTGGTGGTCATTCACCAGATCATCCCGGTCTATGTTTCTTTTTCTGTCCCTGAAAAGGAGCTGCCCGCAATCAAAACACACATGACCACTGGAAAACTTCCGGTTGAAGTGCGGATTCCAGAAGGCGATGCTGCACCGGTCAGTGGAGATCTGTCATTTATCAATAATGCAGTCGACATCGATACCGGTACCATCATGCTTAAAGCACTTTTCCCCAACACTGATACCAGGCTCTGGCCCGGCCAGTTTGTTAATGTGACACTCACCGTAGCCCAGCAGCCAGATGCGGTTACGGTTCCTTCCCAGGCGGTACTGACCGGGCAGTCAGGCCCCTATGTCTTTGTAATCACACCTGATCATACGGCAGAACTCAGGATGGTTACATCGGGCATTGCCCACGCAGGAGGAGTGGTGATTGACAAGGGTTTGCAGTCCGGAGAAACAGTGGTTACAGATGGGCAGCTTCAGCTTTCGCCGGGCGCAGCAGTGGAGATAAAAAATACCCCCGTACCAGAGGACGGAGGCAGATGAGTATTGCTGAGATTTTTATCCGCAGACCGGTCATGACCATGCTGGTGATGCTGTCATTTCTGATTTTTGGTATTACCGCTTATCTGCGACTGCCGGTGAGTGATCTTCCTAATGTGGATATGCCCACGATTCTGGTCAGTGCATCGCTTCCCGGTGCCAATCCCGATACCATGGCATCCGCAGTGGCAACCCCCCTAGAGCGAGAGTTCTCCACCATAGCCGGGCTTGACTCCATGAACTCAATCAACGCCCAGGGCATCACCCAGCTCACCCTCCAGTTTACCTTGAACAGAGACATTGATGCTGCCGCCCAGGACGTTCAGGCCGCAATTTCCAGAGCTGAAAATCAGCTTCCTACTGATATGCCCAGCCCGCCGTCGTATAGAAAGGTTAACCCTGCAGACCAGCCCATTATGTATATAGCGGTCACCTCGCCTGCGCTGCCCCTCTATATGATCCATGAATATGCCGATACCCTCATGTCCCAGCAAATCTCCATGGTGAGCGGTGTTGCCCAGGTGCAGATTTTCGGGGCACAGAAATACGCGGTGCGTACCCAACTGGACCCTCTCGCGCTGGCAACTAGAAAAATCGGGATTGACGAGGCTGCGGAAGCGATCCGACAGGCGAATGTCAAGCTCCCGCTGGGGAGTTTCAATGGACGCTATCAGTCATTTATTGTGCAGGACAACGGCCAACTGCTGAATGCTGCAGCATACTTGCCAGTGATGATTGCCTGGCGTAATGGTGCACCGGTGAGGCTTAGTGACGTGGGAAGGGCAATTGATAGTGTGGAAAATGACAAGGTTGCAAGTTGGTATAACACTTCAACCAGCTCATCGCGCGCCGTTATTCTTGCGATTCAACGGCAGCCGGGGAGCAATGCGGTGGCGGTTGTTGAGGGCGTAAAAAAACTGTTTCCCAGATTCAGGGAACAACTCCCCTCATCAGTTGCATTCCATATCCTGTATGACCAGTCTGTATCCATCAAGGATTCGATCCATGATGTCAAGTTTACGCTGGTGCTCACCGTGTCCTTGGTAGTACTGGTGATCTTTCTTTTTTTACGCAACATTACTGCAACGGCGATTCCCAGCGTTGCCCTTCCCCTGTCCATTATAGGAACCTTTGCGGCCATGTACCTTTTTGATTTTAGCGTCGACAACCTTTCTCTGATGGCGCTCACCCTGTCGGTCGGGTTTGTGGTAGATGATGCGATTGTGATGCTTGAGAATATTATACGGCATGTGGAACAGGGAGAAACAGTGTGGGAGGCTGCGCTGAGGGGTTCTAGGGAGGTCGGGTTTACCATTGTTTCCATGACGGTTTCGCTGGTTGCTGTGTTTATCCCGGTGCTATTCATGGGTGGGGTGGTGGGAAGGCTTCTGCATGAATTTGCCGTTACCATCAGCATGGCTATTCTGATCTCGGGGTTCGTATCGCTGAGCCTTACCCCCATGCTGTGCAGCCGCTATCTCAGACCGCAGTCTTCAAAGAGACATGGCAGGTTTTACACCCTCATGGAGCGTTATTTTAACAGTATGTTTTATGGCTACCAGAAGAGCCTTGAGGTGGTGCTCAGACACCGTGGAGCTACCATGATTGCCTCGATCATCATTTTAGTGCTCACCGTCTGCCTTTTCATAGTGATCCCCAAGGGGTTTCTACCCTATGAGGACCGAAGCATGATTTTCAGCTTTACCGAGGCTTCCCAGGGAATATCGTTTGACTCAATGGTTGAGCATCAGCAACAGCTTGCAGACATCGTCAGGCAAGAGCCGACCGTAGAACAATTCATGTCAAGCGTTGGTGCAGGAGGTCCAAACCTTTCAGGCAATACGGGCCGCATGTTTCTCATGCTCGCGCCGCGCAGCTCACGTAGGTTAAGTGTTGATGAGATTGTCCAAAAGCTCCGTCCCCGGCTTGCCACGGTACCAGGGATTCGGGCATTCTTGCAGAATCTTCCCACCGTGCGGATCGGTGGTCAGCTCACCAAAAGCATGTACCAGTTTACCCTGCAGAGCCCCGACCTGGAGGAGCTTTACCGGTATGCCCAGATGCTGGAGTCAAAACTGCAGGAGCTCCCTATACTGCAGGATGTGACGAGCGATCTGATGATTAAAAACCCCCAGGTAAATATTACCATTGACCGGGACAAGGCTCACTCCCTTGGCGTATCCGCTCAACAGATAGAGGATGCGCTGTACTCAGGATTGGGCACCAGGCAGGTCTCAACCATGTATGCACCCAACAACCAGTACAAGGTGATTATTGAACTTGAGCCCCGCTATCAGGCTGACCCTGAGACCTTGTCGTTGCTTTATATCCGTTCGTCACACGGAAGCCTTGTTCCACTGAGCACGGTGGCATCCATTGACCTCAGCACAGGACCGCAGACGATTAATCACATGGGACAGTTGCCGGCAGTCACTCTGTCATTTAACCTCAGGCCGGAGGTATCATTGGGAGAGGCGGTGGAGGCGGTCAGCAAAACTGCCAAGGCTATCCTCCCTTCAGATATCCACACCAGTTTCCAGGGCACGGCACAGGCGTTTCAGGCATCGGTGCGGAACATGGGGATGCTCCTTTTCTTTGCCATACTGGTGATTTATATCGTGCTGGGCATTCTCTATGAAAGCTATGTTCATCCGCTCACCATCCTCTCAGGGCTTCCTTCGGCAGGATTCGGCGCGCTGCTGACGCTTATGCTTTTCAGAATCGATCTCAACATTTATGGTTTTGTCGGCATCATCATGCTCCTGGGCATTGTAAAGAAAAACGCTATTATGATGATTGATTTTGCCCTTGAGCGGCAGCGGCACCAGGGGAAAAATCCACACGATGCCATATATGAAGGGTGTCTGGTACGATTCCGTCCCATCATGATGACCACCATGGCAGCCCTGATGGGGAGCCTGCCCATCGCCCTTGGCTTTGGTGCAGGTGCAGAGGCACGAAGGCCGCTGGGGCTTGCCGTTGCGGGAGGTCTGCTTTTTTCACAGCTCATTACCCTCTACATTACCCCCGTGTACTTCACCTATCTTGATTCACTCCATCGTTCGATCAGAAGACTTACGACTTTCCGGTCACAAAGATGAAAGGCACATTTGTTCTGAAGCGCCTTTAGTTGCACGCTGGCTGCAATTCTGGAAAACATCATACTGCACATCATGGCAATCAAGAACAGGGTGCAGTGTGACGATTACCGACAGCCTATTCCCTCTCTTTTATATGGTAACCACATCTTACGAATAGGACAGATTTACCTATATGGTGGTGTATGATATATATTTTTAATGCTGATAGTTCACTAAGGTCTGGTGTAAGTGTTTTCGCTGATGAAATTATCATATATGTGAAACAGGCTGCTAAGTCACACCATTTCATGCCGTATACTTTACCCCGAGCTGCATCTATGATATAGAAGGAGTGCAGTTTCATAGAAATACACAAGGAATCTGGTGATGGCAAAAAGATTGACCTACATGCTTTTAATAACTCTTTTATTGAATAGTTTCATCATCCGGGAAGGGTGGACCCGGGAGAGGTTAATCCCTTTTCAGAGAGAGGGAAAGTGGGGTTATAAAGATGCCCGGGGGAAAGAGGTAATGAGCCCTCAATTTATTATCGCACAAGACTTTTCTCCCCAGGGGATTGCAGCCGTTGTTGATGAGAGGGGCTGGGCTTATATTGATACTAGGGGAAAAGTGGTTATCAGACCCTTTATATTTGATAATGGACCTGATTATTTTCGTGAGGGGTTAGCACGGTTTACTGATAATAATAAATTTGGCTTTTTTGATGAGAAGGGCAGGGTAGTTATAAAACCTCAATTTGATTTCGCATACCCATTTAGTGAAGGACTTGCTGCGGTATGCAACGGGTGTAAAGAGGAACTGGAGGGTGAACATAGAGTCATAAAGGAGGGGAAGTGGGGATATGTCGGCAAAAAAGGTGAGGTGGTAATTCCGCTAAAGTTTGCTGAAGCAAAGAGTTTTGAAAATGGGAAGGCACAGGTAAAAGTGGGCAATAGGTGGATCTATATTGATACGCGGGGCAGGGAGGTACAGATGTCGTCAGAAAGGCTGATTGAAGAACTCAATAGTATCGATGTGCAGGCTTTTGCTCTGGCTTACAGCTCAGAAGAAGATATGCGCAACGTTAACCTACGCACTGAAGTTGAAATGGAGTAAGCGGTTAATGCTACATGTGAAGTGATGAGTTTGAAGTGCTTCGTGCTATAGAGGCAATTCTACAAGGGTAGATAGCAAAGGAAAAGATATAAAGATGGCGGAGGAAGATACCAGGGTACTGAGGGTGCAACTCTACGAGGAGCGGGGAGAAACCTCATGTTTTATCTCTGCCGAGATCGATGGCAGTGGTAACCTCATCTTTTCGGGTTCATAGCCCACCGTTCCAAAATGTTCCGTATATCTCTTACACTCTTCCTCTTGTACAATCCATCTTGCATGTAGGAGCCCCTCGTACATTTTTGTGAATCCATTTCTTATCAACAGCAAGTTATTCCCTATAAGTTCTTAACGTTCTTCCAAATATAAACCCCACCCTCCTAGCACTCTGGGAAAAGTGGGGTTATGTCTAACTTTTCTTGGACAGTTGTGGGGTGACCAAATGGCTGAAAGCCGCGTCAATACTGGATCGTTACCTGAAAAATGCCAAAAAGGTAGTGCCACAG
>Ga0315285_10000256_pt1 | contig 53783 bp, 40 predicted proteins | sample YL17G09_36_MG_FD_203698 | JGI IMG/M metagenome (GOLD analysis project Ga0315285, IMG submission 203698) | Sediment microbial communities from Yellowstone Lake, YNP, Wyoming, USA - YL17G09_36 | ecosystem: Environmental > Aquatic > Freshwater > Lake > Sediment | place: USA: Wyoming | collected... | reverse complement strand
ACATGTGTTCTTGTGCACCCTGGCCTACTACGTAGAGTGGCACCTGCGAAAGGCGTTGGCGCCGGTCCTGTTTGAAGACGACGAGTTGGACGAGGCCCGAGCCACCCGCGACCCCGTGGCCAAAGCGGCGCCATCCGAGTCCGTAAAACGGAAAAAGACCACGCATCTTACGCCGGATGGCTGGCCCGTCCAAAGTTTCCAAAGTCTGATAAAGACGTTAGGAACCCGCTGCAAAAACAAGTGCCGTGCGGGAAACGAAAAAACCCATGCTACTTTCTACGAACTCACCGAACCCACGCCCTTCCAAGCACACATACTCCACCTACTCGGCCTATCGCCCTAAGGCGGCTAAGAAGCCGCATTCAGAATCTTTGTTCGCGACCTTAAGCCAACATCTGCGCGTCGCGCGTAGATGTCGCGAACAAAGATTCTAACGGCTCTGCGCCCAGTACGCGAAAATGATCTTTGAAAACAACGCGCTTACCAACAACGGCTTATGCCGCTTATGACCGCGGAACTTCAGACTAAAGGAAAGGCCGGCGTAATACAGAGCAGAAGAGCCGCCATGGGCACGGTACGTTTGACTAAATGAACGCCTGAAATTCGTCTTCAGTAAGGCCGGCTTGGCGGATGATGGCCTTCAATGTCCCGCGCGGGAGGTTGCGTGCCGCGTGCGCGCGCTGCATAGGAACAGTGGCCACGGCCTCGCGCTCGGGGTGCCACAGGAAGAGGTGACTGCCTCGCTGGCGCCGTTCTTCGAAGCCGGCCTTCTTCAAGGCGGCGACAACTTGTCGAGGGGTGAGATGGAAGCCGGCTCATGCGACTGCCGGCGATTTGACCTGGATAAGCGTGTCAACGGGGGTGGTAACGGGTTCTTCGGGAATGGGCTTACCCTCTTCCACGAGCACCTCAAGATAGCCCTCGATGGCCTCTTGGGCCATGGCAAGGGCGTGGTCGTAATCCTCGCCCCACGTAACACAGCCGGGCAAGGCCGGCACTGTAACGGTGAACCCGCCTTCAGGTTCCGGCTCAAGGTGAATTTTGTAGATATATTTCTTCATAGCAAAACATCTCACGTCGTCTGAGTCAAGTATAGCAGAAGGGTACAAGGTGGTAAAGGCCGATCAAGACGCGGCCGCTGAAAATGCGGTTCCAGACGCGCCAAATAGGGCGAGTGCCAAGGCGACCGCCTGCAAAGCGGCCGTTACGTTTGACCCGGTTCAGCCGCCCCGACAAGTCCTGCTCCGGTTCCGCACCCCCAACAAAACACCCCTGCGCGCCGTAAAAATCAACGGCGCCCCCGCCGCGCCCGCGGACGCCAAGCGCGGCGACGTCGATATCACCGGATCGAAAGGAATCACCACCGTCGAAGTCGAGTTCTAGCGAAAAACGGGGACTGACTCGCTTTTTCCCGGCCCGTAGGCGGTTTGGGAAAAAGCGTGTCTGTCCCCGCTTTTCGTGTCCCCGCTTTTCGTGGGATCTTTTTCGGGCGCTTTTTTCTTGTCCATTCTAACGGGAGTCTCGGTAATTGCAGTGAGGCAGTGGCGCCATAGGCCACGCACAGCCGGATCAAGCTTCTCATCGTCCTCTAGATCTTTACACTGCGAAATACCGCAACGCCGTATGTATTCGGCGGTCTCGACGAATTGTCCGTTCAGTTTGTGGAATATGTAAACATCCTGGTTCATCTCGCACAAGCGGTGTTGTGTCTTATTCTGTTCGTAAGGCCCCACTTTGCGGTTAATGACAGGGTGAACCGTGCAATCAGTCACAACATGCGCCGCATAGCCAAAGAGCCAAGCGATGCATTTCTGCGTGTCCGAACTACTCCACTTGCGTCCATAAATGTACGGGATGGCGCTACGGATGAAGTCACCCGTTTTCCAGTAATGCATAACGTTGGCCCACGATGCGGCATCGCCGCTGACTAACTTGAGGTAAGGGCAGTCCGGACTAATGGCGCCAAGCTCTGTAAACTTCGCAAACTTCCCGAGGCTCTTCTTTATGGCGTCCGAGTCTATGCCGAGCGTTTCCAGGGCGCGCGCGTTAAGACACAAAGTGTCTACCAGCGTTATGTGGGCGAATGGACCAGCCATGCTCGCAGTTCCTTTCTTAGGACATCTTGCATCACTACGCAATGCGCTATTCTACAGCAGGGGCTTGTATAAGTGTACGCCCGTTCCCATGTGTTTTCAACGTGTTGCCCACAGGAAGGCTGCGGGAATTACCGGGAAATAAGGGAAAATTGGTAAGTGATGGAAGCCAACTCATACGTCGAGTTCTAGAGCTGAGTTCCAGAGCGCCGTGGTTCCGTGTTACCAATTCTGCAGTATTAAGTTTTTCTGACGGGAACAAGTGGCATTTCCCCAGGTGTACCTGCAAAGGCTGATACGCCAGACAGGAGGTAGTCATGGAGAAAGCCGTGCTGATGGAGAAAGCCAAACGGAGGAGTTTTGCCAGTCCCGATGAGGTCCGCGAGTTCCCGCATGGCCGCGTCGAACTGATTAAGATGGGTGAAGTCACCGTTGGTCGCGCCACACTCGAGCCTGGCTGGAAGTGGTCCGCGTGCATACAGCCCATGGCAAAAACCAAGAGTTGCGAAGCGCCGCATTTTCAATATCACGTGGCCGGCGTGCTGAAGGTTGTGATGGATGACGGGACCGAATTGGAGTGCCGGGCCGGAGACATTTCACTGCTACCGCCCGGCCACGATGCCTGGGTGGTCGGAGACGAGCCGGTGGTCGTTGTCGATTTTCAGGGCATGGCGGATTACGCAAAGAAGTGAAGAGCGGGGACTGACACGCTCTTCAAACTGCCGGAAGCCCGCGAGTCAGTCCCCGTTTTTCGCTCAGTCCCCGCTTTTTACGCTTGTACCTCGAGCGACCAGTTTCCGCGGTAGCGGCGGGTGATTAGGCCATTGAGGGCTGGGTTGTCGGTGATGCGTTCTTTTTCGGGGTCCCACTTGAACTTGGCGCCGAGGGTGCACGCGATTTTCCCGAGATGGCCGATGGACGCGGAGCGGTGGCCGGCGTTGACCGGGGCGATGCACTCTTGGCGAGTCTGGACACACGTGAGGAAATCGGTCATGTGGTTGCCTTCCTTGCGGAACCGGAAGTCTCTTTTGCTGAATCCGGGCCGGAGTAGTTTTTTGTCGCTGGCCTTGATACCTTCGCGGTCGACCCAGACCCATCTGCCCTTGTCGCCGAAGAACATAGTGCCCATTTCGCCGCACGCTTTGAATTCGTCGGGCATGTCGGACACGTTAGCGACCATAAGTGTGACGCCTCCTCGGTACTTGCACACGAACATGTAGCGGCCGGGCGCGTTGTAGAGGTTATTCCGCTCGGTCACCGGGTCCCACCGCACACCCTCGACCTCGATGGGGCCGGTGTTGTCCCAGTCCATGGCCATATGGGCGATATCGCCGTGGTGGCCGATCCAGTCCATCATTTGGCCGCCGCCGAAGCCCATCCACCACCGCCAGTCCCAGTGGTATCGTTTTGGATGAAACGCGGCCCATTCGGCGGGACCGACGTAGGTGTCCCAATCCAGTTCGGGTGGCGGCGCGGGGTAGTCGTCGACCCACAAGGCGTTGTTATTGTCGGGCAGGCTGACGAGGATACGTTTGATTCTGCCGAGGTAGCCGTTGCGGACCAGTTCGCAGGCCAGCTTGAACCTGGCGCTCGAGCGTTGCATGCTGCCGACTTGGAAGACGCGCTTGTTTTCCTTGACGGCCTTGACGACCGCCTTGCCTTCTCCGAGCGACCAGGTTAATGGTTTCTCACAATAGATGTCTTTACCCCGCCGGGCCGCCTCAACGCACACAAGCGCATGCCAATGGTCGGGTGTGGCCACGATCACGGCATCGATATCGTTTCGAGCGAGGAGCTCCCGGTAATCGGCGTGTACGGCACAATCGCTGTTGCCGTAGTTCTGGTCCACTACGCTTTTGGCCTTGGCGAGTTGGCTCTTGTCGACATCGCACAGAGCGATCACTCTGACAAAGTCGTGGGCCATGGCATTCTTGGTAAGCCCATTGGCCTGGCCGCCGGTGCCGATCACGCCGATGTTAATGCGGTTGCTGGGTGCGACAGTCTTGTCGGCGCCCACGGCGGACGCGGGGATGATGGCGGGCATTGCGATTGACGCCCCGGTCGCGCACAAAAATGCGCGCCTTGAGATTTTGAAACTCGCTTTCGGCTTCATTGGCACTCTCCTTACTGTGTCGGGAATGGCGTCATTCTACCGCTTCGGCAGGCGCATTTCCTCTTATGGCGGATCACATCCGTGCCGCGCTAGCCTGAGTTTACGTTTTATGCCTTTTGGGCTGCAATCCTGATAGTGTAAGTTGTTGGCAGGCATAGCTTTTGCCGGTGGCCCATGTGTATTACCCTCCTTAATGTTGCGCCAGCCTCCATTCAATCGCCTATTTTACAAGATTATGCTTGACTGTACTGCCCTACTGACTGGCAAAAGTATTTAAGTACGGTGGACGCCATCGTCGAACGGATGGAACGGACGCGCCCGGAGCGGCCGCGCGAGGCGGGCGAGGTGCCGGTGGGGTGCGTGATTGTCCACGAGAGCAACATCATCGGCAAGGCCCATAATCAGCGCGAGACGCTGCAGGACCCGACGGCTCACGCGGAGATTATCGCTATAACGCAGGCGGCGGCCGCGGTAGGTTCGTGGCGGCTCGAGAACGCGAAACTTTACGTAACGCTCGAGCCGTGCCCGATGTACGCGGGGGCCATCATCCTGGCGCGGATCGAGGAAGTGTATTTCGGGGCTTACGACCCGAAAGCGGGCGTGTGCGGGACGCTGATGAACCTGCTCGAAGACAAACGGTTCAACCACCAGCCGAAAGTGTTTCCGGGCCTGATGGCGGAGGAGTGCGGGGCGCTGCTGTCGGGTTTTTTCAAGAAGATCCGGCAAGACGGGCGGCAACCTCTGGGAAACTGAACGGGTTTGGGGTTTGGGGAACGAAGAATAAATCAAAACCCCTCGCAGAGGCGCTGAGGGAGAGGTTCAACAGGCAAATGATCTCGTCGATGCCTCAAACTCAGGACCTGGTTCTGACTCGCCTCACTGTGGAAGGACAGAAGGATTGCTCCTGCGTTCCCATTTCCTGAGAAAGGCTTCACCAGCCGCGGCGACTGAGTTCTTGTCGTCTATCCGCTCTGCCAACTCGACAAGCTGCGACAGGCGGAGGTCGAGAGCTAACGCAATCCTCTGAAGCATGCTGATGTCTACCCGTTCTCCCGATTCCACAAGAGACAGGGCTCCTTGGCTTATGCCTGCAGATTCAGCAAGTTGAGCTTGCGTCAGAGAGTTATGTTTTCGAAAGACTCTTACAGCCTTTCCGAGCCTCGACTTCAGGTCAGGGTCGGAACGCCTGAATCCACGTGATTCATTCACGGAGTATCCTTACAATTTTTTGAATTACATCCAGGATGAGAAGCACAGCCTGCTTTGACGCAATTAGCCTTAACCCGTTTCAAATTAAGTTTCGGACTTCTTTTTTCTTCGGCGGTTCCAGATCTTCTGACACCAGCGCCGCGCGATAGCAGAAAACACGTGCTTCTTCATAGACTTCTTCGTTAGACGAGGAAACTCGCTTATTAATGATTTCCACGTCTCGTACTTCAACTTGCTTTCTCATGTCCAAACTCCTTAATTAAGGCGTCTGGCCATGGCTCCTAAAACAGATGCCTCTCCAGAGTGGCTGCTCTGCCAGGATCTGCTACCACATTAGCTTCCACCCGGCCTCGAAAGCCAAGAAGCCTGGGTAGGTGAGCAGTCACTTGGCCATCCAGGGCCACGCCCTTGACGGCCATTCCACTAGATTCAACTGTTTAGGCAGATTCGCATGGGCCACCGACCTTCTCGATTATTGTGTGCATCATCACGTCACCTCCTTTTCGAGCCCGTCGTCTTACCCCCAAACTGGCCTTACGTTCTCAGAGATCGTAGCTTTCACGGGCCAGTACCCCTTCTGTATGAACTAGTATAACATTATGCAATAATTTTGTCAAGATCGGGAATCTCTCATGGGTAACTATCTTTTACTATCGCTGCCGGACTTGATAGAATCACCTCGGTGTCTGCCGAATAGAGATGGGGTTTGCGCATGTCTGACGCTGTGTTGAAACAACTGGTTGAGATGTCACGTTATTTGGGTTCGCCGGAGCGGACGTATGCCATTTTGGGGGAGGGCAACACGTCGGCCCGGATCGATGACGACACGTTTTATGTGAAGGCTTCGGGTACGACGCTGGGCACGATCGATGAAAAGGGTTTTGTGGCGGTTTCGATCTCGAAGCTGACGGACATCCTCGAGGACCCTGCGGCGAACGACGAGACGGTAACGTGGGTGCTGAAGGAGGCGCTGATGGAGCCGGGGGAGACGCGTCGTCCGAGTGTGGAGACGATGCTGCACGCGCTGCTGCTGCGGTTTCCGGAGTACAAGTTTATCGGCCACACGCACCCGGTATACACGGACATGATTTTGTGTTCGCAGATGGCGGAGCAGATCGCGATGGAACGGATTTGCCCGGATCAGATCGTGGTAATGGGTCACAAGTCGGTGTACGTCCCGTACGTGGATCCCGGGCTGGTGCTGGCGCGGGAAGTGCGAGAGCGTGTACGGCGGTTTATTGACGAGGAAGGCGTGCTTCCGCGGGCCATCCTGATGCAAAACCACGGGCTGATCGCGCTGGGCGATTCGGCGCGGGCGGTCACTAATATTACGGACATGACGGAAAAGATTTCGCAGATTATCGTGGGGACATTTTCGATGGGGGGCCCGCGGTTCATGCCGGCGAAGGAGGTGGACCGGATTTACACGCGGCCGGACGAGAAGTATCGCGAGAAAGAAATCGGAGTCTGAGGTTGTGGTGCTGGCCGCCAAGGAGAATGAGGTGTCGAAACTGGATCGTTACCGGCAGATCAACCTGCTGTTGCCGAAGACGTATGTGGCGTGGCAGGTGTTTGGCGCGGGGTTTGAGAACCTCGGGAGGAATGGTAAGCCGCAGACGCTCGAGTTGCGCCCGCCGAAACCGAATGAGATCCTGCTGCGTGTGGATGCATTGGGCCTTTGCCTGTCGGACATCAAGATAATCAACCAGGGCAGCGGTCATCCGCGGTTGCGCGGGCGGGACCTCGAGAAAGACCCGACGGTGCTGGGACACGAGTGCTCGGTGACGGTGGCGAGGGTGGGGGACCGGTGGCGGGACCAGTTTAAACCGGGCGCCCGGTATATCGTGCAGGCGGACATTTATTTCCACGGGCTCGGGTTTGCGTTTGGGTATCTCATCCCCGGCGGGATGGGGCAGTACACATACCTCGATGAGCGCGGACTCGATGGCGACGAGGGGTGCTACCTGCTGCCGGTGAAACCGGAGACGGGGTACAGTGAGGCGGCGCTGGCGGAACCGTGGGCGTGCGTCGAGATGTCGTACAACCTGCACGATCGGGTCGAGCCGGGCGACGCGGAAAACCGGCTGCTGATCGTTACGGACGAAGATCCGACGGACTGGATCGAGGCGAACCCGCACGCGGTGGTGATGACGCGGGATCTCGATGGGCTGAACGAGGACCTTTACGACGATATCGTGGTTGCGGGGCCGACGCCGCGGATTGTGAACGCGCTTGCGCCGCGCCTGAAAAAGGACGGTGCGATGTTCCTGCTGGGCCGCGAGCAGGAAGACGGGCCGGTTTCGCTGGACATCGGCCGGATCCATTATGAAAACCTGCGGTTCTACGGCGGGGCCGACACGATAGAAGGGCTGGCGGAAATCCACACGCGGCACGATTTGATGCAAGGGGGTTCGGCGTTATTCATTGGAGCGGGCGGGCCGATGGGCCAGATGCACGTGCAGCGGGCGATCGAGATTGCCTCCGGGCCGAAAGTGGTCGTGGTGACGGACCTCGACCGGTCGCGGCTTGACCATATCGAGCAGCGGTTCGGCGATATGGCGCGGGCCAAAGGCATCATATTGAAAACGTTCGCGCCCGCGCAGTTCGCGTCGCGAGGCGAAATGGATACCGCGGTGCGGGCGGAGTCACCGGAAGGGTACAGCGACGTGGTGGTGCTTGCGCCGGTGCCGGCGCTGGTGGAGAGCGCAATGACGTTTGCGGCCGACAATGGGTTTGTGAACGTGTTCGCGGGGCTGGGGATCGGGTCGATGGCGTCGATCCGGCTTTCGGATTTGTGCAGGGGCATCAAGATCATCGGGTCGAGCGGGTCGCGGATCAGCGACCTGCGCAAGGTGCTGCGGATGGTCGAGGCGGCCGAGTTGAACACCAACTTGAGCGTTGCGGCGATTGGCGGGCTGAACGCGGCCCGGGAAGGGCTCGAAGGCGTGAAGGCGGCACGTTTCCCGGGTAAGACGGTGATTTACCCGCACATTCTCGATTTGCCGCTGATGGGGATCGACGAAATCCCGGCGCGGATTCCCGAACTCAAAGACAAACTGACAGGGCAAGTGGCGTGGACAAAACAGGCCGAAGCGGCGCTGCTCGAGAGGTTCTTGAAATGAGGCTCGATGGCAAAAAGGCGATAGTCACGGGGGCGGCACAAGGGCTTGGCGCGGCGATCGTGGAGCGGCTGGCGCAGGAAGGGTGCGACGTCGCGGCGTGGGACGTGGCCGCGGACAAGATGCGCGAGACGGCCGGCGCCGTGGCCAAATCCACCGGCAGGAAGATCATCGGCCGAGCCGTGGACGTCACCGACGCGGGCGCGGTGCAGCAGGCGGTTGACGGAGACGCCGCGGAGCTTGGGGGGCTGGATATTTTTGTGGCCAACGCGGGGGTCCTGTTTTCGGGCGACTCGATTGACTTCGACATTGCGAAGTGGCGGAAAGTGATCGACGTCAACCTTGTCGGGTATTTCATCTGTGCGCGGGAATCGGCGCGTGCGATGCTCGAGTTTGGGCGCGGCGGCAGCATCATCGAGATCAACTCGAAATCCGGGAAGAAAGGCAGTTTCCGCAACAGCGCGTATGCCGCGTCGAAGTTTGGCGGGATTGGCGTGACGCAGAGCCTCGCGCTCGAGTTCGCGGAGAAAAATATCCGCGTCAACGCGATTTGCCCGGGCAACCTGCTCGACTCGCCGCTGTGGGTAAACAGCCTGTTTAAACAATATGCAGCGAACCAGGGAATCAGCGAGGCGGAGGTGCGGCATAAATACATCGACCAAGTGCCAATGAGGCGCGGCTGCAAATACGATGACGTCACCAACGTGGTGGTGTTTCTCGCCTCCGACGATTCGGGCTACATGACGGGCCAGGCCATCAACGTCACCGGCGGCCAAGAGATGCGGTAGCAGGGGCGAGTCCGTTTCCGTAAGTGTGCCAGACAAGGAGAGACCTCATGCTGAAACCAGATTTTCTGTGTGCCGTCACGGCTATTTTCGCTGTCACTCTTTCCGGTCAGGCTTTTACACAAGATACTGTGGCTGCTTCCACCAACGAACTGGTGGATGCCGCGGCTTGGAGCGGTGCGGCATTTGGCGCGGAAAGGCCGGATGTGGCGGGGCGAATCCCGCTCAAGGTGCTGCGACAAGACCACAGCGTCCTCCAGTTCGGCCGGTCGTGCATCGATACGCCACTGAAGATCGGGCAGGCGCCGTTCGATAAGGGCCTCGGCACGCATGCGAACAGCGAGATCGAGGTCAGGATTCCGCGTGGGGCCAAATGGTTCCGCGCACAAGTGGGGATTGACAACAACGCCGACACCGGCGGCAGCCGGGGGAGCGTCCAGTTTGTTATGGAGATGGGCGGCAAGGAAGTTAACCGCACGGCTACATTACGCGGGGGCGAGCAGCCTCTCCCGATCAACGTGCCCATCGAGGAAGGCACCGAGACGCTGACGCTCAAGGTAGAAGCGACGGACGACGGGGTGAGCCACGACCAGGCCGATTGGGCCGACGCAAAGTTTGAATTGGCAGATGGGTCGATGTGGCCGCTCGACAACAACCAGACCCGGCTGCTCATGCAGGAAGGCAGCGTTCCTTTCTCCTTCATTTATAATGGCGTTTCCTCTCGCGATTTTCTGGGAACCTGGCGGAATGAGGTCACAACCGAAACCAAAGATGACAGGATTGTAGACACGGCGGTCTGGACGGATCCGGCGACTTCGCTGTCGGTCACGGCGGTGGTGACGACGTTTAAACAGTTTCCTGCAGTCGACTGGCTGCTTTACTTCGAGAACGGCGGCGGCGCGGATTCGCCGATGCTCGAAGATGTGCAGGCGCTGGATGTGAATCTTCGGAGCGGCTATCTGCGAACCCCCCTTTACCTCCATGAGCTTGAAGGCGACGCGTGCGGGGAGAGCACGTTCCTGCCGAAGACGCGCGCGATCAATGTCAAGGACAGCGTCCGAATCGCGCCAACGGGCGGTCGGCCGTCGTCGATCAGCGCGTTCCCGTTTTTCACGCTCCAATACGGCGACGCGGGCGTCATCACGGCGGTCGGCTGGACCGGCCAGTGGTGCGCGCAGTTTGATCGAGCCGAGACGGGGCCGGCACGGGTGCGCGCGGGGATGGAACTGACGCACCTTGTGCTGCACCCGGGCGAGCGAATACGGACGCCGCGCATCGTGATGCTGCCTTGGCAGGGCGACCGGCAGCGGGCGCATAACCAGTTCCGCCGGCTGCTGCTCGAGAAGTATGTGCCGCAAATCGACGGGAAGCCGGCGCCGCTGCCCACGGCCCTGCAGACGTTTGACCGCTATAACAGCCGGCCGGGCTGGGCCACGGAATCTGGCCAGCTCGAGGCGGTCGAGGTGGCGCGGCAGCTTGGTTGCAATACGTACTGGTTCGACGCGGCATGGTTCCCCGGCAACTTCCCCAACGGCGTAGGCAACTGGTTCTGCAAACCTCAAGAGTTTCCCAACGGATTGAAGCCGGTAGGCGACGCATGCGCGGCAAACGGGATGCGGTTTATCCTCTGGTTTGAGCCGGAACGCGTGGCGCGCGGAACACAAATCGCCGAAGAACACCCGGAGTTTGTGCTGGGCGGGAAAAAGGGCGGGCTTTTCAACCTGTCCGATCCGGCGGCGCGGCAGTGGCTCACCGACCTGCTCTCGCAGCGCATCGACGAGTATGGGATCACATTTTACCGCAACGATTTCAACATGGACCCGCTGTCGTATTGGCGCAACAACGACGCGCCGAACCGCCAAGGCATGACCGAGATCCGGTACGTCGAGGGCCTGTACACGATGTGGGACGAGTTGCGGGCGCGGCATCCCGGGTTGCTGATCGACAACTGTTCGAGCGGCGGGCGGCGGATCGACATCGAGATGTGCTCGAGGTCGCTGCCGTTGTGGCGGAGCGACACCAACTGCTCCGCGGGTCATCCTGACTGGAACCAACTGCAAACGGCCGCGCTGTGCCAGTACGTGCCGCTGCAGACGGCCTGCGTCTGGGCGCCGGACACGTACGAAGTGAGAAGCGCGGCCACGGGCGGTCTGCTTTGCCAGTTTGCGTATCTCGACGAGAACTTTCCCATGGACAAGGCGAAAGCGCTTGTTGCGGAAGCCATGGAAAGCCAGCCGTTCTGGTACGGGGATTTTTACCCGCTGACGCCGTGCACGGGTTCGCCGAACGAGTTCGTGGCGTACCAATTCCACCGGCCGGACCTGGATTCGGGGATAGTGCTGGCATTCCGGCGGCGGGATTGCGGGTATCGGGGGCTGGTGCTGGGATTGTCGGGGCTGCGGCCGCAGGGGGCGTATAAGGTGGAGTTCATCGATGAGGCCGGGCAACGTACGGAGCAAACCATGACCGGCTCCGAGTTGGCCGAAAACCTCGTGCTGCGGCTGCCGGAAAAGGGGTCAAGCCTGCTGGTCAGGTATCGGCCGAAGGGCTGAGGGCGTAGGCGCGGTCGTCTCGCCCACGCCGTCCAGACCACGGGCCATGTTCAACGGTCAAGGCGACGGTCAACCACAGAGCGGAACGATGGAAGGTCCTTGCGATCAAACCGCTTATAGTTTGGAGAGTAGCCAGGGGCGTTGACGGCGCGGGCGGGACGACCGCGCCTACGAAAAGCTGCAGCGGTGAGTGCAGCCTCCTACTTCTTTGCGCAATTGCGGGTGTGCGTGCTACATTGGAGTGTTCCTGATTCGCGTTTGAGATTGAGGACGGATTCCTTATGAAGATTGTCGTAATCGGCACGGGGTACGTTGGCCTTGTCGTTGGCACCGGGCTTACCGAAAGCGGCCATTTTGTGACGTGCGTCGACCGGGACGAGGAGAAGATCCGGCTGCTGTCGGAAGGCAAGCTGCCCATCTATGAGCCGGGGCTGGAAGAGTTGGTGGTGCGCAACCTCGAGGAAGAACGGCTGAAATTCACCACCGACCTCGAATCCGCGATTGACGACAGCCTGCTCATTTTTATCTGCGTGGGGACGCCGTCGCTGCCCAACGGGGCCGCGGACGTTTCGGAAGTGCTGGCGTGTGCGGAACAAGTGGCCCGAGCGATGAAGGGCTACCATATCATCGTGATCAAGAGCACGTGCCCGGTCGGGACGGCGGACAAAATCCGGGAGGTGATGGCGGGGATCACGACGCAGCCGTTTGACGTGGTGGTCAACCCGGAGTTTATGAAAGAAGGCGCGGCGATCGACGATTTCATGCGGCCGGACCGGATCCTGATAGGCTGCAACGACGTGCGGGTGCTCGAAATCATGAAAGAGCTTTACGCCCCGTTCCTGCGGACGGGCAAGCCGATCCTCACGATGAGCCTGCGCAGCGCCGAGATGACCAAGTACGCGGTCAACGCGATGCTGGGCGCGCGGATCTCGCTGATGAACGAACTGGCCAACATCTGCGCGGCGTGCGGCGCGGACATCTCGGAGGTGCGCGAGGGCCTGATGGCGGATTCGCGGCTCGGGTCGACCTACCTGTTCCCGGGGCTCGGGTTCGGTGGATCCTGCTTGCCGAAAGACATGGTGGCGTGCGCCCGGTTTGCGCGGGAGAAAAACATCGCCTGCGACATGCTCGATGCGGTGGCCGCGGTTAATGACCGTCAGATCGACCAATTCGCCAAGCGCATCATCGAATATTACGGCGACGGCATCGGCAAAAAACGGATTGCGATGTGGGGCGCCAGTTTTAAACCGCGCACCGACGATATCAGGTGTTCGCCGGCGTTGCGTGTTTTGGACGCGCTGCTGGAACAAGGCGCGACCGTGGTCATGTACGACCCGGTGGCGGGCCCGCGGGTGCGCCAGCAGTACGGTTCGCGCGTCACCGTTGCCGCAAAAAGTTACGCCGTGCTCGAGAACGCGGACGGGCTGGTCATATCGACGGAATGGCGCGAGTTCCACCACCCGGACTTCGAGCGGATGGCGGGCCTGATGCGCGAGCGCGTCATCTTCGACGGCAGAAACCTGTATACGCCCCGCATCATGGCGAGCCACGGCTTCAAATACTTCAGCATCGGCCGCGCGAGCGCGTAACAAAAAAGTGCAGGCGAAACGCCCGCACCACAATTCCCTTCAGGGTCGATGGCTGTCTTCTTCAGGTTCTATACATGGTACTTGCTCAGTACATCGACCATCTCTACGAGCCAATACGCGACAAGACTTCCGGCAAAGCTTTCAACAATCGACTTGAGGCTTGCCCAAGCTTCGCCACCAAGTTCGCGGACAAAGCCGACCTTTCGTAACGCTTCGGGAGGGGCTTCTGGATGGCTCATGTTCTGTGCAATCCATTCTACGGCCTCAGATGCTTCTGCCTCCTTGCCTATATGCCTTCCGGCGTCTATGGCCTTCGCTGAAAACCGCGCCATGCACGCCTGAAACTCTTGCCACGTCTCCGTCGTAATTTGGATAGTTCCGCCCTCCACGTGTGCAGTACTGCTTCCTTTCGTTGATACCTTTTGGTTGCCCGCACTACCCCACAGAAAGTCCCCTCCGATGCTCCCGATTTTAAGTTCCATTTTTTCTCCTTTCAAGGCATCGCCAATGAGACCCTTCATGAGCTCAAAATGATGCTCGCCATGTCTGATCATCAAATCATGGAAGATCCGCAACTTCTCGCGGGCAATTTTGTCACCAGGAGGTAAATGGCTCTGGTGTGTCTCATGTAAGGCGGACTTCGCGTCAGGTTGATTTTCTGAGGGGGCGCCATTCTCCGGAGGCTTTGCTTTAGCGCCTGAATCGTGACTGGCAGGCGTCAAGAAAATTCTGTCTTGGCGGCAATTGAGAATCCCAACATATTGCGCAGATTGAAGGAAGACACGCTGAAACTCTGCCGCATTTTTTTCGGGTATCTTCTGTGCAAGGACTTGCGCGCGGAACTCCTCCATGGACAGGGCGCGCGTGCAACCGTTTGAAAGACTCAATAAGCCTATGAAGACATCTCTGAACACAGACTGATTGAAGAAAAACACTTTGAGAAGGGCGGAATCCCCCGTTAGAAGAAATAGCAGGAATTCCGCCGAAAAGACCAGGGCACCATTGACTTTTTCAATGATTCCAAAATGGATCAGACTTGCGTAGAGAAGGGCCGCATTGGAAAAAAAGCTGCTAAGGAGAAGGATGTTTTCCTGCCGGGTTGCGCACGGCTTTCCGTGATTCCTTTCGTGCAGCCAGCGACCCGCACTAATTACAACTTCGAACAGCTTTCGGGAAAAGGTGCGCCCCCTTTTCCCCTTATATCTTTGCGTCCTATTCATGCGACGACCCCTCCGGAGGGGACCGTAGTAATCTAATTAGGCGCCCAGATAGCCGCTTAAATAGTAGGCCTTTCCAAGCCTGTTGTCAAGCTTTAATCGATATAAATCGAGCAAAATGAACAGGATAGGCACCTACCTGTTGTGGGATAAAGGGAATACCACCACAATTTGTAGATGTTATCACAATAAAGTTGGGTTTTATTAAGAATTAGGTGGCACCTCTCAATAAAAGTGGCTACTGTACGTGCCAGAAAAGATGGCTTGGGCAATAAAAGGAGCAAGGTGCCGGCGGGGTTAACCCCCCTGGCCATGTTGCGTGGCCTGAGTCTTACAAAGCGGACGCCACCGGAGTTGGCGGTGGCGTCGTGACAGCAGAGGTGTAATCAGGCGAGGCCGGCGGCTTGGAATGCTTTTGCGAAGGCTTTGCGTTCCTGGGCGGTGAGTTCGCGTTGGGGGCCGCGGACGTAGCCGGCGTCGAACCCGCGGAGGCGGAGTCCTTCCTTGTAGTAGGCGACCATTTTGCCGTACTGGAAGAGTGCGCATGCGTCGTCGAGTTTGGTTTGCGCGGCTCGGGCTTTTTTGTAGTCGCCTTTTTGGACGTTTTTGATCACGTTGAGGAAGAGTTCAGGTGCGACGTTTGCGGTGCTGGTGACGGACCCGTTGGCGCCGGTTGCCCAGGCTTGGAAGGTGTATTCGTCGACGCCGTTGAAGACGTTAAACCCGGCGGGCGCGCCGTCGATGATGCGGGTGAGGTCCATGATTCTGCCGCTGCTGTCTTTGAGTCCGACGATGTTGTCGACCTGGCTGGCCATCCGGATGATGAAACTCGGGGAGAGTGCGTTTCGGGCGCAGCCGGGGATGTTATAGAGGAAAATGGGGAAGCCTTTGACGGCATTGGCGATCTTTTTGTAATGGGCGGCGAGGGCCAGGTCGTCGTAGAGGTAGAACCCCGGGGCGACGACGGACGCGGCGACCGCGCCGGCCTCGGCGGCGTGCCGGGCCAGGTCGACCGTCGATGCGGTGTCGAACGTGCCGATCTGGACAAGGATCTTAATTTTCTTGCCCACAGCCTTGACGAGTTCTTCGAGCAGCTTCTTGCGCTCGGGGAGCGTCATCAGGGGTCCTTCGCCGGTGGTGCCGCAAGGGAACACGCCGGCGACTCCCTGGCCGGCGAGGCGGTCGGCGAGGGCGCAGGCCCGGTCGTAAAGGACTTCGCCATTTTTGGAGAACGGGGTGAGGAGAGCAGGCACGAGCCCTTCAAGACGGAATCTCATGGAAAACCTCCCATTGATGGTGATGCCCCGGCATTCCGGGACATGTCGACGGCGCCGAAACCAGCGGAACGAGTATACGCCGCGAGCCCGGGGCAGCGCAAAAAGCGCCCCGCTTCCGAGCGGCCGGTTGCGCAGAGAAAAACATTGTTTTTCAGCGGGGAAAAGTCCAAAATGGATGGAATTCGGGCCACAATGTGATGACGTTCGGCAGGCACGCCACCGGCCTTAAAACAGGAGATTATCAAGATGAAATTCACGCGCAGGAACTTCATGGGGACTTCCGCCGCGGCCGTTATTGCCGCCGGGACGATGGCCAAAGGCAAAGTCTTCGGGGCGAACGACAAGGTTCGCGTTTGCACGATCGGGTTTAACGGCCAGGGTGGCAGCCACATCAAGGAGATCATGGAACGACCGGACGCTGAGATTGTGGCGCTGTGCGACGTGGACAGCAAGGTGCTCGAACGCGGCCTGAACGCTGTGGAGCGGGCCACGGGCAAAAAACCCAAGGCTTATAAAGACATGCGCGACGTCATGGCCGACAAGGATATCGACGCCGTGACGATCGCCACGCCCAATCACTGGCATTCGCTGGCCACGATTTGGGCCTGCCAGGCGGGGAAGGACGTGTACGTCGAGAAGCCGTTGTCCTGGAGCGTTTGGGAAGGGCGGCAAGCCGTGGCCGCCGCGGAAAAGAACGGCAGGGTCGTCATGCACGGCACGCAAAGCCGCTCGAACGCAAAGCTCATACGTGACATCAAACTCATGCACGACGGGTTCATCGGGAAGATCGTGCACTCCCGCGGGTACGTGTACAAAAACGGCAACCGGAATGCCATCGGCCACGGCAAGAAGGCCAATCCGCCGGAGAACCTGGATTGGACGTTGTGGCAGGGCCCGTCTCCCGATCACGATTACCTGGCCAATGAAAACGGCAGGGGCCTCCAGGTGCCTTACAACTGGCACTGGTTCTGGCAGTACGGCAACGGCGAGATCGGCAACCAGGGCGTACACGAGATGGACATCGCGGTGTGGGGGCACAACCGCGGGTTGCCCGTAAAGGTTTACAGCACCGGCGGGCGGTACGGCTGGGACGACGACGGCGAGACCCCCAACACCGGGGCCACCTCATTTACTTATGAGGACGGCACAATGCTGACGTTCGAGGTGCGTAACCTCGGTTCGTTCCCCGAAGGCGGCAACGACGATTGCAGCGACAGCTTCTTCGGAACCGATGGCTATTACGTCCGAAACGTCGGCTTCTTCGATTACAAGCAAAAACCCATACCCGTAGACGACAAGCCCATGCCCGAAAGCGGCAGCAAGTGGGACAACTGGTTCAAGGCCATCCGCTCACGCAAGCCCGAAGACAATTTCGCCCCGGCACTCGCCGCACATCTCAGCTGTGTCCATATCCACGTCGGCAACGTCGCCTACCGGCTTGGCCGCGAACTCCTCTTCGATCCCAAAACCGAAACCTTTGGCAGCGACGCCGAAGCCAACAAACTCCTCAAACGCGAATACCGCCAGGGATTTGAAGTGCCGCAGTTGGCATAAAGAGAACCTTCATCTGCTCTGGAGCCTGGCTCAGAAATGGGCCGGGCTTTTTTGATCGGACAGATCGGACGGATCGGACGGATGAAGACCTGAATGACATTGGGGCGCGATTGTTCTAGAATAGCTGGGAACGTTTACGTAGCAGGAGACAAAGGCCATGAAGCTTTCTCGCAGGCACTTTTTGGGGACATCGACGGCCGCGGTGGTTGCGGCGGGCACGGTGGCCACCGGGCGCGTTTTTGGCGCCAACGAACGGATCCGCTGCTGCTGCATCGGTCTTCACGGCCGGGGCGGCAGCCACATCGGCGGCGTCCTGAAAGCCAAGGACGACGCGGAACTGGTCGCCTTGTGCGATGTCGACGGCCGGGTGCTCGAGGCCCGCGCCATAGATGTCGAGAAAGCCTCCGGGAAAAAACCGAAGCTGTACAAAGACATGCGCGACGCCTTTGCCGACGCCTCGATCGACGCGGTGTTCATCGCCACGCCTAACCACTGGCATTCGCTCGCGGCCATCTGGGCCTGCCAGGCCGGCAAGGACGTCTATGTCGAGAAACCGCTCTCGCACAATGTGTGGGAAGGCCGGCAACTGGTCGAGGCGGCGAAGAAGTACAACCGGATGGTGATGCACGGCACGCAGGGCCGATCGAGCAAGAAATGGTTGAGCGCGATCAAAGCCATGCGGGAAGGCATCATCGGCGATCTCTACATGGCTCGCGCCCTGTGTTTCAAGAACCGCGATGCCATCGGGCCGCAAGACACGCCGGCCCCCGCGGATTTCGACTGGAACCTGTGGCAGGGCCCGGCTGTCGCGAAGGATTTCAGCCCCCTCTACGTCCACTACAACTGGCACTGGTTCTGGAACTACGGCAACGGGGATATCGGCAACCAGGGTGTCCACCAGATGGACATCGGCGCGTGGGGCATGAACCGCGGCCTGCCGGTGAAGGTCGAGAGCAGCGGCGGCAGGTACACCTACAAGGACGGGGCGGAGACGCCGAACACCCAGACGGCCTCGTTCACCTACGAAGACGGCACCATGCTGGTGTTCGAGGTCCGCGGCCGGGCCACCAACGACGAGAGCGGCGTGAAGATCGGCAACCTGTTCTACGGCTCGGAAGGCTACGGTGTCGAGGGGGACGACGCCGTCAAGTTTTACGACAAGGGCGGCAAAGAAATTCCGCTGCCCGAGGCCGAGTTCGATACGCTCGGCGAGTACCCCAACTTCTTCCGGCTGGTACGGTCGCGCAAGCCCGAAGACAACTACGCGCCCGTAACCGAGGGCCATATTTCCGCGGCGCACTGCCACCTGGCCAACGTGGCGTACCGGATGGGCCATACCCTGAAGTTCGATCCAAAGGCTGAGACGTTCATCGGCGATGCCGACGCCAACAAACTCCTGACGCGGGATTATCGCGAACCGTTCGTGGTTCCAAAGATCGCGTAGTTCACACACCGGGATCGGCGGCGGCATCTGCTGCCGCCGATTCAGTTTCGCGCGCGCGTACGCGCGAGCGAGAAAGCGAGGGCCGCATCATGCGCCGCAAATTGTGGGGCCGGCTGTACATTTGGGAACAGTACGCGTCTGTTTTCCCGTTCCTGTTCACGATCTTCATGCTGGCAGTTGTGGTGCTTTTTGCAGGGATCATTAGAGCAAGACAGGCCGCGGATCGCCCGCGTATCCAAGCCGCTGAAACGACCCAGGCACCGCCCGCCAAGAAAGTTTTTGTATCGCAACTGGCGGGGCAGTGGTATCCGGCGGATAAGGCCCAGCTCGAATCGGATCTCGATTCGTATTTCGCAAAAGCGCCGGACGACGCGCCGGACGACGTCCACGCGCTGATTCTGCCGCACGCGGGGTATGCTTATTCGGGGGCAATCGCCGGCGCGGCGGTGAAGAGCGTTGCGGGCAAGACGTTTTCGCGGGTGGTCGTGATGGGCCCGTCGCACAGCTTGCCGATGGAAAACGTGGCAAATGTGCCGGACGCGACGCATTACGCGACGCTGCTGGGTGAGGTGCCGCTCGATGTCGAGTTGATCGCGGCGCTGAAGCGGCATCCGCAATTCAAGACGATCTTCGGGGCCGACGAGAACGAGCACAGCGTCCAGATCGAGATCCCGCTGCTGCAGCGTGCGCTGGGCGAGTTTAAGCTCGTGCCGATTGTGGTGGGCCAGCTTGACGAGCCGGCGACGCGCGAGATGGGGCGGATCCTGGCGGGATTGATCGATGCGAACACGCTCGTGGTCGTGTCAAGCGATTTTACGCATTACGGCCCGCGGTTTGGTTACGTGCCGTTCCGGGATGATTTGGCGGCGAACCTGAAGAAGCTGGATTTGGGCGCGTGGGATGCTATCGCAAACAAGGATTTGGCGGCATTTGCGCGGTATATCGATCAAACCGGGGCGACGATCTGCGGGCACAACCCGATAGGCATTTTGCTGGCGATGTTGCCGAAAGATTTCGAGGCGCACCAGATCGCTTACGACACATCGGGCAATCTCACGGGCGATTATGCCAACTCGGTCAGTTATTTGAGCGCCGCGTTCAGTGGCGCGTGGCCGGCAGGGGAGAAAGTCGCGCCCGCGGCGCCCGCGGCCGCATCCACAAGCTTGTTAAGCGACGAGGACAAAACGCTGCTGCTCAAGCTGGCTCGCGGCGTGCTTGACGACTACGTCAAAAACGGCAATACGGCCACGCCGGAAAGCATCGGCATCAAGTTGACGCCGGGGATGCAGCGCGTAATGGGGGCGTTTGTCACGCTCAACGAAAACGGCGAGTTGCGGGGCTGCATCGGCGAGATCTTTCCGCGCCGCCCGCTGTACAAGGCCGTCATGGATCACGCGGTCAACGCGGCGGTGAACGATCCCCGTTTCCAGCCCGTGACGGCGGACGAGTTGCCGCGGATCGAGATGGACATCTCGGCGCTGACCGAGCCGCGGCTCGTAGCCGGCTACAACGACATCGTCATCGGCAAGCACGGGATGGTGCTGGAGAAGTGGGGCCAAAGCGCCGTGTTTCTCCCGCAAGTCGCACCGGAACAAGGCTGGACGCTCGACGAAACGCTCAGCCATCTCGCCATGAAGGCTGGGCTGCCGCCGGACGCGTGGAAGGACGGGGCGTCCTTCACGGTGTTCGAAGCGATCGTGTTTAGTGAAAAGGATTCTCTGGCCTCGGCACACCCATGAGGAGTCCCCGCCACATAGGTCGTTTCGCTGTCATCACGGCACTCGGGTTTTATGCCCTAGTGGCGCAAACGCTCCTGTTCCGCGAGTTTTTTGCTTCGTTCGAGTCAAACGAAATCGCGATTGGGGCGTTTTTTGCCGCGTGGCTGGGGTGGATCAGCGTGGGCGCGTTCGGCGGCCGGTTTGAAACGCGCCTTCACCGGGGGCTTGCTTCCTGCCTCCCCGCAGTGGCGTTGCTGTACGTGCCGGCGTTTTTCGCGCAGCAATGGCTGGTGACGCACGCCCGCGGGATGGCTGGTGTTGAATCCTACGACGTTTTCCCGCTGCTGCCGATGCTGGGGATGGCGTTTGTCGTCAATGCGCCGGTGAGTTTGCTGACGGGCTTCCTGTTCACGCTGGCGTGCCGTTGGGCCGAACAACCGGCGGCGATCCCCGCGGCGCGCGTGTACGTGCTCGAGACGCTGGGGAGTTGCGCGGGCGGCCTTTTCGTAACGGCGGCGATCGCCGGCGGCATGACAGCGGAATCGGCATCAGTCTGGGCGGCTGTAGTGCTGGTGGCCGTCGTATCAACGGGCATTGCCGGCGGCGGGCGCTTTAATGCGTTCCGAGCGGGTTTCATTACGATAACCACCGCGCTCGTGCTCGTTGCGTTGCAGGGCGGGGCCGGCAGTTGGCTGGCGGAGGCGCGTGCCCGGTCTGCGTGGAGCCGGCTGCTTCCGGCAGAGGAGTACCGCGGGGCGTTCAGCACGGCGCACGGCAAGTACCTGTACGGCGAGCGGGAAGGCCAGTTCAACGTGGTTTCCGGCGGCGGCGTGTGCGAATCGTTGCCGCCCGGCGATCACGCCGCCGAAGTGGCCGCGGTACATTTGGCGCAGCGGCCGGAGGCACGGAGCGCGCTCGTAATCGGCGGGGACGGGTTGGGCATTTGCCTGAAGCTGCTGCAACTGCCGCAGTTCGACGTGGTGGCGTGGCACCATCCGGACCCAGAGTATCCCGCACGCGTGTTGACGCTGCTGCCGCCGGACATGCGAGAGCAGGCGAAACGCATCCAACTGTTGCCAGTGGATCCTGGAAGCGCGGAATGGGCGGGCGGAGTCAGTCCCCGTTTTTCGCTGGTGATACTGAATTTGCCGGACATCCGTACGCTTGCCTTGAACCGGTACGTCACGGAACGGTATTACCGGGCGATCAAGGGCCTGCTCGAGGAAGGCGGGGCGGTTTCGGTGCGGGTTCCTGGCGGCTCGAACTTCATGGGCAACGAGTTGGCCCTGCAAGGCAGCAGCGTGGTTTTTACGTTGGGCAGGGTCTTTTCCAACGTGACGATCAAGCCGGGCGACGAGACATGGGTGATGGCGAGCGACGCGCCGTTCCTTTACGACCTGCAGGGCCTGCGAAAACGCTACGAGTCGATTCCGGGCGCGGCCGCTATGTACCCGCCGGAGAACATCCCGGTGCTTTATGCGGCCGGCCGCGTGGGTTTCCAGATGCAAGCCTACCGGCAGCAGATTGATCTGTCGGGCGAGGGCGTGTTGCTCAACACCGACAGCCAGCCAAAAGCCCTCGTATACGCGCTGCTGCTGGCGATAAAGCAGGCGGGGCTGCCTTCGTTGGCGGGCCTGCTGACGCGGGAAAACCGGGTCGACTTTTGCACGGCGCTGGGCCGTGTGCTGGTTGCCGGGATGGTTCTTTACGCGTTGTTGCGGGGCGTTTATCTGTTCAAACGGCGGCGTGGCGGGTCCCCCGGCACGTTCGACAGCCATGTGCTCATTCTGACGACGGGTATGGCGGGTATGGCGCTGAGCGTGGTGCTGATGTTCGGCTACCAGTCGCACTTCGGCTCGTTGTTTCTGGATATGGGCCTGGTTTCGGCCCTGTTCATGCTTGGGGCTTTTCTGGGGAGCGCGGTTGCGGAACGCGCCCTCATTGCGGCGCAAACGCACGCCCGGATTATTCTGCCTGCTGCCTTAATCGCCCAGGCGGCGGCGATTGCAGCGTTGCCGCAACTGGCGAACTGGCCGTTGAAGCCGGTATGGGCAGCAGGTTTCCTGATAAGCGGCATGTTCACAGGCCTTTACTTTCCGCTTGCGGCGCAACGGCTGAAAATCGCGGGACGGCCGACGGGCGCGGCCGGTTCGAACCTCGAGTTGCTTGATAACCTTGGCGGCGCGGCCGGCGCCGCCGTCACGGGCATCATCCTGCTGCCACTGCTGGGCCTGAGCTGGACCTCAGCCTCACTGGCAGTATTGGTAGGAGTCAACTTGGCTGGAGCGGTGGCGGGCGGACGTCGTGCTGAACCGGCTGGGGCAGATCGGTTTGGCCGGTTTGTCCGGCCGGCGGGATACATGCTGGCGGGTATCGGCGCAATGACGCTGTTCGCATCGCAGATGATGTCGGCAGCCGTCCAGCCACGCGAAACGGACCTGTTGCGCGAATCCGCCCAAAAACTTGCGGGTGAGGAGCCGATCCAGGACGAGCGAGCAATGCTGGCCACCGGCGCCGAGGCGCCCTATTTCGTTGTCCCGGAGACGGCTGACAAGAAAAGCGGCTACATTTTCAGCAGCAAACCCTGGACGGGGTCGTTGTACGGGTTTGCCGGCCTGTTTGAACTGGCCATTCTCGTAGATGAGACGGGCGAACTGCTGGGATACGAGGTTGTCTCATCGAGCGAAACGCCGGTGTACCTGTCGATAGTACGCGACAATGATGCCCGCCTGCAGGGCCGCAACCTGTTCAAGCCGGAGCCGTTCAAAGGGCTGGACGGCATTGTGGGCGCCACCGTTACCGACGAAGCGTTCCGAGATGCCTTGGCTCTGGCCGGGCAAGGGTTCGCCCGGGACGTGCTGCACCGGGAGGGGGAGGAGCGGCCAGCGCAAGGGCGGGGTGCGGACACTCGGGGCGCGCGCGAGTTTCTCCTGCTCACCTGTTTCATGCTGTGCGGAATAATTTTGGCTTATTGGCCACGGCCGTGGTTGCGGCGTGGCGTCTTGCTGGCAAGCGCCGTAGTGCTGGGCCTGATGCTGAACCTTCAGTACTCGACACAGCAAATGATAGCGTTGCTGACACTGCAACCGGGGCGGATCGGTTTGAATGCCGCGTTTTTCCTGTTGGCGGCCGTTCCGACGGTGGTGCTCGTGTTCGGAAACGTCTACTGCGGGTATGTTTGCCCGTTTGGCGCATTGCAGGACTTGATTGGGGACGTTGGCTTGCGGCTGAAACTCGGCCGCCTGCCACGGCGCGAGACCTGGAAGTACACGCGGGTGTTCAAATGGACGATCCTGTTCTTGCTGGTAGTGGTTTTTGGAGTTCGGCGCAACTTGGACGTGCTTCGAGCGGACCCGCTGATCTCGTTTTTCGGATCGCGAGCGGATCGGTTGGTTGCGGGTCTGGCGTTTGCGGCGTTGGGGATTTCGCTGGTGTTCGGCCGGTTTTGGTGCCGCAACGTTTGTCCTTCGGGCGCGTTTCTGTCGCTGATCAACGGTGCGCGGATACATGGATTGCCGATGCTGCGGCGGATAGTGCCGGGGCGGCTTCCGGGCCGGTGCGACCTGGGTGTCGGGACGCAAGACGAGATGGATTGCATCTGCTGCGACCGGTGCCGGGACGGACGGCAACAACCGGCCAAGGCTGGCAAGACCTCTTTAAGTCGTTTGCCTGATTTGGCTTTCGTGGTGGCGGTGGCGGCAATGGCTATAGCCATTGTTGGACTCAGCGTGACCACCTCGACGCAGGCAACGCCTGTACACGCGACCGCCGCCGCAGTCCAAGCCGTCAGCGGCCAGCCGCGCGACGTGGGCTTGGACAAGGTCCGCAAAATGGTCCGTGAAGGCCTGTTATCGGACCATCCAGCAGATTTTGCCGCACCGAATCCGCCGAATCCGACGGTACCCTGAGCAACAGCCCCGCCGATGTTCCCAGCCTTCCGCTTGCAACAGGGTCCTTCTATGTATAAGATCGGGAGATTGTCTGCGAAGAGAGTAAGGGATTTTGTGCTGATGCACACTGCTGACAGACTTAAAAGAGTGCCGCCGTACCTGTTTATGACGTTGCGCAACAAGATCAACGAGGTTCAGCGGCGGGGCGTGGACGTGATCAGCCTGGCAATCGGGGATCCGGTCGACCCGACGCCATCGAACGTGGTTGACGCCTTGAGCGCGGCCGCCCGGAACCCGGAGAACCACCGCTATCCTATGGATGAGGAGTGGGGCATGCTAGCGTTCCGGGAGGCGGTTGCGCGGTGGTATGGCCGGCGTTACGGGGTGGAACTCGACCCGGGTAAGGAAATTGTGGCACTGATAGGCGCCAAGGAAGGGTGCCACCATTTTGCGCTGGGGGTTGTGAATCCGGGTGACTTGGTTCTTGTGACGGATCCCGGCTATCCCGGATACAAGCCCAGCATCTGGTTTGCAGGCGCAGAGCCGTGGCCGGTGGCGATGCGGGTGGAGAACGGGTTTTTGCCGAAACTGGCCGACATTCCAGCGGACATAGCCAAGAGAGCGACGGCCTTTTACCTGAACTATCCCAATAACCCGACCGGTGCGGTCGCCACAAAAGAGTTCCTGGCCGAACTGGTGGATTTCGCCAAGTCTTACGACATTGCCATTTGCTATGACAACCCATACAGCGAGGTGGTGTTCGGGGTGAACCGGTTGAGTTTTCTGAGCGCGGCGGGTGCCAAGGACGTTGGCGTGGAACTGAACTCGCTCAGTAAACCGTTCAATATGGCGGGCTGGCGGATCGGGATGGCCTGCGGCAATCCGGACATTGTGGGGGCGATCGCCAAGGTGAAATCAAACACAGACTCGGGCATTTTCAACGCGATCCAGTACGCGGGGATCGAGGCGTTGGACAACTGCGACGCGTTTACGGAGAAGATGGTGGGCATTTACCGGAACCGGCGGGAACGTGTGCTGTCGGTTTTGCGGGAGCTGGGTTGGCAATCCGAGCCGCCATGCGGTACGTTTTATCTATGGATTCCTGTCCCCCGGCACTACACGTCCGCCGGCTTTTGCGATCTGTTGCTGGAGAAGTGCGCGGTGGTGGCGGCTCCGGGCGCGGCATACGGCGAGAACGGCGAGGGCTATATTCGATTGTCGCTGACGGTGGAAGAACACCGGCTGGACGAGGCGTTGCGGCGGATGCGATCCAACCTGCCGAGATTCGAGTTTTGACAACCACCGGGACGGGCCGTCCCGGGTGTATGTTTATGAGGTGAATTGATGAGTGCGTTTGGGATAGACATAGACGCGCGGTGTGTGCGGATTTTTGGCGAAAAAACAACTCGAGACCAGGTGCTGGACCAGCTTGTGGACGCGGTGGGTTCGACGGGCGGGATCAGCGACGTTGAGAGTTTGCGCACGGCTATCCGCGAGCGGGAAGATTCGATGAGCACGGGTATTGGCGGCGGCGTGGCGATCCCGCACGTCCGGATAAAATCGGTAACGCGGCCCGTGATAGGCGTGGGTATTTCCAAGAAGGGTGTGGATTTCCGCGCGGCCGACAACAAGCCGGTGCATGTGATCGTGCTTTTTGCCATGCCGCCGGACTCGAACAAGCTTTACCTGGGGCTGCTTGCGCAGGTGATGGTGGCCCTCAAGGCGCCAAACTTCCTGGAGCGCCTGATTGCGTGCGGGAAACCGCAGGAAGTGGTTGCCGTATTAAACGAATCAGCGGGCTGAAGGTTGCGCCTTTTCTCGCGCACCGAAAAAGGAGTGCCCGATTACGATTACGCTCAGGAACCGGATTCCCTACGCGCTGCAGTTGTACACGGTGCGCAACCACCTGGAAATCAATCCGGCCAGTACGCTGCGCAAAGTCAAGGGGGCCGGGTATGAATACGTGGAAATCGCCGATACGGTGGGGCTGGAGCCGCCCTTGTTCAAGAAACTGCTGATGGATGCCGGGCTGAAACCGATCAGCGCCCATTTGCCGTACGCAAAAGTGGTGGGCGATCCGGAAGGCGCGGCGGATTATGCGCGCCTGTTCGAGGTGGACTACTTGGTCGTGCCCATAATCGACCGGGATTTGACGCCGGACCGGCCGGGCTGGACGAATTGTGGCAAGGCGCTGGGGCGGGCGGGCGCCGCGCTGCGGACAGCCGGAATCAGGTTGTGTTATCACAACCACGCGCACGACTTTGAGCCGGTCGAAGAAGTCTATCCTATCGATCTGCTGGTTGACGCCGCGGCGCCGGAAGACCTGGCGTTCGAGCTGGACACGTACTGGATCAAATACGCGGGACTGGACCCGGCGGCCACGCTCGAGAAATACGCCAGCCGTTGCCCGTTGCTGCACATAAAGGACATGGCAGGGAAGTCGCGGGCGTTTGCGGAGATTGGGCGGGGCGTGATGCAATGGCCGAAGATTTTCGAGAAGGGGGCGTCTGTCGGCGTCCAGTGGTTTATTGTCGAGCAAGACACGTGCTCCGGCGATTCAATCGAAAGCGCCCGGATCAGCGCGCTCTATCTGAGGGAGCACTAAACCATGCGGGCCATTATGGCGGGGCTGCTGCTGGTTGCGGCGGGACTGGTTTCGTGCGATCGGGCGGAGCTTTTGGGCGGCGCCGAGATTCGGGGGATGGTCGTCGATATTCGGGGCGAGCCGGTCCCGGGGGTGGTGGTAAGCATTTCGGATCCTTTGAAACAGTGCCTGACCGACGGTTTGGGACAATACAGGCTGGGAACGGAACCGGGGCGGGTTGAACTTCATTTCATGAAAACGGGGTACACGTCCGGTACGATGGTCATTGAAGACACGGGCTTGGGGACGGTGCTTGCGCGGCCGCTGTCGCTTTGGTGTCTGCCGCAGACGACGGGCCTTTTCATTTTCGAGGACTACAAGTACCGGCGGGCGGCGCCTCTGAAACCGCGGCCGTACGTGGAATCCGAAGACCGCGTCATATATGGGGTGGGCAAGCTGACGGGCATTATCGAGACGCAGGCGGCCCAGCCGCTGTTGTTGTGTTACAAGATGCCGTCGTACGACGCAAAACTGTGCCGGCTTGCCGCGGTCGAGGCGGCTGCGCCGGAATCGCCGGCACTCAAGGATAAGGTGTGGGCGTTCAGCGAATCGGTCCCGCTTGCGATGGCCCCCGTAGACGAGCCGGAACGCCTGCTTTGGGAGGTCAGACTGATGGGGCCGCTCGATCCGGGCATCTATGCGCTCGACTGGGGCGCGCTCGACGGCTATACCAGCACAGACGAACGTATTTTTGTTTTTGCGGTGGCCCAGGCGTCGGGAGAATCCTCGATACCGCCCGGAGCCGTCGCCGAACCCGTGCCGCCTGCCGCTACGGATGACAAGGCTGGTGCGCCGTCCGACTCGGCAGAAGACGCAGCGGCCCCGGGGGTGGCGGTGGAAGAGGCGCCCGAAGAGGCGACCGAGGAAGCACCGGACGAAGCGCCGGCGGCCGCAGAGTGATTTTGCGCGCGCAGCGCAATGACCCAATCAGGAGAAACCGATGAAAAAACAGTTTGTAGCCATGCTGCAGGAAGGCGATGTGGTTAATGACTATTTTGTCGCCATCCGCAAGGATCTTCGCGACCAGAGCAGCGGGGGCAAGTTTCTGGGCATGGTGTTCAAGGACCGGACGGGCGAGATCGGTGGGGTGTTGTGGACGAACGCGGCCGCCGTATCGCGGCTGTTCGAGGTGGGTGACGTGGTGAACGTGCGGGGAACGGTGACAACGTACCAGGACCGGTTGCAGGTGCGGGTAGACCAGGTGCTGCCGATGTGCCAGGGCGAGTACCGGTATGAAGACCTGGTGGACGTGCCCGCGGATACCGAACAGAAACTTCAGCAATTAAAAGACATTCTCAACACGATTCAGAACGAGTGGCTGAAAAAGCTGAACGGCCTATTCCTGGCCGATTCGGCGTTCATGTCGAATTTTACGCGGGCCTCGGCGGGAAAGAAGTGGCACCATGCGCAGCCGGGTGGGCTGATGCGCCACTGTTATGAGATGGCCCGGCTGGCCTGCCTGATGGCTGAGCTGTTTCCGGATCTGGACCGGGACGTGCTGCTCACGGGCATATTCCTGCACGACGTGGGCAAACTCGAAGAAATGACGCACGACCTCTGTGTCGATTACACGACCGCGGGGAAACTGATCGGGCATCTCGAGATCGGCGCGGACATGGTGCGACAGAAGATGGCACAGATTGAGGGATTTCCCGAAATGCTGCGGCTGCAGGTGCTGCACTGCGTGCTTTCCCACCACGGAGAACTGGCGAACGGGTCGCCCATCGTGCCCAAGACGCTCGAGGCGGTGGTGCTGTACCACATTGACAATCTAGACGCACAGGCCGACGCGGTCGCGCGCGTCATGCGCGATACGAGGGAGAAACGGCTCGAGTGGTCGGATTTCCTGCCGTTGATCGAGCGTCAGATCTGGGCGGGGGAAAAATAAGGGAGACGGCGGAGTTGGTTGGTTAGCCAGGGATGCGCCAGGAGAAATCGATCAGGTTGCCGCGGTTGCAAACTGGCTGAGGAAATGGCCCAGGCACTCCCGTTCGGTGTCGCGCAAATCGAGAAAGCGGACTCCGAAACTGGAAAGACCACCCGTCGAAGATTCCGTCCAGCACACTTTGCCTTTGCACTCGATGCTCATGTTTGGCAGTTGCAGGAAAACCAGCACCTGCTCGCCGATGTTGACATCTTTAAGTGTACTGAACTTCGCGCCTTCCATGCCCAAGTCCATGGTAAGCGTGCCGTATGCGGCGGTGTCTTTGCGGAAAGTCACCCAAGCACAGACCGATTCGTCGACGCGATTGAAGCGTCTTTTTTCTGATCCTGTTGAAGGACGTTCCATAACGTAAACACCCCGTTGACCCACCTGCAAAAAGATACACGTATCAGGCCGCAGACATTTAGCATTATACTCCAAAAGGCGTGAAAAGATCCCTGTTTCCGCATCTTTGTCAAAATTATTTTTATTGCGAACAACCAAGGTCTATATATTGTGGCGTTTTTATTCTATCTACAACATGTGGGAAGACGGCGGCCCGGGTTCGGTCGTGGGAGCAATGCCATACTCGCGCATCTTGCGCCAAAGGGTCGAGCGGGAGATCCCGAGCGTCTTGGCCGTCTTGGTTTGGTTGCCGGCGAATCGTTCCAATGTGGTACGGATTAACTGCTCTTCCATTTGTTGGAGTGTCGGGACTTTCTGCGGGGCAAAGGGCTGCAGGTAGGGAAGTGCGGGTCGGGATGCGGCGGACCGGCGTACGTGGTCGGGCAGATCGGCGGGCCGAATGGTATCGCCGTCGGCCATGATGACGCCATGGGCGATTATGCTTTCGAGCTCGCGGACATTGCCGGGGTAATGGTAGTCGCGGAGCAAGGCTTGGGCATGGGGGTCGATCTCGGCGACGTTTTTGCCGAACTTTTCCCCGTATTGGTGCAGGAAATGCCGCACAAGCGCGGTCAGGGCGTCGGGCCGTTCGCGCAACGGGGGTATCCGGATCTGGATTACGTTTAACCTGAAGTAGAGGTCTTCGCGAAAATGGTTGGCGCGGACGGCCTCTTCGAGGTCCCTGTTTGTGGCGGCGATGACGCGCACATTGACGCGGTGTGACACGGCGGAGCCGACGGGCCGGATCTCGCCGTTCTGGAGTACGCGCAGCAGCTTGGCCTGGGTGACGGGGGCCATATCGCCGATCTCGTCGAGAAATACGGTGCCGCCGTCTGCCTCTTCGAACAGGCCCCGTTTGTCGGCATCGGCACCGGTAAATGACCCTTTCATGTGGCCGAACATTTCGCTTTCGAGCAGGGCTTCGGGTAGGGCGGCGCAGTTGATGGCGATAAACGGCATGTCGCGGCGTGGGCTGAGCCGGTGGATTGCCCCGGCGAGCACCTCTTTGCCTGTGCCGCTTTCGCCGAGCAGGAGGACCGTGCTGTCGGTGGGGGCGACCTTGGTGACGATCTCGATGACGCGCCGCATCGCGGGGGTCCGGCCGAGCATCTGCTCGAACAGGTCCCACTGGTAGCCGCTGAGCGCTGACTCCGTGTGGAGTTTACGGTAGGCCAGATTAACAACGAGGGCCACATCGCTCGGCATGGACGTCCGCGGCAGGTAGAAAAACGCGCCGCGCCGGATGCCCTCGATGGCGCGGTCGATTTTACCGATGTCGACCAGCAGAATGATCTGGGCCTGAGGCCGCTGACGGCGCGCAAACGTCACCAGATCCATGTCGCCCTGATCACTCAACTCCAGGTCGAGCACCATGATGTCAAACGGTTGCCGGCCCAGAAGACGCAGGAAACCTTTGGCGTCGTGGCACCGATCAACGCGGTATCCGTCGACTTCGAGGTAATTGGTGAGCGCTGTTGCAAACGGCTGTTCGCTGGTAGCGATGAGTACTTTGAGTTTGGTTGGCTTATCCATCCTGAAACACGCTTCCTGTTTCGCTGTTCTTATTGTACCAAAATAGAGCGGGCGAGGTCAAGTTGAGTGGACCACAATATGTACGGGTGAGAAAGAATTTGGAGCAGGTTTGTAGTGCGTGTAGGGAGTGGAAACTGTGTTTTTTAACGGGTCTGTAAATTAAACATCTGATTAAGAGGTGCAAAGGGGTTGACTTTTTACAAGGAGCGGAATAATATAAGTTGGCTTTGCGATAGTTGGCGCTATTCATGCGTCGGGCGTTCATGCCGGATACTGCGGGCTGTCTGCTCCTAGAGCACGGACAGTATGGGATGAGGGGAGACCGCTTCAGTCGAATCTGGCCCATACTCAGAAGGAGTGGTGGAGTGAGTGGAAACCGACGGCAGTTCTGTACGAGACGGGGGTTTACGCTGATCGAGGTTTTGGTTGCGTTGGCGGTGGTAGCTACGGCGGCGACGATCCTGGTATCGCTTTTTGGGTCGAGCCTTGTGCTTTCGCGTACGAATCGCAGCCAGTTGGTGGCGGCATCGCTGGCTGAAGAACAAATGGAGTCGATTCTGCGCAACTCATCCAAGTATGTGTGGAATCTGGACGGGGCGGAGCCGGGGCAACTGGTGGAGGTGGTTCCGGCAGAATCGGCCCAGGCGCAACCGGTCAGTACGCTTCTTGCGGCACCGGCAACGGTGGGTCGTCCGTTTGACCGGCTGGTTGTGGCGCCGGTTGAGCCGGCCTCGAATGCGCGGGAAGAAAACTTTTACGGTAAATTTCGCTGGCAGGCTTACGCGGCGCTGCCCCAACCCAATTCCAAACATGTTGACGTGACGGTGGTGGTGCGGTGGAGGGATGCGGGCCGGGACAGGTTGGTCGCGTTCACGTCGAGCGCGCCGCGGTTTTCGCTGGGATCGCGGCCTGTGGCCACAGCGCAGCCTATGGCCGGGGACGCTGGAGGAAACGCATGAAACGCAGTGCTCGCAACCGCGGCTTCAGCCTGATGGAACTGATTGTCGTGATCGGGGTGCTCGCTGTGCCCGCCACGATCGGCACCGTCATGCTCAACAGGATCACCGACACGTGGCGCGCCGAAAGCACCCGTACCGAACTGGACAGCCGCGCCCAATACGTTTTCAGCCAGATGCGACAGGATTTTTCGGAGGCGGTTTCGGCCAAATTGTCGGGCGCACCCATTAAGGGTCTTGTGCAGACGGCTCAGGACAAGCGGTATCACCGCATGCCGCTTGAAGACGACCGGTTTTTTATTCCGGCGACGCTGCCGGCGGCGGACGGGACGCCCCAGCGGGCGGATGTCGGCTACTACATCAACCGCGAAAACGGTCAGTGCCGGCTGATGCGGGCGGTGCGCGTGCCGGGTGCGGCCAATCCGGTTGAGCAGCCGGTGGCGGAGGGTGTGTTGGCGATGCGGGTGGAATACGCCGGCGCGCAAGGTTGGCAGACAGGCTGGTCGAGCGGCGTGAATCCGCCGGCGGTCCGCGTGAGCCTGGTGTTAACGGATCCGGATATGCCCTGGCAGCAAGTCGCTCGAAAAGCCGTTTTTTCAGTCCACGTGAACTGAGGAGTCGCCATGAAACTGGTTCAATCAAGGCGCGCGCGCCTGCGCGATGCCGATCACGGAGTGGCGTTGCTAACGGCGTTGGCGTTTTTGTTTTTGTTTTCGATGCTGGGCGCTGCGCTTGTTCGGTCCATTTCGATAGATCTGGAGCGGACGGAAACGGAGTTGGCGGGTCAGAGGGCGGCGGCATTTGCCCGCGGGGGCGTGGAAGCGGCGATAGGCGAGATCGCGGCGGCGCTGGCGGCGGGTGAGGCGCCGAATGTGCTCGCGGGCCCCGTCGAGATTCAGTATCCTGTGTACAAGGCCGACAAGTCTTCGCCGGCCGGAATTGGGCCAGCCGAATCGTTGCGGGGCAGGGCCACTTTCACCGTCACCGATGAGAGCGGCAAGATCAACATCAATCACGCGACACCGCGCGTGTTGAAGGCGGTGTTGGGGGTGGACGGGACCGTGGCGCGGGCGATCCGCGGCAGCCTTCCGCTTTCGGCTGCGACGGGTTCGCCGGCGAACCGGGCGTGGTTTACGAATTTGAGCGAGTTGTCGACGCGCGGGCTGGTCCCGCCGCGGTTGTACAAGAAGATCGATTCGAAGCTGGTGACGGTGCATTCGGTTGTGGATCACAACCACGCTGAAGAGTTTCTCAACGTGAACGCGGCGCCGGCCCAGGTGCTTGCGGCGGTGCTTGATATTCCGCTGCAGGCGGCCCAAGCTTTGGTGGACCGCCGGCCGTTCCGCGGTTTGCAGGAATTGTGCGAGGCCGCCGGCAAAGACCCCTCGATGTTTAACGGAGGCGCGGGCGCGGAGTCTGCCGAGGGGCTGGGAAAAGAGTTCGCGTTTCAATCGCGCTGTTTCCGCATAGCGAGCGAAGGGGTGGTGGCGGAGGTTGGGCCCGGAAACGCCGAATTTCGGCCGACCCGGCGCCACGTGGAAGCCGTGGTGGTTTTCGACCGGCTGGCGGGTCCCCAGGTTACGTACTGGAGCGAACGGGCCGAGGGCGGGGAATCGCCCGCGGCATGACCATTTGAGAGTGGAGATTGGTCCCTTTTCGAAGGGCATTGTAGCAGCACGTTCAACCATCGAACGGAGGAGATTGATCATATGGCCACCAACGCCGACAAGCCGGGTGGAGGAATGAAACGGGTGCGCCGCGTCGCGCAACGGCCCCCCGCCGTGGAACCAGCCGAAGAGGCCGTGGTCATACGACCGCAACCGGTCGCGACCACCGTCTCGATCCGGCCCCGCCTGGCGGCCACCGGATCGGTTCGCAATGCCGACATCACGGCGTTCCTGCGTCAACTGATCATGATGATCGACGCGGGTACGCCGCTGCTGCGATCGCTCAAGACGCTCTCGGAGCGCGGCGAGAAGGCGTCGGTTCGTGCGCTGATCGCCGACATGACGGATTACGTCGAGATGGGCAATCCGTTATGGCAGGCGTTCGAGCGGCACCCACGGCATTTCGACACGGTGTTCGTCAATTTGATCAAGGCGAGTGAGGCGAGCGGCACGTTGGCGCCGGTGCTTCAGCGGATTGTACAGTACCGGGAGCGGCGCGAGTTGCTGCGGAAACGGGTCCGTGGCGCGATGTTTTATCCGTTCATCCTGGTGTTTGCGTGTTTTGCGGTGGTGATGTTTATTGCGATGGTGGTTGTGCCGCAGTTTGAAGATTTCTTTAAGAAATTCGATGTGCAGGTGCCGACGCTGTCGCGCATTTTCATGGGTGCGGCGAATGCGGTGGCGCTGTTTTGGTGGCTGCCGGTCATAATCGTGATTGGACTGGTGATCGTGTACAAGGTGTGGTACGTCCAAAACCCGCTGCGCCGAATCACCGCCGACAGAGTAAAGCTGAGCATCCCCATCATCGGGCCGATCCTCGTCAAGAACTCGATCGTTGAATTCTCACGGACATTGTCGCTGCTGCTCAAGAGCGGCCTTTCAATGATGTCGACGCTGGAACTGGTCCGCAACGCGATCCACAACCGGGCGTTTGCCCAAACGCTCCAGGCGATGCGGGACTCGGTCGAGCGCGGGGGCGGGTTGGAACAGCCGTTGCGCGAGGCGTCGGCCATAATTCCGCCTGTGGTGACGGACATGCTGGTGACGGGCGAGGAGTCGGGCCGTCTGGACAGCATTGCCGAGCAAATTGCCAACACGTACGAAGAAGAAGTGAACATCAGCATTGCGACCCTGGGCGAGGCGCTCCAACCGATCTTGACGGTATTCCTGGGCGTGATCGTAATTTTGTTGATGTTGTCGGTGTTTCTGCCTATGATGTCCATGATCACCCAGCTGGGCGCCGGTTGAGCCTGGCTTTCTGCATTCCACAGCGGGGCTGTTCGGTTGAGCGGCCCCCGCTTCTATTGCACCAGCGTTGAAGAGAGCGGTGCGCCTGACGTTCTTCGCTGAAAAACGCGGTTGTGTCTTTTGGCAAGGCTCGGGAACGCCATAACAGGAGATCCGTGTCATGACGATCACCGAATTGGTGGAACAACAAGCCAAAGCGCTCGGAGACAAAGCGTACCTTCATTTCGAGGAGAACGAGTACAGTTACCGGCACATGCACGAGGTTTCGGCCCGGGTGGCGGTGAACCTGGCGAAGCGGGGTGTGGGGAACGAGGAGAAGATAGTCCTGCTGATGGGGAATTGCGTGGAGTTTTTGTACTTGTTTTTTGGCGCGGGGCGAATCGGGGCCGTGATTGTGCCGGTAAACCCGACGCTGAAACCCGATGAAATCGCCTATATCGCGAACAACGCCGACGCCACCACGCTGATTACCATACCGGAACTGGCGCCACTGTTGCCGATGGTCAAGTCGGCGCTGCCGAAAATCAAGCACGTTTTTGTACTGGAGAACCAGCCGTGCGACGGGGCGGAGCCGTTTTCAACCCTGCTGGAACCTGTAGACGAGGTCCCGCCTGTCGTCGCCACCGAAGAGAGCGACGCGGCCTTGATTTACACCTCGGGCACGACGGGCATGCCCAAGGGCGTCGTTTTGACGCATAAGAACTACGTGTGGAACGCGCGGATGGTGCGCGACTCGAACGACGTGTTGCCCACGGACCGGTTCATGTGTGTCCTGCCGGTTTTTCATGTGAACGCGCAGGTGGTGACGCTGCTGACGCCGTGGATGGCGGGCGGCGACGTGTTCTTGATGGGCCGGTTCAACATCATGGCGATCCTGCCCATGATCGAGAAGTACAAAATCAACATCATGAGCGCCGTGCCGACGATCTATAACGTACTGTGCAACCTTCCGCGGGCGGGCGAGTACGACCTGAGCAGCGTGCGGTTTTTTGTTTCGGGCGCGGCGCCGATGCCGGAAGAAACATACAAGGCGACACAGCGCGTGTTGAAGCGGCCGCTCATCATGGGCTACGGGTTAAGTGAGGCGACGTGCGCCAGCGCCGTGGCCAATTTCTCGCATCCAATCAAGTGGAATTCCGTGGGGCCGGCCCTGCGATACACGGGAATCCGGATTGTGAATAAGAATGATAAGGACGTGCCGCCCGGAGAGGTGGGCGAGATCCTGGTTTCGGGCCCGGCCGTGATGAAGTGCTACTACAAAAATCCCGAAGCGACGGCGGAAGTGCTCAAAAACGGTTGGCTGCACACGGGCGACCTCGGCCGGCTTGATGAGTACGGCTATCTGTACATCGTGGGGCGCCTCAAAGACATGATCATCCGCGGCGGCCAGAACATCTATCCGGCCCAGATCGAAAGCGTGCTTTCAAAGATGCCCAGCGTAGAAGAAGCGTGCGTGGTCGGAGTGGAAGAGGCGCGTTGGGGCCAGGAAGTCCTTGCCGTGATAAAACCGTCCAACGGCGCAACTCTCACCGAAAAAGACGTGATGGAGTTCTGTAAAGAGCGGCTGGCGCCATACAAGTGCCCGCAGTATGTGCGTTTTGTGGATGAGATTCCAAAGACGGCCACGGGCAAGATCAAGAAGAACCTCGTGGCGGAACAGTTCGCCGATATTGCGAAGAAGAAATGACCCGCAGAGACGCAACCCTTAATTGAACGCCCCGAGACCCTGCAGAGGGCTCGGGGCGTTGTTTCTTGAATTTACTTCAGCGTGTCTCGGCAAACCGCAGCGCGACGGTCGGCGCGGGCTTAACTTTTTGCTTTGGGTGCGGGTTCTGCGGCTGCTTTAGGTTTAGGCGCTTTTTCGGCGTCGGCGGCGCGTTGTTTATCGCGTCGCTCGGCCTCGCGGGCCAGACCGATATTCGATTCGGCCATACGCATGAGGTCGAGCTTGTCTTTACCCTGCGTGGTGGTTTCGTCGGCGGTGATGACATTGAGGATCTGCGGGACGCGCTCGTAGCACTTGATGGCCTCGGCGTAGCGGCGGCTGGTGCGTTCTTTGTCGCCCTCATCGATAGCGGCGGTGGCGGCCTCGAGCACTTTGTTGATGATATCGGTGATATTTTTCTGGATCATCTTCACGTTTTCGCCGGCAGAGGCGGCCTGGTCGGCGAACTCGTCATCAACGGCCTCGAAGAGCGACTGGGCCTGTTTGTAGGTAGCGATGGCGTTGGCATAATCGCCGGCCACGTTGCTGGCTTCGGCCTGTGTCATGACTTTCGCCGCGGCGGCGATCATGTTGACATTCATGGTGCGCCGTTCCTGGCGGGCCGTGATGGCGGTGTTGGTTTCGTTGATGCGGGACGCGGCAAGGTCGTTGGCCTGGTCGAACTCGAGGGCCGTGGTGAATGCCTCGAGCGCGTTGGGCAAGTCGTCATCCTCCTTGGCCCGTGCCAGGTATTTCTCGCCGACTTTGATGAAGTATTCGGCCAGCTTCTTGCCGATGCGGCGTCTTTCTGCGCCAGCGATTTCATACGCTTTTTTCCACTCTTCGACGGCGCGGGTCTGGGCGTCGGTGGTGTTGAATGCGTAGAAGAGATCGCCCATTTTCTCGATGGCATCCGCGAGGCCGGGGTTGATCTTTTCGAAGTTTTTATAGGTGAGGGTGCTCTGATAGAAGTTGTGTTTTTGATGGAGCAGGTAGCGGACTTCGTCGACAAAGTACCAGGCCATGGTGTTGGGGCCGGGCGAGGTCATGCCGCCGTCGCCGGGCATGTATAGGACCGTATGCCAGACGTCGGCGACCGTTTCGATGCTCTTGCTGAAAAAGGCCTGTGCGCCTTCCGCCATCAAGCCTTTGGCACCGATTCCGCGGCGGTAGTCGTCGCTGATCATCTGTTTGTTCTGCTCGTAGAAGGACCTGCGGGAATCGAAGTAGTCGCGGGCCCGGTGAACATAATTGAGCGTCTTGGTGGAAGGGATGAAGTTGAACTGCTCGACACGCTGGTTTATGTCCGCCTCGATTTGATTTTTCAACTGGGGGTTTTCCGCGTCTCCTTCCAGACCGAACGGCAGCACGATATCGGCCACCAGTGCGGAGAGCATTCCCATTCGGTACGCGAAATAGCTGCCCATCCCATAGTTTCGAACGTCTCGCAGGAGCTTGATCTCGTTATCAACGGCCGCGAGCGCTTCGGTATACGTGCGGAACGGCCTGCCGCCATTGAGGAATTCGTAGCCGGCGGTAGCGCCGAACAGGGCATCTTCTTCATAGTTGTGCTCGACACTTTTGAATGCATCGGAGTATGTCCTTCTGATGACCTGGATAGCCGTTGCCGTAATAGCGCGCTGTGCGGCGGGCCCCCATGCGGCGACCGGCAGCGCGGTCAACACGGCCAAAATCAAAACAAAAACACTCGCTTGCCGTCTTGCATGCGTCATAACTTAACCTCGTATATCGCTTGTTCCGGCAGGTGGAACACGGCTGCCGCACAGTCATTACGATAACACCTTTTTCCACACAAAACAACAGGTGGCGCGCGGCGCTGATTCGGAGGAACTTGAATTCTGCCAAACGGTTAGAGCGCCTTGGCGGGAGGCCGCGGCCGTTCTGCGGGGTTAATCAGCCCCCACCCGGAGATCACTGGCGGAACCGCCCCAGTTTTTCGTTTCTCCAGTTGTTAAGTTGCTGGGGCGTCATTTTGATGCGGCCCATCTGTGCGTCAGCGGCTACCTGGGCCGCTTTTCTGCTGGGGTCGGTCGCTACCGCCACGACCATCAGAAGGATGCTGGCAACAGCCAAGACCAAACCGGCCACACAACGGGCGGTATCTTCTTTGTATTCCTCGTTGAGAAGTCCGATCAGCCCCCAAACCAGCGCGGCTCCCGGAATCACCAGCAGGAAGTAGGGTGTCGGCAGGACGATTCCGCCGGGCATGGGCACTTGTCGAAGACCCGGAGCCACCAGCAGCACCAGCACGGCCACAAGCCCCACCACACCCGCGTAAAGGCTGAGTTTCCACGGTGGCGGGGGCTTCCGGACGCTGCCGATGAGGGCTTCGTCTTCGGAGAGGCCGGAGTCGTGGCTGTCAGCCCTGGGTGTCTCCTCGAATTCGGCCGCTTCGGCGCGTTCCGCCCTGGCCCTCAGTCGGGCGCGTTTGGCTTTGCGCTCTTCCTGGCAATCGAGGCAGAGCATCTTGCCGCTGTGGGTCTTATAAACATGGGTGGGACACACAGGCTTGCCGCACCGCCGGCAATTGACGCCGCACACTTCGCAAATCTGGGCATGACAATAGCTGCAAGCCTGGACTGCCCCACGCAGATCACAGACTGAGCATTCCATCGAGACCTCTCCTTTGTGTATCTGGCTCCCGGACCTGCTAGACCGGCGGGGTGGTATCGTCACTGAATACGAGGTCTTGGTACATCGGGTCGTTCGGGTAATACCTGTACCGTGGCTCGAACGGCGTCTCCGGGTCTCGGTTGCCGCACCAGGGCGGCACGTTCAACAGCGGGTAGTTGTCGTATACGTTGGCGCGAAGGAATTCAATAAAATCAGTGGTAAAAGGCAGTTTGGCAAAGGCAAACCGCTGATAGTCTGTCATGCCAAAGGAAGTTGGGTTGTATTTTTGGAATTGGACGTGCCCGTCGAGGTAAAGGACGTTGCCGCCGATAGGCAGGTGGCTTACCCTGACAAATCCCGCATCGGACGGACTGTCAAACAGAACCGGGATAGTGGAATCGGACTCGGCGGCGGTTGAGGGGTCGTTGATGTCGTGGATGAACAGTGGGCTGACGTTGACGCTCAGGCGATAAAACGTATTCCCGCCTCCGGGCCCATGGCCGAAGTCGGAGGGATCGTCAATAACTTGGGCGTCTTTCATGAAATTGACGTCGCCAATGAACATGTGCCACGCCAGCAGGTCCCAAAGGAACAGTCCTTGTTCTTCCGTGACAATCGCATAGGGGAAGTAGGTGTACATCTGGTTGGTGACACACTCGCAGTCGCCGCGAAGGCCCTGGAGGCGGGACAGGGCCAGTTCGTTTGCGGGATTGGCCAGCAACGCCGGGTCGATCCGGTCTTCGGCAAAGGTTTCGTCCACGTACCAGCGGTCTCTTGGGACGGTCCGGAGGGCGAGCGAGGAGGGGCAGACGAGTACGCGCAGGTCGGTAAGGTAGTCGTTGTAGACGGTTTTGGCGTCGAAGATGTAGTTGTTGCGGATAAGGTTTCGAGGGTAGTTTCCGCCGAGGTCGACGTTGTTGTAGGTGTAGTTAACCCATTCCTCTCCCCAGTACTGGTTGGGAGCGCCGGGCGGCAACTGGCCGCCGTGCTCATCGGCAAACATTAGAAAAAAGAGGCCCAACTGTTTCATGTTGCTGGCGCACGCGATGCGGTTGGCCTGTTCGCGGGCCCGGGCAAGGGCGGGAAGCAGCAGCGCGGCCAAAATCGAAATAATCGTGATAACGACCAGCAGCTCGAGCAGAGTGAACGCCGCGTGGCGCGGGGACGTTTGCAGGACTCGTTCATACATAGTCGCACCTCTGGATAGGACACTTGTTCGCGCCCCGCTCTCCTCGCCGAAGCAGCAGGGACACAAGGTAAAGTGGCCACACAGCAGTCACCCCGCAGGAAGGTCCATTACGCCTTCTTACGTCATGGTAACATTGCGTATAAGCCGTGTCAATAGCAGCTTACGTACGTTTAACCGGCGGGACCCGTTTTTTTTGGCTCCGGATAGTCGTAGGGTCCCCTGTGCATATCGGACGGGGCGACGTTGACGGCGCGGTCGGCGTCCGGCGAAAACACCTCCCGAACCGCTTCGTACATTTTGAACCCGAACTCGACGCAGGGTTCGATGTAGCTGCCTTCACCCCATTCGTTGACGGGACCGAGTATAATGATTTTCTTGTCGTTGTTCACGGCAAACTGCCACGCGCTCTGGAGAAGCTGGTAGAAGAGCTGGGGCGTCCGGCCTTCGAGGACGAGTGCCTTATCTCCATGCCAGGGGCGCGAGTCCCACCCGGTATCGATGACGGGATAGTAGGCCAGGGATCCGGCGGCGGCGTTTTTGTCGGCCCAGCTTTGTGCGGCCGTCTTGACAACGTCTTCGAACTTGAGGCGCTGTGGTCCTTGCGCGCTTTGGAGTGCGCCCCACTCGTGGTAGGTGGTCACGCCGGTGTAGCCTTCGGCGATGAGGGCGTCGATGTTCTGCTTGGAGAAGTCGTAACCCATGGCCACAAACGTGATGCCGGGGTAACCGGCCTTGCGGGCCATTTCCTGGGCCTCGTCCATAGATTTTTTGACCGCCTCGGACCCTTTGAGGTCGGCCCGGATGTTGCTTGGCGCCCAGATAAAGACGGCCGGTTTGCCGTTAATCCTGAAATAGCCGGGGAGGTTGAAGTACTTGTCGATCCATTTGCGGGTGACGTTGCGGAAATCTTCCGCCGAATGGGTGCCTGGCGGGTTGTGGTTGGCCCACATGATGGCCACCTTGAGCAGGTCGCGGTACCTGGCTTTCCGGTAGGCGTCGAACCAGTGGGTGAGTTGTTGCTTGCCATCGCACCAGTACCAGTCGACGAGGAAACATGAGATGGCGTTTTCGACGGCCCACTTGATTTGCCAATCGACGCACTCGGGGTTGCCCTCGTCGTAATAGCCGAGCGCGGGTTTCCGGTTTGGGGCGGTTAAGCGAACGCAGTCCCATTTCGAGTAGGAGTCCCAGCCGGGGAAATAGTAGGCGCACACGTCAAACGGCGTATACACGGGCTTTGGCTGTGGGACGTAGTCGACTTTGGGAGTTTTGACGACTTCGTCAAAGCCGACGGACGTTTCCACGGTTGTTGTCTTTCCGTAGCCGAGCAGCAGGTCAAATTTGCCGGCGGAACGAGCCAGGACGCGCCAGTGCAACTCGTGCAGCTCGCCGTGCTGGAGGGCAGGCAAGGGCTGTTCGAGCTTGGATTCGACAAACGCCATGTCAGGCGGGAGGACCAGTCGGGCCGAGGTCGGTTCCGTAGGTTGGCCGCCGATGTTGGTGAACTGGACAAGCACGCTCGACTCGGTGTCCGGCCGCGGGACCGCGGTTTCCAGCCCGTAATACTGGACGACAAGTTCGCCGGGCCCTTCCGGCGCCTCACTGAGCCGGAACGATTTAACTGCGCAACGCGGAGGCAAGCGAAGCCCGAGCGCGCATATCGATCCGGACCAAGCCTTGTTGGATTTGAGTTCCACGTTGTAAGAACGCGGGCCCGCAGCCTTTCTGAGGGGGAAACTGGCGCTTTGAGCGCCAAGCAAACCCGGTGACGCCCACAGAACCTCCCCGACGCCGTCCATCGGGCTCTCGAGTTCGATTACGGCCCAGCCCTTGGAATCGATTGGGAGGTTGAGCGGCGGCGCAAAAAGCTCCCGGCCCCGTCTCGGGATGGACGTCCACTTCTCTCCGCTGTTGGCGAAATCCCACGAAAAGACGTCGCTTCTGGCAAACTTGGGGAACCCCCATGCGGCGACCTTGATGGATTGTATCGAGAACTGGGCGCCGTCATAGAGGTCGAGCCGCAATTGGCGGATGGTCTTTTCGGCCTGCCAGAACGGGAACACGACCACGTCCTGCGGTCTGCCCGCCTGGACCTCAAAACGGGTCGACTTGTCTGGCGAGAATCCGCCGTTCTTGCCGGAGGTTTCGCCGGTCCAGAACAGTTCGCCGCTGCCGGGTTTGGATGCCTGGATGCGGATCGTGACGTATTGCCAGGGTGTGGCGGGGATATCGAGGCTGCCGCGGATCAGCATGGGATCCGAGTTGACGGCATCGGCTTTCAGCCAGCCCTCTTCGACACGGACATTTTCGAGGTGGGCGTTGGGCGTCCAGCCCTGCAGATCGGTTTCAAAAGTCCACTGCGGCAAAAGGGCCACTGCTCCCAGCGAAACAACCAGGGCGGCGGTAAGTGCTGTCATTGCTATAACCTCCGTAGACACAACCGCTTCAAGAATACCATGCAAGGGGCCCGCAGCCAAAAGGGAGTGGGACCAGTGGGACGATTGGGACGAGGAAACGAGGCTTGATCCGGTTGATCGTTTTCCCTAGGATAAACTCCGTGCGGGTATTTGTCGGCCAGCAAAAGACTCAGCCATTGCAGGCGGACTGAGAAATGTGAGGAGACAATCATGGGTTTGGGAAGCCGTATTCGAGCGTTCGGCCAGTATTTTACGAAGGTCCGGATTGAACTGATGGTAATGATGTTCCTTCAGTTCTTCGTGTGGGGTGCGTGGTTTGTCACACTGAGTATTTACATCAAGACGCGAGGCTTTAACGAATACTTGGGCTGGGCCTACAGCACGACCAATTGGGCGGCGATTGTCTCGCCTTTCTTTATCGGGATGGTTGCCGATCGCTTTTTTCCCGCGCAAAAAGTTTTGGGCGTAATGCATCTGTTGGGCGCGGCTCTTATGGTAGCGGCAGCGCGAGCGGTTTCCGCCCAGGCTTTTGTTGGACTCCTGCTGGCGTATGCCTTGACCTACATGCCCACGCTGGCGTTGGTGAACGCCGTTGCCTTCAATCAGATGACAAACATCGACAAGGAATTTCCGCCGATTCGCACGTTAGGGACGATCGGCTGGATTGTTGCCGGCTTGCTTATCAGTCTTTTCGGGCTTTCGGAAACGGCAACGCCGATGTACATGGCCGCGGCGGCCGCGGCGGTTCTTGGCGTGTATTCGTTTTTCCTGCCAGCCACGCCTCCCCGGTCGGCAGGCAAGAAAGTAAGCGTAAGAGACGTACTGGGTCTTGATGCGCTGAAGCTGTTCAAAACTCCGTCCTTTGCTGTCTTCATGGCAGCCAGCCTACTCGTTTGCATACCGCTGAGTTTCTACTACGCGGGCGGCGCCCAATTCCTCAAAGACCTCGGCGTTGCGAACGAAACCGCCAAGCTGACAATGGGCCAGATGTCGGAGGTTTTCTTCTTGCTGATTATGCCGGTGTTTCTGTTGCGGCTGGGCGTGAAGAAGATGCTCTTGATTGGTATGGCCGCGTGGGCCGGACGCTACTTCCTATGGGCCTACGGAGACAATCAGTCCCTGGCATTTATGCTTTACATTGGGATCCTCTTGCACGGCGTCTGCTATGATTTCTTCTTTGTCACGGGCCAGTTGTATATGGATAGAACGGCGCCCCAGGCGCTTCGCGCCAGCGCACAGGGGCTATACGGATTTTTGACGTACGGTGTGGGCATGGTGATTGGCAGCCTTATCGCCGGACGGGTGGTCAACCTTTACACGGCCGAGGGCGTGACCGTTTGGCACTATGTGTGGCTGCTGCCCGCTGTAGCGGTTGTTGTTCTCATGATTGCGTTCGTGTTGTCGTTCAGGGAGAAGGCGGTTCCGGCGGCGGAGAAAAGGTTAGTTGTGGCGAAGGCTGAAGAGTAGCTTAAGGGAGCGCCCGCGGGCGGGATTTCGAGCAGATCCTGCCCGCGTTTCTTTTTTGGCGCGGCTTACCCAATTTCTGCCTGCGGAAGTTGGGCTTATTGGTAGAGGCGGGGGCGGGCGGCGTTGAATTGTTTCAACTCTTTTTCGTACCGCGCCACGATGCGGAGCGCAGGCTCGCCGTGCAGGATGCGTTGGCGCAGGTCGGATGTGCCGGCGAGCGCGTCGAAGTGGGGAGTGAACTCGAGATCGCCGGTGTGGTGGCGGCGGATGGCTGAGAGGAGGGCCACCGCCAGCGTGAACGACCGGACCCGCGGTGCGTCTTCGATCACGATGCGGATCCCGGCGCAGGGGTCGTTTTGAAACATTGGCTTGCTGGCCTTTCCCGGAATGGGAACGGGCGTGTAGCGCACGGGTTCGAGCCGACAGCCGGGCCGCTCATCTTCGAGGATGGCTCCCGCCACGGCTTCGGCGTCGAGCCACGGGGCGCCGGCCAGCAGAAACGGGGTGTCGGTACCGCGGCCTTCGTTCATGTTGACGCCTTCGAACAGGCACGTGCCGGCATAGGCGAGGGCCGTTTCAGGCGTGGGCATGTTTGGCGAGGGGGCCACCCACGGTAAGCCGCATTCGGCGAAGATGCGTTCGCGTGGCCAGGCGTCGAGCTCGCTGACGATCACCTGGGGTTTCTGCGCGCGCAGCAGCCGGTCGCGGAAAAACAGGGCCAACTCGCCCAGCGTCATGCCGTGCCGGGCCGGGATGGGCGCGCAGCACACATCTTTGCCGAAGTCGCGCGCGATCGGGCCTTCGAGCACGACGCCGCCGAGCGGGTTGGGGCGGTCGAGCACAAGCACGGGTTTGCGTGCGGCCGCACAGGCTTGAAGGCAGCGGAGCATGGTGGCCATGTAGGTGTAGTAGCGGGAGCCGACGTCGGGCAGGTCGACGACAAACAGGTCGATGTCGCGAAGTTGGTTGAGGTCGGGCCGTGGCTGATCGCCGTACAGGCTGATAACAGGAACCGGGCCGTTCTGCGACGCAACGCATTCGCCGGCCTCTACGGAAGCCTGCAAACCGTGCTCGGGCGTGTAGATGTACTTGACCTGGGTGTCAGACGAGAGGCGCAAGACGTCGAGCAGGGGCCGCCCAAGCTGATCCACGGCGGCGGAGTTGGTCAGTACGGCGAGGCGTTTTCCCCTGACTTCGTCGAACCCGCTCCACGTCAGCCGGTCGAGCCCGGTGTGGGTGTTCGTGGACGTCTGGAAAAGAAAACGCGCCACCGGGGCGTGAAACCTGCTGCGGAACTCGAGGTTGTTCCTGTTGTCGCGGGAGGGGTGGCAGGTGTTGCCCAGCAGGATCGAGAAGAGGCCCGTCTGGAGGTCGAGCCAGATACTTGTGCCGGTCCAGCCGGTGTGGCCGATTGCGCTGCGGGACGGAAGGAACCCTTCGCTGCCGCACGACCACGGGTCGATTTTCCAGCCGAGCCCCTGCCAAGGGTAGAGGGGCACCTGCCCGAGTGCGGACATTTCGGCGACGGTTTTTTCCGGCAACAGGCGGCGATCGTACAGGGCGCGGCAAAACAGGGCGAGGTCTTCGGCGCACGAAAACAGGCCGGCGTGCCCCGCGACGCCGCCCACGGCCCAGGCGGTCTCGTCATGGACGGCCCCGCGCATCACGCACCCGCGCCACCGGCAGTTTTCCGTAGCGGCACAATTGGCGGCCCATTCGGCGGGGGGGCGGAAGCGGGTGCGCGTCATGCCGAGGGGTGTGAAGATTCTGCGGCAGCAGAAGGCATCGAGTGAGTCGCCCGCAGCCAATTCGACGATCTTGCCGAGGATGATGAAGCCGAGATCGGAATAGAGGCGGCGCGCGCCGGGCAGGGCGGAGATGCTATCGAGCGAGACGCGCTGTAAGACCTCATTGATGCTGCTGACTTCGCGGAAGTAGGGAATGCCGGGATCCAGCCCGGTGGTGTGGGTGAGGCAGTGGCGAACGGTGAAATGGCGGAACGCCGGCACCGGCAGGATCTCGGCGACGGGCTGATCGAGATCGAGCTTGCCGTCGTCGCGCAGCATGAGTACGGCGGTGGTGGTTGCGACAACCTTGGTAAGTGACGCCAGATCGTAGAGTGTGCCGGGTTCGGCCGGTTCCGGCCGGGGCATGGCTTGGCGGAGGCCGTACGCGCCGCAAAAAAGGATCTTGTCGCGCTCTCCCACGCAGGCGACTCCACCGGGTGCGTGAGAGGCTTTTACAGCATCTTCGAGGGCTTTACTGAACAGGTCCATACACTTCCCTGACGCATCTTAACACGCGGCCCGGCCGGGGCAAAAAAAAGACAATGCGCCGCATCCGTGTACGGCCTGTGGCCGCACCCGGCCGCGGCGCAGAGTCTTTCAGCCGTAAGCTTTGTGGAAGGCCCGCAGGTCTAAGCGGCGGAATTCAGCGCCGCAAACGGCGGCGGGCCTTCCCGAAAAGCAGTTTGGCTGCGCCTTACTTCTTGGCCGCTCTTTTCTTCGCGACTTTCTTCTTTGCGGCCGACTTTTTCTTTGCGGCCGGCTTTTTCTTGGCGGCTGGCTTTTTCTTCGCGGCTGGCTTTTTCGCTGCTACCATTTCCATTTCTCCTTGCTTTTCACCTTTGACCACACTTCGCGCATCCCGGGTTCCTTCCGCGACGACAGGTCACGGCCCAAAATGCCTGCTTCACGCGGGTCTCACGCGTGGAGCCGCTCAATCGGCCTCAAGCCCGTGGCTTGAGCCCGCTATAGCGCAATCCGATGGTGTTTGGAAAGCCGTGGCGCCCGGCGCCCGGCGAATTTCGCGAGAAGTGGCCTGCGGCGGGCAGCCGCGCGATTTTCAGGAGCGCGCGGCCCTGACCTGATGAACATAGTGTTACAGTGATACGTTCATGTCCCCTTATGCCACTGTTACCCGATCCTGCGTGCATGCTTCCCCATAAGATACCGGGTGAGATCGCGGGTTTGGCGGCAACCGCTGCACGTGGGCCGTTCACTTCGCTGTTCGCGCATCACCCTCCAGTTGTGTGCGCTGTGCGATTGTTCTCAACATAGACAGATGGCCGCACATGCAACCCTTACGTCTATTCAACTATCGTTTGTCACTGCCTCTATTAGCAAACATTTAGAAAAAAAACAAGCATTATTTTTGACGTCCTTTTTTTCATACCGGTTTTCCCCGGCAACCCGTCGTCATGCGCCGGGGTTCCGTTGCGGCGATGTCGGGACGTCTACCTTGGAGGGGAGACGCGTAAAAGAGCGGCAACTTCATTTTCAGGGCGATTTTTATTGGTCGATCTTGAGTTCGCTGGAATGCATGGCAACTTCTGCGCACGAATCCGCCGTCGTCTGCCGCGGAGTTTTACTCTGTTGCGGATGAAACCGGGAGACGCCTTCTCTCCGGACGGGACAGGGGAAAAAATCAGGCGCGTTGGTTTTTTTGAGCGCCGCGATCGTGTGCGATTCTTGCACGCGATTCTTGCACGCGATTCTTGCACGCGATTCTTGCACGCGATTCTTGCACGCAAGAATCGCGCGGCTTAAGAGGCAGCAAGGTGGTTCTAGAGAAGACATGCAATGAGTGTGAACACATCAAGTGCGGCGAATTGTTTGATCCGTTCGTCGCGAAGTTTGTCTTGATCGAGAAACGAGTGGTTCATCTCCGATCGAGTTTAGTTGAACTGATGTCTGAGTTGTTTTCCTGATCGTGGGCTCTCGGCAAAGACTCCCAAACATCTGCGCGGCGAGCACGACTTTGACCCCCGCAAGGCGCGCGGGGTTGTTGAGCCATCTTTGCCGGCGGGTCGATGGGCGCCCTGGAAGTGCGTGGAAAAACCCAGGTTCATTAGCGGGCGCCGCGAGCATTCAAGCGGTCATAGCCGGTGTTGACCGTTTTACATGGTGCTGGCGATTTAACAGTTTGTGGCTCAAGGCTTTGGGCTGTAATTACAGGGCCCGGCGCCCGGGCGTTAAGGCGGGTTGGGCGGGGCCAGCTTGATAAGAAACCGCTTACATTGATTGAGTTGTTGGTGGTTATTGCCCCAGCGACAGCTACGCATATTCTCGTTGGCTGATTGACGGGGCGGACGGAAATGACCTTACCATGGACATGGGAGGTTTGAATATTCCCATGCAGATGGGTCTCGCCTTCAATATCCTGGACGGTCAACATTACTTTGATAGGAGCATTCCGCCTGACCCGGCAGCCACGGTGCGGGCTCTTGACAGCGACATCAGCGGTATCGGCATTGAAGACTACGGCAACGCGTTCGGAGACACTGTTTACCGGTTATCCAACTGGCACCCCACTTTTTTTTGCTTCGAGCTGCCGGCGAGGTATTCAGGTTGTCTCGCCGGTGAGCATTTCGCGGACTTTTCTGACGAGGCCGTCGACGGTGAACGGTTTTTGCAGGAACTCGATTTGCCCATCGAGCACGCCGTGATGCGCGATGACGTCGTCGGTGTATCCGGACATGTACAGCACCTTCATGTCGGGCCGGAGCGACGCGATCTGGCGGTAGAGTTCTCTCCCGTTCATCTGCGGCATGACGACGTCGGTCAGCAACAGGTCGATTGGGCCGCCGTGAGTCTCGGCCAAGCGCAATGCTTCGGGGCTGCTGCCGGCCTCGAGCACCTCGTACCCGTGGCTGTGCAGGATGTTGCAGGCCAGTTTGCGCACAGCCGTCTCATCTTCAACCACCAGGATTGTGCCCTTGCCGACGGCCCGTTCGGGCTGTTTCTTGGCGACCTGCTCGGGTTGGGCATCCCCTGTTGTCTGGGGCAGATAGATCTTGAATGTCGTGCCGCGGCCGGGCTCGCTGTACACCCAAATGTTGCCCCCGTGCTGTTTCACGATCCCGTAGACGGTTGCCAGCCCCAGGCCGGTGCCTTTGCCGGGCGCTTTGGTGGTAAAAAAGGGTTCGAAAATCTTGTCGATTGTTTCCCTGCCCATCCCGACACCGGTATCGCTGACGGCCAGCATGGCGTACTGCCCCGGTTTGACGCCGGGCCGGCCTTTGGCGTAGGACTTGTCGAGTATGACGTTTGCGGTCTTGATGGTGAGACGGCCGCCCTGCGGCATGGCGTCGCGCGCATTGACGGAAAGGTTCATGAGGACCTGCTGGATCTGGGGTGGATCGCCCTTGATGTTGACGAGGTTTGGGTCCAGCGACGTTATAATTTCCACGTCTTCGCCGATGATGCGCTGCAGCATTTTTTTGAACGAAGCGATAATGTTGTTGAGGTTGACGACCTTCATCTCGAGCATTTGGCGGCGGCTGAACGCCAGCAACTGGCCGGTGAGGTTCTTGGCGCGCTCGGCCGCCTCGCGAATTTCCTCGAAGTCGCGATACAGGGGATCCGCGGGGTTGAGGTCCATGAGGGCCATTTCGGCATAGCCGATCATCGGGGTGAGCAGGTTGTTGAAGTCGTGCGCGATTCCGCCGGCGAGCCGGCCAATCGATTCCATCTTCTGCGCCTGGTGCAGTTGGGCGTGAAGCTGCTCCTTTTCCTCTTCGGCCTTCTCCCGCTCCGTGACATCCTGCCCTGTGGCCAGCACGCCGATCAGCGAGCCGGAAGTGTCAAACAGCTTCGTGTTGTACCACTCGATCAGGTGCTCCCGGCCCGACCGGTCCAGAATGGGGTTGACCATCTTGCCCTTGATCGGCCCGCCGGCCACCGTCCGGAAGAACAGATCGCGGATTCTATCGCGGTCGTAGGCCGGCAGGAACGTCTCGAACCAGGATTTCCCTTGCATGTCCGGGGCGGAATACCCGGAAATCGCCTCGAGGTAGCGGTTGAACCGCAAGATTCGGCCTTCGGTATCGAGCACGAGCACGATAGTCTGGGCGGTGTCGATGAGGCTCTCGACGAAATCCCTTTCTCGCCGCAACTCTTCCTCTGCCCGGCGCCGTTCGGCCAATTCCGCCTCGAGTTTCTGGTTCAGCCGGGCCAGTTCCTTCATGTCGTTGAACCGGGCCCGCGCGATGGTGATGGCGCGCTCGAGTTCGGGCGCACTTGGCGGCTTGACAACGTAGGCGCCCGCGCCGGCCTCGCCTGCCCTCGCCACGAGGTCCTTTCGGTCGTGTGCGGAAAGGACAACCACGGGCGTCGGGCACTGGGCCTGTATCCTTCGGATCACCTCGATCCCGTCGACGTCCGGTAGGCCAATGTCCATCAGGATCAGGTCGGGCCGCAGGTCCAGCGTCATCTCGAGGGCGGTTTTGCCGTCCGCCGCGCGACCAATGGCCGTAGACCCCAGTTCCCGCATGATGCCCTCGATCATCTCGCAGGCGACCGGGTTGTCCTCGACGATCAAGACCTTGGTTGGTCCATCTTTCACTATCACACCTGCTTTCCGGCCTTCAGCATGGCATTGATAATACTACCATTTCCCAGGCAGGCCCGGGCATTTTTTGGCGTTCCCGGCGGCCGGCGGAATTTCGGGGCCTTTCAACGAGCCGTGGATTGCCTATATAATCCGCCCGGACAGGTTGAGGTTGTTTCAAGGAGAACTTGATGTATCCCCATCCGTTTTTTGGCGTATTCCTCCACTCGCTGGGCGGCTTGGCGGCCGGCAGCTTTTATATTCCGTTCAAGAAAGTCCGGGGGTGGTCCTGGGAAAGCTATTGGCTGGTGAACGGCGTGTTCAGTTGGATTGTACTGCCGTGGGTGGTTGCCCTGATGGTTTGCCCGAACCTGATGGCCGTTTTCCGGGACGCGCCGTTGTCGAACATGGGCTGGGCCTACTTTTTCGGCGTGTTGTGGGGTGTGGGGGGGCTGACGTTCGGCCTTTCGATGCGTTACCTGGGTATGTCGCTGGGTTACGCGCTGGCGCTGGGTTTTTGCGCGGCGTTCGGCACGATTATTCCGCCCATGTTTTCCGGTAAATTCAGCGGGCTGGTCGAGTCTCTCTCGGGCCGGCTGATTCTGACGGGCGTGGGCGTGTGCCTGGCCGGGATCGCGCTGTGCGGGCGGGCGGGTTGGATGAAGGAGCGCGAACTGTCCCCCGAGCAGAAGCGTGCGTCGATCCGCGAGTTCAGCTTCGTAAAAGGGGTGTGGGTGGCGATTTTTGCCGGCATCATGAGCGCGTGCATGGCGTTCGGCATAAGCGCGGGCAAACCGCTGGCGGAGATGGCGGTGCAGCACGGCACGTCGGCCATATGGAGCACCTCGCCCATTTACGTGCTGGTGATGGCGGGCGGGTTTACGACCAACTTCATCTGGTGTGTGTCTCTGAACGTCCGCAACAGGTCGGCGGCAGATTACTTGCGCAGCCCGGGCGCGGGCGCGGGGCCGCTTGCGGCCAACTATCTGTTCTCCGCGCTCGCCGGAACCATCTGGTACATGCAGTTTTTGTTCTACGGGATGGGCACGACACAGATGGGCCGCTATGACTTCTCGAGTTGGGCCATCCACATGGCGTTCATCATCGTGTTCAGCAACCTGTGGGGCCTGTATTTCCTCGAGTGGCGCGGCGTGAGCAGGATGGTCCGCCGAATCGTGTTCACAGGAATTCTCGTGTTGGTCGCATCAACCCTCGTTATTGGCCTTGGGAACTATCTGGCCACGCTAAAATGACCGAGACCGATCATCCACCCGCCGTTCGGTTGGACGGGATCACGCTGCGGTTCGGCGGCAAGACGATCCTGCACCAGTTTTCGCTCGAGGTCGCTCCCGGCCAGAAAATCACCCTCACCGGCCGCTCAGGCTCCGGCAAGACGTCGATCTTGCGCTGTATCCTGGGGTTTACGGTGCCTGACGAGGGGGCGGTCTTCATCGACGGGGAGCGGCTTACGGAAGCGTCGGTCTGGTCGTTGCGGGCGAAACTCGCCTACGTGGCGCAAGAACCCGACCTCGGCCCGGGAACCGTAATGGAAATTCTCGAGCGCCCGTTCCAGTACCGGGCAAACCGGGCATTGCGAAAAAACCTGGATTGGACACCCCAACTTTTCGAGCGTTTCATGCTCACCCGGGACCTGATCAACCAGCCGGTCACGGAACTCTCCGGCGGCGAAAAGCAGCGGGTGGCCCTGATCTCATCGATTCTGCTGGGCCGCAGGATTTTTCTGCTCGACGAAGTCACTTCCGCGCTCGATCGCGCCGCAAAAGAGGCCGTGCTCGAGTACTTCCGGCCGCGCGACGACCTGACGGTGATTTCCGTTTCCCACGACACGCAAAGTTTCAACGACCGCGTCATCGACATCGACATAACCGCCGCCGGAGGCTCACTGGGATGAGTGAAACGATCGAGATTGCCGATTTGAACCTGGCGCTGGCCTACGGGCTGCTGTTGTTTCCGCTCGCGATCATCTTATGGTACCGCGTGCCGATGTTGGGAGCGGCGGCGCAGTCGGTGGTCCGGATGACGGTGCAGTTGGTGTTTGTAGGCCTGTATTTGCAAGTGGTGTTCCGGCTGGACTGGTGGTGGTTAAACGTCCTGTGGTTGCTGGTGATGATTTTGGTGGCGGACGTTTCGGTGGTTCGTGGTGCGGGGCTGCGGATGAGGCGGTTCGCGATACCGCTGTTTATCGCGTTGCTCGTAGGTTCGGCGGTGCCGCTGCTGTTTTTCGTCGGAGTGATTCTGCGGCGCCCGTTCTTGCTCGAGGCGCAGTTTGCCATACCGATCGGCGGGATGATCCTCGGCAACTGCCTCCGCGCCGACATCATCGTCATCCGCAACTTCTACGAGGCCATCCGCGAGAGCGAAAAAGCCTTCCTCCACACGCTGGCCCAGGGCGCGCGGCTGGCCGAGGCCACGCGGCCCTACATGCGCAATGCCACCCATGCCGCACTCGGGCCAACCGTCGCCATGATGGCCACGGTCGGCATCGTCGCCCTGCCCGGCATGATGACGGGCGTTATCCTGGCCGGGGCGGACCCCCTGACCGCCATTAAGTACCAGATTGCCATCATGATAGCCATTTTCTCCGGCACCACGCTCACCGTTGCGCTCGCCATCTGGCTCACCATGAGACAGAGTTTCACCGCTTACGGCACACTGGACACCCGGATCTTCAGGAAGTGATGTTGGGACGCCCCCCGGCAGTTCGTGGGGGGTGTCCCGCCCTTTTTCACTGTCGTAACGCACGCCGGCCGCGCTTCTCAGCGCGCGTTGTGGGGGGTGTGGATCTGTTGAAATGTCAAGCGGAAGGGGCGCGAAAAGCAGGGACAGACACGATTTCAAACAGCCGAAATCGAGTCTGTCCCTGTTTTTCGCTTGTGTTTCTGTTGGCGACTTTTTCAACAGCCCCGGTGTCCCACATTTCGGACCGGGCTTTGCGGCTGGACGGCGCGGGCTGGAAGACCGCGCCTTGTATGTTGGTATGCGGAGTTTGGGGATGAAAATGAGCCGGCGCAGTAGAAGTTTTCTTTTTGGTTCTTTTTCTTTTGTGGATGGCGGTGGATAAGTGGATAAACCGGTGTTTGCCG
>Ga0315285_10000255_pt1 | contig 53937 bp, 38 predicted proteins | sample YL17G09_36_MG_FD_203698 | JGI IMG/M metagenome (GOLD analysis project Ga0315285, IMG submission 203698) | Sediment microbial communities from Yellowstone Lake, YNP, Wyoming, USA - YL17G09_36 | ecosystem: Environmental > Aquatic > Freshwater > Lake > Sediment | place: USA: Wyoming | collected... | reverse complement strand
GGAGTCCGGAGGCTGGAGTCTGGAGGAAGAGAACGGCAGTCTGGAGTCCGGAGGCTGGAGTCTGGAGGAAGAGAACGGCAGTCTGAAGTCCGGAGGCTGGAGTCTGGAGGAAGAGAACGGCAGTCTGGAGACTGGAGTCCGGAGTCTGGAGACCGGAGTCTGGAGTCCGGAGGAATTGCCGATTGCGGATTGCGGATTGCGGATTGCGGATCTGAAATCTGAGATTTGAGATTTGAGATTTGAGATTTAAAATTACTGCACGGCATAGTTTTGGTCTTTTATGGATGTGGTGACGTTTCTGTAGGTTCGCGTTTTGACGCAATCGGCCCAGTCGTCGTCAACGGGGTTGAGGGAGGGAGGAAGGGTGATTTGGCCTGACCAGCCGCTCGAGACGGCAACCGAGTAGTAGCCGGTGATCGAATCTACCTTGACCTCCACGCCCGGGTCGGGGAAAACTTGCATAAACACGTCGTCCGGCAGACGGGAACCGTCTTGTCTGTAAACACGACCCTCAATGATGGTCTGGCGGGTGTAGGCGGCCGGTAGATTGACCTGCATGGTGAACAGCTTCTGGAAGTCGGGCGCGCTCGGGTACGGCGCCTTGAACATGAGCATGATGCTCACCGACACAATCTCGGGCAGCGAGGTATCAGAGCAGAACGAACTGCCGCCCCAGCAGTTGATGCTGCGCGGGTCGTTCCACCAACAGTTGGACGACAGCGGGTTCTCCTCGGGGCGGGCGTAATCGTAGTCGAACAGGGCCTGCCCGCTGAACGGATAGTCATTGTAACCGGGCACGGCAAATTCCAGGCGGCTGAACGGCGGCACGGTTGTCACCACGCTGTCCGTCAGGACAAACTGCAAATACGCGGAACCGTCTTGCGGAAGATCTTCGGGACCGCGCCCGAGGTAGGTTTCGGGGCTTAACCACGCATCGGGAACTCCGATGCCTCCCCACTCGTCGCCGCCCGCCAGCATTCGAATCCAGAACTCGCATTTCTTCGCGCGGTAGAATGACTCGACAAACTCGACCGGATACGAGTTGGGGTCGCCGTAGACTCGGGTAAATTCCGTGTCGATCACATCCATAATCGTGTCGGTTTCGGAACGGGGAGCCAGTGTGGTGTCCCATTTCACGGGAAATGAGTCGAGGTCCGCGGCGTTCATCTCGACGTAACGCAGCAGCCGGTGGCTGTACGCATCCGCTGTCCCATCGATCCCGCCGGGGAAAATGTCGTACGGCCCGTTGTGATGCAGGACGTAGGTGACCCGGGCGAGGCGGAGGTCGGTGTTTTCCATTGGTGTGGCGTTTTTGTCGTAGCCGGCGTACTCGCTGCGGTTTTTGACGAGGCCGACAAACGTCATGCCGATGGGCGTGCCGTAAAAGGAGAATTTGTTTCCGGCGTCGCGGCCGTTGAAGCTGCCGAGGAGATCCGCCTTGATCGAAGAGAGCGCGCCGCCGGCCCGGTCGTACGCGTCGGTCTGCTGTAGGGAACTGCGGACGGTCCGCACGCTGCCCGTGAACAGCATTGCAAACCCCGCCATCAACACCATCAGCACCGCTACCGCCACCAGCATTTCGGCCAGGGTAAAACCAAGGGAGTCTGGAGTCTGGAGTCTGGAGACCGGAGGAAAAGATGAATGCGGAATGCGGATTGCGGAACGCGGAATTGCGGACTGAAATCTGAAATTTGAGATCCGAGATCTGAGCGAAAAACGGGGACTGCCACCTCTTTCGGCAGTTTGAAAGAGGTGGCTGTACCCGCTTTTCGCGGTCCAAGGCGCGGCAAGGGAAATAGGGGCAGCGTCCCGATTTTCCCGATATGTCCGCGCAGCCTTGTGCATCGTCAGTGCTCGGTGACGTAGGTGACGAACGATTCGTATCTGCCGTCGGTCATTTTGACGCGGTACGTCACCCGGAACACGTCGTTTGTGCCGGGCAGCCGGGTGATGCTGGCCCCGGTGTCGTCGTAGATGGCGTAGACCGCCTCGGCCGCAGTAAGACCGTCCATGGTGTTTTTGTTGATCCACGCGCGCATTTCGGAGATGTTGTCGAGCGCGCGCAACTGGCTGAGTGCGGACCCTGCGGCGGTTGCGGCGGCGTTTCGCTCGGCGGCGGCCCGTGCCGCGCGCAGGCTCTGCGGGAACAGGCCCATCACCGCCATGATGCCGACCCCGAGGATGGCCACGGCCACCAGCACCTCGAGCAGCGTGAAGCCGCTGTTTCGCGAATACGTTTTGTTTTTCATAGTAGCGCCTTTACACGTCACCACAAAACGACCCTTGCACTCTGGGCCAATTTCGCCCGGTTTGATCGTGCCAAAGCCCACGCTTTGTAACTTTGTTTTGTGGTGACGCTTAATCACTCGCTATCTCGATACGCCCCGTGGCGCGGTAAATGTTGATGTTGATCGTGCGGAGGTTATAGCCATTCTCTCCCAATTCGGGTTCAACAAGCCGCTCGTCGATACTGGCATCGGCCGTATAGCAGACGTGAAGCTTGTACAGCTCCCGTTCGCCGTTGCGCAGCCGGCCCGACGGCTCAAACACGTTGGCGTAATAATCACCCTGTTCATCCGGGCTCGCCAGCCATTTCGGGTACGTGGTCGAGTTGGTAAAGAGCACCTTGACCTTTTCGAAGCCCGGCTTGTCTTGTGGAAACATGTCAGATTCAAGGCCTGTATTGCCGGGGAGGGGGCGCAACTGGCCTTCGTCTCTGCTGGTAACGGGCACGAACAGGCGCCTTGTATTACCCTCTTCATCCTTAAACGTCTGCGTCGGGTGCTGGTACATCAGGGCAGCGGCGCGGAGGTTGTTGGCGATGCTGCCGTCGGGTGTGTAGGTGGTGTAGACGACGGCCGTCTCGACGTTGTAGGTGCCGGCGTAGATGCGTGCGGCGCGGAGCAGCGTGTAGATCTCGCGGGCGCTGGCCTGGAGGTCGTTTCTCCAGAGCAGTCCCATCCGGGCAAACGACGGTATCGCGACCGCCGCCATGATGGCGATTATGGCCACCACGACAACCAGCTCCACCATCGTCAAGCCGCCGGCACGCCGTATGTCGAGCTTAGCGCCCACAAGCCGATCTCCAAAAAACTCTGCGTGCTGCCGACGCCCGCGGATCAATAAAACGCCGACCAGCCCGACGCGCTGTCCCAGTTGTTGATGTCGTCGCCGCCGCCTTCGGCCTGGTTGGAGATTTCGTCTTCGCCGTAGGACCAGATGTACACGGCCAGATCTTTGGGGCTGGGATAGCCGGGGCCGTTGTCAAACGCAGGATTGCCGCGCATTATTCGATCCTCGATATTCTTTTGCGTTTCGGTGTAAACATACGGGGTATCTTCATCAAGTGCGCGGTAGCAGCGGAACGGACTGGCGCCATTACGATAAATCGGATTGGCCGTCAGAGGTCCGGCAAAGAAGAAGTAGGGGTTCGTTCCCCAAGGATCCATCGGGATGTCCATGTAGCTTGAGCCCAATTTGCGTTTGACCGCGTCAACCAGGACGAGCTTGTCGTTTGGACCACCACCAAGGAATTGCGCCGTAAAATCGAAATCGGCCGCTTTTCCACGGCGCAACAGCTCGTAAAACACGTCTGAGTACATCTTTTCGGCGGTACCCGCTTTGGCGGTTACAGCGTTCTGTATGAACGTTGCCAGTCTACCCGCGGTAAAGAACTTGTCGATGCCTTGCTTGTCGACGTCTGCGAGCATTTTGGTGATGGCGAGCTCGGCGCCTCTGATTTCGGAGGCGGCCCGGGCCATTCTGGCGCGGCCGATGGCGTCGGTGACGCGCGGCACCACTATGGCTGCCAGAATCGTGATAATCGCGATCACGACCAGCAGTTCAACGAGCGTAAAACCTTTTGAGCGGTTCATATTCACTCCTCCCCATACGGCCGCCCGAGTACGGGCGCCTGTGGGCGCCGTACTGCCGGCGCCTGTGTGTTGCAGCGTTGTCCGTTTCCAAGACATCCAGCCAAACCTTTCCATATCCATAATTTGCCTATGAACCGCTGATCGCGTCGCCCAGCGAGAAGATGGGCAGATACAGGGCGACGACGATAAACCCGATGATGCCGCCGAGCACGACGATGATGATGGGTTCGAGCAGTGCCAGCATCGCGTTGACCGCCGCCTCGACTTCCGCGTCGTAGATGTCGGCCACCTTCATCAGCATCGAGTCCAGGCTGCCGGTTTCCTCGCCGACGTCGATCATGTTGACCACCATCGCCGGAAACACCTTGGCCTGGTCGAGCGGGTCGGCGATGGTGTCGCCTTCCTTGATGCTGTCGTGGACTTTCTGGATGGCGTTCTGGACGACTTCGTTGCCGATGGTCTCCTTGGTGATCTTCATCGCGTTGAGGATGGGCACGCCGGACGTGATCAGCGTGCCGAGCGTTCTGGCGAACCGGGCCACGGCCACCTTGATCACCAGGTCGCCGATCAGGGGCAGGCGCAACACCACCCGGTCCATGACCCTTTTGACCGTGTGGCTCTTGCCCAGCAGCTTGATCGTAATGGCGGTACCGCTCAGGATGCACAGCAGCATCCACCACCGGTATTGCATGAAATCGCCCGCGTCCACCAGAAACTGCGTGGGCGCCGGAAGCCCTTTGTCGAATTGGTTGAAGACATCGGCGAACACCGGCACCACCCTAGTCAGCAGGAACGACACGATGCCCGTGGCGATCACGACAACCGCGATCGGGTAGATCAGCGCGCCGCGCACACGCCGTTTCAAAGCCTGCCGCCGTTCCATGAACATGGCCAAGCGGTTGAGCACCGTCTCGAGCAAACCGCCGACCTCGCCCGCGCGAACCATATTCACAAACAGCCGGTCAAACACCTTCGGATGCTTCGCCAGGCCGTCGGAAAACGTCGAGCCGGCCTTGATATCTTCGGCGATCTCGCGCAGGATGTCGCGCATTTTGCACGGTTTGAGCTGGGCGATAAGCACATTGAGGCTTCGCAGGAGGGGGAGGCCCGCGTCGATCAGGGTGGCGAGCTGGCGCGTCATAATGACGATCTGCTTCTGTTTGACGCCGCCGATGTAAAACTCGCTGATGCCGCCTTTCTCTTTTCGGGCCCTTCGTTCGTCGCTTTTCCGGGCTTCGCGCACTTTGGTGGGGTAGAGACCGAGGCTGCGCACGTCGTTGATGGCGAGTGCCTGCGATTCGGCCTCGAGGACGCCGAACACTTCCTTGCCATCCTTGTTCAGGGCCTTATAGGCGAACTTGGCCATGTTTCAGCTCCCAGTCATTCTAATCATCGAACTTGTCTGTGCCATGTACCACTTCTTCGACGCTCGTGATCCCCTGGACGCACTTGATGATGCCTTCTTCCCGCAGCGTGCGCATTCCCAGGGTTTTCCGGGCGTACTTGCGGATTTCAAACGACATCGCCCTGTTGAGGATCATGTCGCACACGTCTTCATTGACGCCGAGGTACTCGTAAAGGCCCGTCCGGCCCATATACCCGATATAGTCGCAGGCCGCGCACCCTTTCGGGCCGGGCCGGAAAAACTTGAGGTTCGGGTCGCGCATCCATGAATCCGGCAGGCCCAGTTTCTCCCTTTCCTCGATGGGGGGCGTGTACTGCTCGCGGCAGTGGCGGCAAAGCACCCGCACCAGCCGCTGGGCCAGAATCGCATCCAGCGACGCCACGATCAGGAACGGCTCGACGTCCATATCGAGCAGGCGCGTAATGGTTTCCGGCGCGCTGTTGGTGTGAAGCGTGCTCAGCACGAGGTGGCCTGTCAGCGAGGCTTCAACGGCGATCTGCGCCGTCTCGAGGTCACGGATTTCACCAACCATCACGATGTCCGGGTCCTGGCGCAGGATCGACCGGAGGCAGGTCGCGAACGTCAGCCCGATTTCCTCGCGCACCTGCACCTGGATGATCCGTTCTATCTGCAATTCGACCGGGTCTTCCGTGGTGATGATCTTGACCTCGGGCGTGTTCAGCTCGTTCAGGCACGCGTACAGCGTCGTGGTCTTTCCCGAACCTGTCGGGCCCGTCACCAGTAAGATGCCGTTGGGTTTTCCAATGGTCCTGCGGAGCAGCTTGAGGCACGGCGGGCTTAACCCGAGGATGTTGAGGTCGATTCTCACCGCAGTCCGGTCCAGGATACGCATCACCACGCACTCGCCGAACAACGTCGGCAGCGTCGCCACGCGGACGTCGATCTCGCTGTCGCCGATCTTCAATTCGATCCGCGCGTCCTGGGGAAGCCTGCGCTCGCCAATGTCCATGTTGCACATGACTTTGACGCGCGACACCAGCGCCAGCGCCAGCGCTTTGGGCGGGCTGACAATCTCGTGCAGCACGCTGTCGATGCGGATCCGGATCCGGAACATGCTTTCATAGATTTCAAAGTGAATATCCGAAGCCCGCTTCTGGACGGCTTCGAGGAACACGAGGTTGACGATCTTGATGATCTGGGGTTCCTGGGTGAGCGCGATCAGGTTGTCAACGTCGCCAACAATTTGCTGGACGCCCATCTCTTCCAGGGTCAGTTCGGAATTGCCAACGCGCTCGACCAGTTCGTTGAGCGTCTGGTGGAGCGACTGGGTTTCGACGGTGTAGTTGGCGTTGATCGCCGCGTGCACGTCCTGGTGGTTGCTGATCGCGCCCATAACCTCGCAGGAAAGGATCTGCCGGAGGTCGTCCAGCGTGCTCATGTTGAGCGGGTCGGCCATGGCCACCACCAGCTTGCCGTCCTGCTCGCGCACGGGGATGATGTTGTAAAACTTGGCCACGTCGGCCGTGACCCGCTGAAGGACTTCTTCCTTGATTTTGATCTTGGTGAGCTCGACGCGCTCCATCCCGGCCTGAACGCCGAGCGCCTCGACCACGTCCTGCTCTTCGCAGAACCCCATCGAGACCAGGACGCGGCCAAGCAGTTCGCCGGTCAGCCGCTGCCGCTGCAACGCTTCGTCGAGCGCCAACGGCGTTACCACGCCCTGTTCGATCAGGATGTCGCCGATCTGTCTTTCACGCGTGACGGCCATAAGTCGGGTCTAACCACCTCGATGCGTCTGTCAATGAACGCCCTGCGGCCCTTTTTTCTCGGGGAATATGTCGAGACCGAGCGATTGCGCCTGCTGGGCGAATTCTTCGGCCAACTGCGCTTTTGAGACCGCGTCGTCGTATTTGATGATGCCTTTTCGATATAGCGCCAGGAGGTGTTCATCCAGCAGGTTCATGCCGAACTTGTGGCCCGTCTGGATCATGGACGTGATGCGGTACGATTTGTTCTCGCGGACAAGGTTCTGGATGGCCGGTGTCGAGATCATGATCTCGAAGGCGGCCACGCGGCCAAACCCGCTCTTCTTGGGAATCAGCGCCTGGGAAATCACCGCCTTGAGGTTACCGGCAAGCTGCGTGCGGATCTGTTCCTGCTGGTTGGTCGGGAATGCGTCGATCAGTCGGTCGATGGTACGGACGGCGCCGGTCGTATGGAGGGTGCCAAACACCAAGTGGCCGGTTTCGGCCGCGGTCACGGCGGACTCGATCGTGTCGAGGTCGCGCATTTCTCCGACGAGAATCACGTCGGGGTCTTGACGCAGAGAGCGGCGGATAGCCTCGGAGAACGTGGGGACGTCGACACCGACTTCGCGCTGGGTGACGATGCTCTTTTTATGATAGTGATAGTATTCGATGGGGTCTTCGATGGTAATGATGTGGTGGTCGAAGGTGGCATTGATCCAGTCGATCATGGTGGCAAGCGACGTGGTCTTGCCACAGCCCGTGGGGCCCGTAACCAGGACGAGGCCGCGCGGCTGGGTGATGACCTCTTTCAGGGTTTCAGGCAGGCCGATTTCCTCAAACGTGAAGATGTGCCTGGGAATAAGCCGGAGCACCAGCCCAACATACCCGCGCTGCTTGAAAATCGACACGCGGAACCGCGCGACGTCTTCGAACGCGAACCCGAAGTCCGACCCGCCCACTTCCTGCAGTTCCTGCTGGTTGTCGACCGACGCGATGCTTTTCATGAGGCGTTCGGTGTCTTCGGCGGTGAGTACTTTGTCTCCGAAAAACTGCAGGCGCCCGTGCACGCGCCCCACCGGCGGGTTGTCGACGGCCAGGTGAAGGTCGGACCCGTCCCGGTCAATCAGCATTCGCAGCAGGCTCACCATTTCATACGCCATGAATCGTCATCTCCCTCGAGTTATTCGTGTCGTTCGAGCGGGTCGTCCGCGCGCGTTTTTCGGTTCACTTCCTCGATGGTCGTGATGCCCTTGAGGGCTTTTTGCCAGGCGTCTTCGCGCATGGTCGTCATCCCATCGCGCCGGGCTTGCCTTCTGAGAACCGCCGCCGATTCGCCCGCCATGATCATGTGGCGCAGGTTATCGTTCGAGATCAGCAACTCGTACGCGCCCAGGCGGCCCGAATACCCCGTGTGGTTGCAGTTGTCACACCCCACACCGTGAAACAGCTCGACTTTTGACCGGTCCACGTGGAGACCCAGCAGTTCAAATTCTTCTTCGGGCGGCTTGTACGGTTCTTTGCACGTCGTGCAAATCATTCGCACCAACCGTTGCGCCAGGATGGCCCGGATGCCCGCCGCCACCAGGAACGGTTTTATCCCGATATCGATCAAGCGCGGGATCGCGCTGGCCGAATCGTTCGTGTGAAGCGTGGAAAACACCAGGTGGCCTGTAAGTGCGGCTTTGATCGCGATCTCGGCGGTTTCCAGATCGCGGATTTCGCCGACCATCACGATGTCCGGATCCTGGCGGAAAATGGCGCGGAGCGCGCGTGCGAAGTTCCACCCGATGTCGTGCTGGATCTGGACCTGGTTGATGCCCTCGAGCTGGTATTCGACGGGGTCTTCGACGGTGATGAGTTTTACGTCGGGCTGGTTGAGGTTATTGAGCGAGGCGTAAAGCGTGGTGGTCTTGCCCGAGCCCGTCGGGCCTGTCACCAGCACCACGCCCGTAGCCTGTTCGAGCAGGTGTTCCCACGTCTGCTGGTCGTTGGGAGAGAAGCCAAGCTGGCCCAGCCCCAGCAGCAGCCCGCTCTTGTCCAGGATACGCATCACCACGCTCTCACCAAACGTCGCGGGCAGCGCGCTGACGCGCAGGTCGACCATCTTGCCGCCCATGTTGAGCTTGATGCGCCCGTCCTGGGGAACCCGCCGCTCCGATATGTCCATGCCCGACAGGATCTTAAGACGCGAAATAATGGCCGACTGCGCCCGTTTGGGCGGCACCGGCATCTCGTGCAACACGCCGTCAATCCGGTACCGGACTTTCACGTCCGACTTGCCCGGCTCAACGTGGATATCGGACGCCCGCAGCCGGAATGCGTCCAGGATAAGGTTGTGCACGTACCGCACCACGGGGCTGTTGTCGTCTTCTTCCTCGCCGGCCGGCGTGCCCACGCTGGTGTCGCCGTCAAAATCGATGTTGTCGACGCTGATGCTGTTTACACTCAGTTCGCTGCCGCTCATCGAACTGAGGCTGCTGACGGCCGAGGAACCCATCGAACTCAGGCTGGACATCGTGCTCAGCGTGCTCATCGTGCTGGCGCTGCTCACTGTCGAAAGCATCGTTTCCACCGTCGTCTCCGAAAGACCATAATATTTTGCCAGCGCCTTGGCAATGTCTTCGGGCGACGCCAGCACCGTGGAAATCGGCCGATCCAAAAGACGCTGGAGATCGTCAATCTGATCGATCTTGGTCGGGTCGGCTGTCGCCAAAACAAGCGTATTGTCATCTTCCCGGAACGGAACAACCCGATATACGGTGGCGACAGTCCCGGGAACCGCATTGCGGATCCGTTCCGGAATCTCGTAGTCCGAAAGCTTGATGATCGGAATCCCAAGCTGGTCCGCCAAACCTTCCGTAATGTGGTTCTTGCTGATGTGACCAAGCCGGACAAGGATCTCCCCCAGCTTCCGGCTGCTCATCGTAGTCTGTTGTTTTTGAATGGCTTCGGCGAGTTGCTGCTGCGAAATGATGCCGCGCTCCACCAGGCGCTGGCCGAAGAGCGAGTATCCTTGAGTAGCCATGGAAGCGAGCCTCAATTTGCCCAATAAAATAGTACCAGAGCAAAGGGCAAAATGTCAATGATAATACTGTTAATGTTTATTGGAGTTATTGGGGTTACGCAGCTGACTGTCAACAATTTACCTCCTCGCAAACCTTTTTCTCACGCCCCAATCAACACCTCAAAAAGCAAGGCGGCTCCATCCCCATTCTGGCGCAATTGGAATAAAAAATCAAGTGGGGGCGAGCTTGCGAAAAAGTGAAGTCGCGGCCGCCGCTGTCGTGCTCGAGAATGGATGTGGCGCAACGGCTGGAAAACTGAGAAACGTTAGTCCCCACCCCGGACAGCAAAGACGCCATGCGGCCTTGGTCATGCTATACTTGGTGCGGGTCGTAAACGCGTACAGAGGATTAGTGCGATGAAGAGAACGCTCACGGTCGAGTATGGTGACGAGGTGCTCCTTGCACTGGGCGTATCCCCGGAACAGTTCGGAGAAGAACTGAAGCTGCTTACGGCCATCAAACTATACGAACTGGGACGCCTGTCCTCTGGTGCGGCGGCAAGTCTGGCCGAAATTCCGAAGCCGGTATTTCTAAGCAAACTTGCCGACTACGGTGTGGACTCGTTTCAGTTGACCGAGGAAGAACTGCTCCAGGACGTGGCCAATGCCCGCGGTCATCAGTAACACGTCCCCGCTTCAGTACCTTTACCAAGCCGACGCGCTGTCCCTCTTGCCGCAACTGTTTGGCGCCCTATACGTGCCCGAAGCCGTGGCCGCAGAGCTTCAAGCCGGACGGCAACGCAACGTCCCCCTTCCAGACCCCGAGGCCCTCCCCTGGCTTACTGTGCGTCCTGTACAACAGCCCGCATTGCTGCCGCTGGTTACCCACCTCGGAGACGGCGAAAAAGAAGTGCTCGCCCTCGGTTTGGAAATGCCCGGCTCGCTCCTCCTTCTCGATGACCGGGACGCACGACGCCATGCCCGCCTGCTTGCCCTCAAAGTGTCCGGGACGCTGGGCGTCTTGTTGCTGGCGAAAGAACGGGGCAAGCTCGCGGCAGTGCGGCCCGTGCTGGACCGGCTTGATGCTTTGCGATTTCGGCTACAGGCCACTACCCGGCAAACTGTGTTGCGTCTCGCACAAGACTCAGATTGAACAGGACGACACACGGGCGGTGGCCTAGTCTTTCCCGGGCCCTGTAGCGGTTATGTTGCCAATTCCTCACGGACAATGCATGATGGCATGAAAGCGAACCCGAACAGGAACGTACAATGAAACTTCGCCATTATACCATTGTTATGATCCTTATAATGGGCTGTCTACTTATAGCCACAGGTATTCTCGCAGGACATAGCAACTTCGGCGCTTCAAATGGTCGCATCTTTGTAGGAATGCTCTTGGTGGTTATAGGCCTGGTTCTTGCTGTGCTCTTTCGGCGAAAAGCACGGCATGAGACGGCAGTTTTCCACAGCACTACGGCCGGCTCAGCCGGACCTCGAGCCGATTCCGCATCGGTACGCCCCGAATACACGCTTTCAGTTGCTGACAAGAGCATGGCTGAAAGCCTTGTGAAAACGTGTGCGTGTATCGGTCGCAAGGGGGGATTTAGTCCCGTGCCAGTAGACTTAGCGAAAAACGACGCGGCTAGAATGGGACGCGTTCTTGGCGATAACGGCGGTTATCCCCGGATGCAGGCCGTCTTCGACTCTTACCGCGACAGGGGAGGCGATCCCAGACTGCTTGAGAAACTGTGGCAACCTATAGAAGTCTGGGGAGAACATCGCCCTGCCCAAGTCACAGATGTCGGTTCACCGTCGGAGACTCTGTCTGTGGACGATATCGAGAAGTTGGAAAAGGGGAAAAATATAGACGAGTTGATAGCCGCATTAAGGTACAAAAAAGACCGAGGCGTCCGAGCGGCTGCGGCAGATGCTTTGGGAACAATTAGCGATCTCAGGGCCTTAGAACCACTAATCGCCACACTAGAGGACAAGGATGGTGTCGTCCGCTGGCGGGCGGTACTAGCTTTGAGAGACATCGGAGATAGCAGGGCCATCCGCCCATTAGAAGCCCTTGCCCAAGGTGATCCCGACGCCACTGCCCGGAAGGCATCCCAACAGGCGCTGCAATGGCTCAGAAATAGGGGACAGAAATCTGGGAAATAGGGGACAGGGAAATAGGGGGGAAATACCCGGGTAGGGCATCTGCGGGCGCTGACCGCGTGGGGTGAATGAGGCCAAAGATCCCGATAGCCGCTCGATATGCGGCGTGGTACAATCCGAGCGTAATTGTGATTGAGGAACCGGTGAACATCCCAGAAGGTACCGAGGTGAGCATTGAGGTCGCCGGAGGCGACGGCCCCACGTTGGCGGAGCGGCTCGCGTCCGTGATCGGCACAGCCAAGGCCCTGCCTGACGATGCCGCCGAGAACCTCGACCACTATCTCTACGGCACGCCCAGGAAATGATGAGCGTATTCGCGGACACCGCCTTCTACGTGGCCTTGGTTAATCCCAGAGACCGGCTGCACGGCGTGGCACTCGAGAAAAATGGTCCTGGGACCGCGGTCGCGGGATGTCAGGAGGCGACGGCCCCGGAGTTGGGCGACAGAAAGGTGATCTCGCATTCGAGCCCTTTGTTGTTGTTCTCGGGCCTCAGGAGCATCCGGTACACGACGATCAAGTTGTTGCTCGAATAGACTTTATGCAGGGCGTTTGCGAGTTCCTTGAGAGTAATCCCGGTAAGTCCCAGCTCGACCATGGTGACCTGGTTGGACACGTCGCCGGACTTGTTGAACTTTGCGGCAACCTTCCTGAGATTTGCGCGTTCCCTGAGCTTTTCCTCGGCCAAGACGGAGTTGACAAACGACCACAGGTCGAAGTTGGGCCGGCGCTCGTTGAGTTTTTTCATGAGGATTTCCTGGTTGCGCAGCCGTTCGAGGTGGGCATCGCGCAACATGACGGCGGAATCGAGTTCCTGGCGCGTACTCTCGAAACTGGAAACCGACCGCTTGTACTTCCGGAGCGGATTTATCGGGATAAACACCAGCATGAAAACCACCAGCGCCACCGCCGCCGCCGTTAAAATGATACTGAGCCGGTCTTGTTTCCGGGTTTCCTGTTCGTTCACGTCAACTCCTTGTCTCATCGCGGCTTTCTGAGCCGGCGTTTGGCCGCTGCAGGACAAGCCGGAACGTACTTCTCCCCTCGACCAGCCTCAATTCGGGCTCCTCGGTTTTAAACACGGGCGACTCCTTGATTTTCTCGACCGCCGCCTTGAACGCGTTGTCGTCTTTGACCTCGCCCGCAACAATGATCCATGGAGCGGACGCGTTGGGAGGCTCTATCTTAACGTCGGTGACATCGACGACCTGGCTGGGCAGGTTGAGGGCAATCTCCATGAGCACGTCCAAGACCGTCGGGTCGGCAAACATGCCGGCTGGCACGTTGATTCCCTGCGCCTCGAGCGATTTGACTTCGGCCTCGACCGAACTGATCTGCTGCTCGAGCTGGGCCGCCTTCCCCGCGTTGACGATCCCGGCGTGGTAGTACAACCAGGCGCAGCCCACCAGCAGCACCAGCGCAATGCACGAGGTCAGCATAATGTACGGGACCAGCGCCGGGAACAGATTCTTGTGGGCAAGTTCGTCTTTCCGCAGATGCAGGCTGAACGCCCCTCCCGCTGCACCCGCCGCAACCCCGATAAGGCCCGCGTACAGCAGCTTGTCGACGTTTGCGGGCGCGGGAATCGCCGCCAGCGGGTCCTGAAACGTCACCGGAATCTCGAATTGCGCCGCCAGGGCCTCTTCACGCTGCGCCGGCAGACCGATCACGTCGAGCCCAGCGATTTCGCCGTCGGATTTCCAGCCCGAATGGAACGCGCGCATCGAGTTCTCGACCTCCTGGACCGCGTCATTCAGGTTTTCCGCAAATTGTTCGGCGCCCATTGGCAGGTGGCGGAAGTAGGCCAGCGACTTGTTATAAGCGACGGCGAAAACGGCCCCTTTGTTGTGAAGATACAGGACCGCGTGGAGGCCTTTTGCCTGGCGGGCCGTTTGCCAGAGGGTGGTGAGGCCGATGGCGTCGATGTCGGCGCCTTCCGGGTCGACGCCGGCCGCATTGAGCATGTCGATCTGCTCCTGGAGGATGTTCCTCTGGACGCCCACGGCCAGCACCTCGGTCTGGCCGTCGAACTCGAGTATCGGCATGTGATCGACCACGAGTTCCTCGATGGGAATCGCCAGGTACCGCTCGAGCTCGAACGTGACCGCAGGCGTGACGCGCCGCGCGCCGCGAAACGGGATCGCGATCGTGCGCACGATGGTGTTCGAGCTCGACAGGCAAAGAACATAGACGGTCGGCCGGACTTTCAGGCCTTCAACAAGCCCTTTGACGGCCTGAACCATCGCTTCCCGGCGCTGCTCGGGATCTTCGTACTGGGCCCGGGCCGTATGAACCTCGAGCAGGCGCGGCCGTCTCAGGCCGGTCTTGACCACCGCCAATCGCACGTCATCCCCGTCAAATTCAACTGCGGCCACTCTCGCCGTTAAAGCCATCTGTTCTCTATCTCCCTGCGGTTAAAATCTTTGTTCGCAACATCTGCGCATGACACGTAAATATCAACTCAAGCTCGCGAACAAAGATTCTAAATGCGGCTTCTCACCCCCGCCGCGGGCCCGCAGCGGGCGTCTTAATGACCTTATCGTATCACACGCCAGCTCAATATGCGGAACGGCATGGGAATCTCGCTGTACGCATCGGGCCGGACAACATACGCTTCCACGCGCACCATCACGTCGTCCACGAACCCGTCGCCCTGGATGCGGAACACGTTGCTCTTCACGTCAAGCAGGTCGTTGAATTCATTGGGCAGGTTCACGCTCGTTCCCAGGTCCTGGACGTCCTGAAAGGGTGTCTGCTGCTGAGCGGCCACTATGGTATCGACGGCCGCGGGATCCTGGAACAGCGCCATGAGCAATTCCGGCCGCGCCGTGTTGATGTTGATCTTCCCTTCGATGCTGCCGACCACCGTAAGCAGGTCGGGCAGCGACGATACCGGGTAAAGCTCATCTTCCTGCTGGCGGAGTTCCTGCGTCTCCTCGGGGTCCCTGTTGAGATCGAAATAGATCTCCGGCGTGATGCCCGCAATAAGCAGCAATTCTTCGATGGACTCCATCGGCCCGTTCTTGCACGCGTAGGGCGTCTCAAGCGATTCATAAAAATCCGACTCGGCGCCTTCCGGCCTGGGCTCGTCGTCGACGTCGACCCAGTCGAGAATCGCGTCCGTCGGATTTGGCTCCACCTCCATCTGGTCGAACAGGTTTCGCAGCACCTGTTCGAGCGCCTCCATCCGCGCCTGGGCGGGGGCGCCCGGCTGGTTGGGATTGGTCGGATTAACAGGGTTGGTCGGATTGGGCTGGACAGCGGCGTTGTTGATGTCGGCATTTTCCATGGCTTCCCGCTCGGCCGAGAAATCCGAAAACACGTTCAGGTTGAGCTTGCCGCACTCGTCTTCGATGTTGCAATGCATTGTGGCGTTGTTGATTTGCTGGACAACCGGCTGCCCCCACGTGTCCGTCCATTTGCAGTCATACTCGCCAAAACCCGCCTGCTGGTTTTGCAGGTTTTGTTGATTAGCCTGATTCCGGTTGCTCGCCGGATTGGTGACGCGGGTCTGGCCGGCGCCTTGCGCGTATTCGCCATAAACATCCTGCATCTGATCCCCCAGCAACAGGCCCATCCCGACGGCGACCGCCGACTTGGCGGCTACGTACGCCTCCATGTCGCCCCGCCCGTTCGCCGCCAGCGACGCCTCCACCTGCGTCTCGTAAGCGTATTCAAACACGATGGCGCTCAACAAAACGACCAGCAGCAGCACCAGTATCAGCGCTACCCCTTCGTCGTTTGGTCTGTTGGGCGCTCTAGTTACCAAAAAGACTCCCTCCCCGTGTTCCCGACCGGGACCGGCCAAACCCGGAGGTGCTGTCACGGTCCGTTTTCCTGTCCCGGCCGGTGGCGCCGCCTTTTCCGGTATCGGACTGGTTGGACCTGCGCTGCTGATCGCGGGCGCTGTCACCGAACAGGTTTCCGCGGCTGGTTGACCCGGTTCCGGCGGTCCCGTTCATTTTTTCTTCTTCCGGGATGAGCCCCGCCCCGATTGGGATCGAGATGACGGTTTCAAAATCAAAGTCTTTGTCCTGGTCGATGCCGGCCTGTTGGTCCGCGTCATACTCGTCGTCGGTCCTGGCGTAGTTGAGCCGAATGCGGACGGCCCACGGCATCCGCCCAAACTCGATCGAATCCCAGTCTTCGACCCACTCGTACCCGTCGAAAAACGACACATCAAACTGGTCCACCGGAACGTTCCAGCCGGGGGCTTGCTGCGTCTCGGTCTCGAGCAGGGACGGCGTACGGGTCGATTTGCTGGTGCTGTTGCTGCTTGACTTCCTGTCGCTCTCCCGCGTCGAGCCCCGGCTGTCTGAAAAACTCCTGTTGCCAAAGCTTTGGCCCGACCGGCCTGAAAAACCCCGCGAGGAAGAACCCCCAAATTGCGAATCCCCGGACAAGCGGTCCGTGCGGCCGCCCCCATCCTCGAATAAATCCGTGCCGTACTCCTCGGCCACCGCCGGGTCCAGCAACATCTGCTCGCTCGACTCGAGCTTCATCGCCCCGACCGGCACGCTCTGCTCGTCGTCGCCGAAAAAACCGCCGCCGCCCGCACCCGGGGCGTTGGCCACGGCCCCGTAGTAGATGCGCTTGATTGCGCCGGGCGGAGACGCGCCCCCAATTACGGGCGCAGAACTGGCAAACTCGATCGAGTCCATCGCGCCACGCGGGCCTTTTTCGCTGATGCCAATCAAAACATAGCGTTCATCTTCATACACCGGATCGGCGATTATCGTCGTAAAATTCGTCTGGAAACTGCGCACGAGGAATTGGCGCATCCGCATCTCATCGGCGCTGACGCGGGCAATTTCTGTGGCCGTGATCACCGACGACAGGCTGGCATAGACAATTGACGTGATGATGACCAGGATGGAAATGGCCACGAGCACCTCGAGCAGCGTGAAGCCGGCGCGGGTGCGGGTGGCGGTTCTCATTGGTACGACTCCACGCTGAAGATAAACATTTGCATCGAGCGCGAATCCGTCGGGCCGTCCACCGTGACCGTAACGTCGTAGAGCGGTGTCATTTCGTCTTCGCCCGCGGGCACGCCCTCAAACGTATAAGTATATTCAGGATACCGCTTGCCGAAGTCGCCCGAACCCGTCAGGTTTCCCGCCAGCACTTCGACCTCGGCCTCCCCGATTACGCGCTCGAGGAACTGTTGCATGAGGGTTTCTTCGCGGGCTTCGTTGAACAGCCTCATCGCCGCATAGTGCGTTTCCAGCAGGATGAGCAGGCTCGAACCCAGAATAGCCACGGCCACCATGACTTCGATGAGCGTGAACCCCTGTTTTTGGGCGCGGCGGTTCATTGGGACCCCCTCATGTCTTCTTCGTCTTTTTTGCCGCGGGCAAATCGGGCGGTGCCGGTGAGCGAGTCCCACGCGACGGTGAAATAATCCTCATCTTCGTTCTTGACGTGAAAGAGGATAGGCTCGAAAAGGCCCAGCGACGACAGTTCGATCTCGACGTCGCCCGATCCGTAGTCGGTGGAACCAACCCGCACCAGCTCGATCACGACTCCCTGCGGCAGTGCGGTGCGCATCAACAGCGGGTCTTTGATTTCTTCCATATAGCTTTCGGTGTCTTCGAGGTCGAACTTCTTCTCAAACAGAGGGCCCATTTCTTCAAACAGGCTGCCTTTATCGAGTTTTCGTGCGCGGGCTTCGGTCTGCATGCGGATATACCGTTCAATCCGTTCGCGCATCATCCTGGCAGCTTCATCATCCGCGGCCGCGGGATCGTCCGGATTACCCATTGTGCTGCCAAACTGGCGCTGGCGAAGGCCCGAACTCCCCATCAGGTCCATGTAGTCGGATTTGCCTTGCCCGGATTTCTGATCTTTGCCGCTTTCTTTCCCTTCGTCTTGACCTTTGAAAAATTCCTCTTCATCCTCGCGCACCAGGCGCTCCGCCCAATAGGTCTGCTCGTCCAGGTTGAACTTGACGGTGATGTTCTCCCGCATCAGGCTGGCTTGCGCCATCGCCGTCCGCCCGAACGCCGCCAGGTGCCGGGCCGCGCCCTCTCCCCTGCTTAATACGATTGCCGGCATAAGCTGCGGCAGCGCAACCGCCATTACGATCCCGATCAGCGCTATCACCACCACCATTTCGAGCAGTGTGAAGCCGGGCACGCCGAAACGGCGGGCATGGGCGCCCGGTTCCCCGAGGGCATGGTGGATGTGTGAGGCGTGCTCAGGCATGGGTGCGGTATTCTTCGTGTCCGGTTGGCCGCAGGAGCTACCTGGAGCTTTCGAGGTCGCTGGAGATGTCGGCGTCGATGTCGGCCCCGCCGGGCCGCTTGTCGGCGCCGTACGAAACGATCTTGAATTCCCGGCTGCTCTCCGACGTATAGACATACAGCTCGCCCCATGGATCTTTCGGGATTTCTTTGCCATCAAGGAAATTGATCCCTTTTTCATTGGTGATCAGGGCCTCAAGTCCTTCGGAGCTTGACGGGAACCGGTTGAATTTGAGCCGGTACGCCGTGAGGGCCGTCTTGAAATTCTTGATCTGCGACTTGGCCTGAGTGACCGCCGCATCGTCCAGCGCCGTTAATACGTTGAAACCGACGATGGTCGCCAGAATCGCGATAATCGTGATCACCACCATCAGTTCAACCAGCGTAAAACCTGCGGTCCGTCGGTCTTTTCTATTGTTATGGTCTGTCATCCGGCGCTCCTTATATTTTTAAATGTTCTGGCTCATACTCAAAATCGGCAGCAGGATTGCCAACACCAAAAATCCAACCACCACACCCATCAAAATAATAATGATCGGCTCGAGCAGGCCCACCATCGCTTCCGTCGCCAGGCGAACATCATCGTCGTAGGTCTCCGCCACGCGCAGCAGCATGTCTTCGATCTGGCCGCTGCGCTGGCCAAGCTCGATCATGTGAATCAGCATCGGCGGGAAAAATCCCGTGTCGCGCAACGGCTGGGCAAGATCTCTCCCCCGCCGGACACCCGCCTTGACATCCGCCATGCTTTCCTCGATGGGCTTGTTGTCGATGACGGTCTTGACCACGTCGAGCGAGTTCATCATCGTCAGGCCGCTTTCGAGCATGGTGCCCAGCGTCCTGGCGAACCGCGCGCTGATCAGCTTGATCAGAAGCGTCCCGTAGAGGGGCAGCTTGAGCCGGATCCGGTCCCATTTCATTCTGCCACGCTCGGTTCGCACCCACAACCGCCACAGGAAAAATATACCCCCGATCACGCCTATCATGAGCCACCAGTAACTGCCGATGAAGTGGCTGGTACTTACCATGATCTTCGTGATCGTCGGTAGTTCCTGCTCCTGCTTCTCAAAAATCTGTGTGATGCGCGGCACGATCACCAGCATCAGAAACGACACTATACCCAACGCAACCACACCCATGAACGCCGGATAGGCTATGGCCGACTTTATCTGCCCCTTGAGCTTGGCCTGGTGCTCCTCGATGTCGGCCAGCCGCTGCAGAACCTGTTCGAGTGCGCCACCCGCTTCGCCCGCACGAACCATGTTGCTGTAAAGCGGCGAGAAAACACGCGGGTGACGCGCAAGCGCATCCGCCAGCGAGCTGCCGCTCTTGACCTTGTCGCGGACATCATAAATGGCCTTTTTCAGCCGCAGCCGCGGCGTCATTTCCAGCAGCGCCGTCAGTGCTTCCACCAACGGCATGCCCGCCTTGAGAAGCACACCGAACTGCCGCGTCATCAGCGCCAGGTCCCGCGTCGGTACCCCGCCAAAAACAAAGCGAAAGCCCTTCCGCTCGTCGAGCGCCTGCCGGTCGACTGCCGCCGAGGCAGTGGCGTTCTTGACGCCGGCGGCCTCCGTCATGTCCGTGGGAAACAGGTCCTGCTCGCGGAGCTTTCGCCGCGCCACCGCCGCAGAATCGGCGTCGATGACGCCTTTGGTGGGTTTGCCCGCCTTGGTGATAGCCTTGTATTCGTAAATAGCCATTGGCCTCAAGAAACCGGCGCAGCACCCGCCGGCCGCATTCGCTACATCACTTCGTCAACGAGGTCGTCGCGCGTTACGCGCAACACTTCTTCAATGGTCGACACACCTTCCGCCACCTTTTGCGCGCCGTCTTCGCGCAGGGTGCGCATGCCGTGCCGCATCGCTTCCCGCTTGATGATGTTCGAGTCCCCGCCCTGCAGGGTCAGTTCCTGCAAGCGCGGCGTCATCACCAGCAACTCAAATATGCCCGTGCGGCCGAAATAGCCCCGGCCAAGGCACTTCTCGCAGCCCGTCCCGCGGTAGACCACCCGGTTGGGATCCTCATGCAGGTTCAGTTCCTTGAGGCTTTCGGCATCGGCCGTGTGCGGCTGCTTGCAGTGCAGGCAGATCCGCCGCACCAGCCGCTGCGCCATGATGGCGATGGTCGACGACGTCACCAGAAACGGCTCGATGCCCATGTTGATCAGCCGGGTGATGGCGCCGGCGCTGTCGTTGGTATGGAGCGTGGCGAACACAAGGTGGCCCGTCAACGACGCCTGGATCGCCATCTCGGCTGTCTCGAGATCGCGGATCTCGCCCACCAGAATGATATCCGGGTCCTGGCGGAGAATGTGGCGCAGGCCCATCGCAAACGTGAGGCCGATTTTAGGGTGAACCTGGATTTGGCCAATCCCGTTCATCTGGTATTCGATGGGGTCTTCGACTGTGATTATGTTTTTGTCCGACGAGTTGACCCGCTGCAGGCACGCGTACAGCGTCGTCGATTTGCCCGAACCCGTCGGGCCTGTCACCAGGATGATCCCGTGCGACCGCGTGATCAACTTGTCCACGAGATGGTAATCCTGCGGAAACATTCCCAGGTCCTCGAGACTGAAAAGAAACGTCCCCTTCTCCAGGATGCGCATCACGACCCGCTCGCCGAACGCCACCGGAATCACCGACACGCGGATGTCGATCTCTTTGCCGCTCAGCGTGATCTTGATCCGGCCGTCCTGGGGCAGGCGGTGTTCGGCGATGTTGAGGTTCGCCATGATCTTGATGCGCGAGATCACGGCCGCCTGCTGCGATCGCGGCACCGAAAACTTCTCATACAGCACGCCGTCTATCCGGTACCGGACGCGCACCTCCCGCTCGAACGGCTCAACGTGAATGTCCGACGCACGCTCTTTGACCGCGCCCGAAATCAGCAGGTTGATCAACTTGATGATGGGCGCTTCGTTGGCGAGATCGAGCAGGTCGCGCTGGGAGTCTATCGAATCCAGCGTATGAAGGGTGGCCTCGCTGCCGTCGTCGTCGAGCGAGATGGTATCGATCATCTCCGCCGCATCGCCGCCTTGCTGGTCGAAGTAGCTGTCCATGATCGACTCGATGTCGGCCTTCCGGCACAACACCGGCAGCACCGACATCCCCAGCAGCAACCGCAGGTCGTCCAGCGGAAGCAGGTTTGTCGGATCGTTAATGGCGACGTGTACCGCGCTCCCGTTCTGCCGGAACGGAACCATCAGGTACTCCCGAATGAAACTGAGCGGTACTTTCGTGGTCAGCGCACCATCCACCTGGCTGAGGATCGATGGCTCGAACGGGATGTTAAACTGCCGGCTGAACGCCTCGAGCAGATGATCCTCATCCACGTAGCCCATATCCAGCAGGATGTCGGCCAGGCGTTTGGGTTTTAGCTTCTGAAGATCAAACGCTTTGTCGATGTGTTCCTGGTGGATGTGCCCCAATTCCAGGAGGATCTCGCTCAATTCCAGGTCAAGTTTACTGGGCATCGTCACCTCGGGATGTCGCCGCGCCCAAAGCCTTCCGACTCGAGCATGTTGTCGGTTCTGTCGACGCCGGGCCGGTACTTGTTGCGCATCTTGCTGCCCTTGCGAATCTTCTTGATTATGCCTTTCTCAAAGAGAACATCCACGTTGGCGCTCTTGAATTCCTCCATCTTATACTTGCTGATCCGTTCGAGGTCGGACCCGTCCTTGATGATGTAGGGCGTGATCAGAACGACCACGTTCTGTTTCCTGCGCAGGTTGCTCTTGTTCCGGAACAGCCACCCCAACCCCGGTATATCCCCGAGGATCGGCGTCTGATTTTTAGTGTGCGAGGTCGTTTCCTTGATCAACCCGCCGATGATGCCCGTCGTCCCGTCTTTAACCACGACATTATTGGTGATACGCGATTTGTTGAACGTCGGGCCAAGTTCGTTCGGGTCGATGCCGATCGTGCTCGTGGTGGGCTCGGAAACTTCGATCTCGGTCTCGAGCGAAACATAGTCGCCCTCGTTAATCTGCGGCGTGACCTTCATCTTCACGCCGATTTCCTCGCGGCTGATGCCACGCCCATAGCTCGTCATGCCGTAGGAAGGATACTGCTGCTGCTGCTGCTGGTCGGCTCCCTGGCGCGGGTCGTACGTGTAGCCCGACCGTTGCATCGGCACGGGCAGTTCCTGGCCCACCACAATGTCGGCCGGCTCTTTATCCTGCGTGGTCAGGGAGGGCTGCGAGAGGATGTCCACGTCCGTGACCGTCTGCAGGGCCTTTATCAGGAACGGCACAAACGGTATTTTCACCTTGACGCCGTTGACGGTCGCTTCGATGGTGTCAAAGACGCCCGCCGTAATCCCGCCGGTACCGCCCATGTTCAAAAGCCTGAGCGCCGTGCCCAGCGCCGCGGTTCCACTCGAAAGTTCCGCGGCCAACTGCGTAGCGTTGGCCAGTTGCGAGATGTTCGACGTATTGCCGAGGGCGAACGCATCGTTCCCGGTCACCGAAGCCGCATCCACGGCCAACCCGAACGTGTCCTGGATGCTCACATCCATGATGACGGCCTCGACCATCACCTGCCGCTGGGGCACGTCGAGCTGGGCGATGATCTCCCGGATAACTTTGTAATCTTGCGGCGAGGCCAGGATCAGCAGCGCGTTCGTCTGCTCGTACCGGGCCACCACCACCTTTTTCTCGAACGGCTGGATTTCGCCGGTCTGCGCGGCGGGCCGGTCCGTGGCGGTTCGCGGCGTCGCACCAAGAAACGCGTTCAGCGCCTCCTCGACCTTTTCGGCGTCTGCATTGAGCAGCTTGTACACGTTCATGTTGTTGGCTTCGTACGGCGTGGGCGTATCCAGCTTCCCGATAAGTTCCCGCGCCCGTTCCATCAGGGTGGGCGTCGCGATCACGATCAACGCATTCAGCCGCTCATCCGGAACTATCCGCAGCACTTCCTCCCGGCTACCAACCACCGACGAGCCACCCTGACCGGGAAGCGCACGGCTGGTCGGAAGCCGCTGGGGCGGCATGGGTCGTTGCGGCGTCGGCGGGCCGGCGGTACGTGGCGCGGTGGGCCCCGCACCCGTTCCCATCAGGACTTCATTCAATTGCTGCGCCAGGACCTCCGCGCGCGAGTACTCGATCATGAAGATCTCGGTTTCGGTGTCGTACCCCGCCACGTCGATGTCTTCGAGCAGGGCGAACATGCGCCGCAGCCCGTCCGCCGTGTCCGTGATAATCAACGTGTTCGTGGGCGGGTACGCAATCACGCTCGCCACCGCCGACCCCAGGCTCTGCATCAGGTTGGCTATGGTTTCGGCCGTGGCATGCTTCACGGCTATGACGTGCGTGGACAGCGTGTCAAAGCTTGTCGGGACGCCGCCGGTGCCTTTTTTTAGTTCAATTTTTTCTTTCAAATCAGCCGGGGCCTGGCCGGTACCCACTATCTTTATCAGATGGCCGTCAAGCGTCTCGACCATCGTGAATCCGCGCGAATACAACACCGATTCCAGAACTTCATAGGCCAGTTCAGGCGGGATCTTGTCGTGCGTAATCAGCGTGACCAGCGCGCTCAATGCCTGCGGGTCGTATTCAAAATTCTTACCCGTCATTCGGGCTATCGCCTCGACCACCTGGCTGAGCGGGACTTCCACAAAATCAAAACTCCCCGGTTCCGTGGGAGTCGCGCCCGTCTTGGGCAGCGGGTCGGTGGTTCGAGGCGACGTCTTGGCGGACGGAGCCGGCGGCTGGAATCCCCGTCGCGCCGGAGCCACTCCCGGCCTGACACCCGTCCGCGACGGGATCTGCCGTACGGGCGGCGGGGCCGGACGGGGGGGCGCCGGCTCGGGCTCGGGCTCGGGTTCAACATACTCCTGAGGCTGTTCGGGCGGGGGGGCCTCCTCTTCAGCCACGGGCACGGGCGCAGGCGCCGACGCGGCTTCCCCCTCTGCAGGCTGTTCCACTGCCTGGCTCCACGCCACCGGCAGTAAAAGGCTCCCCACGATCAACATATTGAGCAGATGCCGAATCTTCACAGTAATCCTTCCTCGCGTTCCCACCATCAATTATCAATATACAAACTGTCTACTCGAGCCTGTACGTCACCGTTATGGGCTTGCCGTTGCGCAGAATCCCAATACGGACCATGTTCGAGTTGCGATACTTGTTCACCAACTCCATGACCTTCGCTTCGCTGTCTATCGGCTCGTTGTTGACCGATTGCAGCACGTCGCCGTTGCGGACATCGAGCTTGCCCGCCAGCGGTATCGACTCGAGGTTACTGGCTGTTATGCCTGCAACTTTGCCATTGCTGTCATAGTACATTTCAGGTTTGATCTTGCCCACGAGATCCCCGTAGTTCATGAAAACTTCCTGCACCAGCTCGTTTTTCTTCACCGTGATGCGTTTTCCCGGCCCCGGGCTCCCCCCTGCCGGCGCCGCGGACGCCATAGCCGTGGTCTCGCCGGGTTTTTCCTCATCCGATCGCAATACTTCCCGCTGGTTGCTGTTGGAGTTAAACAGAATGACTTTCCGCTGGTAGATCTCTTCAATCTTGACGCCGTCAACGACCTGCTGGCCGATCGTATATGTGTTGATGGAATTGTCTTCTTCGTTAAGGATGACGGCAGACGCAAACAGGTCTCTTGGGGTGGTGGCGGCGGTGCCTTTGAGCTTGAGCTTCAACTGGGTCTCGGCAACTTCCGCGGTGGGCGGCGGGGCCGCCGCGGGAGGGGCGGCTTGCCCGGCGGCGCCCAAAAATCCGCTATTTATGAAACGGTCGTAAATGGCCCTCGGCTGTACCTCGGCCAGCTGGCTCTGGACGGCGCCCTCAAAGCTGGGCGGGGCGGGAATTCCCACTTCGGCAGGCGTTTCAAGAAAGGACATCGCCAGAAATGCCATACCCACCAGTACCAGCGCGACCAGCACCCAATCAACGATCAGGAATGCCTGGCGTATCACAAGCCCTTGGAGCATTTACACCTCTGTTTGGCACTCATTCCAAGACCACGCGTCTTAAGTGAACATGCCCAACGGCAAGACACCGAGAGCCAAAAACAAGGCACCGCCGTTAACGAAACGCTGCCTGCTCGGGGCGGGTTGACACTCCGAACGCCGGCCCGTTGCCGCCGTTGGCACGTTACTGCGGGCTTTTCGGCGTGCTGCCGCGGTTCCAAAAGACCCCTATATTGTTGCGCGGCAAGACCTTAACATTCAAGCGGCCCGTTTTGCCGCATAAGGAAAGCCCCGGAGGGACTTCCCACTCTCCCGGGGCTTGTGGATTAACCCGCCTCGAAATACTACTTTTTCTTCTGCTGATTGGCGATGTCTCTCAGATAGTTTTTATAGGCATCGAGCGGCGCCTTCACCGATTCGGCCTGCTGACCGTCGCCGGCCTGATTCCCGCCGGTTTTCGTGCCGACCGCCTTCGCGGCCGATTTCAGCGCCGCCGCAGCCTCCACCGACGAGGCCAACACGTACTGCTTCCCGCCCGAATCGGTGTACACCTCGTAGGAGCCCCTGTTCCCGCCCACAACGCTGTACGTGGACGTTTTTGAATTGAACTTGACGTACAGGATCACGTTCTGGCCGACTTGGAACTGCGGAAAATCGGGGATCTTCGTGACAATCGACCCTTTTCGTCCGCCGGGTATGCGTAACGCCAGGGTGCTGTCCTTGTTGATGGCCGCCTTGATTGTGTCCGTTGTCTCGATGGTCACATTGGTGACCAGGTATTTGAGTCCGGGCACCTGCTGCTCGACCGTCTCGACCGCCGTGACTTTGCCAACCACGACGTCATCCGACATGCTCACCATTTCCGAGTCCGAGACGTTCGCGATCAGAGCCTGCGCCGGCGTACCCAAAAGCAGCATCAGACCAACCGCAATGCCCGCCGCAACCACACGACGACGGCGCCGCCACAGTACCACCACCACCAGCGCCGCCCACCCCGCCAGAAGGATCTCAGAGTTCCCAACCACCCAGTTGGCCGCCCGCATCAGGATGCGGCCCGCCGCATACGCCCAAGGATGACCCGCCAGATAACGCGCCATCGACGGCGAAAGCCGGTAGTAAGCATCCACGAGCAGGGTGCCACACGTCGACCGCAGCAGGATGTTATCGCGCAGCGCCCGCAGTTTCTGGTTGGCCGCTTGAGACGCCAGTCCGGCCGTGGTCACATTGAGGGGACACACCTTATTCTGATCGCCGAACATGGGGCGCGAACCCGCCAGCATCGTATCGAGCGTCTTGCCGGTCCGCAGGCTCACCACGGTGTTGCGTTGCGGATCAAACGCCAGCACGGTCCCCACTTCGTACTTCTCCACTCCCAGGAGGTTGCCGGTTTCATGGAAAACCTCCGACGGCCAGACCGGATCCAGATACGTGTCGGCCCCGCCTTCAATTGAATCAAACTCTGCCAGATCCGTGTCCGGAGGGGCTTGACGTTCGAAACTGTAGCCGTTGAGAGGACTACATGTAAGCGTGTACGTCGCCTGGAACGGAAGCTGGCCGTAGCCGCCCTCGATGTTCTTCATCAGACCATAAAGGAAAAACCGACCGATATCGGCCGGGTAATACTCATAAAGGCCCGTCATGGTGCTGATCAGCGGAATCCGGCGGGTGTAGTCGTTGTTGTCGGTGTTGCACCACGCCACCACATGCCCGCCGCCAAGTGGAATCGAGGGAAATCCGTCCCGCGTCTGGGTTCTGGCGTCTTCGCTGATGGTGAAAAAGTTGCTTTGGCTGCCCCGTGGATAAAGAAACGAGAGGCCGGCGATGTCGTCGGGTGCGAGATCCGCCTGGCCCGCCTTGTAGCCGCCCTGGCCGTCATCCACATCAAAAGTGCTTGGAAACATGGTCGGGGTGGCTCCAACCCACTGCGGCACACCCGTTGCATTGCTGAGCATGATGGCGGGACTCTCAAAAAGCCCAACGAAGTCTTCGCCATCCATCACCAGTTCAAGGTTGTTCAGCGGCGTGTGGCCCAAACCTACAAAATGACCTATCTCGTGAACCATCGTTCCCAGCAGGTCCGCCAGCGGTTCCTGGCCGGCCTCCACGGCCCTGTGTGAAGGCCCGTCGATGATAATGTCGGCTTCCACTATTTGTCCCCCGGATACCGGCCAGGACATGTAGCCTGCATAGTCGACATAGGAGTCATCGATGATCATCGAGGTCATGGTGATGCCAAGCATGGGGTAGCCAAGACCAACTGTGATCGGGTCGTCGGGCCATTCGATGGCCACATAATTGACGAGATCCCCCGCCATCGAGTCTGCCGGCATTCCCAGGTACAGCGGGTCTTCATTGACTCCAACAAACTGGAACCCCATGTAGGAGGTCGGCACGTCCTGCCACACCTGAAACGCCTCTTTCAGGGTATCGATTTCCGGGTCGAGCCAGCCGAGCGGGCCGCCTTCAAAAACAATCTCGACGCCCTCATTGGGGCCGCTGATATCGCGGTCGTTGTTCTCGTCGTTCAACGCGCCCCACGACCACTTCGCGTATCTCAGTTTCGTATACTGATCGAAACCGCCGAACGGGAAAAAAGCGCCGGCATTTGATTGCCAACCCATCGCAACCAATACGGCCAACGCCAGCCCGACAACCAGAGTACGGTTGATTCGCACCCCATGCTCCTTTCTCACCGGGCGCCCTTTTTACCTTATTAGGGCGCCACTTCGAATACGCGCGTGCTTGCGCACGCATTTACGCCGCCGCACCGCCGCCAAGGCCGTCAGCAGAATGACGGCCGTCAAAAAGACCGCCGGGTTCTCCAACACCCATGCCACCGGCGTCAGCACCAACCGCACGGCCGCCGCCAGTGCCGGATGGCCCGCCACCACCTCCGCCACCGACGGGCTGTGGCCATAATAGAATGATACAAAAGCCGCGCCCGCCGACGTCTTCAGCAACACGTGGTCGCGGAACCACCTGAACGCCGCCAAGTGACGCTCAAACGGAGACCCATACGCCGCCGTCGCTATGAAACACGGACGAAGCGGCTGATTGACGTACGTGAAACCGTTGACGAGTACGGCCTCCGCCGACTTGGTCGAATTCGGCTGGAGGTTTCTCACGATCACATCGAGCGGGCCCGACTGCGGCAAGCCCGCAAACGGGAACGACACTATGACCGATTTCCCGTCCGCCGAAACCGACTGGACCGGCACCACCGTTCGCCCGAGCAGAACTTCGATGTTCTCTCTCTGGTTGAAATTTGCGCCGTTTATCCGGATCGGGAAATCGTTCTGCGTCCCGCTCGATGGCGTGACGCTCGTAATGGTCGGAGCGGTTCCGGGAGCCACGCCGGTCAGCGTGAACAGGTCGTCCCGGCTGCACTCCTCGCTGGAGTCGGGGTTGCGCACGATCAACACGACCGGCATTGCAGGCGCCGCACTGTCCGACCGGTTGCGGATCGTGCAGTTGATAGCGGTGTCCGTGCACTGGGTGACGATGAGGTCGTACCCCGTCAACGCAACGACCGCCGAACTCCCGAACCCCTGGCCGGCGATGACGAAGCTGAACCCTTCCTGCGCCGAGATCGTCGCCGGCAGTTGCGTCTGCGAAACCGAATCCACCACCACCGAATACGGCCCGTTCAGGCTGTCTTTGGCCGTGATCACGCCGGTTCGCTTCTTGATGCTGCTGCCCGTCCTAACGAAGCCGGCGCTGGTGTCGAAGTTGCGCCTCGCCCTGGCCCCGTCCATGTAATAATAGGCGGGGGCGTCCTTATACAGCGTAATGAAACCGAGCGCCCTCGAGCCCCACGGGAACTCGCTGAACAGGTCAAAATGGTCGTTGACCGTACCCGGGCTTTCGGGCAGGATGAACGTGTCGGGGTCGGGTTCGGTTGGCGTATTTGGGCCCCACGACACTATCGCCACCGTAAACGTGGTGCCTTTGGGCATCCGCGTTGATGCCCGTACGACCACAAAGAAATCCGGCCCCTGGTTGCCGTCGTCGGTGCGGATCCCGAAACTGTCCGGCGCCCACTGGCGGCGCCGCGCCTGTTGCGCCATCGGGATCGGCCAATCGTCCGTGCCCGGCGACGAAAAGATGAACTTGACCTGGGTATCGGGTTCGCCCGGTTGTCCGATAAGCAGTGGCGGGGCATCCAGCAGCACCGGGATGTCCACGTCCGGATCGAAAATCCCGTTGGTGTTGCGCGGGTCGTTGTCGTTGTCCCGGAACAACCCCACCCCGCTCACTTTCGGGTCCCGGTCCAGCGGCAGAAGGTGCTGCGACAGGTTGAACCGCGATACAGGCGCCGTCGTGCCGCCCTCTTCCGTCGCCACCTCTCCATAGAACTCGACAACCACTTGTTCGAGGAACGTCGGGTCTTTGACAATCCTCCACGGACCGCCCCGCGGCGTCCCGCTCAGCAGCGTCAACTGATTCTTGGTGTTGCCCATAATCAGGTACGCCTCGTATTTCTCGTCCAGCAGCCAGCAGCCGACGAGATCGCCGGGCAACCAGTCCGCCGTGGCCACGCTCAACGAGTTAGGACCGGTCGTCGCGCTTGCGCCGGCATCCTTCGTTGTCTCCGGACGGTTCGCGGAAACGTCAAGCCCCAGAACCGGCAATACGGCGCCGCCCCGCGCGATCGTCTGCGGCCGGACGGTCAGATCTACCACCTTCACCGGCACGTTCGCCTCGAGCATATCGTGGCCGAAGTAGTCCTGCACCGGCCCTTCTTCCGGATTCAGTTTGACGAGCGCAGACGGCGATGTCGGCTGTTTGGGCAGCAGTTGGACACCGCCGACTTTGTTTGTCGTGCGGCTGGGAAGCGTCGCCGGGACCAACGCACGGAACCCTTCCAGCGCCCCAAGTTTGTCCGAGGTCCGGACTACCACGAACAGGTCCGCGCCCAAATTATCTTCCGCGGCCGCCTTCTCAGGCGACGCCTTGGTGGGTCCTGCCTTTTGCGCGAGCGCGTCGGCATCCAACAGTGCCGGCTGGAACCTGGCGGCGTCCGGGGCGCTCTTTTCGCCAGTGCCCGACTTTGCGGTGTTGTCTATCACCCAGTTGAACACGCTGGCCACGTCGCGGATGGGCAACTGCCAGCCCTGTTTGGGCCGCAGCGTCAGCACCCAGGCGTAGTCGGTGGTGTCCACCCGGCCGTCCCCGTTCATATCGTCGGCAATCCCGTCGCCATCGAGATCGATTAGCTCCGGCGCGCCAGCCCACTCCAGCCCGTCCAGCGCAAGCGCCGTATCGCCGCCGAAATAACCGTTGACCAGCGGCAGGTCGCTCCAAAGGAACGTCCCGTCCTGGTTCACATCCTGGTAAAGCAGCACGCCCGAGTCCGGGTCCATCCCGTCCGGATCCAGCGGCATCAGTTTCGACGGGTCGAACTGCGGTCCCCAGAACGCCACCGTGATCTGGTCCAGCTTGATCGGGTTGGCCAAGTTGGTAATGGGATCGTCCGCGCCGACCAGGTTGAACCCCAGCATCGGCGTCGGCTCGCTGAAAATGTCAACGTGTTGCCCGAGCACCCGCGATTTCCTGTCCTCATACGACCAGTCGCTCGCCCGGGGATATTGGCCCGGCGTAATCGTCGCCGGCCACGTATAGTAATTGGGAAGCGATGGCTGGTTGGGCGGCGTCGCGTACAACGGCGAACGCGGACCATACGGCAGGGCATCGTAAACGGAACTGAAAAACGGCGCCGTCTCGTACGGGAAGTGGTTGTTTCCCATCACATCGTCCACCTGCAGGCCATATCCGCCGGGCAGCGTGGTGTGCTGACGGACGAGCCAGTCGAGCACCCCGACGCTGTGATAATTATAAAACTGGCTCTGACGCAGCCCGAACGGGTCCAACCAAGCGTCGAACCACGACTGATACCCGCCCAGAAATTCCGGCTGCGTTGCCGTGCCTATCAGGATCACACCTATGGACGGAATGATAATGAATACCCCGCCCTCGCCATAGTGTATCCATTCGGATTTGGCGTACTGGTTGTTGCTCTCGTACGTCATTACATAGTCGTACACGTCCACGCCGGTACGCAGGGGCTTCGCGTTCGTTGCGTTCAGCGTTCGCTGCGGCCACCACGGTTCGTCGAAGCCCCACAATGGGTCGTCCTGCCACGCCCCATAACCCCAGCCCAGCGCCGGGATCTGGCTGTCAACGTAGATGCCCCCGTCGAACTGGCCCCGGATCGCATTGTACCGCCGCGGCTCGATAAGCACACGGAAATCCGCGCCCATCGTCATCCCCACACCGTCCGGGGTGGCCAGGCTCACGTCTTCATACCCGCTGTCCGCCCGTACCACCACAAAATAGTCCGGCGTATACATGGTTTCGCTACCGGTTCCAGCCGTCGGTATCTGAACCAGAAAACCGTCATCGGTATCATACTCCCGCGATGTGCCATCCAGCGACAACCGGATCTTCCACCACGGGTCCCCGCCGCCCGGCGGGAACGGCACGTACTCCCACTCCGGCTCATAGTCCGCATAATAGCCCTGGGCATCATACGTCCAAAAACCGGGATCCATCGGAAAATCGACAAACGTCACTCCGCCACCCGGTTGAGGCACCGGCGGATCGAAAACGCCGTTATGGTTCGTGTCGGACCAGATCCAAACACCGTTGAACGCAAAGTCCTCGCCGATCCCGAAGTCTATAGTCAGCACTCCTTCCCAGGCACGTACCGGATCAAACGCCTCGGGCGCATACAAACCGCCGTTGCCCGGAGGGCCTAACGGGTCCCCGCCGATGTCCGTAACCACGACATTCACTTCCTCGAGCGCGGCCCTCGGAACGTCATCAACCGTCCAATGGCCATGGTTCGTTGCGTTCCCCGACAACAGGATGCCCGCCGAATGAAGGTTGATGCCAACCGCCGCCACCCACTGCTCGAGCGGAACCAGCGTACGCATCTGCATCCATTCGCCCGTCATCATGTTGAACAGGTTGCCCGCGGCATCCCACCGGGGGCGCGTATGCTCGGCCATCGGCGTGTGCACTACGTGCGGCCACGACCACGCATTCACAAACTTGACGTGCTGGCCCGAACTGGGGCCGTTTGTAATGTCCCACGCCGAAAAACTCGACGAATATCCCACCTCCTCGTCCAAAGTCTCGTCGTCATAGAAATTCGGCGAATAGCTGTCCGACGGCATCCCTTCCTCGTCGGTCGGGAACGGATACATCCTCGCCATTTCCACCGTGTAGGACAGCGACAGGCTCGCCCGCCACGTCGCCGACGTCCTCACCGCAACAATATAAGACCGCCACGGCTCCACCGAGCCCGCCTCCACCGGGAACTGCGGCCTCGCCAGCGTCCCGTTTCCAACAAAATCCAACTTGTACCTAAGGTCGCCCGGGGTTTGGTCAACCACCTCGCCGAGCGGGTAACCGAGATGGTCCCACGTGTACAGGATGTAGTCTTTTTCATCCAGCACTCCGTCGATTTCGTCCTCCTCGCCACCCTCCTCAAACAAGGCGAACTCGAGAAGATCCCACACCTCGAGCCCCCCCCAGTTGTTGTCGTAGCCGAGGTCCTCACTTTTACGCGGGTCGCGCCGGATCGTGTACGTCAGCGACTCGAGTATGCGCGGAGCAGGCGTGTCTTCACTGTCCCACGTCATCCGGATCGTGAACAGCGGCATCCAGTCCATCAGCGGAAGCAGCGCCTGCTTGTCCCGGTCTTTTATTCCATCTTCGATCGTGATGGATGCCGTGGGCACTTCACCCTCACCCTCCCCCTCACCCTCACCCTCCCCCTCGCCTTCGCCCTCCCCTTCCCCTTCACCGGCCGGCGGCCGGATCACGATGTAATCCTCCCGGGGGTAGGTGTCCGTCTTGCCGTTCAGGAACGTCGTCGTCAACCGAACCGTATACGTCCCGCTGACTGTGTAGCGGTGAATCGGGTTCTGATCCGTGCTCGACCCGCCATCGCCGAAGTCCCAGCCAAACGATGCCGGCGGATTCGACGCGGCGCCGACCGAAAGGTCGGTGAAAGTAACGGACACGCCGAAAATACCCTGGTTATCCGCCGTCATGACGGCGTCGGTGGGCGATCCCACGAAATACGCATACGGGAGTTCCACAATTTCAATGTAGTCTTGCTTGATTTCGGTCCGGGTGGCGTTTTGATCGTCCGTCACGCTCAGGGCAACCGTATATTCTCCCGGGCCCGAATAAGAGTGCGGCACCACATTGTAACTCGACCCGGTGAGCGTCTGGCCATCGCCAAAATCCCAGTAATAGTTCGTGATCGTGCCCGTGGACAGGCTGGTGAACTGGATCTGCTGGCCCGGCGCGCAGCGCGTGTAGTTCGCCACGAAATCCGTAACCGGCGCTGCCAACGACGTGATGATATTGGTCTGGCCGAACTTGTTGGCGCCGGTCCGCACCCAGTACCGGTACGGATTGTTGTCCTGGCTGTGGTCCTGCTCGACGCGCGGGACCTGCTTGCGCTGGACCTGGTCGTACGTCCAATAATTGTAAGCCGGCTTGTCCTTGAACAGCGTGATGAAACCAAGCGATCTCGACCCCCACGGGAACTCCGAGAACATGTCAAACACCGTCACGTCCGTGCCCGAGTTGGGGATGAACGTCGGGAATTGGTCGGGATCGGGTTCGGTCGGCGTGTTGGGTCCCCACGACACAATCGCGATCCGGAAGTCGTCGCCCAGTTCCATCCGCTGCGACGTCCGAATCACAACAAAGAAGTCGGGGTCGTAATCAGGGTCGTTGTTGGAAACCCCGAAGCTGTCGGGAATCCACTGGCGCCGCCGCGGTTGCTGGGCCAGCGGAATCTGGTCCAGGCCCGCCAGGTCATCCGTCCCGGGCGACGAAAACACAAATCTGATCGGCGTGGGCCCGCCCAGAACCGGAATCACGGAAGGAACCTGGTCCAGCGCCACCGGAATGTCGATATCAGGGTCGAACACTCCATTCGTGTTTCCGGAAGGAGCCCAGTCGTTGTCCCGGTAGATCGATATGCCGCTGTAAAGACCACGGGCCGGATCTTCAAACCCCAGCGGCAGAAGATCCTCCTGATAATTGAAGGCGCCGTCGAGGTCTTGGTCGTAAACCTCGACCACCACTTGCTCCAGGAAGGTCGGGTCCCGCACGACAATATACTTGCCGTTGGCCGGCGCGCCTCCCTGAAGCGTCAGCGTGCTGCCCGTCGCCCCCGTGACCTTATAGGCCTCGATCTGGCCCGTCGTCCCCGATTTGCCGATCAGATAGTCGCCCACAACGCCCGTCCCGCTCCAGTCTTTGCCCGGCGTCGTGTACTGGTTGGGCGGTGTGGCAACGCCGTCGTTGCCGGCGAAGTGCCTGGCCACCGACGCCGGACGGTTGGTCGATGCATTGATGCCCAGCACCGCCACCGGCGGCCCGCCCGGCATGATCGTCTGGCCCACTGTGGTCATATTCACCACGTCGCACGGGACATTCGCCTCGAGCATGTCATGGCTGTAGAAGTCTTGCACCGCGCTCTCTTCGGGGTTGTTCTTGATGAACGAATCGTCGGCGAAATAAGCGACCGGCGTCAGCGAAACGCCCCCTTCCTGTTCGGCCGGGGTGGGCCGGCTCGGCATATGCGAGGCCACTATCGCACGGAACTGTTCAAACCGCTCGATCTTCCTCGACGGTCGCACCACCACGAACAAATCGTCGCCATAGTTCGCATCCTTGAATGGCGCGACCCACGGGGTCTTCGGGATGAGTCTAAGCACCCACGCGTTGTCCGCGTCCGTGACCTCCCCGTCCCCGTCCAGGTCGTCCGCGATCCGGTCCCCGTCAATGTCCACCGGCTCGGCCGCAAGAGCCCAGGCGCAGTTCTTGAGCGGAACGATCCCGTCGCCCTGATCGCCGTCGAAAACACCGTTCTGATTCCGGTCCTCCCACAGCAGCACGCCCGACGCCGGCAGCGTACCGTTGGCATCGAGCGGGAGCAAGTCGTTCCACGGGTTGAAGCTTGGGCCCCAGAACGCCACCGTCACGCCGAGCAGCGTCACCGTGCGAAGCCGGTTCGTGTACGGGTCGTCCGCCCCCGCGAGGTTCAGCCCCAGCATCGCCACACCGTTCGTAATCCCCGTGTTATTGATGGCGTCATACGTCGAATTCGAGTCCGTGTGTTGTTTTAGCAGCCGCGCCGCCCGAAGGCCCGCCGGATCCAGACCTTCCGGCCAGTTGCTTACATGCGGATACCGGCCCCGCGTAAGCGCGTCCTTCGCGATGATCCAGTCGCCATCCAGCACTGCGTGGCCCTGGTACAGACTCAAGCGCGACGCGGTGTTGCCCGTGATGTAAAATGCGCCGCCCTTGTGATCAATCAGCCAGTGATCCGCGTAATAGTCTTCAGACCAGATCTGGCCGGGAACGTCAAACACGTATACGTCGTCCGGCGAGTCCCCGGTACCGGAAACCAACTGCCTCACACCGCCCGTGCCCGAAGCCACCAATTGCCGCTGTGGCCACGTCGACCGGTCCGGAAGCGTCGGCTGCGGCGGCACGATCGGATAGTAATCAAGACGGATCTTGTCCAGGTTGGGGTTCTCGAACGGGATCGTTTCGAACGGATACTGGAACTTCCAGAAACTGTCGCGGCCTATCTCGGGAACACCCAACCACCACGTGGTGGTCGTGGCCGCCGCAATGTCCCCATAGTAGAAATGCCCGCCCAAAACATTGAACGGGTCCATCCACATGTCGAAATTGCCGTAGTATTCGCCGCAGAACATGATATAGGGATCGGCCAGCATCAGCGCGGACATCTTCGCAAAGTCGTTGTCGGAATCGTATGTCAAAACAAGGTCGTGAACGTCGAGACCAAACCGGATCGGCTTGGTGTTAAGCTGGTTGTGCGTGCGCTCGCTCCACCACGGCTCATAGTCGTGCGGGTAATCCACGCGAGGGTCTTCCTGCCAGGGAACGTACTGTTCGGTCGGCCCGTAATACTCGTTCAACGAACTGCCCGTTATGCGGATGCCGCCGTCCATGTAGCCGGTCAGGGGGTTAATCCGCCGCGGCTCGATAAACACCTTGGTGTCCGCCCCCAGCGATATCGGAACCCCGTCCGGGTCCCTCGTCGAACTGTCGTTGTAACCCGAATCCGCTCGAACCACTACAAAATAGTCGCACTTCTCTTCCACCCAGCCCTCCGGACCGTCCGGGATCGGCTCGGCATAACCCGTCGGCGTTTCGTCCGGGTCTCGGCGCCTTCCGCCCGCAAACGCTACCTTGATTTTCCACCACGGGTCGCCGCCACCCGGCGGGAACGGGTCGTACTGCCACTCGAGCAGGCCTTCCTCGATCTGGCCTTCCATCCCGTGGTACCAATACCAATCCCACCAGTAGGGCCTCATCGGGTAGTCGACAAAACTCACGCCGCCGCCCGCCATCGGCGTCGGCACGTCAAAAACGCCATTGTTATTCGTGTCGTGATACAGCCACACCCCGTTGAATGCATAGTCCCAGTCAAATCCCGGCTCGTTCCACGGGTTGCCCTGTTCGGTAAAAACTTCCAGCCCGTTTTGCGCGTGGAATCCACCGTTGCCTCTAAACCCGTACGGATCCGCGCCGATGTCCGTGCAGATCACGTTGATTTCCCCCGGCTGCATCCCTTCAGTCCCGTAGATGTCATACGTCGCTACGCCGTGCAAATTGATCCCGATAACGGGTACCCACGTCTCGAGAGACGACACCCGACGCAGGTCCAGCCACTCGCCAACACCGCTTTCGATCACGCCATCGAGTTTGTCCCACACCGGCCGAGCGTGATCGGGCGCCGGCGTATACAGGGCTGCCGGCCAGTTCCACGTGTTGTTGTCAAACTCGAGGTAGTCGTAGTCGTCGTGTTGGGCGCCCGAAATATCGAATACCCCAAAGACAGACGAATAGCCAATGTCCTTGTCAATGTCGGAAAACTTCTCCGGCGAATAACTGTCCTCTCCTATCGGCCCGAGCGGGATACAGTCCAGATTGTAATACCACATCTCCGTCGGGTACGAAAGCACGAAACCCATTACCGTGCCGCTCCGCCAAACCGAAGACGTCCGGACCGTCAGAATGTAACCCCACGTCTGGTCCGGAACCGATATGGCCCACTCGCTATTTTCAAAACACGGCCCCGGCGTATAGTCGCCGGGAAACCGGTCGTGAATGTCGTCCACAAAATTCAGCTCGTAATACGGGCTGCTGGTAACCGTGTTTTCCGCGTAGGGATAGCCATAGTTGTCCCAAGTTGTCAGCAGCATGTCGTAGGGAGCGCCCCCGCGTATCGGCTCGAACACGCCGTCCGGCCCGTCGTCGCCGTTGTCGATCCAGATCCCAAACTCCAGCAACTCCTCGACATCCGGGCAAGTGCACTCGAACCAGGGATGGGCGGGACCTCGATCGCAGGTGATATAGTACGTCAGATACTTCAAAACGCGCGGCGCCGGCGAATCCCCGCCGTACGTCATCGTGAAAAACATCAGCGGCGACCAGTCGTTCAACGCAATCAGCGAGGTGCCGTCCTCTATCCCGCCCTCAGCCGAAAAACTGGCTGTTGGCGGCTGCTCCTGCTGGCCCAGCGCCGTAATCAGGTTCAGATAGGTGCGGGTCTCATAGCGGGCGTTGCCGTCCGGCAACGAGTTACGCATCCTGATGGTCAGCTTGACCGTGTAGGTCCCCGGCTGATCGTAAACATGCGTCACTACCCTGAATTGGTCTCCGCAGCCACCCCCGTACTCAAAATCGTTGTCACGATCCGAATCAAATACGTCAAACGTCCAGTCCCAACAGACAATCGGACCCTCTTCAGCCGAAGGCACGGTCATGTCCTCAAACCTCACCGTCAACGGCGCCAGCCCGTACGCCGGGTCGGCATAGATATTGATACTCGCCTTGATTGGATCAAGCGCCGCGCTCGCCGCCGCGTTTGCCACAACGGAAACCGCGCTGCTGTCCAACGCCGCCAACTCAAATCGATCCTCAGCCGACAGATCAATCTGGGGAGCAGCGGTTTCCGCTATTCGAGCCGCTTCGGCAGGAACGGAAGGTTCGGCAGGCGCCCCTTGGGCCGCAGGAACTTCTAAACCCGCGTAAATAACGGCCGCACCCAACGTAACCAGTGCCGCAAGAACCATCCCCAACAACGCCCCACGCTTGATTGTCACGTTTCTCTACCTCCACAAAAAACAGAACGCCCCTTATTTTCCAAATTATAGAGTGAGACGCGTCCCCGTTCTACATCTTCCCCAACCCGAATCGCCAAGCCAAAACCCGTGGAGCAGTCCCCGCTGCGGTTCAGACCTCTCTTCTTGCAAAGACAGATCACCCTGACTCTCCTATCACACCATACCGCTCCACTCACTGCATAGACGCACACCGTCCCAAGTGCGCCCCCGCATGGCAACCTTTATAGCATACAAGAAAATTCGTGTCAACAAACAATCTCGCGCAATTCCGTTTACACCATATGGTTAAGTTATATAAAGCCCAAATTTCACCACACAGTTTTCTTAAATTTCACCAATTACTCCTGAACGCACCAAATTCTCGCTAGAACTACTCGCCCCTCCCCTATTGTCGCCGCGCAAAAACACAAGTACAATGGAGCCGATGTCTACGCACAGGATCGTCTGGTACATCGCTTTTTCCGCCGCCGGCGTTGCGGCGCTGGTCCTTTGGGTGCGTCACGCGGGGGAAGTCGAGCCGGTGCCGGCAGCCGCCTCCCCGGCCGAGCTGGTTACAACCATGATGGACCGCCTCGCGCAGGACCACCCCATGGACAAGCCCCAAACCAAAGAGGCGGTCCGCCGCGTCGCTGAACTCACCGCCGCCGGCACGATCTCCTCCGCCGAAGCCTGTTACGCGCTCGGCCTCTGGCACGCCGAGACAAAGGCCTTTGATTCCGCCGAGCGGGCCTTCCGCCAATGCCTCGCCATCCGGCCCGGCTGGAGCTGGCCCCATAATGCGCTCGGCATCGTCCTCGGCAATCACGCCCAGAATCGGCTCGCAGAAGCCGAACAAGAGTTCCGCACCGCCATCCGGCTCGAACCCGAGTGGAGCCGGCCCCACAACGACCTCGCCATTCTGCTAAGGCTGGCCGGCCGCCTTGACGAGGCGGAGCAACAAGCTCTCCTCGCCCTCCGGCTCGACCCGCGTAACGTCGCCACACACAACAACTACGGAAACCTCCTCGTCGCCCGAATGCGGCTCGATGAGGCCGAAAGCGAGTATCTGCAGGCCATTTCGCTCGACCCATCACACCCAAAACCCTACTACAACCTCGCCTGCGTGTACGCCCTCCAAAACAAAAAAAACGACGCCATCCCATTGCTCCAAAAGGCCTTCGCACTCAGCCCTACCCTCCGCCTAGATGCCAACACAGACCCCGACTTCCACGCCCTCCGCAACGACCCCGCGTTCCAAACCCTCCTCACACCCTGACGCCGGGGCTGTTGAAAAAATCGGTTCATTCACAAAAACAAGCGAAAAACAGGGACTGACTACGCTTCTGGCAGTTTGGAAGCGCATTTTCGGCAGTTTGAAAATCGTGTCTGTCCCTGCTTTTCGCGCCCCTCCGACAGATTCAGAAGCTTTTTCACCCGTTCTATCCTCGAGGACTCGGCGGAGTCTGTTCCCTTCTTCCGTTTCACTTATCAACATTCGATTCGTTAAAATAACGCCTTATGTTCGAACAAACCATGCCAGAGACTTCGGTCGTACGAGCCGCGGAGCTAACTGCCGCCGTGGCGCCTGCGGAAGTATCAACCCGGCGCCTGATTTCCACATATTCCCAAGTGTTTGTTGCATACCTGCTCGCCATGTTCGTGTTCTGGGCCGTGGGAATCGAGGGCATCTACGGCAGCCCCATGCCCTTCTACGCCCTTGTCTTTCCAGTGTTTACGGAAGCCGGCCCATGGCATTTGGCGCCGCTGGCCGTGCTGGCTGTGGCGCTGGCCGTGCTGGCCTTTTTCTGGAAACGGGTCGACTGGGCCTCGGGCGGGCAAAGCGCCCGCGCCACAGCTTGGTTTGTATTTGCCGTTGTGGTCTTCTCGTTCATGTTCGCGGGCGCGGTGGCGATGTTGCGCGGCGGCATCGACGGCATCTCGCACGCGTACGAGCGGCAAGCGTATGAATACATCGGCGACATCGGCAGGACCAGCGGGATCCGAGCAATGTTCCACGACTACGCCAAGGTGCGCCCGTTCCTCTCGATGCACGCCAAGGTGCACCCCCCCGGCCCCGTCGCGCTGCTCTGGCTGATATCGTACGCGGTGGGCCAGGGGCCGCTGGCCCTGTCGCTGGCGACGATGGCGTTCGGCGCGCTGGGCATTGTGCCGCTGTACCTGTGGTCGGCCCGCGTGGCGGGAAAGCGCGCAGGGCTGACGTGCTGCATGCTGTATTCCGTCATGCCGACCGTAGTCTTGTTCACCGCGACCAGCGCAGACATCCTGTTTATGCCGTTCACATTGTGGACGCTCTACCTGTTCTGGCGCGCGCTCGACACGAAACCGCTCGCATACGGTTTCGCGGCCGGCATCACGTACGGGATGTGCTCGCTGCTGTCGTTCTCGCTGCTGGGCCTCGCCGCATTTTTCGCCATCGCCGGCCTGTGGCGCATGACGCACGGACGAACACCGACCGTCACGGCGCCATGTCTGGGACGCCCCCCGGCAGTTGTGGGGGGTGTCCCACTGTTGGATTGGTTAAGAAACTTGCTCAGGAAAAAAAGGGGACACCCCCCACAACTGCCGGGGCGCGTCCCAGACGGACGGGTTGAGGTAATACTGACGGCGGCGGGGATGATTGCAGGGTTTCTCGCGTTGCACGGCGCCGTCCGGTGGTGGTCAGGGTTCGACGTGATCGCGTGCTTACGCGATTGCAAAGCCCAGTTCGATCTCGACCAGGTCCACCTCGACGAACTGACCCCGAGATACCCCGGCTGGGTCTGGCGGTTCGCCAACCCCGCCGCATGGTTCTATTTTGCCGGGATTCCCGCGTCGGTTCTGGCGGTGTGGCGATTCGCGCGCCCGGAAAAACAAACACGCGGGTTGTTCCTGGTGTTCGCGCTGACGCTGGTCGCCCTGACGTGCCTCTACCTCGGCCGGGGCGAAGGCGAACGGTCGGCCATGTACATCATGCCCTTCATCGCCGTTCCCGCGGCTCACCTGCTCGACAAGCTATCCGGGGAGCGCCGGCGGTTCAGCCCGATCGCGGCCACGCTCGGTTTCATGGCGTTTCAATGCTGGTTTACTGAATCGGTCTTTTACACATTTTGGTAGCAGGCTTATGTGGCGTGGGAAAAAAGTTTCCGTAATCTTTCCAACATACAACGAAAAAGACTCGATCCGTTCCGCGATCCAGGATTTCTTTGCGTCGGGGCTGGTCGACGAAATTGTCGTCATCAACAACAACGCCGCACCAGGTACCGACGAAGAAGTCCAAGGCACCGGCGCCGTACTCGTCCACGAAGCCCGACAAGGTTACGGAATGGCCATCCAACGCGGACTCGCCGAAGCCACAGGCGACATCCTGATCATCTCCGAACCCGACGGCACATTCTCCGGCAGCGACGTCATTAAGCTGCTCGCCTACAGCGACGACGTACCCGTCGTGTTCGGCACACGCACCTCACGCGAGTTCGTCTGGCAGGGCGCCAACATGGGTTTCTTCCTCAAATATGGCAACTGGTTCGTCGGAAAACTCATGGAATTCCTGTTCAACACCACCATCCTCACCGACGTCGGCTGCTCGATGCGCCTGTTTCACCGCCATGCCTACGAAAAAATCGCACCACAGTTCAACATCACCGGCTCCGCGTTCGGCCCCGAACTCATGCTGCTCACCATCCTCAACAAACTCCCCTTCACCGAAATCGCCGTCAACTACAAAGCACGCGTCGGCAAATCATCCGTCACCGGCAGCAAAATCAAAGCATTCTTCCTCGGGATCCAGATGATTTTCATGATCCTCAAATACCGCCTGCTGTCCTGGGCCGGCCGGCTGCCGAGGAGAAAGTAGGCGCGGTTTTCCAACCCGCGCCGTCCAGCCCCCAAGCTATGGAAACGACCATCGCGGTGACAAACCACAAGCCCCAAGGAAGCGAAGCTCTTACCAGTCACGGCGCCACAACCAGCACGATGGGGCCAAGATCGATGATGGCGTTTGCCACCACTTCGACCTCGGCCAGTTTGGCGGTAAACGAGGCGCCTTCAACGGTTGCGGTGAAAGTGATTTCGGCGTAGTTGCCTGGGAGAAATGCCGCTACGGCCGTGAAGGCGCCATCGCTCTTGGTAACCGCCGTAACGGGGGCGCTACCCTCTGCGGAAATGGTCAGGGACACTTCGCCGGCGGGCGAGCCGTCTTCGAAAACAGCGACGCCTTCGATTCCGCCTTTGTCCTCGATGACGAGGACTACCTCGGGCGCGGTTTGTCCGAGCGGCACGGTCAATGCTTCTGATTGGGCGAGCGGCACGACGTCTTTGCCGATGCCGCTCCGCTCGTGTTCCTCCGCCCAAACAAAATAGGTGTTTTTTGGCGGCAGGTTCTCAATGAGACCTTGGCCATTGGCGTCGGTGGGCAGGGATCGCGAACTGGAAAACTCGCGCGCGCCATTTTCTTTGACGATTCCGGTTCCAATCCACACCGCGGGCACGGGGGCGCCGGCTGGGTCGACCGCTTTGACGGGGATTGACAGGGGGGCGTCGGTAATCCAGTCGAGTTGTTTTTCATCGCCCGGCGACAAGTCCATGGTGAGCGGCGTCTTTTCGTCGGTGCACCTCAACGGAGCGCCCCAGCCGCCCAGCACCGACAGATAGGTTCCAAACACGACTACCATGGTTTGCTTGTCCAAGGTGAGACTGAGTTCGTACGCGCCCTGGTCGTCTGTTCGATTGGTGCCATATAGTTTTCCGGGGGACATTCGGCTGCACCCGATGCTGACGCCGGCGACGGGCTTTCCGGTGGTGTCGTCATGGACGTGTCCGTAGAGGCGCACGTAGGGGTTGTCGATCAGTTGAAAGTCAATTCCTTCCAATACCTGGCCCGCCTCGACGTGCAAATCAGCCTTGCTTGCCAAGGGCTTGCTTATAAAACCGCGCTCGTTGCGCGTAAAGTGCCTGTCGGATTCTTTTGCGACTCCGACCTCGTACTGCGACTGTGGAGAGATCTCTTCGAGTTTGTAATGGCCGTTCTCGTCCGTGGTGCAAGTGATCGAGGCATTCGGAATGGGGCTGTAAAACGGGGGTTCGGCGCTTCCCGGTTTGTAAGGGCACTCGCCGATAACGGCCACGAAATAGCCGGCGGCTGGGCGGTCGTCGGACAGGGTGACGGTCCCCGCGATTGCGCCAAGAGCCGTGAGGACAAACCGGGCATTTTCGGTGCCGCTTTCGACCTCGGGAAACACCCCTTCACCCACGCCCTTCTTCCGCACATGGAAATCACAACTGCCCCGCATCGGCAGCTCTATATCGAAACTCCCGTCGGCGGCCGTAACGGTGAAAAAATTGACGCGCGGCGACCAGGAAAAGGCTCCTCCAGTGACGACTCCGGGCTCGGATTGAGACGGTTCGGGCGGCGTCCGCAGGCTGACCAGGCTCACCTCCGCCCTTTCCACCGGCCGGCCGGCCGTAGTGACGACGAGGCCTTTGACGTGCGCGGCAGCCGGTGTGAGAAGGAAATTGGTTTCCGGGTGCTGCTCTCCCGGTTTAAGGAAGAACTGATTGAATTCCATGAGGTGGCCCTTGGCGTGGGCATACAACATGGCTCCGCCAAAACGGTTCACGGACGAGATCATGTAGCGGCCGTCCGGACCTGTGGTGGTCTGGAACGAGGTGGGTTCGGTAAACGCGTCCGGCGTTACGTCCAGCCACACCTGGGCATCGGGCACGGGGCGCATGTCGCCGGTGTATACAAGCCCGGAGAAGCTGGCCGGCGGGCCAGTCACTTCAGGTTTCTGTTGGGAACCTTCTGTTGCGGGCGCGGCAGGGGAAACTTCCTGCGCGGGGTTGACCTGCTCCCGCGGAGGCGCTTGGTTCTGCGCCTGTTTGGCGGCGGGGTGTGCTGTCCCTGGGCCAGGGGCAATTTGGTGGAGCCCTGCCTGCGTGGAAGCCGATTCGCCTGCCGTGTCGCCCGACAGACGTTCCATAAGGGCCTCCCGAAAAATGAATGACGCACCTCCCAGCACCAGCGCAACCAGAACCAACACGCCCGTCACCGCTTTCTTGACCGTCATGATGGTAGCCCCCTTTGTTATCCAGCCGGTCTTTGCAGCGCGCCCCGAGAACCGGGCCGCGGCAAGGGTTTGTTTTCCCAGCGCCGCCACCAGCGATGGCGGCGCCGCTTCCGCCTTCATGTGAAGCCCGAGCAAAGCCGCCAAACCCGCCACCGTCAAACCGGTAGCCGTGCCGGCGAGCGCTACTCGAATCTGTTCCAGTCCTTTCTCAATCCGCTTTTGTACGGCTCGCCGGGAGACTCCCAACTCGCGGCCGATCTGGGCGTGGCTCTTGCCCTCAAGAAACCGGAGGATCACCGCAGACCGGTTATTTTCCGGCAACGCGTCTATAGCCTTGTCAACAAGTGGTACCAGCACCGGCCAATCCGGATCCGTCTCTTCCTGTGCCGCCGCTTGCGCCTGGGCGAAATCCGATTCGCGCCGCACCCGGCGTTTCTCATCGCGCAGCCACGAAAGCGACGCACACGTCGCGACGCGGTGCAGCCAGGCGCCCGGCGATCGGATCGGGGCCGTTTGCTGTGCCAGCTTCAGAAAACATTCCTGAGCAATGTCCTCGGCGGCCCCTGCGTCATGCGTTATACGCCGGCAGGCCCCGTACACCATCCCCGAATACCGCGATAGGAGTTCCGCGAAAGCGTCGGCATCTCGGTGCGCCACCCACCGGCTGAAGAAAACAGATTCCTGATCGCTCACGCGTCCACCCTCGTCTTACCGCTGCTCCAATTACTATGACACCGCACCCGGTGCAACCGCTACCTCGCCCCGTTATACGCAATAGATTGCCTTCTTCGAGCCACTGTGTCAGAATGTCCGGTAAATAACCTGAGGGAGGGACATCTCGTGGACGGGAAAAAAGACAGGCGCGAGTTCATCAAGCATTCGTTGTTGGCTCCTGCGGCCGCGGCTGCGGCATTGACGCTGGGCGCAACCCGGGCAAATGCACAAAACGCCCCCGCGGCTGCCGCCCCCGCGCCATCGCCGTCCGCGACGCCGTCCGCCTCGCTGCCCACGGGAACCATCGCCGGGATGACGGTATCGCGGATGCTCCTGGGCGGGAATCTGCTCACCCACTTTACCCACAGCCGCGACCTCAAATACGTCTACAACCTCTGCGCCAACTACAACACCGACGAAAAAATCATCGAAACCATGGCCCTCGCCGAAGACAACGGCATCAATACGCTGTCGATCCACACGGTTCCGCGGGCCCTGGCCACTATGCGCGAGCACAGAAGGCGCGGCGGCAAAATGCAGTGGATCATCTGCCCGACCGCCGAAATCAAGCCGGGCATCGAGGAGTACCGCAAGCAGGTGCGCGAACTCGTCGACAACGGGACCGAGTCGATCTACCTCTGGGGCGTGAGGACCGACCCCATGGCCGCCGAAGGCAAAATGGATCTGCTTGCCGAGTGTGTCGAATGCGCCAAGGAGATGGGCGTCCCTTCCGGCGTGGGCGCCCACGATCTCGAAGCCATCAAGAAATGCGAGGAGCACAAAGTCCCGGCCGATTTCTACATCAAAACGTTCCACCACCACAATTACCCCAGCGGCCCAAAACCCGATGAACTCAAAGGCGCATACGATGAGGACCCCGGATACTGGTGCAAAAATCCGCAGGAAACCATCGACGTCATGGCCAAAGTCGAGAAACCCTGGATCGCGTTCAAGATCATGGCGGCTGGCGCGATCCCGCCAAAAGACGCATTCCAGTACGTGTTTGACAACGGCGCCGACCACGCGCTTGTCGGCATGTTCGATTTCGAGATCGTCGAAGACGCGGCCCTGATGGCCAACGTCTTGAAAAACGTCAACAGGACCCGCCCCTGGCACAGTTAGCGAAAAACGGGGACTGACTCGCGACGCTTCCGGCAGTTTGGAAGCGCTTTTTCGGCAGTTTGAAAAAAGCGTGTCTGTCCCCGCTTTTCGCGAGTCAACGTAACTTTGGAAGGAAACCTTACATGAAGAGCATTGTAGTGCCGGCGCTGCTAGTCTGCTTGCTTTTTCCCGTGACGGCCAAGACGGAGGAAAAAACCGTGACGCCCGTGTTTGAATCGTTTTTCCCGTTCTGCATCGACACCCACGACAGCCAGAAACGCAGCATCGAGCAACAAGCCCTGATGCTCAAGGAACTCGGGTACGACGGCGTCGGCCACCTCTGGCTCGATAACATACCCGAGCGGCTGGCCACGCTCGACGCCCAAGGCCTCAAACTGTTCCAGATTACGATCGTCATTAACATGGATCCCAAAGCCGCGGAAGCTTGCGACCCCCGCCTGCCCGATGTCATGCGCTCGTTGAAAGGGCGCAACGTCGAGTTCCTGCTCATCATGAACAAGTTCAAATCCTCCGATGAGTCCGCCGATCCCCGTGCCGTCGAAATCGTCACCAAGCTCGCCGGCATCGCACAGGAAAACGGGCTCACCCTCCTGCTCTACCCGCACACCAACGACTGGATCGAGAAGATCGAAGACGCGGTGCGCGTCGCCAAAAAAGTCAACCGCCCCAACGTGGGCGTCATGTTCAACCTCTGCCACTGGCTCAAAGCCGGCCGGGGCGAAAACCTCAAGCCGCTGCTCGAACAGGCCATGCCGTACCTGCGCGCCGTCAGCATCAACGGCGCCGACGCCGCCGCCGAAGTCCTCGCCGGAACCGGCAACTGGATCCAGCCGCTCGGCAGCGGGTCGTTCGACATGTACGAGTTTCTCAACACGCTCCGGGAAGCGGGCTACACCGGCAAGATCGGCCTCCAATGCTACGGCATCCCGGGCGATGTGAAAATCCACCTCGCCCAATCCATGGCCGCCTGGCGCGATCTCAACAAACGCCTCAGCGAAAAGTAGCCCCGTTCTTTATCGGTCGGATCGGTTTCTTCCTTGGGAGTGTGCGGCATGGGCAAAGTATCGCGGCGAAAATTTCTGGGCACAGTAGGTGCGGCCATGGGCGTGGCGGGCGCAGCGCAGGCGGAGCGCGGCGGCAAAAAGGCTGCCCACAAACACAACGTCTCGCCAGGGCCGGAGTTGCGCGACGACGTGCGCGACCTCGTTGAAAAGACCCGGTTTGTCGACACCCACGAGCACCTGTGGCCCGAGGCCATGCGCATCGGCGCATTGTCCAAGCCCGATTCCAAAATCCCCGCCCCGGATTTCTCGATGCTCCTTTGCCACTACGTCGACTCCGACCTCCAGGTGGCCGGCATGTCCGGCGCCGACTATCGCAAGCTCACGTCGCACGACCTGTCCGTCGGCCAGAAGTGGAAGCTTATCGAGCCGTACTACGACAAGTGCCGCAACACCGGCTACCTCCTGTGTGCGCGCGAGACCGCCCGGATCCTGTTTGGCGAAGACGACCTGAACGGGGACACGTGCGGGCGGATTTCGGAAAAACTGGCGGCCGGCGTCAAACCGGGCTACTACCGCCACGTCTTGCGCGACGTTGCCAACCTCGAGTACTGCCAGGTCAACTCGCTCGAATCGCCCGTCTTCAACAACGACGAACCCGACCCCGAACTGCTCGCCCAAGATCTCTGGACCCCTTCGATGAGCACCAGCCTGTCCACCGATACGTTGTCGCGCCTCTCCGGCAAGACCATCGGTACGCTCGAGGATCTCCACAGCGCCATCAACTGGTGTTTCGACACGTATGCCCCACGCGCCATCGCCACAAAAAACCAGTGCGCATACAACCGGCCGCTTGATTTTGCCGAGGTCAGCAAAGACGAGGCCGCCCCGCTGTTCGCCCGCTACGCCGCCGACACAAAGTCGCTCTCCGGCGCCGAAAACAAGGCGCTCCAGGACCACCTCATGCACTACTGCATTGACAAATCCGCGGAGAAGCACCTGCCCGTCAAGTTGCACACGGGCTATTTCGCCGGGCACAACGGCATGCCGCTCGAGTGGCTGCGCCGCAACGCTTCGGATATGTGCCCCACCCTGAAAAAGCACAAGAATGCGAACTTCGTCCTGATGCACATCGACTACCCCTACCAGGACGAAGCCATCGCGCTCGCAAAACACTACTCCAACGTCTGGATCGACATGTGCTGGGCCTGGATCATCAACCCCGCCGCAAGCGTACGGTTCCTCAAAGAATTCCTGATGGCCGCGCCCGCTTCCAAAATCTTTACGTTCGGTGGCGACTACCGCCCCGTCGAACCCGTCGTCGGCCACGCCGCCATCGCGCGACGCGGCGTCGCCCAAGCCGTTACCGAGCTGATTGAAGAAGGCTGGCTGCCCGAGAGCGACGCGCCGGATCTGGTTGATCGTATAATGCGCGGCAACGCGCACGAAATTTTCCCATACGAGTCGGCAGTGAAAAACTGGCGCAACGCCTGACGCGCCTGGAGAGGGTCCGCAAATGATGATGTGGTTGATACCACTGGCATGGCTGGCTGTTGTCATTTTCTTCATGGTGGTGGCGTGGCGCATGATGCGCGCCCACGAGCGGCTGGCCGCCGCCCTGAACAAACTTACACAGCGCAGCGAAAACAAGATGGACTAGAAAGAGTGAAGTTGGGGTGTTTTGAACTGCGAGGAGCCAAGGATGTCAGAACAGCAGCAAGTTGACCAGGACCTCAGAACGCGCCAAATGATCGTTGGTGTGATAATCCTGGCAGCGATCCTGGCGTTCATCTCCAACGCGAACTTATTCATACGGCCCTGGTTTGTCACCGCCGTCGGTTACGCGCTTGCGATTTTTGTGCTGCTTTTACTCGGACGATTCGTGCGGGCCGTTGAACGTCTCGCGGATGCGTTGGAGAAACCTGCACGGCGTGAAGAAAACAGGGTGAAATAACAGAGGGTAGTGCTGGAGGTGGTTGCGGAAACTGGCGCAGAATTGGACGCGCCGAGAGGGTCTGGATATGACAGAAGTGTTTATGTTCCTGCTCGGTTTGGTGTACCTTGCGGTGGGAATTTTCATGCTGACGGTGGTCTGGCGTGCAATGCGAGCCCACGAACGGCTGGCTGATGCAGCCGAGAGAATTGCCCAGCGCCAGGAAAAAATCTTGTAGGTCCAACGGATCTCACAGGCCTGTCTTTCTGGAAAGGAGCCTACCATGTCTGAGAAGCGGGGTTTATCGCGTCGGGAGTTGCTGAAATCGGCGGCGTTGGCGGGTTTGGGCGCGGCGGCGATGCCGCTGTCCGCGCGGGCGCAGGGGGCGTGGCAGATCGGCTGCTACACCCGCCCATTTGCCGCCCACGACTACAAAGTCGCCCTCGACTCTATCGCCGAAGCCGGCTTCAAATACGCCGGCCTGATGACGACCAAATCCAAGAACAGCCTCGTCCTCTCCGTTGAGACCACGCCCGAAGAAGCCGCCGAGGTCGGAAAAGCGTGCAAAGACCGCGGTCTCATCGTCCCGTCGTGTTACGGCGGCGAGATCCCCGCGCGCGAGGGGCTCGAAGCCGCAACAGCCGGGATGCGCCGGCTCGTCGACAACTGCGCCGCAGCCGGCGTCAAAAACCTCATGATGGGCGGGATCGGCGACCAGGCCCTCTACGAAACCTACTACAAAGCCATCAGCGCCGCCTGCGATTATGCCGCCGAAAAAGCCATCGGCGTCAGTGTCAAACCCCACGGCGGGCTCAACGCCACCGGGCCTGAACTCCGGAAAGCCGTCGAACTCGTCAACAACAAAAACTTCGGCATCTGGTACGACCCCGGCAACATCTTCTACTACTCGGATGCGAAGCTCGACCCCGTCGACGACGCCGCAACCGTCGACGGGCTCGTGGTCGGAATGTCCGTCAAAGATTACGTCCACCCCAAAAAGGTCGACGTCACGCCCGGCGACGGCAAAGTCGATTTTCCAAAGGTCATGGCCCGGCTCAAGCAGGGCGGCTTCACCTCCGGCCCCCTGATCATCGAAACCCTCACCCCCGGCGAACTCCCCCAACTCATCGCCCAAGCCAAACGCGCCCGAGAGTTCGTCGAAAAACTCGTCGCCCAAGCATAGTCATTGCGGTGCAGGCATTGTAGCGCAGGCGTCCACGCCTGCATTGTGGTGCGGGCGTCCCGCCTGCACAGCCCAGCCAAGACGCGTCACGTGCGGTCGCCGCCCGCCGCAAATTCGTCCGCCAGAATGTCCATCAGGATAATATCGCGCCACTTGCCGTTGATCCGGTTGGCTTGGCGCCGCCGCCCGCATTCTTTGAACCCCACGCTCTTGTAGCAGGCGATGCCGCGCGTGTTGTCCTCGAAAACCCACAGCGCCACGCTGTGAAGGTTCAGGAAGTTGAACGCAAAACCCAGCAGCAGCCGGATCGCCTCGCGGCCGTAACTCTTGTCGTGATACGACTTGTCGCCGATCACGATGCCCAGCCAGGAGCACCCGTGCGTTGGATTCATCTTGTTAAGCCCGACGGACCCAATCAGCTTGTCCGTCTCGAGATCCACAATCGCGTAAACATGCTTGTCGGCAAACTCCTCCATCTTCTTGCGCTCTGCGGCTACGGTAACGGGTTCGGCGGACGCTCCCAGGTTGCTTATCACATCGAGATCGTTCAGCCACTCCGTATACTGCTCCGCGTCTTCTGCATTCATCGGCGACAAATAGCACTTCTGCCCCACAAGCTTCTTAAAATACCTCATCGCGCACTCTCCTTTGTCAATCAGCGTACAAATTTGTCAATCTGACGACATTTATGTAAGTATCTCAGACTATGCACACTCGGAAAACCCGCTCTCCATGACAAAAAACTTTACACTACCCGTTGTGGTTATTCCCAACCGCGCCGCTTGACATACAAAACGTTGTAGTCTATACTACCACCGCCTTGGGAGGCACCTGAATTGGTACATAGCTTGTGTACATGAGTCTCCAATGGCCTTTGTACCAAACGTCTTAGGTCTGTCACCGGCTGTTTAAATTTGAGATTGGCCCCGGCTGAGCGCCCGGGTCTCGGACACGGAATAAGCCCTCATCTTCTGCAACGGCGCGCTTAAGCGCGACGCGTAAGCGCGACGCGGCTGCGGAAGATGGTCAAGCGGAGACTGCTTGCCGTGAAGATACGACGCGCGTACTTACCGTGTTTGGCCATGTCAGGCCTCATATCCACATTGGTTGGCTGCACCACAACAGACAGAGCCGATCACCAATTCACACCACTACCAGTAGCCAAGGTACATGCCAAGGAGCTTGGCCCCGTCACGCCCAGGGCCATGGCCGACATCCTGAGGGAAGCCCAGGAGAACTTTGAAGCCGCAAATAATGCGCAGGAAAGCGGCGACAAAGAAGCCGCGCTCAAGCATTACACCCGAATGCTCGAACTTCTTTCCGAAGCCAATTTCGACCCCGCCGTCTTTTACAACCTCCGCTCCGAATTCAAACGCATCCTCGAGAACAGCGAGCAGCACGCCAAACTGTTCGAGCGATTCCCGAGCGAATTAAAACCCGCAGACATCGCGGACCGCGTGTCCGGCGACATCAACATCGAGTTTCCGTTGTCCGACCGGATCCTCGCGGAGATCGAAGAGATCCAGATCCTGTACCCGCGCAATTTCCAGGCGGGTCTCGACCGCAGCTACAAGTATTTGCCGTTTATCCGCGCGGAGCTCGCCAAGGCGGGCCTGCCGCTCGACCTGGTCTGGCTGGCAATGGTCGAAAGCCAGTTTTCACCCAAGGTGGTGTCCCGGGCGGGCGCGGCCGGCATGTGGCAGTTCATGCGGGGCACCGGCGCCCGCTACGGCCTGCGGATCGACCGCTACGTCGACGAGCGGTTCAACTGGAAAAAATCAACCGAAACCGCCGCACGTTACCTGCGCGACCTCAGCGGCCGGTTCGGCAATGACTGGGCACTCGCCATCACCGCCTACAACATGGGCGAGGGCGGGCTCGAACGCGTCATCGCCGCATCCGGCGGCGAAATGGACCTGTGGCGCCTGCTCGAATCAGCGGTCGGCAGCACACGCATGCAGGAAGAGAGCCGCAAGTTCTACCCGAAGTTTGTCGCGTCGATCCTGGTCGCCAACAGTCCGGACAAATTTGGTTTCATGCCCAATCCCCAGCCGCCCGAAAAGACCGTGCCCGTCACGGTGCAGGGCTCGTACTCGCTGGCCGCGCTCGACAAGGCCTGCGGCCTGCCCGAAGGCACGCTTCGCGCCCTTAACCCCGATTTGATCCGTGGAGTTACGCCGCCGGAAGGCGATTTCGCGCTGGCGGTGCCGCCCGAAGCCAGCGCACGGCTCGTCACCGCGCTGCACTCGGTCCCCCAAGCCCGCTCCGAGATGTTCGCCTCCTCTTCCGGGCGCAAAACCACACACACCGTCAAGCGCGGCGAGACGCTCAGCGGGATTGCCGCCAAGTACGGTGTGTCAATCAGCAGCCTCATGAAAGCCAACCGGCTCCGGTCAAGCCACCACCTCGTTCAGGGAACGCGACTGACAATACCCGGCGCCACGACTGCAACCGCCGAGGTCGAGCAACTCGCCCGCGATGACGACAAGCCGGCAAATGCCGTCTATACCGTAAAGAAAGGCGACACCCTCTACGAAATCGCCCAACACAATAAGGTCTCCATTAAAGACCTCCTCGCTTGGAACAAGAAAGAAAGCACGCACATTACCGCCGGCGAGAAACTGGTCATATCCCCGCTCGACGAAATGGTCGAAGAGGCCCGCCAGGAAGAGGCCGAAGAACTCACACACATCGTCAAACCCGGCGAAAGTCCCGCTAAAATCGCCGCCCATTACGGCGTAACCGTCGACGATTTTCTGGCCTGGAACAAGTTATCCAAAGCGTCCACGATCCAGATAGGCCAGCGGCTCGTGGTTAAAGGTTGCGCCGCCCCCAACGTACCCCCCGCCGCCGAAAAGGCACAGGTCGCCAAACTCGAACCCGATACACCCGCCACCGCCCCAAAAGAAACCATCGAGAAGGATGCCAATCAGCCTGACGTCCAAGCCGGCCAAAAACAGGACGAACCCCCCAACGACGGCGTACATGTCGTCGCTCAAGGCGAAACACCAGGCCACATCGCCGAAAAATACGACGTCGGGCTCAGCGTGCTGCTCCGTTACAACAACCTCACACCAAAATCCGTCATCCGTGTCGGCCAAAAACTCAAAGTACCGCCCGCACAAACCGCAAAGGCCTCTTCAGAACCAGCGCCGCAGCCCAAATCGGAACAAAAGACCCACCTCGTCGCTAAAGGTGACAACCCAAGCACCATCGCCACCAGGTACAAAGTCAAAGTCAGCGACCTGTTCAAATGGAACGCCTGGCCCAAAAACGTCGTCCTCGACATCGGCGACAAAGTCAAGGTTTCCGAGTAGATAGTGTGTTGAAAGTCAAGCTACTTTTGTGGGTGTGGGCAGATTGCCGGGCGCGTTTTTGCACTGAGTTTTCCACTTGCGGTCGTAGGGCCGGCCTGAAACGATGATGGCCCTCATAAGCAC
>Ga0315285_10000254_pt1 | contig 54007 bp, 43 predicted proteins | sample YL17G09_36_MG_FD_203698 | JGI IMG/M metagenome (GOLD analysis project Ga0315285, IMG submission 203698) | Sediment microbial communities from Yellowstone Lake, YNP, Wyoming, USA - YL17G09_36 | ecosystem: Environmental > Aquatic > Freshwater > Lake > Sediment | place: USA: Wyoming | collected... | reverse complement strand
TCGTTGAGACAGTGCCCCACTCGTTACGCCATTCGTGCGGGTCGGAACTTACCCGACAAGGAATTTCGCTACCTTAGGACCGTTATAGTTACGGCCGCCGTTCACCGGGGCTTCAGTTCAGAGCTTCCCCTGCGCTTGCGCTCAGGGTGACCCTTCCCTTTAACCTTCCGGCACTGGGCAGGCGTCAGCCCCTATACTTTCTCTTACGAGTTAGCAGAGACCTGTGGTTTTGGTAACCAGTCGGCAGGGCCATTTCACTGCGACCCCCTCGGGCTCAGCATTGCTGCCTCACCCTACCGGGGCACCCCTTATCCCGAAGTTACGGGGTTAATTTGCTTAGTTCCTTAACGAGGGTTCTCCCGTTCGCCTTGGTATATTCTACCCGTCTACCAGTGTCGGTTTGCGGTACGGGCACCCGAGACTCATCGCTTAGAGGCTTTTCTTGACAGCATGGCTTAACCACTTCTGGCTCAAGGCACCGCCATCGCCTTTCAGGCTCCGGGAGCGAATTTTTCTACCCCCATCGTTGCCCTACAGGCTTAGCACCCGAATCCAATAACGGGCTGGCCTACCATACTGCGTCCCCCCATCGCTCCTCTCAGGTGGTTCCGGAATATTAACCGGATGTCCATCGCCTACGCCTCACGGCCTCAGCTTAGGCCCGACTAACCCGACGCGGATTGACCTTCCGTCGGAAACCTCAGACATACGGCGAACACGGTTCTCACGTGTTTTACGCTACTCATGCCAGCATTCTCACTTCTGCACGCTCCACCGCTCTTCACAGTACGGCTTCTCTGCCTGCAGAACGCTCCCCTACCACCCCCGCTGACGCGGAGGCCCGTGGCTTCGGTATCAGACTTGAGCCCCGTATATCTTTCCGTGCAGGACCGCTCGACCAGTGAGCTGTTACGCACTCTTTGAAGGATGGCTGCTTCTAAGCCAACCTCCTGGCTGTCCGGGCAATCCCACCTCGTTTCCCACTTAGCCTGAACTTGGGGACCTTAGCCGTCGGTCTGGGCTCTTTCCCTCTCGACTACGGATCTCATCATTCGCAGTCCGACTCTCGCGCTGTGGAGTACCGGCATTCGGAGTTTGGTTGGGTTTGGTAAGCTTTACGCCCCCTAGCCCATCCAGTGCTCTACCTCCGGTACTAAACGCGCAAGGCTAGCCCTAAAGCTATTTCGGGGAGAACAAGCTATCTCCAGGTTCGTTTGGCATATCACCCCTATCCACAGCTCATCCCACCCTTTTGCAACAGAGAAAGGTTCGGCCCTCCACGAGGTGTTAGCCTCGCTTCAGCCTGGCCATGGATAGCTCACCTGGTTTCGTGTCTACTCCCTGCCACTCCTGCGCCCTATTCAGACTCGCTTTCGCTATGGCTCCGGCTGTCGCTGCCTTAACCTGGCGACAGAGAGTAACTCGCTGGTTCATTCTCCAAAAGGCACGCCGTCACACATTGCGCTCCCGGCACCCCCAAAGGGGGCCGATCTCCGGGCCTCACGCTCAACCCCCCGAAGGGGGGAACCAAGGTCCAGGGATGTTCAGAGACGCCATAGTGCTCCGACCGCTTGTAGGCATACGGTTTCAGGTTCTATTTCACTTCCCTCACCGGGGAACTTTTCACCTTTCCCTCACGGTACTTGTACGCTATCGGTCGCCAGGAAGTATTTAGCCTTGGGAGGTGGTCCTCCCTGTTTCCCACAGGGTTTCTCGTGTCCCGTGGTACTCAAGGTCACCGGCAGGAGTCTGGTCCACTTTCGCCTACGGGACTATCACCCTCTGCGGTTTCGCTTTCCTGCAGAATTCGGCTAACGGCCAGATTTGTAACTCCTCTGGGCTCGTGCAGCACCCAGCCGGGCCTTACAACTCCGATGTCACATAGGTCTGCACACCACTGAGTGACACCGGTTTGGGCTGTTCCCCTTTCGCTCGCCACTACTCAGAGAATACTCTCTTTTCCTGTGGGTACTGAGATGTTTCAGTTCCCCACGTTCCCTCCGACCCGCCTATGTGTTCAGCGGGCGGTGCCTGGGTAAGGTTGCCCATCCCAGGCGGGTTTCCCCATTCGGGCACCCCCGGATATAACGCCTGCACACGGCTCCCCGAGGCTTATCGCAGTGTACCACGCCCTTCTTCGGCTCCTGGCGCCAAGGCATCCACCATATGCCCTTATTAACTTAACACGTGATGCGGAGAAATTGAAGTTTTCGCATACTGTTCAGTTGTTAACGTGCGCGCTCGACCATTAAACAGCGAAACGGCCTGGCATATCTTCCAGGCCGCGTCTACCGCCCCAGATATGTCCTACCCGCCGTACTATTCAGTTCCTGCTTGCGGGCATACCTCTAACATATAGACTGGACACTCTCCTCGTACAGTCAGTATACCTCAACTGGCCTGTTCTGTCAAGCGCCCTGGTGGAGATGAGGGGATTCGAACCCCTGACCTCCTCCGTGCAAGGGAGGCGCTCTCCCATTTGAGCTACATCCCCAGACAAGGTGGGCCTGCCTGGACTCGAACCAGGGACCACTCCCTTATCAGAGGAGTGCTCTAACCAACTGAGCTACAGGCCCGTGTGCATGGACAGGTCCTTAACAACTGAGCAGTGACAGGAAGGAACGAAACTCGGGAAACACCTGGGTCGCCAGCGTACCGATACACTGCGTGTCCGGTGTCGCCTTTGACCGTACTCCCTAGAAAGGAGGTGATCCAGCCGCAGCTTCCGCTACAGCTACCTTGTTACGACTTCGTCCCAGTTACCAGCCCCACCTTTGACGGCTGCCTCCCTTGCGGGTTGGCCCACCGGCTTCAGGTGTTGCCAGCTCCCATGACGTGACGGGCGGTGTGTACAAGGCCCGGGAACGTATTCACCGCACTATTGCTGACGCGCGGTTACTAGCAACTCCAGCTTCATGCAGGCGGGTTGCAGCCTGCAATCCGAACTGAGACCGGCTTTGAGGGATTGGCTCCGCCTCACGGCTTGGCAACCCATTGTACCGGCCATTGTAGCGTGTGTGTAGCCCTGGATATAAAGGCCATGCTGACTTGACTTCATCCCCACCTTCCTCCCAGTTGTCCCGGGCAGTCCCCTTAGACACTTGTAACTAAGGGTAAGGGTTGCGCTCGTTACGGGACTTAACCCGACACCTCACGGCACGAGCTGACGACAGCCATGCAGCACCTGTGCAGGCTCCCCGAAGGGTCGTTCTGCTTTCGCTTCACTACTACCTGCATGTCAAACCCAGGTAAGGTTCTTCGTGTAGCATCGAATTAAACCACACGCTCCGCTGCTTGTGCGGGCCCCCGTCAATTCGTTTGAGTTTTAGCCTTGCGGCCGTAGTCCCCAGGCGGGATGCTTAACGCGTTAGCTTTGGCACGGAGGGAGTCTATACCCCCCACACCTAGCATCCATCGTTTATGGCTAGGACTACCGGGGTTTCTAATCCCGTTTGCTCCCCTAGCTTTCGCCTTCAGCGTCAGGAGCAGCCCAGGAGGCCGCCTTCGCCACTGGTGTTCCTCCCGATATCTACGCATTTCACCACTCCACCGGGAATTCCACCTCCCTCTGCTGCCCTCAAGTCCTGCAGTATTGAACGACGTCCCCGGGTTAAGCCCGGGGCTTTCACGCCCAACTTACAGAACCGCCTCAACGCTCTTTACGCCCAGTAAATCCGGATAACGCTCGTCCCCTACGTGTTACCGCGGCTGCTGGCACGTAGTTAGCCGGGACTTATTCCTGGGGTACCGTCCTGTCTCTTCCCCCAGAAAAGGGCTTTACAACCCGAAGGTCTTCATCGCCCACGCGGCGTCGCTGCATCCGGCTTGCGCCGATTGTGCAATATCCCCGACTGCTGCCTCCCGTAGGAGTCTGGCCCGTGTCTCAGTGCCAGTGTGGGGGACCACGCTCTCACGCCCCCTACCCGTCTTCGCCTTGGTAGGCCATTACCCTACCAACTAGCTGATAGGCCGCAGGCCCATCCTGAAGCGCCGGAGCTTTACTCGACGAACCGAATCGCCGAGCACATCGGGTATTAGCCACCGTTTCCAGCAGTTATCCCCGTCTTCAGGGCAGGTCACCAACGTGTTACTCACCCGTTCGCCGCTGATGTACCCCCGAAGGGGCCTCATCGCTCGACTTGCATGTATTAGGCGCGCCGCCAGCGTTCATCCTGAGCCACGATCAAACTCTCCATAGATACTACCGCGATTGTTCATCGCGGTTTGTTGACGTTGGCCCGAGTTACGCTTATCTTCCTGTCACTCTTCAGTTGTTAAGGTCCTCGCACACGGCCTTACTATAGCACACTCGTCGTTCTTTGTCAAGAGAGACGAACGACCGATGCTCTACCTTCAGCACCGGCCGACAACTTCCCGCGATTGTGCTCACGGGAGTCTTGTCCCCATCCTATACGACTGTACGATCTTCTCACTTGCCTGGTGAGCGAGATCTTGTTACCTGCATAATTATAGCAGGTTTTCACATCTTGTCAAGTGGGTCACAACCCCTCAACTCTTGCTATACGACTGGTATTATAGCAGGTTTTCACATCTTGTCAAGTGGGTCACAACCCCTCAACTCTTGCTATGCGACTGGTATTATAGCAGACTCTCTCACCTTGTCAAGTGCCACCCGCACGCACAACGCTAGCGAGCAGTGCAACGAGGGCCCTTTCTTACCTTCCACCCCAGAATGCCTTGGCCTCTTCCTCCAACTTGTCCAGCCGCGTGTAATAGTCCGCGAACTCTTTGAGGTGGGCCAGCGCGATTTTGCCGGTGAGCGTCATGTCGTCGTTCGTCACGTTCGTCTGGGGGTCTCTGGCTCCATGCTCCAGTTCCACCTCCAGCCCCCGGCGAAACTGCTCCAGGTCCACCTGGTTCCAATCAACTCCCAGGCCATCTCCGATGCGCCTGGCTTCGTCTGCACTGATCTGCTTTTTCTCGCCCATGCTGCCTCCTTAGAATATCAATGACCGATGGCGGTGGAGCAAGACTGCGCGCTCCCATCACATCGCGCGGCCCCCTGCCGCAATCAAATTCATTGGACGCGGATGAACGCGGATTTTATGATCCCATCCGTGTTCATCCGTGAAAATCCGTGTCCAAAGTCTGTGCTCAGGCCACAGGTGCGACGGCCGGCCGGAACTTGTACCCGTACACGATCACGCCATCCTCGCCGTCCGCGTGTATCTTGCGCGTCACCATCTCCACCGGCATGCCGATGCTCACCTGACCGGCATCCACGTCGGTCAGTTGTGCGGTGACCATGGGACCTTCCTCCAGCCGCACCAGTGCCACCGTATAGGGAGCAAACTCTTCGAAAGCCCGGGGTGGGTTGTAGACAGTACTGTAGGAATACACCTCGCCCCGCCCGCTGAAGACGAACGGCGTCTTGGCCGGCACTTCACACTGTGGACAGAGATCGCGAGGCGGGAAGATCTTCGCCCCACACTTTTCGCATACTTCACCCACGAGCCGGTACCGTTGTTGCCGTAGTCTCCAATTCTTCGGTATACTCATGATGACCTCCTAACTATCCATTCTTTGTAAGATATGAGTGATTACGGTCGCCCCGCTGCCACCGATGCTCTGGGCCATCCCGATCCGCGCGTCCGGCACCTGGTTGGCCCCGGCCAGGCCGCGCAATTGCTGCACGACCTCGACGGCCTGGTAAATGCCGGTGGCGCCGACAGGGTGCCCCCGCGCCTTCAGCCCGCCCATCGTGGCGACGGGCACACAGCCCTCGATGCCAATCTCGCCCTCCAGCGCCAGCCGCAGCCCCTGGCCCTTGTCTGCGAACCCGGCCGCCTCCAGGCTGAGCGCGGCCATGATGCCGCAGGCATCGTGCAACTCGAACAGGTCAACGTCCTGTGGCCCGACCCCGGCCTGCCCGTAGGCGCGCCGCGCCGAAAGGACGGCCGCATCCAGCACCAGCGGATCGCGCCGGTCGTGCACGGCCAGCGTGTCGGTGCCCACGGCCGAGCCGGCGATGCGGATGGGCGCGGGCGAAAGCACGCGCGCCGCGTCGGCCGAGGCCAGCACGACCGCCGCCGCGCCGTCGCAGGCGGCCGAACTGTCCAGCAGGTTGATCGGGTCGCAGACCATCTGCGCTTTGGCGAACTGCTCCGCCGTGACCGGGAAGCGGAACATCGCGTGCGGATTGTTCTTCCCGTTCCGGTGCGCGTTGACGGCGAAAGGGGCAAAGTCCTGGTGGCTGTACCCGTACTCGTGCATGTAGCGCCGCATCAACAGCGCGTGGACGGCGACGAGGGGAAGCCCCTGCGCAGCCTCGTAGTCGCCGTCGGTCGCCAGTGCCGTGGCCGTGGTTATGTCGGAGGCGAGCGCGTCGGTCATCTTTTCCACGCCCACGACGACGACGACGTTCGCCATCCCGCTGGCGACGGCCATGGTGCCCATCCGCAGCGCTGCCGCCCCGGAGGCGCATGCCGCCTCGACCTTGAACGCCTCGACCCCGCGCAGCCCGGCGGAATCGGCCACCAATGCGCCTAGATGCTCCTGGTCGGCCAGTGTGCCCGACAGCATGTTGCCCACGTACAGCGCATCGGCCTGCGTCACGTTCGCGTCGGCCATGGCAACCTGGACGGCCTGCAGCGCCAACTGTCGCAGGCCCGTGTCCCAGTGCTCTCTGATCTGCGTCTGTCCAATCCCGATAATCGCAACGTCTCTCATACTTTCAGTTTCCTGGTGAACCGCACGTAGGTGGCATAGTCAATCTCGACGCGCCGGGCAATATAGTCACGGGTCAGGGGGGCGCGCTGCCGCCGTTCCAGGACGGCCTCGGTGACGCGCAGCGAGAGCGCGTCTGACCCGGCGCCAGAGCCATAACTCGTCAACAACACCCGCTCGCCCGGCGCGGCCACGTCCAGGATGGCCGTCAGACCGATCAGCGAGGAGCCAGCGTAGATATTGCCGATCTCATTGGCCAGCAGCCCCACCTGGATCTGCGCCGGTGCAAAGCCCAACTGTTTGGCCACCGTCTGCGGAAATTTGACGTTGGGCTGGTGGAAGACGGCGTGCGCATAATCGGCCGGCGTCGTCCCCAGCCTTTCCATCAGCCCCTGCGCGGCGGCGGTGATGTGCTTGAAATATGCCGGCTGGCCGGTGAAGCGGCCGCCGTGAGAGGGGTAGCGCTGGTAGGCCCGCCGCCAGAAGTCGGGCGTGTCGGTGACGTAGGAAAACGAGCCTTCGAGGACGGCCAGCGCCTCCTCGGCCGGGCCAAGCAGGTAGGCCGCGCCGCCGGCGCTGGCCGTATATTCCAGCGCGTCGCCTGGCCGGGCCTGTGCCGTGTCCATGCCGATGGCGAAGGCATAATGTGCCATTCCAGAGCCCACGAAACCGATGGCGGCCTGGAAGGCCTCGGTGCCGGCCTTGCAGGCGAACTCCCAGTCGCCAGCCTGCGTGTAGGGCGTGGCGCCGATCGCCTCGGCCACGATGGTCGAGGTCGGCTTGACGGCATAAGGGTGCGACTCGCTCCCCACCCACACGGCGCGGACACGCCTGGGGTCCACGCCGCCGGCGCGGGCCAGCGCGTTGCGCGCCGCCTCGATAGACATGGTCACCACGTCCTCGTCCAGCCCCGGCACCGACTTTTCCTTGACCGGCGTGCCACCCTGCCCGCCAGCCCACATGCGGTCCACTTCGACGGCTGGCAGCCGGTAGCGGGGCACGTAGGCCCCGTAGCCGACGATGCCGACCTCACGATCCGGTTTCAGCAGTCCAACGTCAGAATCAGCCAAACGTCAATCCTCCAACCCCGTGGGGCAGGCTTTCCAGCCTGCCTTTTGCGTGGGGCAGGCTTTCCAGCCTGCCTCTTGCGTGGGGCAGGCTTTCCAGCCTGCCTCTTGTGTGGGGCAGGCTTTCCAGCCTGCCTTTTGCGTGGGGCAGGCTTTCCAGCCTGCCTCTTGCGTGGGGCAGGCTTTCCAGCCTGCCTCTTGCCTGGCCCAGCAGCACGACACTCGCGCACCACCCACGGCCAGGCCGACGATGATCAAGACCAACAGCACCGACAACACCGGGAATGCGACCCCCAGCGGATCCAGCCAAGCGGGGATGAGGCTCGAGACGCTGCCCAGGTGTTCGTACGTCGCGCTGAGCGTGGTGCGCCCGGCGGGGCCTGCCACCGTAAACAGGGCGAATATGCCGACGGTACCCAGCGCGACCAGGATGCCGACCAGCAGCCCTGCCAGCGTCACCTGAGTCCGTGGCACCTGCGTTTTCCCTGCCCAGCGTTGGGCCAGCCACCCCGCCAGCGCCCCCAGCGGCGCCGCCAGAAGCAGGTGCACCAGCGGCACTCCGGCGCTCACGATGAACGCCGGGCCACTCAACACGGCGGCGACGAGCCCCACGACCAGCCCGGCCTCGAGTCCCTTGGGCAGGCGCTCCCACGTGCGCTCGATCCAGCGCGCCAGGCGGGCCTCGCGGGCCAGCAGCAAGCGCGCACCCAGCCAGGCGCCCGCCAGCCCGCACAAGAGTTCCAGCACCCCGAACGCCAGCGTCTGGACGATCCAGAACGCGCCGACGCTGTTCAGCACCGGCGGGACCACACCGCGCAGGAAAGTCAGACCGGCTCCTACCAGTTCGCCGAGAATGGGCCGGCTGGCCTCCTGCGGCCCCAACAGGAGTAGCAGCCCCAGTTCGCCCACGAAGGTAAAATGGGCGGCGATACCTGCACTTACGATCCCGCCCCACACGCTCAGCGGGAGCACTAGGTCACGGCTGTCTGCATACCGCCAGGCCAGCCAGGCCGCCCACAGCCCCAATAGCAACCCCACGGCGGGTACACCTGCCGCCACACCCATGCCCCCGCCCAGCACGAGCACGTCGGCCACGCACCCCACCAGGCCCCACACGATCCAGCGCGTCCACCACCGCCTAGTCGGCATCACTACGGCGCACCTCCGAGAGTATGGCTTCTGCTCTGTCTGGCCGTACCACGCCTTCGGTCGCCATGCGTTGCACGACCAGCTCGATCTCGTGTTCACCGGCCCCGGCGGCGATGGCCACCTGGCGGGCGTGGAGCCGCATGTGACCCCGTTGGATGCCCTCCGTCGCCAGCGCTCGCAGCGCCGCCAGGTTCTGGGCCAGCCCGACCGCAACGATGACCTCCGCCAGCTCGCGGGCGGTCCGCACGCCCAGGATTTTGAGCGCCACCCGCGCCGTGGGGTGCACGCGCGTCGCCCCGCCCACGATCCCTACGGCCAATGGCATCTCCAGCGTGCCAACCAGGTTGTGGCTGGCGTCGCGCGCCCAGGTGCTCAGGCTGGCATAGCGGCCCGAGCGGGCGGCATAAGCGTGTGCGCCTGCCTCGACTGCTCGCCAGTCGTTGCCGGTGGCCATCACGACTGCGTCCACGCCGTTCATGATGCCCTTGTTGTGGGTCGCGGCGCGGTATGGATCGGCGGCGGCAAAGGCCCACGCCTCGACTATCCCACGCGCCACTTGCTCGCCGGGGAACTCTGCGCTGGCCAGCGCTGCCACCGGCACGGTGCAGCGCGCCCGCGCCAGGCGGCGGTCGGCCAGGTTGGAGAGGATGCGCAACAGCACCCGCCCGCCGGCGATCTGCTCGACCCGCGGGGCCAGCCTTTCGCAGGCCGTGTTGACCGCGTTGGCCCCCATCGCGTCACGGCAGTCGAAGATGAGGTGCACGACCAGCAGCGGGCCAACCGGCGTGTGTTCGAAGACGCGCACCTGCAGGTCGCGCGCCCCGCCGCCGGCGTTGACGATGACCGGATCGCTCGCGTCGGCCAGCGCCAGCAATTCCTCGTGCGCGGCCAGCAGGTCGAGGCGGGCCGACCACGGATCGGCGACGTCGAGCACCTGGATTTGACCGATCATCTCCGGGGGGGTTGTGATGGCCCGGAAGCCGCCGCCAGCGCGGGCCAGCCTGGCGGCAAAGGAGGCTCCGGCGACGACCGATGGCTCCTCGATGGCCATCGGCACCAGGACGTCGCGCCCGTTGACGACAAAGTTGGTGGCGATACCTAGCGGCAGGCCGTACAGGCCAACCACGTTCTCGATCATAAGGTTGGCCCGCGCCAGGTCGAGCCCTGAGGCGCCGCGCAGGATTGCGGCCTCGTCCTGTGTCAGTGCCGCCCACTGGGCCACACGCTCAATCCGCTTTTCCAGAGGCAGGTCGTAGAATCCGGCCAGGCGGGAGGATGGCGTTGTTGGTGTCTCGTTTTGCATACAGATAGAATTGCCCGATATACAATGGTAAGCCGCCGGTAAATGGCAAGCCCCGGCGGTCAATTTACAGTATACCACCGGGGCCCTGTCAAAAACTATCAGGTTTGCAAATGATGTGCTATACTACTTCACATCGGAAGGCCATAGGAGGTGCAGCATGCCCCGTACGGTGATCTTGAAAGAGGCTCAAGCCCCCTACATCCTGTCGCTGGAAGAGGCCACATTAAGCCAGGAGACAGTTATCCTGGAGCGGGAAGGCCGGCCGGTGGCTGTCGTGGTGCCATCTAGCCTGTCAATAAAACTCTCCAGCGTGTCTGCCCCCCGCACGCGCAGGCGCGGCATCTCAAACAACTTCTCCCGGGTGTGCGTCTGCCCCCACTCCGTCGTCACCGCCCCCCAGTAGCCGGCCGACTTGAGCACGGCGACCACGTCGGCGTCGCGGCGGCCCGACGGGTAACAGAAGAAACGTGGCAGGCGGCCGGTGTGCTGCTGGATCGCTTCCTGGATGCCTAAAGTTTGGTAGACCAGGTAGTCGTAGGAGCGCCCGCGCAGGTCCACGTGGTCCCGCCCGTGGGCCTGGATGTCCATCCCCGCATCTGACATCTCCTCGATCTGCGCCCACGTCATGTACTCTGACCACTCAAAGTGGGGCGGCGTGGCGAGCACGAAGAACGTGCCCGTGAAGCCATAGTCCAACAACAGGGGGAACACGACCTCGTAGGCATCCCGGTAGCCGTCGTCGAAGGTGAGCACGACGGGCTTCTCTGGCAGTGGATAGCTCTGCGTCAGGTAGAGGTACAGATCGGTCAGCGTGACCGTGTGGTAGCCCGCGTCGGCCAGGAACTGGAGTTGGGCCTTGAAATTTTCCGGCGAGACGGTCAGGTCACGCCGGTAGCGATCGGGGTTGGGCGGCAATTTGGAGACGTAGTGGTACATCAAGATGGGCACCCGCACCTGGTCGGCCAGGGCCACCGGAGTGGGAGTAGGGAGCGCGCTGGCCGCGGCGAGGGGCAACGAACCGGATCCGCCCGCCGGTTCGGTCACCTGCGGCACCTCCCAGCGTCCGCACACCGGCACAGCAAAGAACAGACTCAAGGCGATGCCCAGGAAGAACAGACAGACATTTGCGATTTGCTGATTTGCCGATTTGCCGATTTGCGATTTGCTGATTTGCTGATTTGCCGATTTGCCATTTGCCATTTGCTATTTGCTATTTGCTGTCTGCGCTTTCAGAACGCCTGATGCTCCGTCCGGGCAATGATCTCGTCCTGCAGCGCCCGGCCCAGGTCACAGAAGTAGTCGCTGTAGCCCGCCACGCGCACGATCAGGTTCCGGTACTGCTCTGGGGTCTGCTGCGCGGCGCGCAGCGTGGCGGCGTCCACGACGTTGAACTGGACGTGGTGGCCGTCCAGTTTGAAATAGGTGCGCACCAGTTGGACCAGCCTGTCCAGCCCGGCGTCGTCCCTGAGCAACTGGGGTGTGAACTTCTGGTTGAGCAGCGTGCCGCCGGTGCGCAGGTGGTCCATCCTGGCCGCCGATTGGATGACCGCCGTCGGCCCGCACCGATCCGCGCCCTGCACGGGCGAAATGCCCTCCGAGAGCGGTGTCCAGGCCAGCCGCCCATCGGGCGTGGCCCCAGTCACCGAGCCAAAGTACACGTGAACCGTCGTCGGCAGCAGGTTGATGTGGTAGGTCCCCCCTTTGGTGTTTGGGCGGCCGTCTATGGCCTCGAAATAGGCCTCGAACGCGGCAACCATGACCTCGTCAGCGTAATCGTCGTCGTTGCCATACTTGGGCGTCTTGTACAGCAGCATCTGGCGCACCCGTTCGTGGCCCACGAAGTTGGCGTTCAGCGCGACCAGCAGCGCCTCCATCGTCAACGTCTTCTTGTCGAAGACGTGATACCTGACGGCGGCCAGGCAATCGGTGAGCGTGCCCAGGCCCACACCCTGGATGTACGTCGTGTTGTAGCGCGCGCCGCCATCGTGATAGTCCTTGCCTGTGGCGATGCAATCGTCAATCACGAGCGACAGGAACGGCACCGGCATATACAGCGCGTACAGCCGTTCGATGACGTTGTTCCCACGCACCTTGACGTCCACAAAGTAGCGCAGTTGCTTCCTGTACGCCTCGAACACCGCCTCGAACGTCTCGAATTGCGCCGCGTCACCTGTTTCCGGCCCCACCCTCTGGCCTGTCCGGGGGTCCACGCCGTTGTGCAGCGCAATCTCGAACACCTTGGGCATGTTAAAGTAGCCCGTCAGGTTATAGTTCTCCTTCCCAAAGGCGCCGACTTCGACGCAACCGCTGGAGCCGCCGTTCCGCGCATCGACGATGGACTTGCCCTGCCGGACCAGTTCCTGGACGACCAGGTCAGAGTTGAACACCGAGGGCTGGCCGAAGCCCGTGCGGATGATGCGGGCCGCCCGCTTGACGAACTGGTCGGGGCTCTTTTTGCTGACCTGGATGGAAGAACTGGGCTGCAACAGCCGCATCTCCTCGATCACGTCCAGGATCAGGTACGTGACCTCGTTGACGCCGTCGGAACCGTCCTCTTTCAGCCCGCCCGTGTTGATCTGGGCGAAATCGGTGTACGTGCTGCTCTCGGCGGCGGTGACACCGACCTTAGGTGGTGCCGGCTGGTTGTTGAACTTGATCCAGAAGCACTGCAACAGTTCCCTGGCCTCCTCGTGCGTCAGCGTGCCCTCCTCCAGTCCCTGCTTGTAAAATGGGACCAGATGTTGGTCCAGCCGGCCAGGGTTGAAGGCGTCCCATGGGTTCAGTTCCGTCGTCACCCCCAGATGGACGAACCAGTAATACTGCAGGGCCTCCCAAAAGTCCCTCGGCGGATGCGCCGGGACGTGGGAACAGACCCGGGCAATGCGTTCCAGTTCCTGCTTCCTCTGCGGGTCGGTCTCCTGCTGCGCCAACTCCAGCGCTTTCTCCGCATGACGCTCTGCAAAGCGGATCAACGCGTCGGCGCACATGCGCAGGCCATTGAGTTCTTCCTGTTTGGCATACGCCTCGGGATCGTTCAGATAGTCCAGGCCCTGCAGGCTGCGCTCGATGTCTCGCTCAAAGTCCAGGAATCCTTTGCGGTAAATCTTATCGTCCAGGACGGTGTGGCCGGGCGACCGCTGCTCCATGAACTCGGTAAACACGCCACACTCATACGCGGCCTTCCACGCGTCGGTCATCTCCCGGAAGATGAGGTCGCGCATGGATTTGCCCCGCCAGAAGGGGATGACGGTCTCCTGGTACATCTGCCGGGCCTGCTGGCTGACGGCAAAGGATATTTTCTCCCGCGAGTCGAGGATATCCAGGTCCTCCAGGCTGTGGCAGCACAGTTCCGGATAGGTGGGCGTCGCTTTGGGGGCGGGGCCTTTCTCGCCGACGATCAATTCACCCTCGTTGATGCAGATCGCCTTACGTTCCATCAAATACTGAAAGAGCATGGCCCGCCGTACCGGTGCAGAGAAAACCAGCCCCAGGTCCTGCCGGTAGAATTCGGTCACCAGTTCCGCCCGCTCAGTCGAGATCGCCGGCCGGGCGTCCAGGCTCTGCTGCCTCAGACGGGCCACCCGTTCACTCGTGGACATGGGTTCGACCTCCCGCAGGAATGATGCGCCTGAGCCGAGGATAGAGCCACGTCTTTGCCCACTTGCTTAGCCGGGTATAAAGCCCGATAGGAATGCTGCGCCTGAACCAACCACGCCACATCACGGGGCGGACCTGTTTCCAGGCCGCCTGTGCCGCCGGATCGGCCGGCGTGCCGCGCGCAAAACGGGCATGCACGTACAGGTCTACGATCTGGCCGATTGGCTCCTGTGCCTCAGGCACGATGACGCTGACGTCGTGCCCCCACTCGAAGGGCGTATCTGAGACGCGCAGCGGCCGGCCGAGCCAACGCCCGAAACGGAGCAGCCGGGCGTAGGCCTGTTCGACCGGCGGTAGGCGGCGAAAGCCCCAGTTTTCTGCCGCCCACCACCCTCCGACGACCAGCGCGACGAGCGCAAGTCCTCCAGCCAACGACCACACCAGCAGCCCACGCCTTTGGGCGAGCGGCTCGATCGTCCACCCCGCCGTCTCGCCGAACTCAGGTCCGTAACGCCCCTCATCCTCCGGGGCCCCCATGTCCGGGCGCCCCATTCCGCCACGGGGCAGATCCTCCTCTGGCCCTTCCTCAGTGCGTTCGGGCCGGATGATGGGCGCCTCGCTGGCAGTAGGCTCGAACTCGATCCAGCCATAGCCGGGAAAGTAGAGCTCCACCCAACTGTGCGCGTTTTTCTCCCGCACCCGGAAAACGTCACGCTCGGCGTCGTACTCCCCCTCACCGTATCCCACGGCCAGGCGGGCTGGAATGCCCACGCTGCGCGCCATCACCGCCATGGCCGTGGCGTAGCCGCTACAATAATCTCGCCGGCTGTCGAACAGCAGAAAGTCCGCGTAATCCTGCCCTTCGGGCCGCTTGGGCGGGTTCAGGTCGTACGTGATGTTCTGGCGCAGGTACTGTTCCAGTGCGGTCGCCTTGTCGTAGGGATTGTCGGCATTGGCTGTGATCTCCTCCGCCAATGTACGCACCCGGTCAGGCAGCAGTGCAGGGAGTTGCAGGTAGCGCTCGCTTACCCACTCTGGATAGTCAGTGCCAGCCTCCCGCAAGCTCGTCGCATCGGCGTCCGAGACCTCGGAGGTCACCGCGTATTGGCCGCCAGCCTCCAACGGCAAGACACTGAAGATGCGATTGAATTCGATTGGCGCATCCTCTGCCAGGTTGATGTACGCTTCTGATTCCCGGTCCACGACGACCGGTTGCGCCGCCCCCACCAGTACGTGACGGCTCGGTGCGTAACTGGTCACGGTTTGGACAACCGGACGGCAGAGCGCATCGTGCGCCATCCCTGGCGGCTGCCGTCCAGGGATGAGCAAGATGCGTTCTTTCTCCACCACCTCCCACCGGTCGCCCCGGTAGTAGGAGTACACGGCGCCGCGCCAGTAGTAGCGGTCCAGGGGGGGGGCCTCGATGTCCAATACAACGGTATCTGTTTTCTCGCGCGGGCCACCCAGCATAAGCGAGGCTCCGAACGGTTCGATGAGCCCCACCGCCTGGCCGCCCCGCAGGTCAGAGAACAGGCGCTGCCATTCCTCCTGGACTGTACGCCAGGGTTCGCTGATGACACGCCATAGCGCAGTCAAGCGGGGCACGGCTGCCGCGCTCGGCAGTACCCAGGCCAGGATCAGGATCACCAGCGCAAACGTCGCACCAGCCCGCAGGATGTCGAAGCGCATCACAGGATCGTATGCCACCTGACCCTGTTGCCACGCCTGCTCCTGCTGGAAGGCATGCGTGCGGGCCACGTACAGCAAGGCAAAGAGCAGATAGAATCCCAGGTAGCGCATCAGGTGAGCCGGCCCAAAGTAGTAGTAGATACAGACGAGGATCACAACTCCCACCGGCAAGATGGCACGCCACACCCGCATCCGGCGGTAGGTGTTCCAGGCCGCACTGTAGCCCAGAACCCAGAACAACCCGCTCAACAGGATCACAAAGATCAGCGCGTCGCGGCTCGTGCCGCCGGTGAAGGCCTGGCGGAGCCAGTAGAACACGCGGGCGGCCAGTTCGGCGATGCGCTCACCCCAGGTCAGTTCCCCCGGCAATCTGCGCCCCACCAGGAACCCCACCCAGGCCAGGCCATAGATTGCGCTCAAGAGATGACAGACCCGACCTCGAAAAACGCTCCAGCCCAGCAGTAGTCCGGCTGCCAATCCTCCCGCGCCCACGAGCGGCACGACGTCGAGCCCCTCCGCCCATCCCGTAGCAACCAGCGCCCACCCGGCGATCAGGATCGCACCGAGCAGAAAAACGACTGTGGTCCACCCTTCTTCCAATCCAAGCAATTTTCGCATGTCTCACCCGCAAAAGTCCGCTTTCTCGAACTATGTACCTGCTCGAGGCCCCCAAGGTTCACCGTGTTGGCCTCCGCCGCCTTGTGGGGCAGGCTTTCCAGCCTGCCTCGCCTTGTGGGGCAGGCTTTCCAGCCTGCCTCGCCTTGTGGGGCAGGCTTTCCAGCCTGCCTCTACGTTACGATTATACCGGATAAATTACACGAGGGCAACTGGCAGACGCTCTCCCTGTTCGATTTGCTATTTGCTATTTGCTATTTGCTATTTGCCCCCCCTCTCTCACTCTGGTATAATGTTTCTGTTTGAGTGAGGAGCCTGGCGATGACCGAGTGGAAAACCAACGTAGGACAGGGCTTGAGCATCGGCATCGGCCTGCTGGTCACCATCATCCTGGTGGACGTTGACCTGATCTGGCTGGCCACGGTCCGACCGCTCAATATCGGGACGTTCATCATCGGCCTGGCCGTACTGTTCAGCCTGGGCCTGTTGGGGTTGATCGGTTATTGGCTGGCCGGATTGGCCCGCTCGGGCTACTCCCTCGACCGCAATGCATTGGTCATCCGCTGGGGACCGACGGAGCAGATCATCCCCGCCCGGCAGATCGAGCGCGTGCTCACCGGCGACAAGGTCGAGGGACACATCCAGTTCTACGGTGGCATGTGGCCCGGTCATTGCGTCGGGTACGGTGAACTTCCCGGCGGGGAAGCGGTCCTCTTTTACGCCACCGTCCCGCCCCGGCAGCAAATCTACGTCGTCACGCCTGGCCTCACCTATGGCATTTTCCCCGCCGACCACGATGGCTTCCTCACGTCACTCCACCAACGGTTACAGATGGGCCCCACCCAGATTATGGAGCAGTCCTCGAAACGGCCTGGGTTTCTGGATTGGGGGATCTGGCAGGATCGCCTGGGACTTGGCCTGCTGGCGGCCGGCTTCCTGGCGGCCCTGGCATTGACGGGCCTCCTGTGCTTCCGTTTGCCTGCCCTGTCCCGGCTGGTGCCCCTGCACTTTGATGCGGCCGGCAACCCCGACCGGCTGGGACCGCGCGGGCAGATCTTTATCATTCCACTCATCGGCCTGCTGGCACTGCTGCTCAACGGCGTGCTGGGGGGATTGGCATACCGGCGCGAACGGGTGGCCAGTTACCTGTTGTGGGGCGGGGCCGTCCTCATCCAGGTGCTGGTATGGACAGCCGCCCTCGGTATCCTGGGACGGCTATAGGGTAAGTGTTCTCCCCTCCCTCGCAGGGAGGGGTAGGGGGAGGGTGGGTCTCGGTCTGGCGGGCTTCTCACCCCCACCCCCACCCACACGGGGGGGGTGTGGGGGGGGGGGGGGGGCCCCCCCCGCGGGGGGGGGGGGGGGGGGGGGGGCGCCCGGGTCTCGGTCTGGCGGGCTTCTCACCCTCACCCCAACCCTCTCCCTGGAAGGGAGAGGGAGCGGGCGTTCTCCCCTCCCTCGCAGGGAGGGGTAGGGGGAGGGTGGGCTCTGGCATCACGAGGTGCTCTATGCTCGGATCACTGAACTTCTTCGAACTCCTCGGCGGATTTGCCTTTTCCCTCATCATCGGCGCGCTTGGCTACAAACGTGGCGCGCTGAGCGGCAGCGGCCTCGCCGGCGCGCTCATCACCGGCATACTCATCTTTGGGTTGGGCGGCTGGGAATGGGGCACCCTGCTGATCGTCTTCTTTATCTCCTCCACCACCTTCTCCTTCTACCGCGCGGGCGAGAAAGAAGCGCTGGCCGAAAAGTTCGCCAAAGGCCACCGGCGCGACCTGGGGCAGGCACTGGCCAACGGAGGCCTGGCCGCGCTGCTGGCGATCCTCTCTCAACTCCGGCCTCATCCATTGTGGTTCGTCGCCTGCGCCGGCGCGCTGGCTGCCGTCAATGCTGACACCTGGGCCACCGAACTGGGCGTATTGAGCACTCGCCCCCCGCGCCTGATCATCACCGGCCAGCGCGTAGAGGTGGGCGACTCGGGGGGCGTCACGTGGCTAGGTGTAGCCGCATCGCTCGGGGGCGCCCTCGTGATCGGCCTGTTCGGCGGGCTGGGGCTGTTGATCTTGCGCCAGGGTTGGGCCAATGGGCTCCGTTTGCTGCTGGCAGCGACGGTGGGCGGGGTGGCCGGGTCGCTGTTCGACAGCCTGCTGGGCGCGACTGCCCAGGCCATCTACTGGTGTGATACCTGCGAGAAGGAGACCGAGCGCAAGGTGCACCGCTGCGGCACGGCGACCCGCCTTCTGCGAGGGTGGCGCTGGCTGGGGAACGACCTGGTGAATTTCTTCGCCTCCGCGGTGGGCGCACTCGTCGCAGCGGGCATCGGATGGGGACTCTCGTGAGGGAACCCAAGCGTCTCGTCGTCATTGACGTGGACGGGCTGCGGCGCGACGTCTTCCGGGCCGCGCTCGCCGCGGGCGACCTCCCCCACGTCGAGCGGATCGCCGGCGGGTCAGATGGAGAGACGGCCTGTCACGTGGACGCGCTTAGCACGGCCCCCTCCATTACCTTTACCTCCCAGGCGAGTATCTTCACCGGCCAGCACCCGGGTGTGCACGGCATCGCCGGCAACGAGAGCTTCGACCGGCTGGGGCGCATCTCCGGCGGTCACCCGCGCCATTTCGGCTTCGACGTCGGCTACACACTGGCAGTGGACGACGCCGTGCGCGTCTTCAGCGACAGCCTGGCCTCACAATTCCTCACCCGTGAGGCTCCCACACTCTACGAGATCGCCGCCGGGCACGGACTGACCTCTATGGTTGCCTACAACATGTTCGCCCGTGGCGCGGGCACCTGGCTGATGCCCAACCTCGTCGAGATCGCCCGCTTCATCAAGGGGCAGGGGGTGTTGGGGTTGGAGGCCGGCAAGTACGATAGCGGGATGCTCGACCGCCTGGTTGAGACCCTGCATGCCGGGAGCCGGCCGGACGTGCTCACCGCCTACTGGATGGGGCTCGACCATCACAGCCACCTCCACGGACCGGCCTCCCAGCCCGCCTATCTGCGTGACGTGGTGGACCCGCAGATCGGCCGCCTGGTGGACGCACTGGAGACACACGGGATGTTGGAAGGCGCGCTCTTCGTGCTGGTGAGTGACCACGGCCAGATCGAGGTCGTGCCCGACGACCGCCACTCCATCCGCCTGGGCTTCCCCTTCGACCGGGAACTGGGCCACGTGTTCCAGGCGCTCGGGCTCGACGTGCACGACGTCCCCGGCGAAGACCCCGCCTGCGACGCGGTGGTGGGGCTCAACGGTGGGCTGGCCCACGTCTACCTCCAACATCGTGCGGCCCGCTGGGCCGACCCACCGCGCTACGAAGAGGACGTCCTGCCGGTGGCCGAGGCCTTTCGCCTGATGAACGAGACCGGCAAGTACGAGGACGAGTTGCAAGACAGTCTGGAACTGATCCTGGTACGGGATGCCGAACACGAGGGCTGGTGGGGCGAGTATCGCGTTTACCTGGGGGACGGGCAGACGGAGCCCCTGGCCGGTTACCTGGCGGCGCATCCCGACCTGGGCTACGCCGACGCGGCCAACCGCATCCGGCTGGCGGCGTCGGCGACGACGGGCGACCTGATCCTGGTGGCGGACGGGCGGGCGGGGTACTATTTCGGCCCGCCGATGCCAGGGCTGCACGGGGGCCTCTATCCGGGGGAGTCCGAGGTAGTCCTGACATTCGCCTACCCGGGCAGTTCCCCCGGCGAGATCGCGTGGCTGCGCGAAACGGTCACCGGCATCGTCGCCGACCGTTGTGCGAACGAGGGCAGCCGCGCGCCCAGCGTGACCGACGTGGTGCCCGCGACACTGGCTCTAATGTGGCGCGAGGAGCAACTCTTGCGCTATTTTGAGCGTGATCGTCATATTGTCGAACCACTCCGACCATTCCGGGCGCAAGTGGCCTTGGACGCGAATGTGGCCATCCTTCCTGCCCAGCCCTCATAGGACCCGATCCGCATACGGCAACTTGCGGATCAGGCTGCTGAGCCCAAAACACAGCGAGAGAGTCACCAACGCCACCAGGACCCACTTGAGCAGTGGATAGAGCGCCACATCTGCCATTGCCAGGGCCGCGAACGTAATCACCGGCTCATGGATGAGATAGGCGGTGTAGGCATTCCGCGAGAGCCAGTTCGCCAGCCTGCCCTGGCGATTGGCGTAGCGGCGGAAGGCATAGATCAGGCCAATGCACATGCTGAGGCACAGAAAAGACTCCCACAGTGCATAAGCGAGGGCCTGCCAGTGCCAGCCACCTCGGAAGGGGGTGTCATTCGTGACGGCGCCGCCGGCCAGTGCCGCGACCGGGAACAGAAGGATCAGGAGGACACCCATCGCCAGCCAGCGGCGGCCCACAGAGTCGGGCAGGCCCAGGAACCAGTTGCGCCGGTAGGCGATCAGTCCGACGACGAACAGTGCGATGTACTGGGCGAAGAAGGGGAACTGCAGGTTCAAGGACGGAAAGGCCCAGCCCACCGGGCGCCACAGGCGCACCAGGAACGTAGCCACCCCCACGAGCAGCGCCAAGAGGGCGATGGAAGCGCTACCGGGGAATCGCGCTTCCACGGCCGGCCTGGCCGGGTGAGGCCGGGCCAGGAGCCGCCACAGCACGTACAGGAGCGAGAAGATGAGCAGCGTCTCGATGAACCACAGCGGCCCGCCGCCGATGATCCCATAGTCCCTAAAGTACTGGCGGGGGAACCAGCCCCAGAGGGGCAGGCGCAAGTCCCCGCGCATGGCCAGACCTGCGTACAGTAGCAGGGGACGGACGATCCAGCAATAGACTGCCAGGGGGATCCCCAGGCGGACCAGGCGGTCCTTCAGGAAGCGACCGGCCCCCTTGCGGTCGTAGGAGCCCGGCACAAAGTAGGCCGAGATGAGCAAAAAGAGGCCCATGAAGTAGGCCTGGTTGACCGCGCAGAACCAGGTGCCGATCGCACTGGCGACAACGTCCTCCCGGCCTTCCCTATACAACCACCCTCCGCTCCCGGCGTAGATGACCATCAGATGGTGCAGAAGCACCAGGATGGTGAGAAAGACCCGCACGTTGTCAACGAAGAGCAGGCGGCCGCTCCCCTTGGGCTGGGCATCTGCTGGTGTTTGGTCAGGCGCTTCAGACGCCTCGTTGGTCGGGTGAATCATATGCTTCTCCTTAATCTGGTACAAAGTGCTCCAAGCCCCCGTCTCGGGGGCGCTCCCTGCAGGCAAACTGATTTTGACTAAACGTTCGGCCTGGCGGCCGGCGCAGCCTCCTGGGGCTGCGCGGCAGGCTGTTTGGCGAGCGGCTTCATCCCGAACAGGAAACGCATAACGTTGAAGCGCCGCACCAGGAACTCGTACAAGGCCACGATGACGGCGAACGAAGCCGGCAGGATGATGGCCCACTTGAGCAGGTCGGGGATGGCCCATTGCACGACAAGTACCCCACACACAGCAACACCGTCTGGTGCAGGATGTAGAACGGCAGCACGGCTTCGTTGGCGTATTTCAGGAACGGCGTGCTGAAATTGAGGTGCTTCCTGCCAAAGCCCAGGATGGCCACGATAAAACACCAGGAACTCAGGGCACGGAGCCCGAAGGCCAGCGCAAAGCGCGGTGTGCCAAAGGCTGGTCCTTCTCCCAGGCCGACCAGAAAGATGACAAGCCCTGCCAGGACCAGGGCCACAGGCAGGGAGGGCCAGCGCAGCCGCTGGATGCTGGCTTGCAGACGGTCGTGGGAGACGACCACAAAGCCAGCCAGCAAGAGCCACAGATAGATCACGACGCTCCAGCCTCCCTCCTCCTGAGCCATCACCGGGCCGCTGGGGTTGGCGAGCGTGAGCAGCAGCAGGGTGGGCAGCGCCAGCGCATAGACCGCTCCGGGGAGGGCCAACAGGTCGCCTAACCTGGACAGCGCGCCCCGGCCTCCACCCTTCAGCCAGCGCAACAGGGGATAGAGAATGATGCTGAACAGAAACAACCAGAACAGGTACCAGAGATGCATGCCCGTCACGGCAAAGTTGCCGCTGGCGGGATTGCTTTCGTCGTAGACTCCCTGAAAGTAATGCGGCAGGAACTGGAAATAGGAGCCGCTGAACTGGCCATGCGAGAGGCGCTCCAGGTAGACCTGCAGCGAAGCGTGGGTGAAATCGCACATCGCCAGAGGCACCAACAGGCGCAGCGCCTTGTCTTTGACGAACTTGCCCACGGCATGCGTGCCGCCCCCACCCTTCCCCACGGCGTAGAACAGGCTGGCGCCGGAGATGACAAAGATCAGGGGCAGCATCCAGGTCGTGGCGAACCGATTCCACACCTCCACCCAGGGATACCAGGTGGGGTTCTTGACGTGCCAGTCCTCCATGTTGAAAAAGCGGCTGGAGTGATAGACGAACACGAACAGAATAGCCAACACTCGCAGCCAGTCGAGATAGTGCAGGCACACTCCTTTCCGAGGGGTATCGTCTGTTTGTCCCGCAACGATTTGGCTCTGCATGGTAGTCCTCCTTTTTTGATCTATGCTCATTCTGTGTGCCTTCCAGACCCTAAAGGTCTCTCGGACCTTTTGACGGCTGCCTTCATTCCGAACACAGCCCGCAGGGGAGCCACCCGCCTGACGAGCAGTTCGTAGATCCCGAGCGTCACCACGAAGGAACCGACGACGGCCAGCATCTTCACGGTGACCCCGGCCTGCCACTGCACGACGTAGAAGGCGATGACGACGATCACCGGCTGGTGGAACACGTAGAACGGCACGATCGCTTCCTGGCCGTACTGCAGCCACTTGTTGCTGAAATCCAGGAAGCGCATGCCGATGAACGACATAAAGAGCGACCAGCACCAGGCATCAATGGGGGCCACCGCCCAGATCAGGTAGAACCCTGGCTCACTCGGTTCCCAAAACCAGGTCTCCGCCTCACCCAGCGCGAATATGGCCATCAGGCCCAGCAGAGCCGCGATCCCGACCGCCAGCACCAGCCAGCGGTCCCGCCGGATGGCGCGCACGAAGCGCTCGTCGGCGCAAAAGAAGTAGCCCGCGAGGAAAAAGACCAGGTAATAGCAGAAATCGGCCCAACTGTGGTCGTTCGGAGAAAAGGGCCGCAGGCCGAGTTGGGCCACGAGAAGGGGCAGGATGAAGACCAGGATGCCGCCTCGGTGCTCACACAGAGCGGCCAGCCGCGAGACGACGCCGCGACCGGACGCTCCCTTCAGCCACAGCAACAGCGGCAGCGCGATCAACGAGAAAGTGAACAAGTCGCCCAGGAACCACAGGTGGTAGCCCACCCAATCAATGAGGCTGGGATTCCACCCTCCCCAGCGCTCTGCGATGATAAACTGCAGGTAGGAGCCCACGAACCCTTCGGCCCGCATTGAGAACTTCCACTCGAAATAGGCCTGGAGGGGCGTGAACAAGGCGCTACCCTCCAGGTATGGGCCAGCAGGCGTCGAAAGCGCTCGCCGGCAAACTGGCGGGCGGTGCGCCGCTGGAGGGCGAACCAGGTGCCGGTGCCGGCGAGCAGGAAGAAGAAGGGCATGCCCCACGGGGCCAGGAACGCCATAAAGAAAACGGTCGCGGCCGTGCTGGCCTGCGCGTTCATGATGTGCCAGTCCCCAGTGGTGAAGGGTTTGGCGGCGTGGAACAAAAAGACCATGAACACCGCCAGCACGCGTAACGAGTCGAGATAGTGCAGGCGCCCTGCTTGCTGCGGCGCGCTGCCGCTCGGTCCGGAAACGATTGGGCTTTGCATGGCGTTCCTCCTTTTTCTACGTTCGGGAAACCCTTAGGGTGTGGGTTGCACGCTGGACGCTTTGGGCCGCACCTTCATCCCGAACAGGAAGCGCAGCACGTTGATGCGCCGTATCAACAGCTCGTACAAGACCGTGATGATGGCAAACGAGCTGGCGGCGATGATCGCAAACTTGAGCAAATCCGGGATTGCCCACCGCACCACAAAATAGCCCACACAAATGATCACGGTCTGGTGCATGATGTAGAACGGCAGCACGGCCTCGTTGGCGTAGCGCAGGAAGGGGGTGTTGAATGTCAGGTGCTGCAACCCGAAACCGAGGATGGCCAGCACGAAGCACCACGAGAAGAGGCTGAACAGCGCAAAAAACAGCGTGTAAGCAGGAGTGCGAAAGACCAGATCGCCCTGGGTGATCGCCACAGCCAGAAGGGTGATGAATATGACTGCTCCGGCTGCCAATGAGAACCAGCGCTGCCGCCGGATTCTGACCTGCAGGCCCTCGTGCGAGACAAACAGGAAGCCCGCCAGGAAGAAAGGGATGTACACCGGCAGGCCCCGACCTCCCCAGTCCCGGCTGGTCAGAAAACCATCGGGATTCAGGTAAGGCACCAGCAGCGTGCCCGGCAGCGCCAGCAGGTATACCGCTCCCGGCCTGGCCAGAAATTCCCCCACCCCGCCCAGCAGGCGCCTGCCGGAGCCTGCCTCCAACCACAGGAAGAGCGGCAGGAAGGCCAGGCTAAAGATGAAAAGCACCAACAGATACCACAGGTGCAACCCCGTCCAGGCAAAGTTGCCGCCGAAATCGCGCAAGCCATCGAAATAATGCGGCAGGAAGGCCAAGAATGAACCGATGAACCTTCCCCAGAAACGATACTCCAGGTAGACCTGCAGCGCAACATGGGTGCAGGCCCCAACGAGCAGGGGCACCAGCAGGCGCAGCGTTCTGTCTCTGACGAATTTGCCCACCCCGCCTTTGCCCAGGGCATAAAAGATGCTGGCCCCTGAGATCACGAAGACGAGCGGCATGATCCAGGCTGCCAGGAAGTAGGTCCAGACGTCCATCCCAAAATAGGTGGTTGGGTTTTTCACGTGCCAATCCTCTGTATCGAAGAAGCGGCCGCTGTGGAAGACAAAGATCGTCAGGATGGCCAGCACGCGCAACCAATCCAGGTCGTACCTTCTTTGAACAGTTCTCGTGTCCATGGGCTACTCCTCTCTTCCTGAAATTGCCTGCACCAGGGTTTCCACGGATACCCCCTTCACCAGGAAAACGTCCACACCAGCCCGGACGGCCTGGTTCCGGGAGGCTGGATCGCCATACACGGTCAGCGCGACCACCCGGCAAGCGGGACATAGGGCCTTGATCTGCCGCGCCGCCTGATAGCCATCCATGACCGGCATCTCCAAATCCATCAATACCACCTCCGGCTGGAGCGCTTCGGCCAGGCGGATCGCTTCCACCCCGTCCGCCGCCTCGCCCACGATCTCGATGTCGCCGGCCAGGGGCAGGAGGGTGCGTAGTTCTCGCCGCACCTGCGGGCTATCGTCCACGATCAACACCCGCTGTCCGGGCCTATCTGCAAACCCTTTCACACCAGGAACCATCGGCAGAGTGCCTCCTTTATGCACACTGCAAGTATACAAAAATCCCATCCAACGCACAGCGGGCGCTGGATGGGACTTGTACGAGGCCAAAGGGCGGATTTTCCCCTCAGCCTGGGGGAGGATGGGGTACGCCTCGGGTCGTAAGACTGGAGCAGAGCCCGTCTTTGACAAGTGGAGCATGGCGTGATATACTTTGCAAAGCTATCTTGAGAAGATGCGTTCTCTGGGAGGCCGATGTTTCGCAACCGCCAGCGTGAGTTAGCATATCTCGACAGCCGCTACGCACGACCCGGCGCCGAGTTTGCCGTCTTGTATGGTCGCCGCCGCGTGGGTAAGAGCACCCTCATCTACGAATGGTGCCAGGACAAGCCTCACCTTTACTTCTTCGCTGCTCGCCTGCCAGGCCAGGCTCTTTTGGCCGAGTTCTCCCACCGCGTAGCCACGGCCCTCGCTCAGCCGGAGCGTAAGTTCTTGGACTGGGATAGTGCCTTCCTGGCCCTCGCAGACTTGGCCCGCGACCGGCGTTACGTGGTCGTTATAGACGAGTATCCATACCTGGCCGACTCGGTGCCAGGGTTGTCTACGCTCCTACAGCGGGCCTGGGACACGTGCCTGCAACACACCCACCTGTTCCTATGCCTGACCGGTTCGACCCACAGCGTGGTGCGCCGCGAAATCCTGGACGGCGATGCACCTCTCTACTGCCGCCACACTTGGGCCTACGAACTTCTACCCCTTCAGCCGGCCGATTGCCCGGCCTTCTTCCCCGGCTACAACGCCGAGCAGCTCATCGAAGCGTATTCCGTGCTGGGTGGTATGCCCCGCAACCTGGTCACCATGGATCCTCAGGCCAGTCTGATGCGCAACGTCGAGCGGGAAGTCCTAAGCCCGGCTGGTAGCCTGTTCAACGAGGTGCGCCTGCTGCTCCATGAGGAACTGAAGGGCGAGGTAGACACCTTCAGTCGGGTCTTGAGTGCCATCGCAGCAGGCAACCATCACCGGCGGGAGATCGCCGCGACGGCTAACTTGACGTTGGCCGCTGTGCAGCACTACCTGGATGGCCTGCAGAGCGCCGGTCTTGTGGAACACCGACTGCCGCTCACCCGCATCCGTGACGAAGGCCGACAGGGGACCTACCACGTCCTCGATCCTTTCCTGCGCTTCTGGCACCGCTGGGTGGCGCCATACCAGGCCTTGCTTGAGATCAACCAGCGTCAAGCGGAGACGCTGAGCGAAATCCGCAACAATCTGCCTTACGTGGTGGCCCCGGTATGGGAGACCGTCGCCCAGCGGCATCTTCTGGTGGCGTCCGGTCGAGGGCCGATTCCGTTTCCGGTGCAAGAAGTCGGGTCGTGGTGGGCGCGAGGGGCACAAATAGACGTGGTGGGTGTGAATCGCACTGAGCGGCGGGCCGTTTTCGGCGAGGCTCGCTGGCGCACGAGCCGTGTGACCAGTGCCGATCTGGACGCTCTGGTGGAAAAAGGGCTGCTGTGGCTGCGAGGCGACACGTCACGCTGGGACGTGCACCATGCCTTCTTTGCCAGGGGCTTTGGACAGATCCAGGTCGAAGGTGTGGAGGAACAACTGGTCCATCTGTTCACCCCTGAAGACGTCATAGCGGCCAACCTCCAGTAGAGGGATTCGGCTGGAAAACCGCTACTATGAATTCTGGGGCGGGCGCAACTGGGCGATGAGCGAGCGCAACTGGCTGAGGGCGCTGCCATCATTCACACATACCGCGAATCTTCGATCTGGCGACGGAGTTTTTCTTCCGGGCTGAGTGCGGGCACTCGAGGCGTGGCGGATTCCGTTTCTGCGGCTTCGGCAGCGGCCAATGCCTCGCGGCTGGCGCGGCCGACCACGCTCCACTTGCCGCAATTCGGGCACCGGTCGAACTTGCTCACGATCAGGTTAAGCGCCCACCAGTGCAGGCCGAATGGCCGCCCGCATTGGGGGCAGACTGCGCCGCCCAACGGCCCATAGTTGCGCGGCGCACCCACTGGGCGGCGTGGCCGCATGCCGAGCCTTTCCAGGACCAGCGGGCCCACAGTGGCCAGCAGCATGATCGCTCCAAACAAGGCCAGGAGAGGAACTGTAATTTTCCCTGCAGCCTGCCAGCCCGCTGCGGCTGAGACGAACTCGACGTGTAGCACGTTTGACTGAATGGTTGGCCCACTGGCTGTTTGCCCGACTGCGCTCAATGCGTACCGCCCGTGCGGATATTGGTCGGTGTTAAACGTGAGCGAAAAGGGGCCTGCCCTGAGCCTGTCGAAGGGCGCCTCGCTCACTTCACCCAAGATCGTTGGCCCAACTGCTCTGGCCTCATCGTCGAGCCTGAACGTGACCGAGGTCAAGTCGGCGGGACCCTGGGCGGTCAGTTTGAACGTGCCTTGAATCTGCCCGCCCAGCGCAAACCCAAACTGCTTGCTACACGAGAGACGCAGCGCGCCCTCTTGCGCCCACACCGGCACACCCAGCGTCAGCGCCACCCCGCACACCAACAACGCCCACATCAAACGATTGGGATGTTTCATATCTTGCCTCTTGCTTCCTGCCTCTTGCGCCTTGCTACTTCCATTTCGTCAAAATCGTCTCGCGTTGGAACAGCTTGACGCCCAGGTAAACCAGCCCAACGTCAATCAGCAACACTACACCGGCCGCCAACGTCATGAACTGTATATTGACCAGGATCACGCCGGCTATCTGGGCGAAAAACGTCGCCAGCAGCGGCACCATGATGACCATCGAGACTTGCTCCGCCACGCGCGGGTCGCTGACGCGCGACGAGACGATGATGCTGACGTTGATCGCCGCGACTGCCATGAGCGGCCCGACGATCCCGATGGCCATGAGCCACATGGGATCCACCAGCCGCACGTAGACCAGCGGGTTGGAAACCATGAGGCGCGCCCCGATGGCAAAGACGGCAAACCCCGCCCACGTTGCGCCAATGGCTGGAATGGCAGCGGCCAGACCTTTGCCGACGATCAATTCTGCTGTAGTGATGGGCGTCGCCAACAGCGGCTCCAAACACCGCGTCGTCTTTTCGCCCACGATGCTGTAAGCCGAAATCGTCACCGGGATCATCAGCGGCATCAGCATAAACAGCAACAGGAACTGGTTGACCATGAACACCTGGAAACACTCACCGCCCGTCAACTGGTCTCCACACAGTTGAAGAAACTGCGGCGGCAGGTCGCTGGCGTCGCTGCCCACTTCCTTTCCCAACACGTAGAGGAAAATCAGCGGCAAGGCCGTAAACATCAACGGCATAAAGGCCACGGTGAACAACACCAAGCGGTTCTTGAACACCTCGGCCCATTCTTTGTCTATGATGGTTTGGATTTTATTCACAGCGCTCTCCCGTCATCGGTTGTTGGCCATCAGCGACAGATACACGTCTTCCAGCGAGTGTTTCAGCTCACCCACAAACTGCACAGCGGCGCCGGCCTCGACGAGAGCGCGCACGATGGCTGGATTGTGCGTTTCGGGATCGTCCAGGCCGACGACGATTTTGTTGTCCACCCGCTGGGCGTTTTTGATGAACGGCAACCCCTTGACCAGCGCCAGGGTGGATTCATCGGCTTGGCGCAGGTGAAAGACGACGCTGCGGCCGAACAGCCTGTTGCGCAGGTTGGCGGGCGTGTCCACCGTGAGCAGCCGCTGCTTTATCACGCCGATGCGGTCGCACAGCCGGTCGGCCTCGTCCAGGTTGTGCGTGCACAGGAAAATCGTGCGCCCGTGCTCCTTGATGTCTTCAACAAAGTCACGCACCAGCTTGGCCGCCTCCGGGTCGAGGCCAGAGGTCGGCTCGTCCAGAAAGAGCACCCTGGGTTCGTGCAACAACGCGCGGCAGATGGCCAGCTTTTGCTTCATCCCTTTGGAAAAGTTGCCCGCCAGATCCTCGCGGCGCTCCCACAACCCCAGCAGGCGCAGATACTTTTCTACCTGGCCGGCCACGTCTTTCACCTCGTACAGGTTGGCAAAGATGGTCAGGTTCTTTTCGGCGCTCAGGCGGTCATACAGGCCGGGCGTTTCGGTGAGGATGCCCACGCTGCGACGAATCGCAGTATCGTCGTGCCCGACTTGCAGGCCATTGACCGTAGCCTGCCCGGAAGTTGGCCCAACCAGGCAAGTGAGCATCCGCACCGTGGTCGTCTTGCCGGCGCCGTTGGGGCCGAGGAAGCCAAAGACCTCGCCTTCTCTCACAGCGAGCGTCAGATTGTCTACGGCGGTCAAGTCACCGAATCTCTTGGTCAGGTTTTGTATCTGAATCATCTCATCCCTCAAACCTGGAGCGTTCGATTTGCTCACGCAGCGCGTCTGCCGCATCGCGCGGCTTTAGCTCAAGCGGCGGTGCGGGCAATGAGACAGGCACCGGCTCCGGTTCTACGTCGTGCGGGCTGTGTCGAAAAGCGAGCAGGAGGCCCAGGTTGACGAGCGCGACGAGCGCCAGCACGCCTTCGATGGCCCAAAAGTCCCACTTGTTCGCCAGCAAGATTACGGCCAGTGCATCAATCGCAGCATGCCACACCACAGCGCCAACGTAGTATAGCACATTTCGCCGGGTGAATGCCTGCAACACCAATACCGCAAGTGACAGGTGCATCACAATGGAAGTCAGCCGTTCGACCGCGCCAGCAAAAGGCATGTGCCAGGGTTGGCCCCAATAGCCGGCCATCTGCTGTTGGGCCAGCGCCAGTTGGTCGCCCGCCAGCCCCAACGTCGCCAGGTCCTGGTTGCGGAGGACGGCCATGTTCACAAACGTCAGCAGCACCACCCCGCCGACGATGATGCTTTCGATGCCGCCGTGTCCCACGCCCAACGTGAGCGCGGCTTTCCACGTACGGGCGCGGCGCTTGAGCAGCCAGTAGCCAACTACGCGCGCCGTTTCTTCGCACAGTCCGGCGGTCAGGCCTGCCACCACCGCAATCTGAAGAATCCGTGTCTTGTCTTGGGGCAGGACGCCGATTTGACCCAATGCCCAGTTGAGCGGCAAGTGAACCACTTGCGAGGCGATGAACGTGAGCACGCCCACGCCCACCAGCAACCAGCCCGCCTTGCCCGTGCGGCGAGTGAGCCACACGGCACACACGGCTGGCGCGAAGAGTTCAATCAACGCAGCAAGAGGAAACGTGACGTAAAGCATAAGACAACACCAACCAGTGGGATGGCTCGCATTATACACCCGATTGCCTGACGTGCACATCACACCTGGAGAATTTTGACTTTTGTGCAGAGTTGCACTATACTGAGACTGCAATGCAATAAAATTATTAGCGCGCCAAACTGATGGGACGGTCACGCATTAGCTGGAACAGCCAAGGGTAGCACTTGATGTTTCTGCCAGTACAAATCCCAACCGTCGTTGAGCATCAGAGTACGCAGAGCAGCCAGAGCGTCACTGGTTTGTTCGCTCCAATGCATGCCCTGGTGCTTCTGTCTCCGGGCGACGATCAGGTCGTTACCCTTTTCGACGTGGGTGCTGCCGATATACTGACGTTGCGCCCGCCGCTCTCGGTAGTTGGGAATATACGCTTGGCGGTTCTTCAAGTAATTAATCAACTCGTCGAGTTTCTCAACGTTCTTGGTCTGCGGGCGGTATTCTTCCAGGATGTCTATGGCATCCTGCACTCGTCCGCGCCACAGATGTCTGAGCAACAGACCCAACAACGCGGCTTTGGCTTTGCGGCCGCGGCAGATCAGGCTGGTCAGGTCGTAGCACTTCTTGCGGCAATGAACCCAATCGAGGATCAGGGTGGCCAGTGGCCAGGAGGCCAGGCGTTCCTGGAAGAACCGGCTGATCCAATGCGCCCCATCACCCAGCAAGGTGACTTTGGTCTGCATGCCCCCGCTACACAGCACGAGCAAGAAGAACAATTGCCGCAACACCATCTCGATGCTTCCACTCAGGTAGCGGCAGCCGTCTGCGGTGCGCACGAAGGCTGTGCCCAATGCCAGGAAACGTCGTTTCTCCGGGCGACGGACTTCGACTTCGTCCGTACTGGCGACCACTTCTCCAGGTCGAGCTTCTGGCCCCAGACGACGCAAGCATTCGGCACTGGCAGAGGCTTCTGCGCGCCGGGCCTCCACGACCCGTTCCCAATCGGTCGCCGTGACACCTTCCGGCGGTTGTGGATCAGGTTGTGCCAGGGCCGTTTCCACGGCCTGGTTCAGTTCAACCGCCCAGGCTGCCGGGCGACGCGGTTCTCCAGCGTCGCGCAACTGCGCCTTCAGCCCGTCCAGGTTGGGCCGCTGCGAGTTGGCCGACGTGCTGGTTTTTGCGTAGCGGCTATAGCCCGCGCCTGGTCATTGACGCCGGAGTAGGGGTTGGGGAGAGGTAATATCGGACGCCTCGCTTCAGCGAGGATTTCCCGGCTAAAGCCGGACGTCATACTGGAGGCTCTCATGCGCACGAAATGGAGAGGGTTCTTGGGACTGGGGGTTTTCATTCCGGTTGTGTTGGGCCTCTTAGCCCTGGCCTGGTGGAGGGGTGTGCCTCTGCTCACACGGCTGGTGCCGACGCCCGGCCCGCCCACGGTCACACCCACGAGGGACTGGAAACTGGTCTGGTCGGACGAGTTCGACGGCCCCGATGGTTCCGCCGTTGACCCGACAAAATGGTCGTTTGACGTGGGGGGCAGTGGCTGGGGCAACGGGGAGTTGCAGTATTACACGGACCGCCTTGACAATGCCTACGTCGAGAACGGCGCTCTGGTGATTGAAGCCCACAGGGAAGAATACAAGGGCAACCGCTATACCTCAGCGCGCCTGGTGACGCGGGGCAAGGGGGACTGGCTGTACGGCCGGTTCGAGATCAGGGCCAAACTTCCTACCGGCCAGGGTATCTGGCCAGCCATCTGGATGCTGCCCACCGACTCGGAGTACGGCGGCTGGCCGTCGAGTGGAGAGATAGACGTCGTGGAGTTGGTCGGCCACGAACCGGCCCGTGTGTATGGGACGCTCCACTACGGCAAGCCGCATGCCTCCGAGGGCCGCTATTATGACCTGGCAGGCGGGGCAACCTTCGCCGACGACTATCACGTCTTTGCCCTGGAATGGGAACCGGGCGAAATGCGCTGGTACGTGGACGGTTACCACTACCAGACTCAGACGCAGTGGTTTACCTCGAGCCGTAAGGGCACCTACCCTGCGCCGTTCGACAGGCGTTTTCACTTGATCCTCAACGTCGCCGTCGGCGGGGCCTGGCCGGGCTACCCGGACGAGACGACGGTGTTCCCACAACACATGGTCGTGGACTATGTGCGCGTCTACCATAAGTAGGTGGTATTTATCCCGCTTTGTCCAGGCTTGCCGGCGGACGTTGTTCGAAGGACGTAGGACAAGTTGCCAACTTGTCCAACCCCGACCGCAGCACCTGCCACGGCAAGAGCGCGCAGCGGCGGCGATTGGGCCCTACCGGCGCGTTCACCAGCGCCAGCATATCGTCCTCGGTGAGGGAGGCCAGTTCCTGCAGCGACTTGCCCTCGACGTGCTCGGCCAGGATGGAAGCGGACGCCATGCTGATCATGCATCCCTCCCCCTCGAAGGCGACCCTCTCCACCCGCCCCGCCGCGTCCAGGCCGAGCTCGAGGTGCACCTGGTCGCCGCAGGAAGGATCGTCGGCATCGGCGACGATGTCGGGAGCCTCCAGCCGTCCCCAGTGGCGAGGGTGGGCGTAATGGTCCAGGATGTGCTCACGGTACAGATCGTCGCTCATCGCGGCCCTCCCAGCACCTGCGCGGCCTTCTCCAGCGCCTCCACCAACCGGTCAACCTCTTGAGGCGTGTTGTAGACGTAAAAACTGGCGCGGGCGGTGGCGATCAGCCCCAGCCGCTTGTGGAGGGGCTGGGCGCAGTGGTGGCCCGCCCGTACCGCGATCCCCTCCAAATCCAGGAGGTAAGATAGATCGTGTGGGTGAATGTCGCGAAAGGTAAACGCGAGCACGCCTCCTCGCTGGTCAGCCGGCGGGCCGATGATACGCAAGCCGGACAGCGCCGAGAGGCGCTCCATCGCATAGGTGACCAGCGCGCGATCGTGCGCGGCGACCGTCTCCATCGTGATCCCGCTCAGGTAGTCCACTGCCGCTCCCAGGCCAACGCCTTCCACGATGGCGGGCGTACCCGCCTCGAACTTCCACGGCAGTTCGTTCCACGTGGAGCGCTCCCAATCCACCCGCCGGATCATGTCCCCACCGCCCAGGAAGGGTGGCATCGCCTCCAGCAGGTCCTGGCGGCCGTAGAGGACGCCGATGCCGGTAGGGCCACACATCTTGTGGGCAGAGAAGGCCAGGAAGTCGCACCCCAATTCCTGCACGTCCGCGGGCAGGTGGGCCACGCCCTGCGCGCCGTCAACCAAAGCCACCGCACCTACCGCGTGGGCGCGCCGGACGATCTCCTGCACCGGCGTGATCTCCCCCGTTACGTTCGACATCATGGTGAAGGCGACCAGTTTGACCCGCTCGTCCAGCAGGTCGTCTAACCGGTCCAACTGAAGTACCCCATCGTCGCTGACGGGCAGGATTACCAGTTGGGCGCCCTTCTCCTGGGCCAGGAGTTGCCAGGGGACGATGTTGCTGTGGTGCTCGAGTTCGGTCAGCAGGATGCGGTCGCCGGGGCCGACGTTGGCCCGTCCCCAGGTATAGGCGACCAGGTTGATGGATTCGGTCGTGTTGCGGGTGAAGACGATCTCCTCCCGCGCCCGGGCGTGGATGAAGGCGGCCACCTTGTCGCGCGCGTTTTCGTAGCAACAGGTGGCCTCCTCGCTCAGGCAGTAGATGCCGCGATGCACGTTGGCGTAACACCAGCGGTAGACCCGCTCCATTGCCTCCAGGACCGGAAGAGGCTTCTGGGTGCTGGCTGCGCTGTCCAGGAAGGTCAGCGGCTTGCCCCGGATCTGCCTGGACAGGATGGGAAAGTCGGCCCGCGTGCGTTCCACGTCTAAGGCGCTATCTCCAGTGCGACTGTTCATCATACCCTCCTCTGGGCACTGATTGTATATCAGTGAGTACGATTGTCAACTGCCCTCACAGCCTGCCCATCCGAAACATTCCTGTAACACAAGTGAAACATTAAAAATGCCGGTTCTGAAGTATAGTGGGTTTTAGTAAATATCTCATACTTATTTGACTCCATATGAACGCAAGTATGCTACGATAATCACGTGGCTCGCTCGAGCAGAGCCACTCAGGCAACACTCCTTGGCCAAGTGGGGCAGGCTTTCCAGCCTGCCAAAGTGGGGCAGGCTTTCCAGCCTGCCATCTGGCGATGCTTTGGCACAGGAGTCGTTTTGTTGGGTATGAGGTCTGTGATGAAGAGGAGTGACCATGAACGTCGCTGACCCGACGACCATCCTCTTAATCCTGGTCGGCGTCCTGTATTTCCTTACCGTCGGATTTATCCTGAAGAGGCACGGCTTTCAGGACTGGGCTGTGGGCCTGCTGGTCGTTTACCTCGCCATCTCCTCACTCTGGACGCTGGGGCAGGCTTTCTCGTACCTGAACCGGCCTGTCTCCCCTACTGATCACATTCTGGCGCGAGTGCTGCTGTATGGCTCGTTCCTCCTCGCGTTGCTGTTCCTGCACCTCAATCGCTCGTTCCTGCGGTTCGAAGGGACCGGTTGGGGCTGGTGGGCAGCCGGCGGGGCCTGGCTGGCGGCCGTAATCGTCCTTGGCGAGAACCCGCTCGCGCTGCCCGAGGTGCTGTGGACTGGCCGCAGGTTGGACATTCAACGCCAGGCGCTCGGCCTCGGCGCGTTGATCTTTGGCTGGGGCATTTTTATGGGCGGGGCGGCAGCCTTAACGGTGAGGGCTTACCGCCAGACGCGGCAGCCGCTGCACAGAAACCGCATCAAGTACTGGGCGCTGGCGTTGGGGCTCACGATCGCCGGCGCCGTGCTCTGTTTTGCCGGACGCGGCCCGTTGGGCAGCGGTTTCCACCTGCTGGGTACACTCAGCGCCACGTACGCCGTGCTGACCTATCGCCTGCCCGACGTACGCCAGATCGGGCGGCGGATCGCGCGCTACCTGATCATCACACTCCTGGCAGTAGGCCTGTACACCGCCGGTTTCCTGGCGACGCAAACGATCTTCCAATCCGTACCCGACACCAGCCCGTTGTGGGCCGGAGTGACCCTGGCCCTGGTGCTGGCCGTTCTTCTGGATCCCCTCCTGGGTCTGGTGCGCAGGCTGGTGAACCGGCTGATCTCCGGCGCCCACTACGACCCCAGCCGCACGCTGCGCGAGTACAGCATGAGCATCAGCAACATCCTGGACCTGGCGCGCCTGGCGCAGGTGGCGGTGGGACTCATCAGCGAGACGATGGAGATCCAACGCGGGGCGCTGTTTGTAGTACATCACGGAAACGGGGAGGACGAAGGGGAAAACGGCGTCGGCCATTTCTACCTGCGGGACGTGACAGGCCAGGAGGAAAGTTTACCGACGGGCGTCCTATCCGCTGCCAGTCCCATCATTGACTATTTGCGTCGGGAATACCGCCCCCTGACTCAATACGACATAGACCTGTTGCCCTGCTTCCGGGGCAACTCCTCAGCAGAGCGTGCCTGGTTGGCCAGCCTGGATATGGACGTCTACGTGCCCATCTATGCCCAAGGTGAGTGGATTGGCCTCCTGGCGCTCGGCCCCAAGGCCTCCGGCGACCGCTATTTCGACGGCGATTTGACGCTGCTCAGCACGCTGGCCGATCAGACGGCGGTGGCGCTGGAGAACGCCCGGCTGTTCGATGACTTGAAGATGCGGAACGTGGAAAATGAACGTCTCAACCAGGAATTGACGGCGGCCAACCGCGAACTGGCCCGCCTGGATCAGGCCAAGTCTGACTTTATTGACATCGCCTCGCACGAACTGCGGACACCGCTCACCCAGGTGCGCGGGTACAATGAAATCCTGTGCGAAATGATCGAGCATGGATCGCTGAATCCCGACAGCGGGCTGCAGATGACTCAAGGTGTTATGAAAGGCGTCCAGCGGCTGGAGGAAATCGTAGACCTCATGTTCGACGTCTCCCAGTTGGACACCGAGACACTGGTCCTGAACGTGTTGCAGAATCCCATAGACTTGATCGTCCAGATGGCCGTGGACACCTGGACCAAGGCGCTGGAGGAGCGCAGGCAGACGCTCACCGTGGAGGGCTTGGAAAGTTTGCCTCCTATCCTCGCCGATGGCAAACGCCTGAAGCAGGTCTTTTCGCACCTCATCCAGAACGCGATCAAGTATACGCCGGACGGCGGGCACATTCGGATCATCGGCCGCCTGCTGGGTGAGGGCAATCGGCCTGAAAACCAGACCATCGAAGTCGTCGTGGCCGATACGGGCGTCGGCATCGCATCCGACGATCTGGGGCGCATCTTTGACAAGTTTTACCGTGTGGACGACGTCATGTCGCACAGCACGGGTAGGACCAAGTTTAAGGGTGCAGGCCCGGGCCTGGGGTTGACGATCGCGCAGGGCATTGTAGAAGCGCACGGTGGCCGTATCTGGGCCGAAAGCCCGGGGCACGACGAGCAGATCTGTCCCGGCAGCCAGTTCCACGTCGTCCTGCCGGTACAGTCGTGCCGTCTGGCATCCACGGATTTGGAGGCTTTCATTGCCGCTGTGAGAACCGACACGGATCGGGTTGAGATAGCCGTATGACGTTTCGACGGATAGAAGGTTGGACGAGCGATGGCCAGCATTGAGATCAAGCAACTGAACCATAACGGCGGTTATGCGTTCCAGGTGACCATCAGGGAAGGAGGTGGAGCCACCCATCACCAGGTGACCCTCCGCGGAGTTGACTACGAACGGCTCACCGGCGGCAAAACCAGCCCAGAAGCGCTGGTGACCGAGTCTTTCCGCTTCCTCCTGGAACGTGAGCCCAAAGAAGCGATTCTGGACTCCTTCGATCTGCCTGTGATCGGGCGCTACTTTCCAGAATACCACCACGAGATTGCACAGCGCCTGTGAGTCGCACGCTGTGGCCGGTCTCTCACACGCTGTGGCTGGTCTCTGACCGAGCCACTCTCGCCACAGCAGCCCGCATCCGTTCCAGCGCCTCAGCCAGGATGGCGCGTGGACAGCCAAAGTTCAGGCGCACAAAGCCCTCTCCCCCTGCTCCGAACGTAGCCCCATCGTTCAGCGCCACCCTGGCGTGCTCCAGAAAGAACTGGTCAGGCCGGCCGGGAACGGGTATTTCCCGGCAGTCAAGCCAGGCCAGAAAGGTCCCTTCCGGTCGCCAGCACTGGATGCCAGGCATGTGGGCACCGATGTACTCCAGCAGATAGTCGCAGTTGTCCTCCAGGTAGGCCAGCAGCGCGTCCAGCCAGGCCTGTCCGTCGCGGTAGGCGGCCAGTCCGGCCGCGTAGCCGAGCACGTTGACGCCGGGCACCAGCCCCACCCCAGCCCGCTCCAGCCTGGCCCGCAAGTCCGGGTTGTGGACCACCCCCACCGAGCAGCACAGCCCCGCGATGTTAAACGTCTTGCTGGGCGCAAACAGGGTGATCGTCTGCGCGGCGATCTCCGGCGCCAGAGACGCAAGCGGGATGTGCTGGTGGCCCGGGTACACGATGTCACAGTGAATCTCGTCGGAGCAGATCACGACGTCGTGGTGCAGGCAAATTTCGGCCAGGCGCTCCAGTTCGGCGACCTCAAAGACGCGCCCGACCGGGTTGTGCGGGTTGCAGAGCAGAAAAAGCGAGGTGCGCTCTGTGATCGCCTGCTCGAAGGCGCCAAAGTTGTGTTCGTACCGCCGGTGCCCCTCGACCAACGGCACGGCTTTGCAGATACGCCCGGCATTTTCTGGCGCAGCGAGCATTGGCGGATAGACCGGTGTTTCCACCAGCACCCCATCGCCCGGGACACCGACGGCCTGACAGGCCAGGTTGAACCCGCTCACCACGCCGGGGATAAAGAATATGTCGCCCGTCTCCACGTGCCAGCCGTACAAGCGGGCCAGCCGCTCCTGGACCACCTCACGGAAGCCAACGGGGGGCCGTCCGTAACCAAAGACGCCATGCCCCACACGTTCTTGCAGCGCACGGAGCACTGGCTCTGGCGCGGCAAAGTCCATATCGGCCACCCAGAGCGGGAGTACGTCCTTGTCGTAGCAGCGCCACTTGTCGCTGTCGGAGTGGCGCCGGTCAATGATGTGATCGAAATCGCAAGATACCATAGTTGAGAATCATAACACACGTTTAGAGACCGGTCAATCTGCCACCCTTGCGAAGGTTGTGAAAACCTGCGCAAGGGGGGCAGAATCACCAGAAATGAAAGTGGACTTGCAATTTTGGGAATTTTGCAGTATAATATACAGCGAGTGAATAGTATGCCGACGCAAGCAGAGCTCGAGCTTGGCGAACTGGTGCGTGAGCATTTCGACACGCTCACCAAGAGTGAAAAGCGCATCGCCCGCTACCTGCTGAGAAACCAGGACGAAGCGGCGTTCCTCTCTGCCGCCGAACTGGCCGCGCGCCTGGGGCTGAGCGAGGCCACGGCGGTCCGCTTCGCCCAGTCGCTGGGATTCAGCGGATATCCGGAAATGCGCGCGGCCCTGCAGTCCTCGTTTCGCAGCCGCGTGACCCACTCGGTCCGGCTGCGGGCGCGGCTGGGCAATTCGCGCCAGGATGGCGATATCTTCGAGCGGCTGACCAGTTCAGAGATTGACCATCTCACCCAGGCGCTCCGTACCGTAGACCGTGCTGCCATCCACCAGGCAGTCAACCTGTTGCGCGAGCGGGAGCGGGTATTCGTGTTTGGCATCGGCCCTTCCATATCCCTGGTAGACCTGCTCGAAATCCGTCTCAGGCGCTTCGGGCGGCACGTGATCCCGCTCACGACGACTGGACGGGAGATGCTAGAACCGCTGCTCCTGATGACCGGCGCCGATCTTTTGTTCGCTATTGGTTTCTTCGACGTGACCCCAGCACTGCAACTCGTGCTGGACCACGCCCGGGCGTGTGGCTGCGTTTCCATTTTGCTCACGGACACACTGGGGGCTATCATCGGCAACAAGGCCGACGTCGTACTGGCCGCCCGTCGGGGCCCGATTTCCGCCTTCCACTCCCTTACCGTGCCGATGACGATTATCAATACGCTGCTGTTGGCGCTGGCCCAGACTGACCAGGAAAGAGCAATGTCCAACCTGGACAGGTTGGACGAATTACGGCGGACCTACGCCTTCACTGTCGAAGGGTAACTATTCAGTCTACCTTCCCGCAGGGTATCATTTGAAACGATGGCCCAACCTGCGGGAGGGTACTCGACGATTATGGGAGAACAGACATGGCAGTCCCTGCAGTTGTTCAGCAACCACTCTCTCTTCAAATGCTCGCCACTTTTAGAAGGTTCATCCGCTGGCTGACGCGCGCCCAAGTCGCCCTGGCATTGATCATGCTGGTTTTGATGTTCTACATGGTCGTCATACCTTTGTATCGCATGGTTGAGACCACGGTGACCTGGCAGGCTCATGATCTCACCCGCGTCCCGGATGCCGTGGTAGGCGAACTCACTATTTTTCACTATGTCAGGATGTTGACAGGCGTTTTTGGTAGAATTTATATGTATACCCCGCTGCAGCATTCGCTGACTATAGCAATTGGGGCCACCCTGCTTTCGCTGTTGATTGGCGGATCGTTGGCCTGGTTGGTGGTCCGCACCGATATGCCGGGCAGGAAACTCGTCAATCAACTGGCGCTGATCCCCTACATCATGCCGTCCTGGACCCTGGCTCAGGCCTGGCTCGTGTTATTTAAAAACAGGCTTTCTGGCGGAACGCCGGGAGTTTTCGAGTTCCTGGTGGGACAAAACCCTCCAAACTGGCTGTCGTATGGACCGGTGCCCATCATCATCTGCAGCGCGCTGCATTACTACACTTTCTTTTTCCTGTTCGTGTCGGCGGCGCTGATGTCCATTGATTCCAATCTCGAAGAAGCGGGCGAGTTGATGGGTGCCAGCCGCTGGCGCATCCTGCGCAAGATCACCTTCCCGCTCGTCATGCCGGCGATTCTCTCGGGTTTCGTTATGACCTTTTCCAAGGTGATGGGCACTTTCGGCGGACCGAATATTTTGGGAACACCGGTCAGGTACTATGTAGTTGCTACCATGATCCGCGGTAGTATGGGGGTTGGAGACAAAGCGGATGGTTTTGTGCTGGCGATCGTGTTGATCTTGTTTTCCGTGATCACCATTTCACTCAACCAGAGATTGGTCGGGACACGCAAGAGTTACGAGACGATCGGCGGACGAGGCTTCGTTGCGCAGGTGAGCAAGCTGGGGAAAAAGAAATATGCCCTGAGAACCGCCGTGATCATTTTTCAGATCCTGGTCATCGTCCTTCCGCTGGGCCTTCTGATCTTATCCACAGTGATGTTACGGGATGGGAATTACAGCTTTAGCAATCTCAGCTTACAACACTGGATTGGAGCGCGTAATACAATTTATAACCATGGAGAGCCAGGAGTCCTGCGTAACCCGAAGATATATAAAACCGCCTGGAACTCCATCCGGCTTTCGTTATGGACGGCCTTTTTCACAGCCCTGCTGGGTGTTCTTCTCGGCTATGCCATCGTCAAAGGCCGGGGTACCCGGCTGTCAAAGCTCGTGGAGCAATTGGCCTACATTCCGTACGTGATCCCGGGCATCGCCTTTGGCGCAGTTTACATTGCGATGTTCATCAAGCCGCTGGGACCGATCCCAGCTTTGTACGGGACCTTCGCCCTGCTGGTGATCGTCTCGGTGGCAAAACATATCCCCTATTCCTCCCGTTCGGGGGTTTCAGCCATGATGCAGGTCGGCCGGGAGCTGGAGGAGGCAGGGCAGATAGCCGGCGCCAATGTCTGGCAGCGTTTCAGACGCATCATCTTTCCGCTCACCAGCGCTGGCTTTGTCGCCGGATTCCTGCTGACCTTCATCACCACCATGCGCGAACTATCATTGATCATCCTGCTGGTCACGCCGCAAACCCAGGTGCTGGCCAGCCAGACCATGTTCTATATCGAAAATGGAGACGGCCAGATGGCGAACGTGGTCATTCTGATCCTGATCTCGATCGTCGCGCTTGCCAACTTTATCATCGGGCGGTTCCGGGGCGGCAGTCTTAAACAGGGCCTGGGAATGTAAAGGGAGGAAACTATGGACACAACCATCACCATCAAAAATCTCACCAAACGTTTCGGCAAAGTCGTTGCTGTTGACAATGTCAGCCTGACCATCGAGCCTGGGGCCTTCCTGACCCTGCTGGGTCCTTCCGGGTGCGGCAAGACGACCCTGCTGCGCTGCGTCGCCGGGCTCGAAGACCCGGAGGGAGGCGAAATCTATATCGATGACAAGCTCGTATTTTCTTACGCTAAGGGGATAGCACTGCCCCCTGCCCAGCGAGATTTGGGGCTCGTCTTCCAGAACTATGCTTTGTGGCCCCATATGACCGTTTATAAGAATATGACTTTTGCTCTCGAGATCCAAAAACTGCCAAAAGCCGAAATAGAAAAACGAGTCAAGGAATCCCTGGCAGAAGTACATATGGAAGGGTATGAAGGCCGCTATCCGCGCGAGATGAGCGGCGGGCAGCAACAGCGCATTGCCCTGGCGCGCATGTTAGCCTATCGCCCCAAGTTATTCCTGATGGACGAACCGCTCTCCAACCTGGATGCCCGCCTGCGCATGGATATGCGGGCGGAAATCAAACGTTTGCACCGTGTTGCCGGAGCGACCACGATTTACGTGACCCACGATCAAGTAGAAGCGTTGACGATGTCTTCCAGTATTGCCGTGATGAAAGAAGGCGTTCTTCAGCAACTGGACACCCCCGACCGCGTTTACCACTACCCGGCCAATCTTTTTGTGGCGGATTTCATTGGCAACCCCAAGGTGAACCTGCTGGATGGCGTTGTGAATGAAAATAATTCGGTCGATCTCGGCAGGTTCAAGATCGCCATGGATACATCTAACGCGTCCGAAAAAGTGGTAGTCGCCGTGCGGCCGGAAGATATCGCCATCTCGGCAGAACCTGTCCAGGGAGCTGTAGAGTTCACGGCGTATTCCATCTTGCCATCGGGAGCCGATTCAACAATCATGGCGCGTTTGGGAGGCACAGAGATCACCGTCAGGGAAATGGGCATCAGCAAGATCGAGATGGATGACAAGATCTGGCTGAAATTCAATCCAGACACGCTAAACCTGTACGATAAAGAAAGCGGAAAATTGATCGTCTCAAAAAACTAGGCGACAACGATACAAAATGGTCATTGTGATGATCATTATCGTCGCCGAAGGAGGAAAAAAGAGATAAGAGAAAAAAGAGAGCAGAGGGTTGTAGAACATTGTGTTTCAAGGATTCTGTTTCCCAACTATCTTGTAAGGAGGAAGAAATGAAAGCGTTAGTGAAACTTTTGACAGTATGTTTGTTGGCCAGCTTTATTGCTGGCTGCGGCGGTACACCGACAGCGACCGAGCCTCCAGCAACCGAGCCTCCAGCAACTGAACCCCCCGTCACTGAACTCACTGCAGCCGAACAATGGGCGCAGGCGAATGGGCTCGGCCCATACCAGCCCGCCGAGGAAGACTGGGCGGCGGTCGAAGCGGCAGCAAAGCTGGAAGGGAAAGTGGTTGTTTATGCCAACTCTTCCAAATTTGAGAAACTACTCGACGCCTGGAACACGTTATACCCGGACATCGCCCTTGAGGGTGGTGATACCGATGACATCGCCGTCAAAATGGGCGCGGAGCAGGAGGCCGGGAACGTCGTCGGGGATGTCTGGTTCAACAGCGATGGGCACATATTGTACGGGGAATTTATGCCCAATCAATGGATCTGGTCGTACCTCCCCCCGGGTGTGGTACAATCGGAGGTAACTCCAGAGCGGCCGTTTGCGCTTTCGCGCCGCTCAGTGGATGTCATAGGGTACAACAACGAGATCCACCCGGAAGGCTGCCCGCTCACCAACTGGTGGCAGTTGACCGAACCGGCGTTACAGGGGAAATTCTACATGGAGGATCCGCTGGCTGATACCAGCACGACGGCCAAGATAGCCTTAATTGTTGAACACGCAGATGAAATGGCTGTGGCCTATCAGGATTATTTCGGCCAGGATTGGACCACTGACGAAGCTTATGGGCCGGATATCCCGAATGCGGGTTATCTGTTCCTCAAGAAGTTGGCCCAGAATCAACCCGGCGTTCAGCCCGGTGGCGATGAGGTCGACGCGGCATTCGCGACGCTAGGCATGGACCCAACGGTAGAACCCGGGTATGGCTGGACCGGTTGGTCGAGCTATGAGAATACCCTGAATGGAGAATTAGCCATGGCGCCCTGCATGGGTCTCGAACCGGTCTTGGGTGTCTTGAAAGCCAACTATCTGGCCATTGCCAATAACGCTCCGCACCCCAATGCAGCCAAACTGTTCATCAAATTTGCTCTCTCACAGGATGGCTTCGATCCCTGGAACCAGATGGGCACTTACCCTGCAGCTGAAGGTCTTACCGTTGCTGAAGGCATGCCCCCTCGGGATGAACTGAAGCTCTGGCCCAGCGATGATCTGTTCGCGTATCAGAACCTCAGCCAAGTGCGCGACTTCTGGGCTGTCAATCTGCTTGCTCCGTAAGAGTAGCACGAGTTTAGTAGGAACTTACTGGGTTTCTTTGGACACGGACGCAGCTTGTCCGTGTCCAAAGACCCTGCGTAGAATTCACATCTGAAAGAAAGCTATGTATATCTTCCCAGATCACGGCATGCCTCACGATCGGCTGGCGGCCAACGCCGAAGATCTGGCGTTCTTCTACGAAACTCATTATGGCGATTAAGGGCATCTTTTTCGACGCGGCGGATGTGTTCTACTACCGGCCTGTGCCAACGGACGATTACGCGTTGAACCTTCTCAAACAAGGGGGCTATGCCACTGAACTCCCTGCGGAAGACCACGTGCGTCAGCAGGCTCTGCGCTCCCAGGCCAACAGTGGGCACCTCAGCCCGGACAAGTATTGGGACCAGTTTCTCCTGATGCACGGCGTCGCTGCCCCTGGACAACGCAAGGCCCTGGCCGGACAAATCATCGCTTACTCGAACCATGTGCTTGCGATTCCCGGCGGCAAGGAAGCGCTGGCGGGTTTGAAGCAGCGCGGTTTTGTGCTCGGCATCGTCACCGACACGATATATCCGCTCGCATGGAAGATGCGCTGGCTCCACCAGGTGGGCGTCGCTGAATTCATTGATGTGGTGGCCTGTTCCACAGTTCTCGGCGTGCACAAACCAGACCCCGCTATATACCTGAACGCTCTGCAACAGGCACACTTGACTCCAGGCGAGGCTGCTTTCGTCGGCCACGACGCCGGGGAGCTCGCAGGCGCGCACAGAGCGGGGATAGCGACCGTCGCCGTGAACTATGACCCCGGCACTCAGGCCGATTACTACGCACAGTCGCTGGTGGATCTGCTCAACGTGCCCATCTTCAAAAAACCACACACGTGAAAGGTGGAGGACATGAATCACGATATCGAAGCCATTTTTATCGACGTGGGCAATACGCTGCGGGTTCTGGTGGAAGATGAGCCGTACCAGGCCCAGGCAAGACGGCAGATCGCGACGTTGGTCGGAACACTCGAGTCCCCCGAGTCTTTCTGCGGGCGACTCGATGAAAGATACAAAGTCTACCGGAAGTGGGCATTCGAGACGCTGATCGAAGCATCTGAAAAGGAATTGTGGACACGCTGGATGCTGCCAGATTGGCCGCCCGACCAGATTGCGCCGCTATCAGGGGAATTGACTTTCCTGTATCGCCAGACCATGGGGCACCGCTTCGCGCAGCCTGATGCCAAACAAGTAGTGGTTGAACTGAGCAAGCGGGGCTACCGCCTGGGGATTCTCAGCAACACCATCACCGAGCGTGAAATCCCACAGTGGCTTGAGGAGGACGGTCTCAGCCAATACTTTCCGACGGTGGTGCTTTCTTCCATCTTTGGGCACCGCAAACCGGGTCCGGAGATATACTGGGAAGCGGCTCGCAGGGCCGGAGTCGCTCCCGCGCAATCGGCTTACGTGGCGGACAATCCCTCCCGCGACGTTGTGGGCTCTCGGCGGGCGGGCTTTGGGATGATCATCATCATGCTGGAGCCGGCTGAGTTAGAGAAAAAGGACCTCACGGGTGAGAACAAACCCGACCTGATCATTCACAAATTAAGCGAACTCTTGGATATTTTTCCAGCACGCCAGACTCCGCGTGACATCAGGTAATCATCACCACGGAATACGGCGTGCCCGACTTCAGAGGAGTTGCTTATGCCTGCTGGTCATCTCGCGCGCGGCGGCACCGCGCTCGCTGATGCAGTCAGAGAGTTGTATGGCGAGGGACAGACTGATTACTCGCTCGAACCGATTGTCCTGGTGGACGCACGAGGGAAACCTATCGGTCGTATCGAAGATGGCGATGCGGTAGTCTTTTGCTGCCGTCGCGGCGAGCGCGAAATCCAATTGACGGAAGCGTTTGTCGAGCCGGAGTTGGATCGCTTCCCGCGGCGCGATTTTCAAAACCTCACGTTCGTGCTCCTGACACTGTATCACGAAAAGTTCAAAGACCTGCCCGTTGCCTTTGCGCCGACCAAGATCAAGGACACCCTGGGCGAAATCGTCAGCCGCGCGAACCTGCGCCAACTCCGCGTCGCCGAATCTGAAAAATTCGCGCACGTCACTTTCTTCTTCAGCGGTGGCAACCACCAACCTTTCCCCGGCGAGGACGATGTACGCGTTCCATCGCCCAAAGGTATTCCGTATGATCAAGTGCCGGAACTGAGCCTGGCGCAAGTCACCGGGCAGGTTCTGCGCGGCATCGAACAGCGGTACGATCTCATCGTTGCCAACTTTGCGAACGGCGACGTGATCGGTCACACGCAAAATCGTGACGCGAAGATCAAATGTGCCGAACTGGTGGATGCGCGACTGGGACAGGTTGTGAACGCTGCGCTCGCCGCTGACTATGGTATTCTCGTGACTGCTGACCACGGCAACCTCGAAGAGATGGCCAACCCCGATGGAACTCCACACGTCGCGCACACGGCAAACCCCGTTCCGTTTATGCTGATTGACCCGCGTGCACAATCGCGTGGTATCGTGCGCGACGGAAAACTCGCGGACATCGCGCCAACCGTACTAGGCGCGCTCGAAATCGCGCCGCCGGACGCCATGACCGGCGCAACGCTCGCACCCGCTTACGACTGGGGCGGGCGGAGGCGCGTGTTGCTCCTCATTCTCGATGGGTGGGGTATCGGCAAGCATGATGACACGAACCCGATCTTTCTCGCGCCAACGCCAGTGTGGGACGATCTGGCACGACGGTATCCGTGTACCCGGTTGCAGGCCGCCGGCGACGCGGTTGGTTTGAAAGCGGGCAAAGCCGGTAATTCCGAAGCCGGGCACATGAACATCGGTGCGGGACGCGTCGTGCTGCAAGACGATGTGCGACTCGATCTCGCGATGCAGGATGGTTCGTTCTACACCAACGAGACGCTTTGTCGCGCGATCCATGAGGTCAAGCGACGGAACGCGAGCCTGCACTTGATCGGTCTGCTCACCGAAAAAAGCTCCCATGGTTCTATTGAGTATCCGCTGGCGTTGCTGCGCATGGCAAGAGCAAACAACTTGAGCCAGGTCTACTTGCATGTCATTTTCGACGGGCGCAGCACCGAGCCGGGCAGCGCGCCCGACATGCTAGAAAAGCTGGAGAGCCAGGTGGAAGAGATCGGAGTGGGACGCATCGTTTCCGGCGTGGGTAGAGGCATCGCACTCGACCGTGATGGCGACTACACCAAGACCAAACGCGCGTACGACGCGTTTGTGTTTGGCATCGGGATCAAGTGCGCCGCGAATTGAAAGGATACCCTATGTCTGCGTCGAACACGGTATACAGTCCAGATGTCTTTTCTGAAATCCTGTATGAAAAGATGAAGCGGATCAACACAGGGTTAGATGAATTGGAACTCTATGAATTCCGCTATGCACTTGATAACTTGTTTCCTGAGAACGGAGGCTGGGCCTCCGTAGAATTGGACGAACAGGAAGAAATCGAAGAGCGGATCAACAGGAGCGATTTCTATGCCAGCATCCGACTCAAGCCACGGGTTGACGACAGGATTGTGCTGGATGAAGCCATTGTTCGACTGACGACCATGCTCTTTGTGGGTCTGGTCACGGGAGAATACTCAGAGGAGTGGGTTAGAGCGCACTTTTATTTCGATATAAGAGGGTTTTACTTTCTGCATCGGACGGTCTATTTCACCGACAACGTGTTGGCGCACTTGGGCGGCAAGCCATTTAAGAGTTTCGAGCAGAGGCAAAAGCGATTCGAGCGTTGTCAGGCCGTTGGCTACAAAGAGTTCAAAGAAGCGAATGCAGAGGTGGATCAGGCCTTTATCGAGAGTGTAAAGACGCTCATCGCTGCCAAAGGAACACCCATTCTCCTCGCTATTGCCGGGCCTACGGCGGCCGGTAAGACCGAGATCGTCGCACGTCTGCGCGGTGCATTTGAGCAGGCAAGCCAGCAAGTCTCCTCCATTGAGATGGACAACTTTCTGACCGACCGCGACTATCGGGAAGCGCAAGGCATCCATACGCTGGGCAAAGCAGCTATCCACTTGGCGCTTTTCAAGCAGAGCCTTGAAGATATCAGTCAAGGGCAAAAGATAACCATCCCCAGATACGACTTTGTCTATGCCACCTCAAGCCACGATCTGGACGGCAACTTGAAGGCTGGCTGCGCCCCGCTTGAGATCGAGCCGGCCGATATCGTTTTTATTGAGGGCAATTTCCCATTTCTGCTCGAGGAGGTCGTTCATCTAATAGGGATCAAAGTGGTGTATCTGACCGACGATGCGATCAGGCTGAAGCGGAAATGGAAACGCGACATTGATTATCGGAGGAAATACGAACCCACCTACTTCCGTAACAGGTTTTTCAAAGACCAGTTTTTGATGGCCCAGAAATGCTATCGGCCTCAGATGGAGGTGTGCGATATGGTCGTTGACACCACCGGCGCAGCAATGTGGGCGACGCCTGAAATTGCTGAAATCCTGAGTCCATAATGAGGTAATGAGCGCAACTGAGGCATTTCAATGGATTTCAAGTTTCTGCAAAACCTGATTGTGCCTGCTCAAACGAAAATCGCGATGATCATTATGGATGGACTGGGCGGATTGCCGCTTGAGCCGGGCGGCAAAACCGAACTTGAAACTGCGCACACACCCAATCTCGACGCGCTGGCGGCACAGTCGGCTTTGGGGCTTACCGTACCGGTCGGACCGGGAATTACGCCAGGCAGTGGCCCCGGTCACCTCGGCATTTTCGGTTACGACCCGCTCCAGTACGAAATCGGGCGCGGTGTGCTGGAGGCGCTCGGCGTTGATTTCGACTTGGGTCCCCACGATGTTGCGGCGCGCGGCAATTTCTGTTCGGTGGACGCGGCAGGGTTGTTGACGGATCGCCGCGCTGGACGTATCCCGACCGACGTGAACGAGGAACTGGCGAAACTGCTGCGGACAATCAAAATTGACGGCGTTGAGTTTTTTGTCGAGACGGTCAAGGAGCATCGTTTCGCCTTCGTAATGCGCGGCTCTGGATTGGGTGACGCATTGACCGAAACTGATCCGTGGAAAACCGGCGTGCCCGCGCTGCCGGTGCACGCACTCAAGCCGGATTCCGAAAAAGCGGCGCGACTCGTGAATCAGTTCATCGAACAGGCGCGCAAGTTGTTGGCGGACAAGCATCCCGCAAACATGATTTTGCTGCGCGGCTTTGCCAGGTATCCTACGATGCCGACGTATCCAGAACTGTTCGGTTTGCGCGCGGCAGCCATTGCGGTGAGCGGAATGTATCGCGGGGTAGCGAAATTAGTTGGAATGAAGGCGTTGAAAGTTGATGGCGAAAGGATTGCGGATGAATTTACAACGCTGGAGCAGAATTGGAACGACTTTGATTTCTTCTATCTGCACGTCAAGAAAACCGACACTGCCGGCGAGGACGGCGACTTTCCGCGCAAGGTGCGCGTCATCGAAGAAGTGGATGCGCTGATGCCGCGCTTGATGGCGCTCAAGCCGGACGTGGTCATCGTCAGCGGCGATCACTCGTCGCCGGCATTGCTCAAATCACACAGTTGGCATCCGGTGCCGACACTGCTGTACTCCAGGTACGTCCGCGCAGATGGCATCGCTGAATTCGGTGAACGCGCGTGCGCGCGTGGCAGTCTCGGCATATTGCCGGCGAAGGACGTGATGCCGATCGCGTTGGCAAACGCGCAGCGCATCGCCAAGTTTGGCGCGTAGTGCGAATTACGGATTACGGATTACGAATTACGAATTACGAATTCTTGTTCAATAATGGCGTTCGACGTATCTCTATCTACCATGTGGGCTATCGGCCGGTTCCAGAGCCTGGCCGATTTTTTCACTGCTGCAAAAGCGCTGGGCTTTGCCCGTTTTGAGTTGAACCACGCCGTCAATTCAAGATTGCTCGACGGCTTGAATCTGAACGGCCAGCGCATTACCAGCATCCACGAGCCCTGTCCGGCCGACGTCTCGACCCAGACGCTCAAGGTTCGCGATTGGCTCGTCTCCTCTCCCGACGAAGAGTGCCGGCGGCAGGGGGTACGCGCCGTCCAGCGCAGCATAGACCTGGCCCAGGAAATTGGCGCCGGCGCAGTCGTGGTCCATGCCGGAAGGGTAAACGCAGACCCCCAACTTGAGCAGGAACTGCGGGCACTGATCGGCGCCGGGCAGGTTCACACGTCCAAGTACTGCGAGTTGAAAGAGCGCCTGGTCGCTGACCGGGCCGCACAGGCCGACGCCCACCTGGACGCTGTGCGGCGGAGCCTGGTGGAACTGGCCGCCTACGCCGGTCGGGCCGGCGTGCGCCTGGGGCTGGAGAACCGGTTCTATTACCTGGACATTCCACTGCTCGACGAGATGGGCGCGTTGTTGGACCTGGTAGACGATGGGCGGGTTGGCTTCTGGTACGACGTGGGACACGCCCAGAGCCTGGAACGGCTGGGCTTCGATACCCACGAGGAATGGCTACGCCGTTATGCGTCCCGCATGATCGGCGCCCACCTCCACGACATCAAGGGACTGCGGGACCACTATGCGGCCGGGCTGGGCGAAACCGATTGGGACATGGTGGCCGCTTACTTACCCGCCAGCATCGTCCGCACGTGCGAGTTTCGGGACGACAACACGCCAGAACAGGTGGCCGCCGGTCTGCAGTTCCTGGCCGACAAAGGCTGTGTGGCGCGAGTGTAGCCATAATCAACCTTCCGCACCTTCTTCTGGGTGCTGTTCGCCACCCGCAGTTGCAAAAAGCCATATTCTGACTATAATTGTGTACAGAATGGTACGCGAGCAACCTTTTGACCTCATCTACGACTCCGAAGTCTGGAATCACTTGCGCTCAATCGAGCGGAAGTATCATTCTCTCATTCGCTCGACAATTGCAGAACAACTTACGTTTGAGCCGAATGTCGAAACGACCAATCGCAAACCTCTCGAACGACCGATCACTTTATGATAATTGCACCGATTGCCGAGATCAAGGCCCAATTCAGTTCCTATGTGAAAGCCTCGGAAGAAGGGCCGGTCATTGTCACCAGGAATGGCAGACCGGTGGCCGTTCTTTTGGCTATTTCTGATGAAGATGAAATTGAGCGGTTGCTGCTAGCCTACTCAAAGAAATTTCAGGCCTTGCTTGAAGCGGCTGAACGACGGATACGGGCGACTGGTGGCGTGCGGCACGAAGATTTCTGGGAGGCTGTCGAGGCAGGGGCCAATTCAGGAGCGAATTAGGCACGGCAGAACGGGTCGAAGCATCACAGAACCCGCCCACCGTCAGGGTGCGGCGGGTGTTTTGTTGCGAGATATGGCGCTGGTCAGCGAAACGGTGGGGCGAATTCATGGTTTCATCGCCGCTTCTATCCACGAGGCGCCGCCCGTGTACGGTCCCAGGAGTTCGCTCTGCGTGGTTGATGATTTTATTGTATGTCCAACACATCAATTTCATTTCGGCGGTGAGTTTCTGGGGCACCATTAGATTGGCAGTACTTGGTGGCTTGCTATTGATATTTGGGCTATTCCATCGTGGCAGGCACCAAGACTGGAGTGTAGCTCAGACGGCGCTCTATAGTTTGGCTCTGTGTGCTGCGTTTGGTGGTCTGGTCTGGCTAATCTATTCACCACCTAATGCTCCATCAGAGTATGATGCAGTCTTTCGTATGCTGGAATCTGGAACTTGGTACCGAAACTTGGATGTCAGAAGCCTTCGATATAGGATGGAACCACTGGCCAGCAGTGCGGTTCTTGCTTTTTCAAGCCATAGGTATTCTGCCGATGTTTGCGTCAATGATCATCGTTCTCAGTGTCCAGTTGTATCCAATCTCACTCCACTGGCCGTTCAACTCGAGCGCGTACCCCACTCGCGTGCCGCCTTCAACAGCGCATCAATGTTCTCCGCCGGCGTGCCGGGCGAGACGCTGCCGCCGAAGGGAGGATCATCCCGCCTCCGGGCGCGCCTTTTTCCAGGCACTCCCACGCCGCGCACGCTCACGTCCAGCGGGGGCACGTTGCCCATCACCGCCACCCGCTGGGCTTGCCATCATCGGAACCTGCTCTCCGACTGCCACATGTCCGGGTTGGGCCCCAGCATGTGCTTGAGTTCCTCGGTCGCCGCGGTCAGCCTGGCGATGGTCTCCGGCGCTAGTTCCAGGCCGGCCGCCTGGGCCGTCTGGCGGATCTGGTCTGGCCGGCGCGCGCCGGCGATTACGGACGTCACGCCCGGCTGATGCAATAGCCACGCCAGCGACATTGCGGCCATCGGCTGCCCGATCTCGTCGCACAGTCGGTGGATTCGCTCGATGGCGGCGAACGTCTCGGCCTCGCAGCCGGGCGCGCCATGGCGCGCCTGCGGGCGGCTCCCGGCAAACAGCCGCGTGCGCGCCCGCCCCTCCGGCACCTGGTCGGGCGAGGTGAACTTGCCGGTCAGCAGCCCCTGCGCCAGCGGGCTGTAGCACAGGATGCCCAGCCCGGCCTCTATGCACCTGGGTCGGATCTCGTACTCGATGGCGCGCCAGAGCAGGCTGTAGGGCAACTGGTTCGTCTCGGCCCGCCCGGCTTTGAGGAGCGCAGCAAGGTCCTCCACGCCAAAGTTACACACGCCGACCGCGCGCACCTTGCCCTGCTCGCGCAACCTCTCGAGCGCCTCCAGTGTCTCGTCCAGCGCCACCGTGCGGCTGGGCCAGTGGATCTGGTACAGGTCCAGGTAATCGGTCCCCAGCCGCTGCAGGCTGCGCTCGCACGCCCGCTGTACCTCAGCGGCCGAAAGGTGAGAAGAACTCACCTTCGTGGCAATAATGGCCTGGTGGCGGCGGCCCGCCAGCGCCCGGCCGAGGATCACCTCCGAAGCGCCGTCGCCGTAGCCCTCCGCCGTGTCGAAGAAATTGATGCCCGCGTCCAACGCCGCGCCGACCGTCGCCAGCGAGTCGGCTTCGTCCTGCGGGCCCCACGTCGAGTCGCCGATGAGCGCCCAGCAGCCCAGCGCCACGACGGAGACAGTGATATCGGTTTTGCCAAATGTGCGGTATCTCATATTCGCTTGCCACCTTATCTCAGCCTACCCTCCCGCAGGCTGGTCCAACCTGCGGGAGGGTGAGCAGTTACACATCTTGTACGTTCAGCACGACCTTGATCGTGTTCGGGTCGTCCCGGTCCACCTTTTCAAACGCGGCCGCCAGGTCGCGCATCGGCATCCGGTCGGTCACCAGCAGGTCGGGGTGCACGAGCCCCCTGGCCATCAGGCGCAGCGCGCGCGGGAACTCGCCCAACGTCACGCGCGAGGCGATGATCTGGCCCTCCTTGACGACGAGCGTCTTAAAGTGCACGGCCGACAGTTGCTCGCCTAGCCCCAGCGTGACGATCCGCCCGCCGTTGCGGATCATCCTGACCGCCTGCGCCAGCGGCGCCTCTTGCCCCTCGACCAGGTGGTAGTGGCCGACCGCCTCGATCACGCAATCCACGCCGACGCCCTGTGTGATCTCGGCCACCCGTTCGAGCAGGTCTTCGAGCGCGATGTTGACAACGTAGTCCGCGCCCAGTTTGCGCGCCGTCTCCAGCCGGAAGGGCTGGAGGTCGGCGACGATCGTCAGCGCGGGGCTGGCGCTGTGACACAGGACGTCGAGCGCCGAGAGGCCCAGTTTCCCCGCACCCAGGATTGCCACCGTCTCTCCCGGCTGGATCTGCCCGCGCTGCAAGATGTGGTGCCCCAGCCCGTACATCTCGACCATCGGCGCGTACGCCAGCGGGACGCTTTCGGGCAGCGGGTATACGTGGCTGATCGGCACGGCGACGTACTGCCCGAACCCGCCGTCGAGGTCTATCCCCAGCAGTTTGAGCGTGCGGCAGGCGTTGAGGTGTCCCGACAGGCAGGCCGGGCAACTGTGGCAGGGGATGATCGGGTCTACGACCACGCGATCGCCAACCTTGAACCCCTTCGGCAGGCTCAGGGCAGGCTCCTCGTGCTGTGGCCGGTCTCCTGACCGGGCCACCTCCTGGCCGACCTCCTGGATGACGCCC
>Ga0315285_10000253_pt1 | contig 54029 bp, 49 predicted proteins | sample YL17G09_36_MG_FD_203698 | JGI IMG/M metagenome (GOLD analysis project Ga0315285, IMG submission 203698) | Sediment microbial communities from Yellowstone Lake, YNP, Wyoming, USA - YL17G09_36 | ecosystem: Environmental > Aquatic > Freshwater > Lake > Sediment | place: USA: Wyoming | collected... | reverse complement strand
GTAGTCAGGGCATGCAGGTCAACGATACAGTAAACACACTCATAGTCATCCTGCAATGCCACATAGTTCTTGATCGCACCCAGGTAATTCCCCAGATGCTGGCGACCTGTTGGCCTGGCACCGGAGAATACACGTCCTTTTTTATTCTTCATCATCTGTTTCTCGTTATGAATTCCTGGACAAGGTTTGCTATCTCTCCCGGCTCAGCATGACGGTTGGTCTTCAGTTTGGAATAGATCAATTCGTTATTTGCTGAAACCTCGAATCTGCCACCATCCGAGGGGACCAGTGTGATCGAATCGATATCAGGTTCAAAGTCTTTCAACAGATCAGCCATCAGACCGACGGCTCTATCGGTATAATGTCAGACAGCACAATAAACAATTTGAATCTTGAGCATTTCTTCTCTCCATTATGGAATTGTTAGAAAATTATAACATGCAGCATTAAAACTCTTGCCACAAGCTTCCAGAGGGGCTATAATGACTTCCTATAATGAAAGTAGTAGAGGTAAGTCATGCCAGTGTATACCTACCGCTGTGAAAGTTGCGGCGTCCATTTTGACAGGCAGCAGAAATTTAGCGATCAACCTCTTTGGCGATGCCCAGAGTGCGGCAAGAAGAGTTTGCACAAAGTTTACGCACCTGTAGGGATCCTATTTAAGGGTTCCGGATTCTACGCCACTGATCACCGTTCCCCCTCCGGGCAAACTCGCAATGGGATTAAGCGCAATGAAGCCAAAGACGAGAGCAAGGGTGATCGCAAGGAGACAAGCAAAGAATCCAATCCGGTGAAGAATTCTGAGTCCAGCGAGTAATTCTCTAATTAAATAATGAAAATGCGCCAGATTGGGGCGCATTTTTTTTATTCTAATCACCAGCGGCTCGAAAAATGCTCATCACCTTTCACAGCTACCCCTTAAGCCAGATCAGGCTGACGATCAATAACAAGTGTGCTATCAACGTCCCGATCAAGGTCATAATACCGAAACCCAGGGCAGTAAAGATCAGCCCGCTTCCAAAACTGCCTATCCCTGAGACCAGCCCTACCCGGGAGTCATTGAATCCCCAGGTGCGGACAGTTTCGATTGGATAGAGTAGATCTGCGCGATTAAAACTCAAGGTTTACACGGATTGCCCATATATTGGGCGGTAACAATATGGTATTGGCGGGACTCATCAGGTTCCAACCCAGGGCGAAAATCGGTTCCGATTTCAAGCAGGTCCCTCACCCGAGGTGAGATCGTAGTCAAAAATGACGTGCCGGGCTCTACCCGCAGCCTTCGCCCGGTACATGGCTATGTCTGCGTCCCGTAATAACTCTTCGGGTTTTTGGTAGCCTGGGTGGTAATATGTTATCCCAATACTCGCCGAGCTGAAGACATCCTGGCCTCTGATGTTGAAAGGTTTGGAGAGGACGGTTTGGATGCGCGTGGCTACCTGAGGAGCAACATCAATGTTGGTATTATCCTCCACCAGGACCACGAACTCATCACCGCCCATCCGGGAGACTGTATCCTGCCTGCGTGCACACCCGCTGAGCCGCCGGCTGACTTCGATCAACATCTCATCGCCGGCCATATGCCCGAGGCTGTCGTTCACAACCTTGAAACGATCAAGGTCAAGGAACAAGATAGCAAACCGGTTGGTGCTATGACGTTGAGCGCGAGCCATTGCCATTTCCAGGCGGTCGAGAAGCAAAGCCCGGTTGGGGAGACCAGTCAAAGCATCATGCATGGCATCGTAAATCAATCTCTCTTCGGAGCTTTTCCGCTCTGTGATGTCGGTCAGGGAACCTGCCAAGCGTGTAGGTGTACCATCCTCAGCTCGAACCGCCAGCCCGCGGCACATCCTCCAATAATAAGAGCCATCCTTATGTTTGAGCCGGTGCTCACTCTCGAATTGTGCCGAACCTCCCTCCAGATGAGCTGTAAGGCCGGTTTGGAATAACACCAGATCATCCGGGTGTACACGGCTGAACCACTCCTCAGGAGTTTCACCAATCTCTTCTGGCTTGCAGCCAGCCATCTCCTTCCAACGATCCGAAAAGTGAATCTTATTCGTCCTTATGTCCCAATCCCAGAGCCCATCATTGGCGCCTTGTGCTGCCAGAGCATATCGCTCTTCGCTCTCACGCAGCGCCGCTTCGGCTGCTTTCCTATCTGTGATATCTCTTAAGACGACACAGATGACCTTACGACCACCAATGGAGATCAGGTCGGCAGAGATCTCTACATCCATTGTCGTTTCATCTGCGCACTTTTGGAGATACTCACCTTTGAAACGCTGTCCATTTTGACCTATCCGATCGATGTATAAGTCCAGGTCTTTTTTATCCTGCTTGAAGAGCTCATACACCGTAAGCTCGCGCAACTTTTCGGAACTATGACCTATCATATTGACGTATGCGCCGTTGGCATCAAGAATCTTTCTGCTGGCAACGTCAAAGAGGAAAATTCCATCTGACGTCTGCTCAACCACAGCCCGGTAGCGTTCTTCACTTTCACGTCCTTCTCGCTGCGATTGCTGGATCGAATCAAGCATGGAATTCACACTGGTTGCCAATCCCGCTATCTCGTCGTTTCCCTTTATTTCCACCCGGGTGGAGGCATCTCCCTGGTTACCGATCCTTTTTACGTTTGCGTTAAGACCGGCAAGCCGAATCAGGACAATCCTTTCCATCAGCATTATTGTTACAAAGCCAAAGACCAACCCGGTGGCTATCAGCGACAGAGCAAAGTAGTGCCTGGTTGTATTCGCCAGTGTGTATGCATCTCTAGGAGTTTCAACCCTCATGATAAGAGCAGGATTTCCATCGATATCATTAACAGCGGCATAACCAGCAACAACATTTTCGTCCAGAGGTTTAACAGATATGGTTTCTTGGCTTGATAACAATGGACGCACTTGGGCAACATCTGCAGGTAACGACTCATCGTCATAATTAAAAAAGCTTATTGACAGCTGAGTCTGGAGTGCCATCTCTGCAATTACCGCTTCATCCAGGTAACGACCCATGATAAGAGTTCCATGGATCGGTCCTTCACCCTGACTGGTCAGTATGGGTTGTGAGGCTACTATTATTGGTTTTTCGTTCAGCATGAGGATTCCAGCCAGACTATCAGTGGTTTCCTTGTGGGCAAGTAGAGGAGTTCCATCCTGTATGTAGCGGGAAAAAACCTCTGGGAGAGAAAGAATCAAACCAGTATTTAGATCGAAAGCCTCGCCGTAGACGATTTCATTGGATTGATTGACAATCAGGATCAGATTGAGGCGGAGGTTCGAGAAAGTATCTTCTGTCAGGTTGGATTTGATATAGTCAACATTCCCATTTATTGCGAACTCATAGGTATCGTCCCAGGGTGCCCAGTCACCAACTGTCATATCCAGACCTGTGACCTGGTTATTCATAGCGGCAAGGACCCGATCGACATCCCGTGACGTACTTCGCTCTTCAGCGAGTACCACACTATGAGATAATATTCGATTGGAGGCGTAATAAAATATCCCCAACAGGCACAGAAAAGGCAAGCTGATCGCGAACAAGGTCTTAAGCCGGACACTCATTGATTTCCCTTTTCAAGAACAGTATTGCTTCTCCGGTAGGCATGCCATTCATCGAATACGCCCGTGACAGGCTTTCAACATGGGAATTGCATTATTGTGGAGAGCTAGACAAGTCATCCGTGGCTTTGTTGGTTAAGAAGTATCCGGTTGGTATCTTTTTATTTATAGAATTTTTTCACCACCACAATCGATTCCAGCCATGATGGTAAGGAATATATATATCATACCATCATCTCAAGACCATCTCCAGTTGTTATAGCAACGATTTCGCTTGTTTACAAGACAGGCAATCCACCATTTGAGTTATTATATAAATTATCCGCTCAAATTAGGACGATACCAAATCGAAAATTTAATTACACAAGCATCGTAATTATTACCCGATCTCTAAAAATACCTGTACCCACCCGGAACTTAAAGGACGGGTGCCATCTCCATCCATTTTTTTCCCTGACCTTTTCGCTTGGAAGAATATCCCGCCCGTCCCGGTCATCATTGGGACGGGTCAGGACAGGGTTAAGATCAAGGGAGCATAGATCAGGGCAGGATGCCGCGAGCCTGGAAGGCTGCCTTGACAATATTCGCCACCCGGGAGCCATACAGGTTTTTCGCCGTATCGACGGTCACCTGTGCGCCAGCCGGCATGGATGTATCGGGGGCAAAGCTGAACTGCGCTTCCAGGATGATTGTGTCTGCCTTAACATTACCCAGGCTCTTGCGGATGTCCCACAGGGCGCGTGACCAGATCAGCCCATCGTGGTGCACCCTGCCGTTCAAGTCTACAGGGTAATGCAAGTCCAGGTCAACCCGGCGCAGGCAGTGCGGTTCTTTGGTCGTGTACGAGACCGAATCCCAATCTGCCACGCAGGCTGGATCCGGGGTTGGAGCCAGCAGATTGCTCACGCTGACAGACCAGTAGTCGCTGAATCCCTCCCCAATAGCCCCAGCTTCCGCAGTGTAACCGAAGCTGCCGAACGGTGTCGCCTGCGAATCCATCATGGCGTGACCGTACTCGTGAAGGATCACTTCTGCGTCCTCGGCGTCGTCCACACCACCCTTGCCAAAACGCATCACGTCATGCTTGTCCCACGAGTAGGAGTTGTCCTGACCCCACTGGTTGATGCGGACGTCCTGCGATTCCATGTTGATCGGCCGGCGTGTGCTGCCAAAGCCCAGGCTCTGGATGTATTTCTGGGCTTCGGTCACCCAGTAATAAGCCATCACCTGCTCGAACTGGTCATTGTGACGGTTGTAGAAGAAGGTGTTGCTGGCAGAGAAAGCCGGGGCACCGGTCTCACTGGTGATGTTCGCCCACTCGCCCTGCAGATAGCCACTGCCATCCAGATTGGTCAAAGTGACGGTCTGGTAAGCGGGCTGCAGAGCCGGGTAATCGGCATCCTTCTGGTCGGTCAGGGTCTGGTCTTGAAGATAAGCAACCGGGTTTGGTAGAAATACGCGCCCGGTGCCCGTGCTGCCAGCGGGACCAGATTTGGCAGCCGAGACGTTGCCGGCAAGGATCACCAGTAGAATAAGAACACAAAAGTTGGCACGCGCATTGGGACGAAATTTCATGATATACCTCCTTCGTTAACAAGGTGAGTGGGGAATTGGAATATTCAATCTGGTAACCATTCTAGCGAAAATGCAATACATTGTCAATCATGGGTAAATTGTTTTTGATGATGATATTCTACGAATTCCAATAACTATGTCATTTATGGGGATAACGAATTCAATTGTTTCTGTACCCATTGAACCACATTAGAATGATATTTCCAAATATAAATGTTCTTCTTTGGAGGAACTCCAAGGTAAATTCAATAATCGCTATGGGATTCGTAACTTATTCCGCATATAGATCATCCGCCAGGTATTTCAAGCCTGTATCCACGGCTACGGTCACAACTGTATGGTCGGGACCCAGTTCTTGAGCCAGTTGAAGCGCTCCCACCACGTTCAATCCGCTCGAGGTTCCGGCAAAAATACCCTCCTCTCTTGCCAGCCGGCGAGCCATTGCGCGCGCCGCTGTCTCATCTATGCCGCGCACTTCGTCATAGTATCTGGTATCCAGTAGCGGGGGGACGAATCCGACCCCAAGACCTTCAACATGATGCGTGCCAGGAGTGCCTGTCGAGATAACTGGCGAAGACGCAGGCTCCAGGACAACTATCTTCGCCTGGCTGTCAGCCCCGCGCAGGGAATGAGCCACACCCATCAACATGCCAGCTGTGCCCACTCCCGCGCAAAAGGCGTGGATGGGCTGCTCCACCTGTGCCAAAATTTCCATGCCTAATTTCTCGTAACCCTTTAACATGTCGGCGTTGTGAAATTGGTCAGTGAAGTAGGTGTCTTTTGATGCTGCCAGTGACCGGGCTTCCTCCATCATACGTGGAATCAAGTCCGGAGTGATCAGGCCTGCCTCGCTCGGCAGTAGTCTCAGGTCAGCGCCAAAAGCACGCATTGTTTGCAGTTTCTCATGGGCAAATGCATCAGATGAAACCACCTTAAAGGCGTATCCCTTTACGGCGCATACAAATGCCAGGGAAGAACCTGTGCTCCCACCGGTATACTCCACTACCATTATCCCCTTGCGCAGGTTACCGCGCCTCTCTGCTTCTTCGATCATAGCCAGTGCCATGCGGTCCTTATATGAACCGGTCGGATTGTAGTATTCCAACTTGACCAGTATCTCAGCACAATTCTGAGGGGGGATCTTTTGCAGTTTTACCAGAGGAGTGTTGCCGATGGCATGCAAGATCGAAGTGTGCAGCCGGGGTGGTGGTTGAGACATGTTTCCTTCCTTTTTACAGACAGTACATCAGAATTTATTGCCGTTACATACATCATCCAAAACGTGTATCCGACCTGGTGTGACGCACCCTGCCCTTCACTGCCTCCAGCCAACCCGCCCTGGCACCCTCCGGATGATCGAATTCTGGCACGTATGGCTTGATATCCAGCAGCGGCGTACCGTCAAGAATATCAACGGTCTCCAGGTGGAGCAGGTTTCCATCTATCCCCTCCAAATTCACAACGGACAGTCCGATGGGATTCGGCCGTGTGGGTGCACGCGTCGCAAAGATACCGCGCACCTCTGATTCAAGGAACGGCGTCACCGTCAGATCGACCCTGTGCACCGCGTGCAGGTGATAAAGAAGGATCACGTGGGAAAAGCCTTCCAGGTCCTTCAGTCCTTCAGCATACTCGGGAAATACCTCGGCGGAGCCCGGGGCGCTGGCTTCTCCCTGCGGCTGGATGGATAACACCGATGGCTAGATATGTGATCTGCATGAGTTTATTCCAGATTGACGAAATGGTTGTAAAAGGTCTAATAGATAAAGGGGATGATGAACCTGCTCCGAGCTTCATAGGATCGCCACTGGTCGCCGAACCTCTCAGCCAGCGTGACCTCTTCGAGCCGGGCTCGACGATAGAATACTACCACCGACATGGCCAGCAGCCCAACGAGAATCCAGGTTAGATAAATGAACACCAGTCCCAGAACGGAGACCCACCAACCAACATACATGGGGTGTCTTACGAAAGCATACGGACCAGTATCAATAAGCTGGTGTTCAGGCATAAGCTTCACCTGTCGACTCGTGCTGATCCCCCACATGGCAGCCAGAGTGCGCCGTGCCCATACGATCAGGCTAAGACCAGCCAGGAAGAAAATCAAGCCGCAGATTTTCAAAATTAACAAAGTGAAACGTGAGAGCTTCAGAGGCAGGGGGATCCAGAGAATATAGAAGAGCACCCCAAAGACAGCCAACGACAAAAGGACAAACACGACCTGAGCCCACACGGACCACCTGCGGTTCCCTCGTTCAGACAGGAGCGTGACAGCCTGACCTTTGCGTAGACTGATCACCCAACCCGCCAGAGCCATTAATAAAGTTAAATAAGTCATCCCCAGGATGACGATAACGTTCACAATCAATCCAAAGATCATCACAGTTTATTACCCCTCCCCTATTTGATAACGCATGACTGATCTTCTATCAGAACGTCGTACAACTACTTCAAAGCCAGCCCTTTTAAAGGTCGACTCTATTCCCATAAATCTTTCATATGGTAAATACCTGGCGATTTCAGAATTAAGGGGGTATGTCTCGATTATTTTTGCCCCATTGTTCCTGGCATACTCAATGCCTGCCTGTAACAATATACTTGTCATGCCTTTCCGGCGATACGGCTTCAGATGAAAAAGCAAACGATAGACCAGACTGGCTGGCGATCGACTCTTTTCAATGTGGGTGAGCGCTCAAGCACCGAATACTCCTGGCGGGAGCAATCGAGCACCACCCGATTGGTCGTTCACCCAGATAGGCTAGAATTCCAGGCACCTTACCCACCTCAACTATCTGCTTGAAAGCGAGCTTATTACCTTCCCCAAACTGGTGATGGCAGTCCTCCCGTTTTATCCTCCAATACATGCACCAGCAGTCCTGCTGCGGTCCTGGTTCTTCGAAGAGCAGGAGAAAGTCAGGCCATTCATTAAGTGTCAGTGGCTTGAAAGTGAGTTTTTCTTTTAAGCCCTTTCTGTAACCATGGGTGTGTCCTGGTATTCAGTTCAGGCAGGTTTTAAACCATGCTGCTTCGAGGCGGCATAGAACTCATCCTGCAGGCGTTTCGTTACCTGGTCTTCCTTGATGAGGCGGATGGCTTTTGCCAACGCCTGCGCCTGGGCAGCCAGCAGGCGCTCACCTTTCTCAACAGTCCCCGCTCTGCCATCGCCGCAGTAATGCGTCGGATGATCCGCATACCACCAGATTCCGGTATACACGCCTGCATCCGTCATTGCTTTAAGGCGGTTTAGTGGCATGCCTTCGTTATCAGAGCGTAACAGGTTTTTGTCCACCAGCTCAGGGTGGATGACAAGGATGGCGCTGGTCTCGCTCTCACCGGCGTGACCGTCCACGGTCGTCTCCCACTGGGCTTTGATAGCGGCTCCGTCCTCAGCGGCGAGCGGCGGTTCGGCCACATAAACCACGTAATCGCGCCGGCTGGTCAGCTGAGCCTGCGCGAAGAAATGGATGAGGTGGTCGTTGCCGCCGTGGGCGTTGACGATGACGATCTTACTCAAGCCGTTGCGTGCTATCTCAACACAGACCGCAACCAGCAGGCGCAGGAAAAGCTCGGGTTCGATGGCGATGGTGCCGGGATAGTGGCGCGCTTCCAGGATCTGGGTATAGAAGAAATCCGGGTAGATGATGGCTGGCTCTAGCTGCGCGGCGCGGCGGCAGAGCTCGCGTGCGATGAACATATCCGTGCCGAGCGGCAGGTGGTGGGCATGGCGCTCGATGCAGGACAGGGGCAGCAGGCAAACCTCATTTACATCTTGTACCGTTTGAGGGAATTGGTCACCGGTCAGTTCTTCCCAACGCATGAGCTTTCTCCTTTTATTTGTTACGAAACAGAAAAATAACTAGTCGTTAGCTTTATCAATTATTGAGAAAATCCCATAATATTTATCTCACATTTATTATCGTACATCATAATGGTTACCAAACTTCTTATTATGATACTGACTTAATGGAGATTTAGAAGGTCTTAGTGATGATAACAGAAAGTTCGGGTGTAGGTCGGATGATTGCTTGCCGAGTCAGTTCGTGTTTTTATGAATAGTAATTGGTTTCATTTCACGACAATGAGGATAATTCTGACAACCATAGAACTGTTTACCTCTATTTCCTCCTTGCGAGGAAATTCTTAAAACCATCGGTATGCCACATTTTGGACATATAGGAGCAACTAAAGATTGACTATCGTTGCTTCGATACTGAACAGTTGGGGCTGAAGTACTTGTCGTTGATACAGTAGATGTAGCTATCTTATCCTTCAATATAGCTGCAATTTGTGATGCGATCTCTCCTGAGTTATACTCTCGCTGTGCAGCTACATGCAGCAAAGGTAATCTTGCTGATTGAAAAACCTTATTTATAAAATCATCTCGTTGTCGCCTGTCATCTCTAACATGGCTTGAATCGTCCAGCTCAATAGCCATTAAAGGTTTCATTGTACTTGCTTCGCAAAGAAGAAAATCGACATGCTTTTGAGATATACGGTTGAAAAAGGACATATTTTCATTTGGGCGAGCTACGAAAAAGATATCAACCAATCCAACTTTAGTTTGAATCATTAAACGTGTTCCGACCAATCCAGAAAGCACTTTGTAAAAAGAGAACTCTGCTGGTGAAAGGAAATCATCACGTACACGATAAGGAAGTGCTTCCGGTACAGCAGGTTTTTTTGAAATCCTGAATAATAATAGGAAAGAGGTTATACACCCGGGTTTTTTTATATTATCTGTCATGTTTGATCCTCAAATCCTGTGTGAACAATAACGGATCTCAGCAAAAAGGATATCCTGCCTCTCCAGTAATCGCACACTCCCACAGAAGAAAAGACACAGGTCTTATAAGCTCTACACAAGGGCTTAGCATAATTATTGTAGCATGGATCAATTATTTCTCATGCCTTGCTGTATTCGTTTTTTCTTCAATACCCTCTAATACATGAAATTGGGAGCGGGATGAACTCCGTTGGAAATTTATCTTCTGAATAGAAGGAGACATCCTGCAGCAGCTCATAATTCCCACCAAAGTATGTGTCGAAGATCAACCTGAATGTATTTACCGGAGTTATTTCCGGGTATAACTTTTTGTCACTATCGTTAGGGAAATAGTATGCATTCAATATTTTCACCCTTGCCTTGGAATGGGTGTTACTGTGATCGCCCTGGATCACGATCACCGGTGGCTCTTTGGAATTTATGATTATTTTCCTGACGATCTCAATAATTCGTTTATCTGCAAACAGGATCTGGTCGCGATAACCTTGATCATCATCGATAACTGATCCACGAAAATCACCTTTGGGTGTAAAGACAAAAGGTTGGTGGGTAATAAATAAATGTGCATACACAAATTTCTTGCCGGGTAGATCCGGTATGTTTTCAAGCGAAGCAAGAAGATATCCGTTTTGCTGGTATTGCCGGAAATTGCGACTTGACAACAGGTTCGCAGAGGGAATCCAATTTGATAAATTCCCCGGAAGGTTTTTTTCTAAATTCTGTCGAGATTCCGCATATTCTATAAGTGGGCGGATGGCAGTGGTCCTTAGAAAAAGATAATAAAAACTGAGCGTTTCTGTCTCTCCTGCCCCCCCGGTATGCTCGAAGTAGTTGTAGAAGTACGTAGAGTCATTGATGTCCAGATATGGATATACGGATTTAAAAGTAATGGTAGCATACCCCATCTGCTCGAATATACGTCGAACTTCGCTTTTTTTTATGTGGGGGAGTAGATCTGTGACCGTAATCTTTACCGGTGCGTCCACTGAAAAACCCAACCCATCAAGATATTCCATATTGAGAGAGGAAGACAGGGAGAACATGGTGTCTGAATAATTACTTTGAGTGCATTCCGGTACGATAAAACCGATGGATTCCAGTTGATGGATAAAATCGCTGTTATCAAGGTTGTACATGTCTTTCAGCACATCCTGTCGTCCATAGGAGTCAAGGATAATATAGTAAACATCCGGATCGTTTTGGAATGTAGACGATCCTTCTAACTGCTCATTTGTAGATGATTTTGGTAATTTGATCATTTGAGCGTTTAGGTTGAACCATCCAATTTGGACCAGCACAACCACGATCAATGTCAATGCAATGGTGTTTAGCGTGTTCGTTACCCCTTGGGCATTAAATCTTTCTGTTTTTATTAGGACTATGATCAAAACCAGCAAGCCAAACCAGATCGGTAAAAAGTACCTGTGCCGTCCAAGGATCACTCCCCCGATGCTAATATTTTCAACCATATTATAAACATGACCATAAGTGAAGAAGAGCAAAACGACCAGACTTGCCGCCAGCGCTGCCTTCTCCCACTTTTTAAAAATTATCCTTGCCAATATATATAGAAGGACAGAAATTGCTAAGGAAAATGTGAGCGCTCTCCATATGGTAAAAAACCGTGTTTCTTCCCGGTTGAAATAATACAGGGCAAGAACTGGATAAATGCCGAAGAGGATCGGATGAAAGGGTATCCTGAATAATTTGGATAGGAAAGTTGATATTTTCATGACGCTCTTTCTAAAACTAGGGGAACATGTCTTCGACTCTCGTCTCGTATGGGCATGAATTATATCAACTCCACAGCACATACAATTAATGCTTATCCATCTCCGATGAAACTGAGGAACACACAACTAACATAGAAAAAGCCCTTTTGAGGGGCTTTAGCTCCTGACAGCATACTCGAACCAAAACCTAAGGATTTTTCAAGCACGCTTCGTGGTTGTCCACATTGCGCAATATCTTGTTATCCCCGTCAAATATGAACGACATGCGATACTTCCTATCCACGCGCGCTTCATAGAGATTGCGGCAGCCTTTGATGGGATGTACTTGCAGTGAAGGATGGCGGGGATCAGCATCGAGCAAGCCCAGGGCTTTTTTGACCTTTTTCCGAATTTCAGGAGGCAAATCGTCGTAAGCCTTAAGAAACCGGTCTGTGAAGATGACCGGCACGGCTAACCCCGCTCATCGCGTTTGTCAAGGAATTCTATCGCATCTTTCATCGTCTTGAATTCCTTTTCGCGACCGAGGCGCATGTCCTCCTCTGCCTCGCGCTCGCCTTCCTGCCAGCGTTTGGTCCAGAAATAAGCCTGCGAACGGTTAACGGCTATCTTAGGGATCAGACGTATGGAACCATCCTCTTCGACGATAACCTCCAGCAGATCTCCTTCTTCCAGATTGACCGCACGGCGCGTGGAAGCTGGTAGAGTAATCTGCCCGTTGCTGCGAATTTGCAGGACATTTTCTGGCATGAGAACCTTCTTTCTCATAATCTGATTTCTCATATTTTAACATAATCAGGCAAGAAGTCAAGTGGAAATACACAGACTGAGGAGAATGATTGTCTATGCATTATTATTAAAGAGCCTCATTATGGCACCGAATATTGGATGATCAAATGAGGCCTGCAGGATGGTGTCGTGGAGTTGCCGCTGTAGAACTTCACATAGTCAGCTACGTGGTCATTGTCATCATCCAGGTTGAAGCGCAGGCGGAATTGGGTGGTTCCCGATAGATTGATTGAGGAAAAAGCTTCCTCCTGGAGTGTTGCGCTGTACCAGCCTGAACTCGGTGTTGGACTGAAAGTTGCTATATTGCTGTTGCTTGCGGCTGCCTGAAAATCAGCGGCAGCCAGCGAGGCTGTTGTTCCAAAATATGGTGCCCGTATATCCACCAGCAGGGGTTTATGAGTGATGAAGGGGTCGGTACCAGCCAGTCCTTTTCTTCTGATCTTTAAGACAGCGGAGGTGATCAGAGCATTATCCGGCAAACCACCAGTATAGAACGAAAGGACGGCGCGGTACTGCCTGTCACCCTGATCATCACCCAGGCGAAATATGCCGCTCACGGAATTGAATGACCCTCCGGTATTGCTGTTCGCGGACGACTCAAGCACCCAGCCATCATGAGCACCCCGGGAACTGAATAGGATTCCTCCTGCATATGCCCCTGGAATTCCAGGCCATTGCCGCGGCAGTCCGTCCCTATCCTGAATGACATGGTTGTTCAGATCACCCGCGGGAACTGTGGGCGGTGAAGGGGCATCACCCCAGCCAAAATCGGGGATCGGGAAAGTGGTCACGCTAAAAATATTTCCACCAGCCAAGGGATGGAAATCCCCATTGGCAGGATTTACCAGTTGTGGTTGAACTTTATTGATGGTATTGTCGCGGCGCAGTTGGGCTGCGTTGCAGGTCGGGTTCGAGTCCTGGCATCCCAGGGAGGGATCTTCGATACCCAGCGGCATGCCGGGACCGCCATTCCAGATCAGGTTGCCGCGTATCTGGAGGTTCCTGTCAGTGACCGCCGGAGAGGGGATATTGCTGCCTGCCGAAGGGATGCGCGGTCCCATGATCGCAAAGTGCTGCCACTGGCTCTGGTAGCCGGATGGATTATAGACAATATTGTTATAGATGAAAACATTCCGGTCCGGGATTGGTTCGCCCTCCCCGCCCACCGCAGTCGTACCCCAGCCCCCGGCAGCCAGGTAGGCAGCGCATCGTCCGGGAGCTTCGTCACATCCACGCGCTCCAAAAACCACTTCGATCAGGTGGCTGTTTGCCCCCACCCGGTAGAGGGTATTATAAACCAGCAGGATGTTGTAGCCCCCGTTCACGCCCATCCCGGCACCCCGTGTGTCGTGGACGATGTTGTTGATGAACTTGATGTCGTAGGCTTCGTAGTGCAGCCAGGGAGAAACCATGTAATTAAAACCGGTACCCTGCCTGGCACTGAAACCGCCCGTACCGCAGTTGTAGATCTCGTTGCCCTCGACCCGGAAATAAGCCGAGCCTCCCTTGAGGTAGATACACCAATCGTCAGCGTCGTGCAGGCGGTTACCGGTGATGTGCCCGTATTGCACGGCGACGAAATCAATCGCATTTTCGTAAGTATTAAAGATATTGCTGCCTTCGATGTAAACGTACTGGCTCTGGTTGATCTTGATCGTCTCATGCGCCTGGTGCCCGCTGCCGCCGTTCATCACCGAGCCGCGAATCAGCAGGTGGCTGCACTTCTCGCAGTGGAACACATCACCCTCGTTGGTAATCGTCAGGTTGAGCAGGTACAGGTAACGGGTGTCGAAGATGTTGACAAACCCGTGCAAGGCGGCCGAGCCGGGCGCATCGGCGGATCGCAGGATGATTGGGAAATTCGCGGTGCCATAGCGCGATTCCCAGTAAACGGGGAAATTGTTTTCCGGGTAATCACCTGCCACCAACTGCAGGCGGTAACCGGTGCCTGTTAGTGGAGCGCCCTGTGGGATGCGGTTCCAAGCTTCGCTAATGGTGCGCAGCGCCTGGTTCCGGCTCATCCCGCTGTGCGCATCATCGCCATTGACCGGATCAACCCACACATCGGTCAGAACCGGGCTGCCGATGGCGTAGCCGGCGGTCTGAAATTCTGGCGCAGCCGGAGATGAGGCTGAGAGGACGCCTGTCTCAGGCATGAATTGGGGAGCGGCAGTTAATGTTGCTTCACCAGGCACCAGTACCGCGCAGGCAAGTACAACTGACAGGGCTGCAGCCAGTAAAAAGGGGATCAAAAGTTGAGGGGGGAGCTTGTGCAGAGGCATGGGGTCCTCATATTGTTCCATCCAAGCAACCTGGTTCTGAAAGCCCAATGAAATTCGTCGCATATTCTCAATACCTTCGCCAAATCTTTGAAGTAACGACTGGCGTAGCGTATGCTGTGCATGAGTTATTAGTACACCCGAAAGATCCCAGGATATTGGGGGTTTCCGGATGTGAAATCACCTCATAAGGAATATCATATGCAGTTACCAATATTGGCGGCGGTATTGATATTATCGGAAAAATCTGCCATATATACTATAGCACATCTAAAAATACTTTCAATCGACAAAAAAGCAAAGCGGTGGCATGTTTGCAGGAAAAGGTGCCGAAGATTGGGAGGTGAGGTATTAATGCAGGTGGTTAACAAATAAAACAAGGTGCACACAGTTCATGGCACCTTGTAAAATTTATAAGGGCTCCTAGCCTGGGATCCGATACCCCTGCGGGGTACTTGCCTGGAACTTAATGATTATGGGTTCAGTTCCAACTAGGGTACATTTTTATAGTTGCAAAGTGACTCACGACCAAGTGGTGTTTAGATTCTCTTGAAGAGTGCCGCACCTTCAAAAACGGTCGGGTATGCTTCGCGACGTGACAAATCCAGTTCGGCTAAGATTTTACCTTTGTTTTATGAGCAATTGCGAACATAACATTGCCAGCATCAGCTGTGCGCGAAGCGCCTCCGCTGTATTCCGGTGTTCGGCGAGTCCTATGCTCAATCCTTAATGCGGCACCAGGAACTCGCCGAGGACGAAGAAGAGGACAAACAGCCCGGGCAGCATGGTAAGCCATACGAGCCACGAGCGCTCGTGCCGCCGTATCACCGCGATAAGGCTGATGATCCCGGCGACCAACCCACACGACAGCATCGCAATGACGTAGGAGGGCATTACCACTTGCCTCCACAGCACCTCCACCGTAAAGGGCATGAACACCATAATGTTGATGATGAAGAGAACCGCGAACGTGGCTGCCAGCGCGACGGACCACCATCCGATCCGTGTGCTGGGTTTCCCGAGGATGCGCTGCCTCAATGGCAGGCTTGACGGTGGCGCACTAGCTGGAAGTCCTGAATCAGTATTCATCTCATACCTCCTGTTTGGAGCATAGGAAAAGAAAATCCGTAAGTGCCAATCGGTTGAGAACAGGCCGCCTGACCTGGCTTTTTACTGTAAAATAATTTCTCCAGGACAATTCCCTTCAACTTCAATAACCCCAGCTGACCCATCAGGTTTCGAACCTGCGATCAAGCGTATGGGATGGAAAAAATCCTTAAACGCGAAAAGGGGTAAGCCTAGGGTGTATACATTTCTTAGGTTGATTGAAGCATAAATCAAAATTTGCCTTCAGCTCATATGCCAAAAGCAAATCATGATTTCTAAGGCTCCTGGCCTAGAACTCGAACCTAGAACCTAGCGGTTCAAGGCTTAATTCCTGGAGAAGTACATTTTTATACCTAGTTTTAAACCCAACACCTGTCAAGATATTCACCATTCGCTTGAGATTGAGAATAATAGCAGTCAAGAATGCCTGCTACCTTGTGTTGAATTGATTTAATCTTACATCTACAATATTAACTATTCGGTCAATATAACTATATTCAAGTTGTTGATGGCTAAAGAAGTAATATCGCACTATAACACGACCAGCACGATAATCATATGTATACATTTGCGGATCCAAATTAAAGAATACACCGATTCTATCGTCACCGTAGTTTCGTAGTGCAAAAGGCTTACCAAAGCCCATGTTTGACCTTTGATTTACCATTTCTTGAAAGTTGGATGATGCTACTAAATTTGAAGAATATAACAACAATTCGCATACTATAGACGGGTAACCACTTACGTCCCAATCTATATGATAATATCCCTCGATACCATTTTTATATTTATCCTCAATCTCGGTCTCGTATATGTTAGTAATTATTCCTGTGGTTACATATCCTATATCTAAGTCACTTTCTCGAATGCAAATTGTACTTAAGTCAGATGTGGAAATACGAGGAATAGATGTTAACGTTGATTGAACGTAAAAAGATTTTTGGGTAGCAATTGCATTGTCTACTTGCTGAGTAGCTCTTACGCTTGCGGGTGTAGATATTATGCTTTGGAATAGTGTGTAACATAAAAGGATCATAATTAATAACCCTAAAGCAGTAGATGCACCGATTAATATTTTTATTTCTCCAGATGATAATCCTAGACGATTTGGTTTTTCCATTTTTGTAGGATATGATTTTCCGGATAAATCTTTCCTGCAAAAACGACAAAATTTTGATTCCCCTTGAATTTCTTCTGCACAGTATGGGCATTTCTTAGTTTTTGGTTTCGGGGCAGGTTGAGTATTAATATCAATTATTTTGTCACCAGACATATTTATTCTTTGTTCTGATTCTGCCTGTAACAGATTTACCTTGTCAGGATAATACTTCTTTGCAAAGTAAATCTTGAAATCACCTAAAGACGACTTTTCTTTGAGTAATTGGTGTAACAGTATCCAAACCTTATCATTAGTGAAATCCACTTGTAGGATTTGATGTAATAATATACCTGCATTTACTTCATCACCTTTCTGCATTCCCTCTTCGGCTTCAGATAAAAGTGAATCGATGTCGGCTGTTGTCATACAGTTTTCCTAAGTTGAGTATACAACAATTTTCATTTGTGAAAAATATCATTTTTACATAAGATTATCCACTGGGTTAGCTCTATGATGAGCAGCTCATTAAATGTTGATTCATTTTAAGAAGGAATAAATTGAGTCTTGACTTCTAAATAGAAATTCGTTATATAGAGACTATAGATTCAATACCCGCAAACGAGGGATTGAATAACAACCGAAACAGAGATTGTAGCCCCTGAAAACTGGAAGAGCCTGAAACTTAAGTAAAACCATTGTCTAGTGGACCAGGACGCAGCCCTTTCAAGGCTAAAACCGGAGTTCGAATCTCCGTGGGGGCATCTTTCTGTTCGGTAGTAAAATGATTATGGTTGATTGGGGATAAATATTTGGATTTCTCGCTTAGAGAATTAACGCCTATTTATTGGGTGTTTTTTGTTAACGTAAACAGGCGGTAAGAAAACCGATCGATCTGTTTGACCAGAAGTCTGATAGAAAAGAACCTTCATAAATGAATGTTCTTTTTTGTTATTCCCGACAGGATCTAAACCCATGACCAAGCGTATTCAGGCTGAAATATAGTTTGGCTGCGATTCCAATTAGATACAGGATATGTTATTAATGGAAGGATTCTAAGGACTCTCAGATGGAGCGTTTTCAGTGGGGGAAACAGTGATTGTGTTAACTAGATATTCAAGTCTTATTCTAAGCTCCTGGATTATGAGGTCTTGGGCATGATCTGTATAGGTGATGTTATCAAGAGATGTACTTATCCTGTCGAGCTTTTGTTGTTGATTGGATAAGTCATGATTAAATATTGCGATATTCACTCTGGCATCGTATAGGAAAAAGATTGCAATAACCATTAAAAGCCCAAAAGACCAACCAATCCAGTTTTTTTCAAGATGATCGCGTATGCGGAGAGAAAGGGGTATCGTTCTTTTGCTTCTGGATGTCGATTCAGCCAATTCTTGCCCAGCTTCATAGCTTGGATCAATCTCGATGGGCTCTTCAATAGTTGGCTGGCTTTCAAGCCGATGAATATATCGTTGATATGCGCTTCTTTCATTACGCGTCTTGCTTACATGTGAAGAACGGTCACGATTTAGCATCTTCTAGCTCCATATAGTAGCTGTTCAGCCAGGTTAATAATTGATTTGAGTTGAAGCCATTTGCTCTTTGAAGAAAAGATGGAAAGTCTATCATGGTTGAGGAAGGCAAGAATGGGTCAAAAAAACTCTGGTAATCTATTGACATGAAGATTTCATTCAGATTTGCCTTCTTAATGATATTGAAGATTGCGTTATCATAGTCGAGCACGTCTTTCTTGACTAATGCAATTGCAATGGGTAGTCTCTTAGAAAAACGTAGATTTATGTCGTTGACTCCGCCTGGGGTATTTCCAATTGTTTTTGTAATAAACGATTTGGTCAAGGACTCTATCTCAAAAATATGGCGTCGTACAAAACCAATTCGCCTTATTTGCGTTATTGAATATTCCCTTAGAACTCCTTTGGTAATTTGGTTATCAAAGTTTTCAAGAATATCATTCAGATCGCCTTTATTGAATACTCCATCATTACTAAAATTTACTTCTAGAATAACATTGGAATTGTCAATATGTAGGTAATCTTGAGTTTGTTCATTGAAGAGCTCCTTCGCACCTGCGGATGTTGTTGCCTTCGGGAAAACGTGAGGGTTAAAGAACGCATCCTTTGAATATAAGATGATATCTGCAATCTTGCCGAGTTGATCTTCAATAACAAAATTGGCTCTAAATCGAATGCCAATTGCAATGCCGATTAGATAGCTCTCTAGATTCTCAATCATGTTGTCACTCCTGACTTGTTTGACTAGCTCGCATCAATTGATCGCAGCTGTGAGTATTACGTTTACATTCTTATTTCTTCCTTATTTCTTCTTTTGGCGCTTCTCGTGAAGCTCTCGAATCTCTCTTTCTCTACGCAAACTTTTTTCTATATAAGGTGCTAATTCAATAACCAAATCTTTTGGATTATATTTAGCGAAAGTTCTGATTACTTCAATTGCTAATTTTTGCAAGTTCTCTCCCCTGATCTCAATAAAATGCATCAATAGCTCATGTTCAAGTGGTCCGAATTCTTCGGGGCGAATAATTTCTCGTGCGTAAGGTGGATAAAAATAGGAAAGTGGTTTCTTTAGGTATGCAGAAAGTAGCCAAAGAGTACCGGAATCTACATCAGCTTTTCCGGTTTCAATATCTGAAAGAGTTGCTCTGCGTCTGTAAATCTTTTTAGCAAGCTCTTCTTGACTTAGCCCAGCTTCTTCCCTTGCTTGTTTGATTGCATTCCCCATGTAAATGGTGAACTTGTTTGGTTTAGGTTTTTCTTGTTCGGGTAGGAGATTAAGGATTTTTTCGAGCACTAGAAGACTCCTATTATTACTTGACAAATTGTCTGCATATCCGTATAATATAGTACTGGTTTGCGAACAACTATAATTAGATTATTTCAGTACAAATATATTACTTCTTTATTGGTTGAATTACAAGAGGAACTTGCCGCCCGTTATATCCATAGCCGTCCGTCCGCAGCCATTTTACCACGCTCACGGAGGCTCACTGTCAAGGCCGGTGAGCGAAGCGGCGCAAGCCAAGAGGCTTGGTCATTAATTAATTCTAGGGTTGTTATCATAACAACTCTCCCCATAAATTCAGGATTGGGCATATTCAATATGGTTTAGCACGTTCAAAGAGTATTGCAGATTTCAAAGCGGTTAGTATGAATGTCATGCATGCAAACATGGAAATAACCGATGCGTTCTATTCAAATCTGAATGATAGCGAAGTACAAAATAGGATTAGCGGTTTGAACAAACAAGAGCAGTCTTTAGTAGATAATGAATTAGAGCAATTTAGGCAATTCCTAGAATGGAAAAAGAATCTAGGTTCTAGGTGACCGAGGCGAAAAGCACAAAATATCCCTTTAGCCAAAAAACCTAAAGGGATATTTTTTATGTATAGCTTCTGCCAAGGACTTGAACATCAAACTAACATGCCAAGCTTCAAATCCTGCGAATAAACTCTCGATCACATTAGATTTAGGAGTCGCTAAGAATCCAAAATATTTTGATGCCATTTTGGATGTCTTTGAATTCAGGGTCACCAGTTACTACAGATGCTTCAAGACTCTGAGCCAAAGAGGCAGCAAAAGCGTCAGCATACGAAATATTAAAATTAGCCTTTAATTCCGCAGCACTCCAAACTTGCGAATCTGTCACGCTAACAATATTAATGGGAAGACTTTTAGCATCAGACACTATTAACAGAGTCTTAGTCCTGCCGAGTTTTTTACAAGCCATATAAAATAACTCGCCAAGATTAATAATGCTCATATGTAAGGACACTTCATTTCTCAGTGCTTTTTTCATTAAATCCTTTACTTTGCTTCCCCCTGGCTCACCAGTAAAATACGCAAACATCGCGAAGCAGTCTAAAACATAATCGGTTGACTCTATGGACATAGTCTAAAATTATCTTTGCGTTTTAGTGATCACGATCGCGTTCTACTTTATGCTCTTCCAACACTGCTTGAGTAAAGTTAACGCCTTCACGTGAATATTTCCCGTAGGTTGACGCGATAATATCATTAATCGTTAGGAACTCTAAGCGAGAGTATCCTATAGCAGATTCTCTAATCATTTCTAAGGTATTTAAAGGAGAAAATGTATTCAAATCGGCGACTCTAATACCTTGGATAGTTGAAATATTATATTTATCGGCTGCTAAAACAGTTGTAACCATCATTTATTGCCTTTCAAGTTTTCTTTCCAAAATTGTTCTAAATCAGGTGTCAATGGAAGCGTGAGATTAAACTGCTTCTCATACTCAATTACATTTTTCATCAATAGGCTTGCTAGCGCTTTGGCATGCTGAGGGCTCATGCGAACAACAAATTCATCGGATACGTTTATGAGGGGTTGTCCTTTATCATTTTGCATTATTTGCCCTGTATCGTCAACCATTGGTGATTGGCTCCTAAATACAAAGGTAACATCATATAGACTAACTGCTATGTTAACAGCATTAGCATAAAAATTCTTGGGATTTTCGTCCATATTGTACTTCTCCTACTAAGTGTCAGTATTACTATTTTACCCTAATATTGAGTATATAACAAAATTTGCCCTTAGCCTAACAGCTAAAGGCAAATTAATTTTGTTAAAGGCTCCTGGCCTAGGACTCGAACCTAGAACCTAGCGGTTAACAGCCGCCCGCTCTGCCAAATTGAGCTAGCCAGGAAGGCAGGGGAGATTATACGGTCAAGCCAGGTGAGTGTCAAGCTTTGCTCAGTTGAAAGCCCTGCATTCCCTGCACCCATGAATGCGACCCTGGCGCTCTAGCTGTGCCCAGCATGTGAGTACTTGATCGTACTCAAGCGATCGAGCTTATCCAAGCGGTGGGTGGCGATGATCTGGCGCACGGTGCCGGTCAGGCCTCGCACCACCAGGCTGTCGGTGCGGGCGCCTTCACCGAAGTACTTGACGCCCTTGAGCAGCTCGCCGTCTGTGATACCGGTGGCGGCAAAGAAGACGTCCTCCGACGAGACCAGGTCATCCATGGTCAGGATCTTCTCGAAGTCGTAGCCCATCTCCCGTCCCCGCTTAAGTTCGTCCTCATTGCGGGCGTAGAGCTTGCCCTGGATCTCGCCGCCCATGGCGCGCAGAGCACAGGCAGCCAGCACGCCCTCCGGGGTGCCGCCGATGCCCAGCAGCACATCGATACCCGCATCGGGCCAGGCAGTCATTAAAGCGGCTGCCACGTCGCCATCGGGGATGAGGCGGATGCGCGCCCCGTTCCGGCGGACTTCGGCGATCAGGTCCTTATGGCGCGGGCGATCTAGGATGATGGTCGTCAGGTCTTCCACGGACTTTTCCATCGCCCTGGCGATCGCTTTCAGGTTGTCAGTGACAGGAGCATCGATATCGATCACACCCTTTGCCTGAGGACCTACGGCGATCTTGTCCATATAGACGAACGGTCCCGGGTCATACATCGTGCCGTGCGGGGCAATCGCAACTGTAGCAATCGAGTTGACGTTCCCAAATACCAGCGGGCGTGTCCCGTCTATCGGATCCACGGCTACATCCATTTTGGGGGGCACACCAGTACCTACGCGTTCCCCGTTAAAAAGCATTGGGGCTTGATCCTTTTCTCCCTCTCCGATAACGATAACGCCGTCCATTGCAACCGTCTTCAGTATCATTCGCATGGCTTCCACCGCAGCATGGTCGGCGGCTTCTTTGTTACCGCGTCCCATGAAACGCCCAGCGCTGAGGGCGGCGGCTTCTGTCACGCGCACCAGTTCCAGAGCCAGATTGCGGGTGGGTGCACCGATCATGAATGCCTCCATACCTTGCGCTATAACAGGAACCAGCGGATCAGGTAATACCCGAGTACAGCAGCCCACAGCCACGAATCAATGCGGTCGAAGGCGCCGCCATGACCTGGAAAAATATTGCTGGAATCTTTGATGCCCGCCTGGCGTTTGAAAAGACTCTCACCAAGGTCACCCAGGGTGGTGAGCACGGAGAGCACCAATCCCAGTATGGCCCCCTCGAGCAGCGTTACATCCAGCCCACCAATACGATGCCACAACCAGGCGAAGAATACTCCCCCGAGGGTGCCTGTCACAACGCCTGCCCAGTAACCTTCCCAGGTTTTCTTGGGACTAAGGCGCGGGCAGAGTTTGTGGCGCCCAAAGCGGTTCCCCACGAAATAGGCTGCCGAATCAGCCAGCCAGACCGACGGAAGCACCAGCAGAAGCCACCACAATCCATCCGGCAGACTGCGCAAGTCCACAAGATAAGCACCGATCCAACCCAGGTAGGCGATGCCGGAGATGGTAGTGGCGAAGTCGACGGCAGCCTGGTCGCGGCCATTTTCGTAAGCCAGCAGGTGCACGGTCAACGCCAGCAGGATCAGCACGGTCAGGACTGCGCCAGCCGCAGCCCAATCTGATACGAGCGAACGAGCCGCCAACACCCCCAGGACCCCCCCCACGACCACGATTTCAGACGGTTCTATCTGGATTGTGCGGAAAATACGGACGAACTCCCAGGCTGCGACTCCCAGGAACAGGGCGATCAGGAGCAGGTAAAACAATCCCCCTAAATAAAGGGCTGGCACTCCAACAGCAGCTAACAGCACAGCGGTTGCGACGCGCTTAGCCAGCATGCACCTGATCATCCACCATGGGCGAGACACCGCCGAAGCGGCGGTCGCGCTGGGCATAAGCCTCAAGCGCCCGGTGGTATTCCTCCTTATCGAAATCCGGCCAGTAGATCGGGGTAACATACCATTCCGAGTAAGCGGCTTGCCAGATCAGGAAATTGCTGATCCGCAGTTCGCCGGATGTACGGATGATCAGATCGGGATCAGGGACGCCTGTCGTGAACATATATTTACTGACGAGTTCAGCATCCACGTCTTTCGCATCAACATTGTCCTGGATCATGCGCTGGATGGCGCAAACGATCTCGTCCCGCCCGCCGTAGTTGAAAGCCACGTTCAAAATCAACTTGTTGTTTTCTTTGGTTAGTTCTATTGCTTTAAGCACTTTCTTCTGCAGTTTTGGATTCAAGCCTTTCAGGTGACCAATATGCCGCAATTGCACCCCCTCCTTGTTGAGCTCAGCCAGTTCACGGTCGATCACGTCCTCCACGATACGCATCAAGCCCTGGACTTCTTCCGACGGACGCCCCCAGTTTTCGGTCGAGAAGGCGTATATGGTCAGGTATTTGACGCCAAACTCCACGCTGGCACGGATGATCCGGCGCAGGTTTTCGGTTCCTGCCCGATGTCCGGCAAGGCGCGGCAAGCCTCGTGATAAAGCCCAGCGGCCGTTACCATCCATGATGATGGCTACATGTTGAGGGATCTTTTTTGTCGAGATGGTTCTTTCTGATTCGTTCATCGAAAACCTGTCAGCTTTTATACTTCCAGGATTTCCTGTTCCTTATGCTGACCATGCTTATCAATCTCCTGAATGAACCGGTCAGTGGTTTTCTGTAGATCTTCCTCTCCCCGTTCCATATCATCTTCCGAGATGAGTTTTTCCTTCTCGAATTCCTCAAGGTCCTTTTTCAGGTCACGACGGATATTACGAACCGCGATCCTCGCCTCCTCCAACCGGTTATGGACAACCTTGACCAACTCGCGGCGTCGTTCCTCGGTCAGCGCCGGCAGGTTCAGGCGGATGGTCCTTCCATCGTTATTGGGGGTTAATCCAAGGTCCGATGCCAGTATCGACCGTTCTATGCTCTTCAACGTCGAAGGATCGAAGGGCTTGATCATGAGCGCACGTGGTTCAGGCACGCTGATGGTTGCCAGCTGCATAAGTGGGGTTGGAGCGCCATAGTACTCTATCGGCATTTTTTCCACCAACGCTGGCGAGGCTCGACCGGTACGGATGCTTCCCAGGTCATCCCCGAGTGAGAGGATGGCTCCTTGCATACGGCTTTCGGCATCTTTCAGGATATCTTTGATCACTTCGACCTCCTGGTTGATGAGCAAATTGAATTCCCCATAAGGATACCCTATAATCATGAAAAACGCTACATCCCCACCCAAAGACGAGAGAATTTGATGGTTACTGAGAGGCTCTCAGTTTATCAATACATCCAGGTTTTAGTACCTATTAGGTCTTACTCATGCAATCAAGATGATCCTTATCCCGCAACCAGTGTACCGACCGCTTTTCCCAACAGCGCCTTGTGCAGCGCCTCTGGGTCCCAAAGATTAAGGATCAGGATTGGCAGATTGTTCTCCATGCAGAGTGAAACGGCAGTGCTGTCCATCACCTGTAAACGACGATTAAGGAAATCGATATAGGTCAACTTGTCAAATTTGACTGCCTTGGGATGGGTCTTTGGATCTGAGTCATAAACCCCGTCCACTTTGGTGGCTTTGATCAACACACCGGCACCGATTTCCATCGCTCGCAAAGCTGCCGCAGTATCAGTCGAGAAGTAAGGATTACCCGTCCCAGCCCCAAAGATAACGACACGCCCCTTTTCCAGGTGACGGATCGCGCGACGTCGTATGTACGGCTCAGCCACTGCGCGCATCTCGACAGCAGATTGGACACGAGTGGTGACATTCTTTCTTTCGAGAGCATCCATCAGCGTCAGTGCATTCATGACCGTCCCCAGCATCCCCATGTAATCGGCAGTAGCCCGGTCCATGCCTCGATCCAGACCCTGCTTACCGCGCCAAAGGTTACCCGCCCCAATCACCACCGCCACCTCAACCCCCATAACGGAGACATCTTCAATGCGTTTGGCAATTGCTTCGGCTTGAGCCACATCGATCCCAAAGCCTGTGGAACCTGCCAACGCCTCACCACTTAACTTAAGCATGATACGATGGTACTTTAATTCATTCATCATCTTCTCCTGAACCTTTCCTAAGAGGATGCCAGAAAAAAGACCAACCTGACGGTTGGTCTTTTTTGCTTATTCGGTTGTACTTTCCCCTAATTCCCATCGCTCAAAACGCCGGATGACAATATTTTCTCCGATCGCAGCAATGTTCTGGAGCATCAATTGCTCGACAGTTAAATTCTCATCACGGATGTATGGTTGACGTAGCAGACATATTTCATCCTTGATCTTATCCAGACGACCTTCGACAATCTTGACAACAACCCCTTCCGGTTTACCCTCATCCAATGCCCGCTTACGGGCAATTTCCGACTCGTAGGCGAGGAAATCCTCAGGGACTTCCGCCTCGGAAATGAACCGCGGTTCACCAGCTGCAATCTGCAGTGCGATTTCATGCGCTAACTTTCGGAATGCTTCCGAGCGGGCGACGAAATCAGTCTCACAGTTAATCTCAACCATCACGCCAACCCTTCCATTGCCGTGAGAATAAAGTTCCACAACACCTTCCGATGTAATCCGGTCAGCCCGCTTCATGGCAGTAGCCAAGCCTTTTTCACGAAGATGGTCTACTGCCTTCTGGAAGTCACCGCCAGCCTGTTCCAATGCTTTACGACAATCCAGCACGCCCGAACCAGTTTCGGTACGCAATTCCTTGATCATTTCAGTAGTAATTTCCATGATAACCTCAATCACTCAATATTCTATTCTCCAGTTTTCACCCGAGACCTAGGCTTGGGCTTGCCTTCACCGATCACACCACCATCCTCTGCCTTCGTTTTACGTTTCCTTTTTACTCCTTCTTTCTTATCCTCCACAACTCCTTTTTCTTCGGCAGTAATGGCTTCTACAACAACCTCTTTCTTAGCTTTGGTCCTGCTTTTTTCCTTCTTAACTTCACCTTTGCCCTTATCCTCTGGAAGGATCACTTCGGCAGCGGGTACTTCCGGGACTACATCTACCGGTAAATCCTCAACTATAAGAGTTTCCTCGGCCTGGGTCTGAACCTCTCCTTTTTCCTCATTTTCCACAACAGCTTCTTCAGTAACAACAGTCATGCGCTCAGAACTCAGTTTGGCAAGAGTAGCTTCGCCCAGCAACTCCTCTTCTTCCAATTCCTCGTCCATTTCTACCACAAGACCAGTTTTGTTGAACTCCACCTCAACGGGTCGGGCAGCCATTTCAGCAATCTCTTCTTCCTTGCGCATAGATCCGCCCTCTAAAACGGCATCGGCAATTTTCCCAACCAGCAGTTTGATGGCACGGATTGCGTCGTCGTTGGAGGGGATGATGTAGTCAATATTTTGAGGATTGCAATTGGTGTCAACCAGAGCAACCACAGGTATGTTGAGCAGGTTAGCCTCATGAACTGCTGCCACTTCGCGGCTGACATCAACGATAAATACCAGATCCGGTACTCGCTTCATACTCCGTACACCCCCCAGCCGTTCATTCAGCCGGTCAATTTCACGTTGGATTAATAGACCTTCCTTCTTTGTCAGGCGGTTGATCTCACCACTGTCACGTAACTGTTCCAGACGCTCCAATTCCTGGATGCGCTGATAAAAAGTTGACCAATTTGTCAGCAAGCCTCCAAGCCAACGGACGGTCACATAGGGCATGCCACATCGTTCCGCTTCTTCAACAATCGTCTCCTGCGCCTGCCGTTTCGTTCCGACGAAGAGCACTACACCGCCATTCATGACCTCATCACGGATGAGGGTATAGGCTTGATTGAGCATTTTCACAGTTTGCTGCAAATCAATAATATGAATGCTGTTACGCTCTGTGAAGATGTACGGTTTCATACGGGGATCCCACTTATTTGTACGGTGACCAAAATGGACACCGCTCTCAAGCAGGGCTTTCATTGAAATAATCGCCATGAAATATTCTCCTTTGCGTTTTCCGCCGTCTCCATCATCCCTACCGGTGACTGCGTCCAGTCGGTCCGCAGCACGCACCGGGAAGTCCAAAGACGTGTGAATTTGGGCATTTTTTGCCTGCCCCGGCAAGATACCCGCCCAGGGGGAGAGATCCTTTCAACCCTCGGCTGGAGCGGGGCATAGTATACCACAAATCATACCCAAAGGAACTGTTTTAGGGGGGGGTTCACCACTTTCAGAGTATAGAATTTAACCCTCTCCAAATCCTTTTATGGATTATCTAAACAACAATCATACACAGGATAAGTACAGCCTGCCGGATCTACCTTCCAAAGGATTTGTCGTGTGTATTGGCCTCTCCAAGCACATTGACAACTCAATTACATTTTCCAGAATGTGAATAACCGGATACCGATGGGATATGAATTCCTTACAACAGGAAGACAAGTATCAACCCTTCAATATGAGAATGACCATTCTTATTCCCTGATTCTCATGGACAAGAGACGAAATGAATCATGTCCACTTATTCAACCGAAATTTGTCCCCGCTTTAGTTTTAGGAGGAAAAAGCACACTGGCGATAACTAATCAGGATGTTTACTGTTCGATTTTCACGATTATTTATGGTACTGCCTGCTCATATAACTGCTGACGGATCTGCACCACTTGCCTGCGCAAGCGATCGTCACGCTCGAGCAGGTCAGAGATTTTATCAATCCCGTACATTATAGTCGTATGGTCACGGCCACCAAGTGCCTCACCGATTTGAGGTAGAGAGATATTGCCCTCTTTCCGCAACAGGTACATGGCAACCTGGCGGGGTAAGACCACGGCTTGCGAGCGGTCTCGTCCAAGTATACTTTCAGCGGTCAGGTTAAAGAAATTTGCCACCAGATTAACGACACGCTCTGGTTTCAAATCATTAGGCTGGGGTAATAGATCTGCCAGAGCAACTTCCGTCAGTTGTGGTGTAATGGTTGCACCGCTCAGTTCGGCAAAAGCCAGGATCCGGTTGAGCGCGCCTTCAAGTTCCCGGATGTTTGACTGCACTCGCCGGGCAATGGTTTCCAATATATTATCCGGTACATAGCGACCAGTTCGTTCGGCTTTATAGCGCAGGATCGCCAAGCGCGTCTCCAGGTCAGGCGGTTGGATATCTGCAGTTAAACCCCATTCGAAACGTGAGCGCAGGCGTTCTTCCAATGTGACCAATGCCTTGGGTGGACGGTCAGATGAGACGATGATCTGCTTGTCTTGTCCATGTAATGTATTGAATGTGTGAAAAAATTCTTCCTGAGTGGATTCTTTACCAGCTATGAACTGGATATCATCAATCAGCAGGAGGTCTATCGAACGATACTTCTCACGGAAGGCTTGCGTAGTATGTGAACGGATGGCATTTATCATATCGTTGGTAAACTCTTCGGATGAGACATACAGGACGTTCAAACCGCGTGCCTGGCAGGCATTACCAATGGCATATAACAGATGGGTTTTTCCTAAGCCTACTCCCCCGTAAAGAAATAGCGGATTGTACGCTCGTGCCGGCTTTTCTGCAACTGCCTGACAGGCGGCATGTGCCAGTCGGTTGCCTGCACCAACAACAAAATTCTCAAATGTATATCGGTGGTTAAGACTTGGATTGTAAAGAGGTTCATTTAATGATTCGATACCGAGATCATCGTACTTTTCATCAATACTTACAGACTTTCCTTGTCCACCATTCTGGGATACTATAAAATTAACTGCCACATTACAGTTCATGATACCGATTAACGAGCGACTCACTGTGCTTGAAAGACGGCTCTCCAACCAGTCGCGGGCATAAGTATTGCTCACACCAACAGTCAAGACACCATTTTCATAACCCATGGGGTGAGTGTCGCGTACCCATGTGTCATATGATGCTTTTGGCATTTCCATTTGCAGTTGACCAAGCACAATTTGCCAAGCTCGTTCAGTGTCCATACCCATTCTCCTGAAATGTAGTCTCACTGAAATGAGAAAAGGTGAGGCGACCCTCTTACTCCAGCAGTGACCTGGTGATCTCTAGTCTAGTTTGCCAAAAACTTCTCAGGGAAAGGGCGTCTACTACCCTGACACGCCCTACCGAACTAGATTCAAATTCTAGCAGAAAAGATGAATATCCACCACACGTCAAGCCTACGATATCTTAAAAACATCAGTTTTTTTAAGGTGGCTGAATGTTAAAAAATCCCAAGGGAAACGTGGAGGGGAATTCTTATTATAGAACGCATGTCTCAGCCAAAATCGCTACTACCCTGATGCTAATCCCCCATATCTTTGGTCAATAAGCAAAATCAAATATCAAAATCAAATATTTCCCAAGACCCAGTGTGGATAAGAAATCAATTAACCACCTGTGAGACACATAATTCTGAGATTCAAAATCATCACAGACATATAAAATTGTTTTATGGGATCAGCATACGGGGTACCCAAGCAAGTACTATCGTCCCCTCTCCTGGGATGGATGTGATATCGATTTCACCTCCCACACTATGGATACGCGTCTGCATATTCGCCAACCCATGTCCCAGTGCCACGTTCATTTTATCAACATTAAAACCCTTCCCATCGTCTCGAATCTCCATCAGTACCCGCTCAGGGGTAGCCCATACATCCACATTCACATGTTTCGCGCCAGCATGCTTGGCTACATTGGCTATCGCCTCCTGGCAAATATGGAACAAAGCCAAGGCGCAATTCTGAGTAAGGTCGGAAATGTCTTCCTTCGGACTGGTCAAGATCGCTTCTACAGGAGTATTTGCCCTGAATTCGGTTACCAGTCGTTTCAAGCCCTCCATTACACCTTCTCCATTTAACTGGCGTGGACCCAAGTCGAGGATATAAGCGCGGATATCACGGATTGATTGGTTTAAGTCATCGATCACACGTTGGATGCGCTGCTTGGCATGCTGTGGATTTTCCTCCAAGGAATGGTAAATGTTTTCCAATGATAGACCAATACCAAAAATAGATTGGATGATGCCATCGTGCAAATCCATGCCTATACGTTCGCGCTCCTCCAGCACAGCCAGACGGCGCGTGTTGTTGTGGAGATGAACATTCTCTATCCCTAAAGCAGTCCAATTCCCCACCGCCGCAAGCAAATGGATACACCGCTCATCAAAAGGCTTGCGATTACGGGTGGCAATGCTGAGTACACCCATCAAATGCTCATTCGTGATCAGGGGCAAACAGACCATTTGATAGAAACCAGCCTGAACAACCGCCTCACGCAGGAAATTTTTGTCATGGGCAAGGTCGGTGCTGACGATCGGCGTTCTCCTTTGCGCGGTTAGACCCACAACCCCCTCGCCGATGGCGAAACGGTTACGTGTCCAAAATGCCTCTGTCGCTTGACCATGGTGTAAAACCAGCCGCAAGGTCTGGTCGTCTCCATCGAGAAGGAATATTTCCCCAGCTTCAACCTTTATATAATCCATCACCAGCGTCAGCGTCTTATTCAGGATCTCGTTCGGGTCCAATGAGCCGGTCAGAGCTGAAGCGACGTTATTCAGTAATGCCAAGTCATCAGTCCGGCGTGTCAGGGTAATATCGCGTTCCCTAAGTCCTTTATATAAACGGGCATTCTGGATGGCAATCGCAGCATATGCCGCCAGCATCTGGATGATCTTCTCATCATCTGAACTGAACTCTGGCTGCCCAATCTTATCGGTCAAATAAATTTGCCCTAACTGCCGGTCACCCTGGCGGATTGGAACGCCCAAGAAAGAATGCATTTCCGGATGTCCCGATGGAAATCCGATACTGCGAGGATCGTTCGCAATCTCCGGGATACGTATGGGTTCTTCAATATTCATCAGCGCACCGATCAATCCCCGACCTTTCGGTGGTGATGAAATTCGTTTGATCTGATCTGCAGAAATACCCGTAGTAATGAACTGTTTCAGTTTCCCTTTTTCATCTAAAACACCCAAGGCGGCGTATCGAGCTTCAGCCTGTTCGCAGGCGATGGAAGCAATACTCTCCAATAGTGATTCCAACGAATCATCTTTTACCAGTTCCATACTGGCTTGATGTAAAGCGATTAGACGGTCTTGCAGTTGTTCTCTAGTCAGCAGCATTAATTTCGCCTCTTATAGTTAATTATACCCAATTCCATGCAATTTGATAGGTTTTGCCAGATATTGTCTAATAAGATAGTCTATAATTCGATGGCAGGAGTGATGACTTTAATCGTCACTTGTCTTGCATGATAAGGATGATCCATGTCGACTTCCCGGATACCCGGATTCCATAACTTAACCATTGAACAGCGCTTAGAGAAATTGACAAGCGTCAATGGGATCTCACCAGATGATCTCTCTGAATTTCAGATTACCGGTGGATTAAATCCTGAGCAAGCCAATCATATGATCGAAAATGTGATAGGGACTTACAATCTACCCATCGGTATTGGACTGAATTTCATTATCAATGGTCGCGAGGTGTTGATCCCGATGGTAATCGAGGAACCTTCTGCGGTGGCTGGCGCCTCGTTCATGGCGAAACTTACACGGTCAACTGGTGGATTTCACGCCAGCGCTACAGCACCCGAAATGATTGGGCAAATTCAGATCTTGAATGTGCCCAACATCCAAACAGCAAGCCAAGCACTTCTTGAACACAAAGAGAGCCTATTATCAGAAGCTAACGAAGTGGACCCATTGCTAAGAAAATTAGGTGGAGGAGCCCGCGATCTGGAAATCCGTTCCATCCCGGATTCACCCATCGGACCATTCATGGTCGTCCACTTGATCTATGATGTGCGCGATGCCATGGGTGCCAACACCGTTAACACAGCTTGCGAGAAAATGGCTCCCCGCCTTGAAGCCATCACTGGCGGGCGTGTTCACCTTCGGATCCTGTCCAACCTGGCCGACCATCGCCTGGCAAGGGCGCATTGCACAGTGCCTCTCGAGGAACTGGCTTTCAATAAGTATAATGGCGAGCAGGTACGAGATGGGGTTATTGAAGCCTGGGCTTTTGCAGCCTCCGATCCATATCGGGCAACTACGCACAATAAAGGCATAATGAACGGTGTAGATGCTGTAGTGATTGCTACCGGCAACGATTGGCGAGCCATCGAGGCTGGTGCACATGCTTATGCTGCCCGTTCCGGTCACTACACATCACTTTCTATATGGCAGAAGGACGCCAACGGGAATCTCAGTGGCACCCTGGAAATGCCAATGGCAGTTGGCATTGTTGGCGGTGCAACCAATGTCCACCCTACAGCCCGCGCTGCACTTAAACTGATGGGTGTGACCTCTGCTGGTGAACTGGCTGAAATCATAGTTTCCGTTGGTCTGGCCCAGAATCTCGCTGCTCTGCGCGCCCTGGCGACCGAAGGCATTCAACATGGACACATGTCGCTGCATGCGCGCCAGGTGGCCATCGCTGCAGGCGCGAGCGGCAATGACATAGAAAAACTTGCAGCACGCCTGGTAGCAGATAGAATCGTACGCATCGACCACGCCAAAGAAATCATAAAGGGATTGAATAAAGCTTAAATGGTTTGTCCGTTTCGCAAGAATAGGTCTTAGAGTAATAAGAAAATCATGATATTAAGAAGCTATATTTATTAAAGGAAGTAAGAATGGTAGAACCTCAACTCGCTCCGCTCTTGCTAAAACCCACCCGTCCCGTAGGTTTCGCCGGATATGGTGCATATATCCCTCGATACCGTCTTCCCGCCAGTGAAATCGCCCGCATTTGGACCGGTGGCCAGGGTGGTACACCTGTCAAGGAAAAATCAGTTCCCGGTATGGATGAGGACGTGGTGACCATGTCCATTGAGGCCGCCCGTAATGCTATGGCGCGCGCAAAAATTAATCCTGCCAAATTGCGGGCTGTATGGGTCGGCTCGGAATCACATCCCTATGCCGTCAAGCCAACATCAACAATCGTGGCTGAGGCGATTGGTGCTGCTCCCAACACTCAGGCTGGCGATTGGGAATTCGCCTGCAAAGCTGGAACAGAAGCCATAGTAGCCGCGATGGGCATGGTCGGGTCTGGAATGGCTGAATATGCAATGGCCATCGGGATGGATACAGCTCAAGCTCGTCCCAGTGACGCTTTGGAATATACAGCTGCCGCTGGCGGAGCAGCCTTCATCCTTGGACCTGCCGAAAGTGCTCTGGTCACCATCCAAGCCTCTTATTCTTATGTAACTGATACACCGGATTTCTGGCGGCGCGAGTACCAAAAATATCCTGAACATGGTATGCGCTTCACTGGTGAACCAGCCTACTTCAAGCATATCACCCAGGCCGGAAAGACACTAATGGGAGGCATGGGGACAACAGCTAAGGATTACATGTGGGCTGTTTTTCATCAACCTAACACAAAATTCCCGCAACGGGTTGCTTCGCTTCTCGGCTTCAGCCCGGAACAAATCGAACCCGGTCTGCTCGTACCGGTCATAGGAAATACCTACTCCGGATCTTCGATCATTGGTTTGACCGCCATACTGGATATCGCCAAACCTGGTGACCGCATCCTGTTGGTTTCATTTGGCTCTGGAGCTGGTTCCGATGCAATGGATCTATTGGTAACAGATAAGATCCTTGACAGTCGTGAGCGTGCTCCGAAAACACAGGATTATATATCACGACGCACTGAAATCGATTACGCGACCTATGTGCGCATGCGCGGCATATTAACGATGAAATAAGGTATGAGACATGACTGAGGTAGTCATAGCCGGGATTGGTCAGACCAGCGTTGGTGAGCATTGGGAAACATCCCTGCGTGAACTGGCTTTTTTCGCCATTGAAGGAGCAATAAAAGATGCCGGAGGCTTGCGTCCGCAAGTACTTATTGTGGGTAATATGTTGGCTCCCATCCTGTCGAAACAGGCACAACTGGGAGGATATGTAGCCGACTTCTGTGGACTGACCGGTATTGAAGCAGTTACCATTGAGGCGGCGGGGGCTTCAGGCGGCGCAGCCATGCGCCAGGGTTATCTGGCAGTTACCAGTGGAGTGGTGGATGCAGCCCTGGTTGTTGGTGTGGAAAAGTTCACCGATATGGTTGGTTCGGACATTGAAACCGCCCTCTCTACATCATCCGACTGCGATTTTGAGTCTATTCACGGATTAACCCCTACTGCCCAGGCCGCCTTGCTCATGCGCCGTTATATGCACGAATTCAATGTCCCACAGGATGGTTTTGCAGGTTTCCCCCTTGTTGCCCACACTAACGGAGCAAGCAACAAGAATGCAATGTTTCAGAAAGCCATCAAACCGGAGACCTACATAAAAGCCAGTATGATCAGTGAACCGGTAAACATGTTCGACGCCGCTCCTTATGCCGATGGCGCGGCAGCTGTAGTTCTCACCCGGCGTGAGCTCCTGCCTGAAGAATTCCCCCATCCCCTGGTACGGATCGCGGGTTCTGCCACAGCAACGGATACCCTGGCACTCCACGACCGTCACCAGCCATTGGTGTTTTCTGCCGTGCGTTTATCGGTCGAACGTGCGCTGGTTCAAGCTGGCCTAGCACGCGAGCAGATAAACCTGTTTGAGTATCATGATGCCTTCTCGATCTTTGCTGCCTTGTCCCTGGAAGCATCTGGTTTCGCCGATGTCGGTCAGGGTTGGACATTCGCTCGTGACAGAATAATTGCCCAGAACGGTAAACTGCCATGTGCCACATTTGGCGGTCTCAAGGCGCGCGGTAACCCTGGTGGTGCTACAGGAGTCTATCAAGCAGTCGAGGCGACCCTGCAACTCCGTGGCCAGGCGGGATCAAACCAGGTATCATTTGCAAACGTTGCAATGATCCAATCATTGGGTGGACCTGCTGCTACCGCCGTTACCCATATTCTCACCAAAATCGGCTGAAGATTCAGGCAAACAAGAATTCTGATAGTTCTTGAGAGTCCTCCGTAATTATAGTAAGGCTTACAGTTATTAATTAAGGAGAATATTGTTATGGAAGTACCTCGCCATTGGCGACTCAAACAGCAACGATATAACCTTACAGGTGAAATCTGCCCGCATTGTGAAGCAAAGATATTCCCGCCGCGAGACATATGCCCGACCTGTGGGGAGGAAGCTAAAAGGCTGTATACTTTCAGTGGCCGCGGGGAAGTATATTCATATACCACTGTTTATGAAGCTCCCAGTGGTTATGACCAGGATTCACCCTATACCGTTGCGCTGGTCAAGCTGGAAGAAGGACCCATGGTGACCGCCCAATTGACTGACCTGGGCGACCAACCTGTCGAGATTGGAACCCCTGTCGAGATGGTTACCCGCAAGCTGCGCTCGGATGGCGATGAGCGCGGCATGCTGGTGTATGGTTATAAATTCCGACCATCTCTCAATATCTAACAGACATAACACGAATTTAATGGATATTGCCCCGCCGGGTTAACTCGTCGGGGCAATTGGTTTAAATCATCATTCATCAGAAATACATCCGGGTGATGTTAGAATCTTGTTGTGGTGAACTGAATTAATTATATTAAGCTAAGGAGGTACTCTCGTGGAATCCAAGTATTATCACATATCTCGAGGGGGAAAATGCAGCACCATGACCACCTTTGACGAGGCACTGGCAGCAGTTAAAAAAGGGGGGTATATATGGTTAATTTACACCCATCCAACAAAAGAAGAACTTTCCCCCCTGATCGATGCGCTTGGCCTCCACCCACTTGCCATTGAGGATTGTACTGATAAAAATCAGATCCCAAAGATCGAAGATTACCCACAACATACTTTCATTCTTTTCAACTCATTTAACTACGACGACAAAATACTCAGGATCAGCGAAGTAGATCTTCTCATGGGTGGAAACTTCCTTGTTACCGTTTATAGCAACGATGATAATCAATCATCTCTACAGGACATTGAACGAATAATAAAACTTGACAGCGACAATATTCGACTGGGACCATCTTTCCTGGCGCATATCCTATTGGACCAGATCGTGGACCTTAAGTTCCAGGCAACCGAGGCTCTTGAAGATGAGATCAGTCATGTAGAGGATGTGCTTATAAACAATCTTGCAAGCTTCAACCCAGCGGAACTGCTCCATCATCGCCGGGATCTATCAGCTTTCCGCAAGAGCCTTTTCCATGAGCGGGAAGTACTCGTAAAGATCTATCGAAAGGATTGTAAATATATTTCAGAAAAGGCACTGCTTTTTTACAGGGATATTTATGACCACCTGACCAAACTTTTCGAGCTTACTGAATCTTCACGCGATACTGTAAACAGCCTCATGGAAATGTATTTATCCATGTTGAACAATCAGATGGCAAAATCTGCCAATGAAATGAATGCCACGGTCAGACGATTAACCTTCATCACAACCATATTCATGCCCCTTACACTTCTGGCTGGAATTGGCGGCATGTCTGAGTGGACCATGATGACAGGTCCGGCTAACTGGAAGATCGCATATCCAACCTTCCTGATTGCAATGGTGGTTATAGGTGTGATCAATTATTATTTCCTTAAGTGGTTGGAAAAGAAGCGTCCAGAGATAGGGTGACCATCACAGAATAAAAATTGGGACTGGTAGAGGAGAACCGATCAATATTTACCCACCACCTTTACTATAATGAATGATAGATACTGATGGTAAATTGTCCATTTGATCGCATTCTTGGGAATACCGGGGTTTAAATAAATTTCATTTTTCTTCTTCATGATATATTGATCAACATTGTTCATAAACGATACCAAAACCGATAACAGTGTTGATTCCCCAGGAAAAATCGAGGGGAAATACTGCAATGGCGTTCTGTGTATAATGGGACATCAGATGAATCGCTTGCGCTTCTCACAAGGTTCAATACCTTACGCATTCCTCCTCCTGACTATCCTCAGCTATGGCTTGCTTATCCCATGGCTGGGCTTTTATTGGGATGATTGGCCTTTTGCCTGGATCTCCCATTTCCTTGGTCCGGCTGAATTTATCAAAACTTTTCAACCCTTCAGACCATTCCTTGGGCCGATCTTCTTCCTTACAACCAGCCTTCTTCACGAATCCCCTCTTGCCTGGCAAATTGCTGCCCTCATCGTCCGGTTCTTGCTGGTATTTACCGCGTGGCGCCTGTTTTCCATCCTCTGGGCAAATCACAAGCGCCAGGTTCTAACGATAAGCCTGTTACTTTTGGTTTTTCCCGGCTACAGCCAACATTGGGTAGCGTTCACACACATTAACCAGGAACTCATTCCCCTTATCTCATATCTGGCTTCTTTTTTTATCACAGCCTGGGGGGTAAAAAACAATGAAAGATACCTGCCAGTGACGATTACTGCACTCATGTTGATGTTCTGGGGGTTATTCACTACCGAGTACTACATTGGATTAGAACCTTTAAGATTTCTCATGTTGTGGTTTCTGGTTAGTAGGCTATCAACAGAATTCCATTCACGACTGATACTCACCCTGAAGCTCTGGTTACCATACCTCATCTTGTGGATCCTTAATGGAATCTGGTTATTCAATTACTACAGGTCGGGGGTATATCAATCCTATAAGGTAGCCGCATTCGACTTTCTACGCTCCTTTACCCTGGCGGAAATCGGTCGGGAGATCATCAACACTCTCGCCACAGCTGGTTTTAATGCCTGGGTACAAACATTTCGTCTTATTACCCTGATTCCAGACAACCTGTCAAAAGCACTCCCAATCGTCCTTGTTCTGGTTTCCTTCCCGCTGATCGGTATTTACCTGTATAAACTCAATCTGAATCAAACCAGCGAAAAACATTGGGGGCTTCAGATGATTTATGTTGGTATTTTCGCGATCTTACTTGGACGCCTGCCTTCATGGGCTGCCAATCTACCAATCACACTTCAATCCAGTTACGACCGATTTATGGTTTCCATGATGATTGGCTCCTGCATGCTGCTCGCCGGGTTGATCGAATTTTTTATCCGGAATGAGAAATTTAAAATCTTGATTATAAGTCTGTTCATTGCTTTGGGGATCGGTCAGCAATTCAACAATGCAAATATCTTCCGGCATGATTGGGAAAGACAGAAAGAAATCCTCTGGCAATTCTACTGGCGTATACCTTCCATGCAGCCGGATACTCTGATCCTCACCCACCAGCTGCCTCTGGATTATGAAACTGATCTGTCTTTCACAGCCCCATTGAATTGGATATATGCGCCCAAGGTCATTCCGCCAGAGCTTCCCTATGTCCTCTTATACACTGAAAAACGACTGGGAGGACCGACACTACCAGAATTAAAACCGGGTATCCCAGTAACCGTTCGATACCGTACCGTGTCCTATCACGGCTCCACATCAAACGCCCTGGTAATCTACGTACCATCATCTGGTTGTCTGAGGGTCATGGATCCCATCTATGCAAATGGCAAAGTATATGAGAGAGAGTCAAGATTCCTGACCAATGCCATCCCTCTCTCTAACCCATCCCGCATCCTGGTGGATGCCATACCACCCAACCTACCCAGATCACTTTTCGGTAATGAACCTGCACATACGTGGTGTTATTACTATGAGAAAACCGAGTTGGCTCGCCAGAAAGGTGACTGGTCAAATGTGGTTGCCCTGGGAGAAGAGGCTCTTGCCCAAGGTTATAAGCCAACGGATCCATTTGAATGGCTGCCTATCATTGAAGGGTACGCCCGCACAGACAACGTGGAGGCTGCCGTTCAGATTTCCAAAAATGCACTTCAATCAGACCCAAAATTCCGTAAAGCTCTCTGCAATCTTTGGGGAAGGATCCTGGACAGTACAGATCAAATCCATGTTGAAGAAATGGCAACCACTATTCTGGTCGATAATGGATGTTTTGCCTGAAAGCCACATCTTCCTTCCCGGCCAACCCATTCGTAAACCCAGCTATTGATACGTCGGAACCACGATTTCCAGTTCTTATCCTCGGGCATAAGGAGCGTAAATGCTAACATTAATCGAGAAAATTCTTTTCACTCTTACCAGCCTTGCATCATTGACTGCTGCCTGGTTTGCTGTTAATCGCCTGACCGTTATCATCGGCCAGGGACAGGGTCAACCCGATTGGGATCTTGCCTGGAAACGCTTGGGAAGGGTACTCATCAAGGTTGGTACTTTCCAACCTGTATTTCGATTCCGGCTTTTACCCAGTTTGTTCCACGCAATGATAGGGTGGGGATTTGCTTTCTTTTTGCTCGTTAATATCGGGGGTATTTTACAGGCTTACTTCCCTAATTATGAATTCCTTGGCAGCGGGATAACTGGCAACCTCTTCCGTTTATTCGGTGACTTTCTAAGTATCAGTGTACTGGTCGGGACGACCTTCATGCTGGTGCGTCGTTTCATTTTCAAGCCCCACGAACTTGGGACGCGGGATTCAACTCAACTCAACCTTAAGGCGCGTTTTGGCATCAATCGCGATTCTGCCATCGTTGGATCATTCATCCTCTTCCACGTCGGTTCACGGTTCATGGGTGAATCTTTCAAGATAGCCCTTCTAGGACATGATGCATGGCAGCCATTTGCTTATTCACTGGCAAGCTATTGGTCTGGTTTGAGCGAATGGGCTCTAATTATCGGGCAGCATATCGCCTTCTGGCTGGCGCTCGGTTTAATACTGGTTTTTATCCCCTATTTCCCATATTCCAAACATATACACTTGTTTTTCGCCCCCTTAAATTTTTTGCTTAAACCAGTACGCCGTTCGCCAGGAGAGTTGAGCAGGTTGAACTTTGACGATGAAACCATCGAGCGGTTCGGCGCTTCCATTCTGAAAGATCTGGGCTGGGAACAACTCATGGATGCATATGCCTGCATCATGTGCTTCCGCTGCTAGGAAGCCTGTCCCGCTTATCACACTGGTAAGGTGCTCTCCCCTGCCGCGATGGAGATCAACAAGCGCTATGTCCTCAATTATGTGGGTAAGCCAGCCCTCCCTGATACAGAACTGACCGAAATAGTCATCCCAGATGAAGCCGTGTTCGCATGCACAACCTGCGGTGCCTGCATAGATATCTGCCCGGTTGGCAACGAGCCAATGCGCGATATCCTTGACATTCGCCGGTCGCTGGTACTGATGAATAACAATTTCCCCAAACAATGGGAAACAGCGTTCCGCAGTATGGAACGCAATACCAATCCCTGGAATACCCCACCAGCCGATCGAATGAATTGGGCTGAAGGACTGGAAATCCCGACAATCGATCAGAATCCCGAACCTGAGATCTTATGGTGGGTAGGTTGTGCTCCAGCTACCGACGCACGCGCCCAGAAAACCACCCAGGCTTTTGCAAAGATAATGAATGCAGCCCACGTAAACTTTGCAGTACTTGGCGTGAAAGAACAATGCACTGGTGATTCAGCCCGACGTGCCGGCAATGAGTACCTGTTCGCTGAGCTAGCCATTACCAATGTGGAAATCCTTAATGAAGTCAAACCAAAACGGATAGTTACCACCTGCCCGCACTGCCTGAATACCATTAAGAATGAATACCCGGCATTCGGAGGGTATTTCCAGGTGATCCATCATACTCAAATGATCAAAGAGCTAATAGATACTGGTAGGCTGGAGCTTAAGCCCAAAGATCCAGGCAAGGTAACATATCATGATCCCTGCTACCTGGGGCGCCACAACCAGATCTACGCTGAACCCCGCACCCTGCTAAAAAAAGTCCTCCATGAGCTGGTCGAGATGCCCCGTCATGGGGCAAAGTCCTTCTGCTGCGGGGCCGGTGGTGCCCAGATGTGGAAGGAGGAAGAACATGGCACAGCCAATATAAACCGCACCCGCTTCACCGAAGCAAAAGAAACCGGCGTTGATATCATAGCTGTCGGCTGTCCATTCTGCATGACCATGCTGAGTGATGCCTCTAAAGCAGATGGCGAACAGGTCAGGGTGCAGGATATAGCAGAGATCATTTCGAACAGGTTGGGATAATTATCAACTCCATTCCAATGGCATTACCTCTCTATTAGTTTACCCAGGTTATCAGACAGCTATCCTGCCAATCCATAGTTGGGAGTTCGTTCTATCGATGGATCATGGCGTCACGCAGATGTCAATAAACACGTGTTAGAATTTGCCAAATGGAATTTTCTGAACACCTGCAAGGAATCCTCAAGACCCTACCTGCAAAATCCGGTTGCTACCTGATGAAAAATGCCGCCGGTGATATGATCTACGTCGGAAAAGCAATCAACCTGCGCAACCGGGTCCGGTCGTATTTCCACTTGAATGCAGAACAGGATGCAAAAATCCAGCGGTTGGTGCGTGAGATCGTTGACATTGAGTGGATTTTGGTCGGTTCAGAACTCGAGGCTCTGATCCTCGAAATGAACCTGATCAAACGCTATAGACCTAATTACAACATTCGTTTGAAGGATGATAAACGCTACCCATATATCAAGGTCCACTGGAATGATCCTTACCCCAAAGTAACTGTGACACGACATATGGTGAGCGATGGAGCCCGCTACTTTGGACCGTATACTTCTATCTGGGCTGTCCATCAAACTCTTGACGTGTTGCGACGCATTTTTCCATATCTGACATGCGACCGTGAGATTACTGGAGGAGATACGCGCGCATGTCTTTATTACGACATCAAACTGTGTACAGCGCCATGTATTGGGGCAATCACCCAGAAACAGTACCACCTAATGATTGCTGATTTAGAGCAATTTCTGAATGGACGGACTGAGGGATTAATCTCTCGCCTGCAATCTGAGATGCAGCAGGCTTCTGAGGAATTACACTTCGAACAGGCGGCAACCATTCGCGATCAAGTGAACGCAATCCAGAATGTGGTCGAACGCCAGAAGGTGGTATTCGCGTCTGACTATGTTGACTCAGATGTCATCGCGATGGCGCGAACTGATGGTGAGGCATGCGTTCAAATATTCTTCATCCGCGGTGGGAAATTAATCGGGCGTGAATATTTTATCCTCGAAAGCACTGAAGACGCAGCGGAGACAGAGATCATTGAACAATTCATCAAACAGTTCTACGCCGAGGCAGCCTTCATACCCGCTCAAGTCCTCTTACCACAGGAGGTCGCGGAAGCGCGGATCATCCAGCAATGGTTACGCGGCCGGCGTAATGATCAAAAAGTTGAGATACTCGTGCCCAGACATGGTCAACAACGTGAGCTGGTCCAGATGGCTGCCGAAAACGCGGCTGAGACTCTTCAAGCATTGCGTGCACAATGGCAGGCTGACACCCACCGGCAGGAACAAGCCCTGGCTGAACTACAATCGGCTCTCTTCTTACGTGAGCCTCCCAACCGTATCGAGTGTTATGATGTCTCCGCTACCCAAGGGACAGCTGCCGTTGGAAGCATGGTCGTCTTCACACAGGGTGTGCCTGATAAAAAGCTATACCGCCGCTTTAACATCGAGACCGTAGTGGGACCGGATGATTTCGCCAGCATGGAAGAAATGCTGAGGCGCCGTTTTCGTCGCTGGCAATCGGCACAGGAAATAGCAGACCAACCTGGCTCCAAACCCGATCCATCCTTCGCCTTCCTGCCTGATTTACTGATCGTAGATGGCGGCAAAGGACAATTGGGGCGCGCTGTGACTGTTTTGGATAATTATGATCTCAGTGATAAAATCCCTGTGGTCGGGTTGGCGAAACAGGAAGAAGAACTGTATTTTCCACATAAATCCGAAACTCTTAAGCTACCGCGTCACTCTCAGGGGCTGTATCTGATGCAACGCATCCGTGATGAAGCCCATCGTTTTGCTATTACCGCACACCGTAAAAAAAGAGCAAAGATAGGAATGATTTCACAATTAGATTCTATCCCTGGTATTGGTCCGGTTAAACGAAAATCACTATTGAAACATTTCGGTTCTATCGATAAGATCAAACAAGCCATGATCGAGGAATTGGTCGCCGTGCCTGGAATCACTACCACACTGGCAAATACCATCAAGGCGCATCTGGAATGAGAGGTAAAAAGCGAGAATTAATATGACAAGTAAAAACAAAATCCAATCCAAATCGGAAAAAGCCAAGCGGGCAGCACACCAAAACCGTAACATGCGAATCATAATCATTGTTATATCGATCATTATCATCTTATCCTGGGTCCTGTCACTGGTAGCTAAAACATAAAAAGATGGCAGTGTTATAATATGAAGGAGCGCGGCGTAATTTGCCGCGCTTAATGTCGCTCTGAACTGACCATTGGTTACACCCAGAATGCAGACCATCCATACCACCATAATTGTCCGATCTGCCTCTTCAGGATGGATACAAGTATGCAATAAAAGAAGATAAGGATTTTATGCTCGAAAAACTTACCGGGATCGAAGAACGGTATGAAGAAATAAACAAGCTTCTTGCAGAAGTGGGTAGTGACTATCATCGTGCTGCTGGACTTAACAAAGAGCGTGTTGACCTGGAAGCTATTGTTGAAAAGATCCGTGCGTATCGTCACACCTTGAGGCGAATCGATGAGGCTCGTTCGATGCTCGAGAACGAATCAGATGGGGATTTACAAGCACTGGCAAGATCAGAGATCGAGGAACTTGAACCGCTTGTTGGAAAACTGGAAAAGGATCTCAAGAGCATGCTCGTTCCAAAAGATCCACGCGATGACAAGAACGTCATCATCGAAATTCGCGCCGGAACAGGTGGCAATGAGGCTGCATTATTTGCCGCTGATTTGTTCCGATTGTACACACGCTACGCCGAGCGCCAGAATTGGAAGACAGAAGTCCTATCCCAAAACGCGATCGGCATTGGGGGATTCAAAGAAATCACTTTCCTGATAAAAGGAAAGGGTGCCTATTCAAAACTCAAGTATGAGTCTGGCGTGCACCGTGTGCAGCGTATTCCTACGACAGAGGCATCAGGTCGAATCCATACATCCACAACAACCGTTGCAGTTCTTGCTGAAGTTGAGGATGTGGATATCAACATACCTGAGACTGATATGCGCATTGACGTGTATCGTTCAGCCGGGGCTGGAGGCCAGAACGTCCAAAAGAACGCTACTGCAATCCGTATCACTCACATTCCTACCGGCATGGTTGTTTCCTGCCAGGATGAACGCTCACAGTTGCAAAATAAATTACGGGCGATGTCCATACTGCGTGCCCGCCTCTATGAAATCGAGGAAGAAAAGCGCCGCCTTGAGATCGACGAATCGCGCCGTTCGCAGATCGGCACCGGTGAACGTTCCGAGAAAATACGTACCTATAACTACCCTCAATCCCGTATTACTGACCATCGTATCAATCTTTCAGTGTTCAACCTGGCAGGAGTGATGGAAGGATATATAGATGAGTTCATAGAAGAACTTTCGGAGCGGGATGAATCCCTCCGCCTGGCATCATCCGGAATTGACAGAGACGAATAATTAAATCAATACATAGCACGGCTTTCAAGCGCAACCAATGGATTAACCACAAAGGACAATAAGGAACACGAAGAAAATCTTATTTACTCGGTACTCTATGCGGTCTGCGTGATAAAAACCCATTATTCCCGCAGATCGCGCTAATGTTGAGCGGTAATAATATCATGGGGTGGAGAATTCTTCTAATCCGTAAATAATTGTCAGCAATTAAAAGACAGCAAGTGATCATTTCCCTACCGTTTATCCTCACTTATGGTTATCAAGCTTGCTCCTGGTAACCACTGCGGTTAATGATGAAAAGGCGCATGATAATCGTGCGCCTTTTCATAAGAGTAGGGATGAGATGACTGGTTATCACCACATTCGCTTCACGACCACTCCGACAGCAATGAGAGAAAGCGGTAGTAATCCAGAGGTACACGGCAACGAAGGTCTACTACTTGGAGCAGGTGGCAATGGAGAATCTGGAGCGAGAGGTGTTGCATTGTCAGGATAGAGAGGGGGAGTGATCTCCACTGGCCCAGTTTGGATACCTGCATCCACCACCTCGTAAACCTTCCCTTCTGAGAGTGCGATCACTTTTTGTCCCAGAGCAAATGCCGCTGCCAGATCAGGATGGGCACCAACCAGCGAAAAGTAATCACCTGACAGGAAGGAAACCTTTACTGTATGCATGGTCTCTGGGTCGTAAGCAGTGTCAATCCAAACGCCTCTATTAAGTACGAAAGTACGTGAACCAATGATCTTTACCACATCCGCAGCTTCGCCGGATGGTGTGGCTGCACTATCAGCAGCGGACATACCACCTTGTTCCGATGCTTTTTGCACAGCTTCCTTACCAGATGACGGAGCAGCCGGTGCAATTTGCATCTGTGAAAACTGTTCATTGGCAATGCGTTCCTGTTCGACTGCCCCGAGCGGCATCTCCTCGGTTACCAGATAGGATGTATACGGTGTAACGATACCATAACGAATACTAATCTTTACGATCTGATCTATGGTTTCTTCATCTGGACCATGTAACCGAATCTGGTTGAGCAGATATCCGATCCTCCGTGTCGCCCACAGACGAGGGATGGCCGATTGTTCCCCTCGTGTTGCTGAACTCTTTTCGAAGATTTGATTTGAGTAGCGGAAAGTTTGCTTTTGGTTGTTAACCTCACCGGTTAATGTGATCGTGGTTGAACCACCGTTCCGGTAACGTCCAACAGCAACAATTTGCGAGCCGACGAAAAGATCCGGTAAAGGTGAGGGGTAAATATCGTAAGCGTTCACATCGCCAATATCCAATGCAAGATCGGTCAAAACCGGCATGCTGATCTTGGCATAAAAGGAAGACAGGGTTTCATCCAACCTGTCACCTGGCAAGACATAGGTGGAAGCACCATGATGGGCTTCAGAAAGTGAATCCAACAGGAATGTATCAACGTCATAACCCACGCCAAAAGCAAAAAGGCGTAAATTTCTTGGCGCAGACCGGGAAAAATTATCAATGATCCGCTGGTTATCTGTCTCGCCCTCAGTCGGTAATCCATCGGTGAGGAAAATCAGGTAAGTTGGGCGCTCACGGTCAATTATTGACTCTGCTTCCAACAATGCCCGATTGATATCCGTACTGCCTACTGCGACCTGGGTATCCACCCAGTCGATCGCTTCGCCAGCTTCCTCAGCTGGCCGCAGGTTCCAAGCATAAGTCTCCAAGCCTGTACTGAATGTGATGATATTGAAGCGGTCCTCTGGATTTAGATGGCGCAATATATAACGCAAAGCCTGTTGCGCCTGCAAGAATTTATCTCCTTCCATACTGCCGGAATGATCAAGGACTAGAATTACATCCTTGGCGATGGATCGCGTCGAAATATCCGGTTTGGGAGCCATCAACAAAAGGAAGAAACCATCAGGATTTGAAGGATCCTTGGGATCACGATATGTTAACAAGTGAAACGCTTCGCTCTCGCCCAAGGAATAATACAGCGTGAAATCGGCATCCGGTCTGACATCTGTTTCTTCATAACCAACAACGGAATGATGATTATCGATGTGATCCACGCTAATGTTATGTGTTGGTGAGTAAACCGCACGGATCGAGGATGATGTGGACTGGATATCCACATTGATGGAGACACTTTCCAACGGCCAGGATGAGAACTTCTCCGTATTGAGGGGATAAGAGTAACGCACTAGCCCATTATCGGCAGTCAGTACCTGAGTGTACTCCAGTTCGATGCGCCGCTCTTCTTGTGGTGGAATGGGAAATATGCGTGCTTGCATAGCACCACGACCTGCGTACTCCAGAAGAGCCGGGTCGCTATAATTGCGAACAATTTCTTCATAGGTTCTACGAGCTTGATCTGCATCCAATACTTTACCCTCTACTGGTTTGCCTTCCACCCATAGGATAAAATTATTTACGGCAGCATCCAAGGGGATGGGGAACAAGTATGTCCCTTCCACCTGCCAATCATTAGGGTTGTAGAAAACCTGATCCACGTGCGTCACGACCACCTGGTCTCTGACCGTAACGGTAACATGATGGTATCTGATAGCTAGCTGTTCCATTGGTAGAGGTATTATCGGGCAGGGAATCGTGTCACATATCGGCGGGTCGGGGATAATAATGCCATCTGCTCGTGCCGGGGTAGGGAAGGAGACCAGAGCGCCGAAAACAAAAATCAGTGATAAGAGTATAAATCGCATGGGGACCTCCTATATACAATCAACACTTACATAACAACAGACGGCAACCAGTCAATAAATGTTCCATTGTATAATCTCTTTCGTATGAGAAATAATATTGAAAACCACCTCGTCCATCTGGTTAATCAACTATCCAAACTGTCAGATACACCTGATCTCGATGCACAAGTAATTATTGCGCATGCCATGTCAAAACCACGCACGTGGATCATAGCCCACCCTGAAGAACAGCTCTCATCTGCTCAACTCGAGATCATCGAAAGCGCTCTGGAAAAACTGAAGGACCATTTACCGTTACCGTATGTTCTTGGCCATTGGGAATTCTTTGGATTGGAACTAGAGATCAATTCCGACGTACTTATTCCCCGCCCGGAGACCGAACTACTCGTCGAACATGCCATTCGCTGGCTGAAACAAATCCAGGAATATCCGGCCTCATCTTTGACTGAATTCAGAGCAGCGGATATCGGTACTGGTTCCGGATGTATCTCTGTGGCTTTAGCAATGCATATCCCTGTCCTGCACTTGCTCGCCACCGACATATCCTACCCCGCGCTCCAGGTTGCACGCCGGAATGCGAAAAAATTCGGTGTGGAAAAGCGGCTTGACTTTATTCAATGTGACATCCTGCCTCCACATCCATCTACTTTACCAACAGAAAGCCATTTAGACTTGATCTGTGCAAATCTTCCCTATATCCCGACAGAGACCTTACGGAAGCTGAATATATTCAGTCGGGAACCATCTTTAGCTCTGGATGGAGGTGCAGACGGTCTCGATCTGATCCGCCGCTTATTAAAAATAGCGCCGCTTTGGTTAGCCCCTGGTGGTATGATCTTGTGTGAAATCGAGGCGAATCAAGGTAATGCTATCCTCGCACTGGTTTATGATACCTTCTCTCAAGCCACAGTCCATCTCCACCAGGACCTGGCTGGCCATGATCGCTTGTTGCAAGTCCACTTACCAGCAGCAGAACAAAATTGAAGATGCATACTGACCTGATCAATGCTAATCACCCTGATGCACTGAACCGAGCCCTGGCTATTCTACAATCCGGGGGATTAGTTGCATTTCCAACAGACACGGTTTACGGGATCGGAGCCCTGGCTTTTAATAATAATGCTGTCGAAAAGATTTATATAGCGAAAGGACGAACAACCGAAAAGGCAATACCGATCCTGCTCGGTGATCCAGGCGACCTGGTAAAGGTTGCAGCGTACGTCAATCCAACAGTGGAGAAACTGGCAGCACATTTCTGGCCTGGTCCCTTGACATTGGTTGTACCAAGACATTCATCCATCCCTGAAAACCTCTCTCCTCTACCAACGGTCGGTGTGCGCATACCAGACCACCCCGTCGCCCGTAGTTTGCTCCAACAAGCTGGACCAATGGCGGTCTCGTCAGCCAATCGCTCCGGACAAACCAGCCCAGTTAACGTAAAAGAGGTATTTGCCCAACTGGGTGGACGCATCCCTCTCATCCTGGATGGAGGTCAAACACCAGGTGGCATACCTTCCACTGTTGTGAATTGCCTGGGAAATGAAATCATCATCTTACGCCAAGGTCCGATCAGCCTGGATGATATCCGCAAGATCCTGGCATAAATCCATCCAGCCAGTATAAAACTGGTGGCAAAAATGGATTTTCTAATCAACTTTTTCTAATCAACTTATTAACTGGGATTCATGTATTTCTAATCATTATTTCACATAATAATCGAAATCACATTCTCCTCGATAAAACCGCGTTCAGGTTTGGGCCAACCCATGACGCGGTTTTTATTTAAAATCCACCCAACCGCCGAATTGCCAGCATGGCAATGTCATCACTCGCGGGGAGCGAATCCATAAAAACTTTCACAGCCTCATCGATTGCCTCTAGCATTTGAGTGGCAGTCATTACCGGCAAGGTTGTTATTAATCCGGATAAACGTGTTTCGCCAAATATATCATCATCGGGCGCGAAGGCTTCGGTTACACCATCTGTATAGAAGAGTACACAATCATCAGGTTCCAATTGTATCGTGCGCTGTTCGATTTCAATTCTATCCATTACACCTAAAGCCATACTGGTACGGGTCAAGCGTTCTGCTCGTCTGGTACTTTTCTGTACCCAAAATGGCGGATTATGTCCTGCATTGGCGTAGGTAAATTTACCAGTCGCTAGACACAATACGGCATAGACTGCTGTTACGAACATCCCTTGTTGTGTATTTGGGATGAGAAGCTCATTGACACGACTTAATGCCTCCGCCGGGGATTGGGTTTCAAGAACAGCCGCGCGAACAAGAGTTCGTGTCAGTGCCATAAACAATGCAGCAGGGATACCCTTGTCTGCAACATCGGCTATGAACAAACCAAGCTGCTGTTCTGGTAGTTCGATCACATCGTAAAAATCGCCTCCCACTTGCCGAGCTGGTCGCCACAGGCCTGCCAGCTCCCAATCCGGATAAGTAGGTAAATGGTCTGGAATGAACGATTGCTGTATCTGACGGGCAAGCTGGATTTCATGTTCCAGGCGTTCGTGCACAACCATTTCCTGCTGCAACCTGTCATTCTGGATTGCCAAAGCAGCATGTTGGGCAATACCAGTGATGATATCCGTCCTGCGGGAAGGGAACCGGTGTCCTCCAGCCGATTCTTCAACCAACATCACGCCGAAAAGATCACTTTTTATCGCCAATGGATAAGCCACTAGGAGGGCTGTGCCGCTCGGGATAGCGTCTGAATCAATATTATCATTCAACGAAGGGATGATTGCAGTCCATGCCTCCATACTCCCCGGTGATACTAGCCTGTGCACGATAGGTTGATTCTTTTCGCGTACTGCATCCAACAGTGGGAACTCACCAGGGGAATATTCATCCTTCCAGAGAATATCCATTTGATCGTCTGGGATTCCATAAGCTTCACCCGGGTAAAAAACCGCATTCATTTCATCCCACAGATAGATCACGCAGCGTTCTACTCCCACAAAAATGGGCATAACGCGGACAATGGTTCCGAGGATTTCATCCAAGTCGTTCATACTGGCAACAGCCTGTGCCACCTGTAGCAACGCCGCCGAGGCGTAAGCCTGTTCCTGTGCCGATTCGTAAAGACGAGCGTTCTCGATAGCCACTGCGGCATAATTCGCAAACGTGGATGTCATGTTCTGAGCTTCGTGTCCGTATCGTCCGGGTGCACTATGTGCTAGGGTCAATACACCCATCGGTTGGTCACCCACACGAAGAGGCGCAGCTATGGAAGAATAATTTATATCGAACTCACCAGCTAAACCTGAAGGTCCGATCGGATCTGCAGGCTTGCGAATGATCGGTTGATCAGACAGGAAGGCACTTAACAGCCAAGAGGCCGCATCGGCTGAGTTTTGTCTGGCAACTTCTACCTCTTGAGCAGTGCAGCAACCCCTCACCGCAGCTAGATTAATCTGCTCACCATCTAACAACCAAATGGTAGAGATTTCACATGGTAGTATGCGTGTTAATTCTGCTAGAATGGTATCCAATACCTGCTCAATACCAATATTGGATGAAAGGAGACCAGCAACTTCACGTAAGCTGTCCGCCACCTGTCGCCGCCACTGCTCTGATTGATATAGATCCGTATTGTGGATCGCTGTCGCGATATTATCTCCGAGAGCTTCGAAAAGCAGCTGTTCAGCTTCAGTAAAAGCATTCAGCTTATCGCTTTGGATATCAAGCACCCCGATCACCTGATCACCAAATGCGAGGGGTACAGCCAACTCGGATTGAATATTGGCAGGTGAGGAAGGGGATGGGTGGTATCGCGCTTCTACCCTAAGATCATTGGCCAAAATGGTTCGTGCATTTCGCGCAACCCATGGAATGATCCCTCGTGAATCATCTAGATCGGTTATATATCCATGCAAAGACTGACTGCGTCCACCGCTGCCTGCCACAAAATGTATTTGCCGGCGATTGTTGTGAACTCTGAATAAATCAACAAATGGGAATCCAAAACGCTCATGGATCAGAACAGCCACTTCATGCATCAAGATGTTCAGGTCAAGCGTTAAGGCAATACTTTTACTCACGTCAGCCAAAAGAGCCAGGTGATCTGCACGGCTGCGGAGATCTTCATAGAGGCGTGCCCCTTCAATCGCAGTGGCAATATTGTCTGCTAATGCTCTCAAGACTAATAAATCGGTTGGATGGAAACCCTTCAACTGGTTGCTCTGCACGTCAAGGACGCCCAACACGCGCTCCCCTATTTTGAGCGGTAAGACCACTTCCGAGAGCGTCTCAGGCAAGTAGTCGATAAACCGATAAAGTTTCTCAGCCCTAACATCATCGCACATAATCTCTTCCCCACTCTGGGCTGCGCGACCGATCAAACCCTGTCCTAGTTCCACCTCCAGAGAAATCACAGCTTTATCCCGGCCCTTGTGAGGTGCTATCGCGCTCGAACGAAAGCGTAACGTTTGGGAGTCTTGAGCCATGGTAAACAGGGCAACATAGTAATATTTGAAGGTTTGTTGAATGAGTTTAGTGACGCTGGTCGCTAATTCATCCACTTCAAGCACGTTAGCAATTTGTGCGCTGACCTTACGTACCAAGTTCAACTGTCCGATGCGCCAGCGCTCAACTGCAACCCGGTGCGAAGCAATTAGGGCAATTGCAGCAATGCTGGAAACGCTCTCGATAGTATCCTGCTCTTCTTTACGAAATGCCGGACCAGTGGTCCGGCTAACCTGAAGAACACCCAAGATCAGGTCTTTCTCACCCAATGGAACAGCAACTCTCGCTCCTTTCGATCCAAAGGGGAGATTGATCACATTGCCGGTTTCAAATACCTGGCGCATTGCCTCAGTCGGTGGGGTGGCTGGAAAGATAGGCTTTTCATTCTGATCTGGCAAACGAAAAAGGTTCTCTTGAAGCCATAACCTGGCCCGACCTTCCACCAGTCGCTCGACCATAACGATGAGGTGGTCCCGTTGAGCAACCAGAGAGGTCGCCTCCAGCAATTGTTCTCCCAGATAGGCGATTTTCAACCAACCAGAAGATTGGGAAGAGCGACTTTCAACGCTCATTCTTTATCCCCCTTGCTCTTACATTTGAGCATGGTCAATATATTTCCGCTTTCTGGTGAGGATTCAAAATGGATTTCATCCATCAGGCGCCTTATCATATATACACCCAACCCACCAAGCTGGCGATTGGAGAGATCTGCAGTCAAATTCGGTTCGCCCACAGCATCAGGATCAAATGATTTACCATGGTCACGCAGAATGATTATCAAACCATCATCTTGGACATTGCACGTGATTTCGATTTGTTCGTTTTCCCTTCCCTCATATGCGTGTTCGATGATATTCGTACATGCCTCATCCGTTGCTAGTTGAACAGCATAGATCTGTTTCGCATCCAATCCAGCATCGAATGCAGCCTGCCTGACAAATTCACGCATATCATTCAGTTGGTTGCAATTAGCCAGGAAAATCTCTGTGCGCATATAAGTATAAAAAAAACCGTCTCATCAAGGTTTCTGTGGAGACGGCCACTTTAGGGAATTTGAAATGATTTGAACCAGGTCGACCGCCTCAACACTAGAAGTAACCCACCGCCGCAGTGCCATCCCCAAAGGTCTTGAAAAGCGGTAAAAAACCTGCAAGATCCATCGCTTCATGGATCCGGACTGGAACTGCCGCCAGGACAACTTCACCGCGGTTATAGCGTTTACATAGCTTCTGCACTGCCAGCAGGGCACGTAAACCTGCACTCGACATATAATCCAGACCACCCAGGTCAACGGCAATTTTATAACGTCCACCATGAACAATCGCATTAAATGCATCGCTGAGTCGTGGAGCCGTAGCACTATCTATGCGACCTTTGACAGTAACCAGATCACATCGTTTATATTGTTTTGTCGTGATTTCCATGATTTCCTCCAGATGGTATTGAAGGGATGCTTGCTTTGCATTGATAATAGTCTACGATAACATTTACTCGATAAATTATATCATGAGATACCAGGCACATTAACCACGGCGCTCGATAATGAGTACCGTTGGTATCACATGAATCCTACCTCCCATCAGCATAAAAAACCAGAACTTACCCCCGATCTTCACCAACCCTGGCTGGACAACAACACGATCATGGCAGCTTTTCGTCATCTCGCAATATCTCCATCAGGTGAGCAGGATCAACAAATAATATTCCTCGTAGATCATAAATGACGCATTTTCCAGCACAACAAGATTTCCTAAGCGTACGTAGTTACGGTATATTGACACATCAATTCCCTTCGAGTATCCTTGTCAGAGTCCGGGCAGGCCCGGCGCGACAGGAACCTGCGAACCCCGTCAGGTCCG
>Ga0315285_10000249_pt1 | contig 54291 bp, 46 predicted proteins | sample YL17G09_36_MG_FD_203698 | JGI IMG/M metagenome (GOLD analysis project Ga0315285, IMG submission 203698) | Sediment microbial communities from Yellowstone Lake, YNP, Wyoming, USA - YL17G09_36 | ecosystem: Environmental > Aquatic > Freshwater > Lake > Sediment | place: USA: Wyoming | collected... | reverse complement strand
TTTTGGCATTTTTCAGGTAACGATCCAGTATTGACGCGGCTTTCAGCCATTTGGTCACCCCTCAACTGTCCAAGAAAAGTTAGGGTAAAAAAAGGGCGTTCATTAAGAATAAAGCCCCTCGGCATTCCTGCTGAGGGGCTTGGATTTTATTGCTGGAGGGGGAAGAGGTAAGAACCTATTTCATGTCTGTTCTCACCAACGGCACGATCCCATCAATGATTCCTTTGATTTGTGCTCTCAATTCCTCATTTTCTTCCATTACTTTTACTATCGCAGGACTCAACTGATAGTAGAGCCTGATTAACTCCTGACCTTCTGGGGTCTGGCTTACTACATTGTCCCGCAGATGCCTCAAGGCATTTACCACCTCTGAATGCTCACCATAGATTTGTTCAGCGGGGCATAGTTCACAGATGTCACCTTTTCCGTCCCCATCACTATCGGTCTGATCAGGGTTATACATGTCCGGGCAATTGTCACACGCATCTCCTTTCCCATCTTCATCAGCATCTTCCTGGCAGGAATTGACAACATTAGGACAATTGTCCATCGAATCACCAATCTTATCGTCATCAGCGTCACTGCTCTCAAAAGGAACGAGCTCCACTTCCATTGGGATCTCCTTCATCTGGCCGCTCCCCAAGGTAATGGGCGTCTGACACATTCCCCACCAATATTCCCCATCTGTTGGAAGAGGTGGCATCCTTTCCTCCATTAAGAGAAGCACAAGCACATAATAATCACCAGATATACAGCTCTCCCGGTAGTAGGTGCACCCTGGGACAGTCATCGTGTAAGGCTTGTCAACGTCGATGTCGGGGTTAATGACCTGATTATCCTCGGTGCCACCGTCCGGTGGTCTCTGGGGTGGGAAGGTCCAGTCCTCAGCACTATAGAGGAATGCCATCATGATTTTCGGCGGGGTTTCGAGCTTCTCAGGTACTTTGATGGTCAGGTTTACTTTGTCACACTGGTCACAGACATCCTGAATAGGGGGCGATGGGGTAAACCCTGTGCATTCGCACGGTCCAAAACAGCTACCGTCATCCACGCAGACCTGGGCGCCCGGTTCCGTTTTCCCTTCGCAGGTACATTGTTTGGTTTCACCTGGCGTACAGGTAGGAGAGTCTTCCTCACAGGTGACCGGGGTCGTGGGTCCGGTTCGAACGCAGCGAACATCTGCGAAGCTATGGATATGATTAAAGCATACGGCACCGATGTCGAAAAGAATGCTTCCCACCCAGGCTTCGTTGTCACTGGCGATGGTTGAAGAACAGGTTTCGAGGGGATGGCCCTCCGCAGCAGGATCAGGCTTGTTGCACGTTCCGGTGAGTTCAGGAATCCAGTAACATCCCTCCTCATCAGGGCCTCCCATGGACTCACCTCCCGTCACGCACGCATCGGTCTGATCAGACATAACGCTGCCGTCAGTAATCGGGCACTCACCACCTGTTTCGGCGGGCGGATTACCTCTGATTAGTGTCCTCAGCTCATCGATATTGGGTAGCCGCCAGTCCTCATAACCAGCGAAAATCACCTCATCGCAGTACCTTACTGCATCAGGTTGGGTGAGTCCCGGGTCTCCGTCAAATGGGTTCCTCTGCGGATCCTGCCAGCACAAGTTGGTGGCGGGGTCGCACCAGAAGGTGTAGTAGGTGCAATTACATGTTTCCCAGCCACTGCCGTCAGCCTTGCATGATTGAGTAGCTGTTGTGCCATCTGGACAGAAGCATTCCTGTGTTGCTCCCGCCGTGCAGTAGGAGGTTTGGAAGTTTTTGCCGCTGATGCCCTGGGGAGAGTTGTTGCTCACGGGTACGCTATTCTGCTCTGCTTTTACTGGCTGGCACTCCATGCCCATCAATACGATGCTCCCTGCAATTGTTAGCAATGTAAAGATCCTTTTAATTCTCATGGCTACACCCCCATTTTTATAATGTATAGTTATGGCATTTGACTAAGTCCTTCGATTCATAAATTCGGTTACGAATTTATTTACTCAGGACTTAGTGCTGAATAAGCCATTGCCTATAGAAATTGTCCCGTAATACGTTACTGTAATTGCGAATCGAAGCACTAAGTTTCTATTACGGATAGATTTACTATCATACTTATACAATTTCTCATTACTACTTGCAAGGAATTATTAAAACCTATCTGGCACGTTCTGAGATGTTTCTTAAGAGAAAAAATGGCAATAGAACCTACTCAATAATGATATGCTGCAGTATCCTATTAATTAATAACGGTAGATTTATTCTAATGGTAAGGAAATTTTTTTAAGTTTTATTCTAAATAACCGATAGTTATAAAAGGACGCGTCGAAAAATCAATGGATTGAAAATTCATCCTATTTAGGTGAGGGATATGAGAGACGAGGATAAAACAAAAGAGCAGCTCATAAAAGAATTAGAAGAACTTAGAAAGCAGCGTGCTGCTTTACAAACGTCAGATGATCTACCCCATTTGAAAGAAAAAGAACTAATGACACAGCAATTGGAGTTTATTTTAGGTGTTACTAAAACAGGTCTTGATATCATAGATTCAGCATTTAACATTCGCTATATTGATCCAGAGTGGAAAAAGCTGTACGGGGATCCAACCGGGAGGAAATGCTATGAGTATTTTATGGATCGTAGTGAAGTGTGTCCTGGTTGTGGAATAGTGAGAGCTCTAAAGACAAAGACTGTCATGGTGACCGAAGAAGTTCTTGTAAATGAAAATAGCAGGCCCATACAGGTAACTACCATACCATTTAAAGATACCCATGGTGAGTGGTTGGTTGCCGAAGTTAATGTTGATATCACAGAACGTAAAAAGATGGAACATGAGCTACACGCATACCGTGAAAGTCTTGAGAAACTGGTAAAAGATCGCACCGCAGCACTGGTAAAAGTGAACGAGAAACTTGAGAAGGAAATTACTGAACGTAACCAAGCGGAGGAAGAGCTGAAGAGTATAAGAGATCATTTAGACAATTTGATAGAAAGTTCATTGGACTGCATCATGGTTTCTGATAGGACTGGTTATATAACCAAGGTTAATAAATACTTTCTGAGGTTATTTGGATATAGCGAGGAAGAAGTGATAGGGAAACATGTGATGGAATTCACACCTATGATTGCAGGAGGAACTTTTAATTCTACTACCGGAGAACAGGTACAAATAGGAGACGAGTACATTGACGATGCAAAAACTATGATAGCGAGATTGCTTACAGAAGGAAAGGTAACTAACTGGGAGGCCTACTATTTTCGTAAGGATAAGAGCGTGGTGCCGGTTGAGCAAAATATAGTGTGCTTATATGACAAAGAGGGGGAAAGAACAGGAGCAGTTGCTATAATACGAGATATTACCGAAAGGAAAAAAGTAGAAAAGAAGATGTGGGAGGATAAAGATTTCTTAGAACATATGTTTAAGACCTCAGTGGATGGAATTATGGTAACTGATGCACGAGGGTGCATAACTATGGTTAATGAAGCACTGGAACGTCTTCTCGGTTATTCTCGCGATGAACTTTTAGGGAAACACACAGAGATATTAGGTCCTCAGGACGAGACATACTATGAACGAGGAAAATATTTTATTGAGAAATTATACAGTGAAGGTATCGTTATCGGATTTGGACTTGCCTGGTTAAAAAAGGATGGAACTCTAATAGACATTGAGGTTAATGCAGCACTTCTAAAGGATAATCACGGTAACATAACAGGTGCGGTATCAAGTATAAGAGATGTTACTGAGCGAAAAAAGGCCGAGGAAGCACTAAGGAAATCGGAGGAGAAATACCATAATCTGGTAGAGAATGCGAATGATGCTATTGTCTCTGTGAATGAAGAGGGGATAATAATTGATTTTAACAAGAAAGCTGAGCAGCTGTTTGGGTACGCTCGGGATAAGATACTAGGAAAATCAATCGTTCTGCTTTCACCACTCGATGTGAGGGACCGACAGGAGAAACTTTTAAAAGAATTTAAAACAACGAGAAACGTATACATAGCGGGAAGAACGCAAGAAGGAAAGGGCCTAAGAAGCGATGGGCGAGAATTTCCTTTCGAGGGTTCTGCCTTTATGTTTGAGACGGGGGACAGGTATGTTCTCACCGTAATTATACGAGATATTACTGAGCGGAAGAAGATGGAAGATAGGTTTATCCAGGCTGAAAAGCTTAGGGCGCTGGGAGAACTGGCAGGGGGCGTAGCCCATGATTTTAATAATGTGCTTGCTGCCATCCTAGGGAGGGTGCAACTGGTGATGATGCGCCTCGCACCACCACCCGGCAAGCCAGAAAAACGGAAATCGATGGTTGAACTCAAGGAGAGTTTAAAAATTATCGAGCGGGCTGCCTTAGATGGTGCTGAGACAGTAAGAAGGATTCAGGAGTTTGCTCGCATTCCTCAAGGAGATAGTAATCAATATTTTAATTCAGTTGATATAAATGAAATTATACAACATGTGCTCGAATTTACCAGGGCTCGGTGGAAGGATAATGCTGAAGCAAAAGGCATACTGTTCAAAATTCAAAAATCACTTCCTCACCTTCCTCCGGTGGCGGGGAATGCTTCGGAACTAAGGGAGGTCTTCATCAATCTCATCAATAATGCTCTTGATGCCATGCCTGAGGGTGGAAGCATTAAGGTGCGATCCTTAAGAGATGACGATCAGGTCGTTGTTCAAATGGAAGATACTGGTAGAGGTATTCCTCGAGAGATACAGGATAGAATCTTTGATCCCTTTTTCACCACGAAAGGTCCTCAGTCAACAGGATTGGGGCTAAGTGTTTCCTATGGAATTATCAATCGTCATCGGGGAACTATTGCAGTTGATAGCAGAGAAGGGCAGGGGACAACCTTTTCCATAAGTCTTCCCATCTTTGATGAGGTAGTTGAAAGAAGAGAAAAGGAACGACCTCAGGTGAGCACACAAGGGAAGGCAAAGATTCTAGTGATTGAGGATGAGGAAGAGGTGAGAAAGCTGCTTGCGGCGATTCTCACGGAGAATGGTCATGAGGTTGAGGTGGCCTTTGATGGATTGCAAGGCATAGAGCTTTTTGAGAGGCAAAGATTTGATCTAGTGCTTACTGATTTGGGGATGCCCGGGTTATCTGGCTGGCAGGTAGCAAAAAAGGTAAAGAGTATAGATGAGAAAGTACCTGTCGCACTCATCACGGGATGGAATGTGAAATTAGATGAATCAGAGATGAAAAGGAGTAGCGTTGATTTAGTTATTCAAAAACCTTTTCAAGTGAGTCAAGTCATAAGGTTAGTTGAGGAGGGAATGATATTAAGGGACCGATTTAAATATGCCTATAATAGTTGAAATCATTTTCAAATCACAAGTTAAAATAAAACTACCTCATCACTCGCTTTCAGCCAAAATTTTATATTCCTTGCAAATGATCAACTCATCTTTTTTCTCTCCCTCTCAAGGAAGGTCATCCGGTTTTCCATGGTATGGATGATATCATTGAGCTTGGTGTGCAGTCCTGCGAGTGTCTGTTCCTTCTTTGTTTCTACCAGCTTATTATACCAGAATTCTATTGCCTCTTTCTCTGTTTTAAGGCGGTCAATCTCAACCCTCTTTCGCATCAGGTCTTCAAATTGTTTATCCATTATCGGGTATCTCCTTCGCTCGTAAATTAATACTGAAGTTTAGTTACAGCACCTTCCCCTTCAGGCGTTCAATGACTTCCGGAAGATTCAAGGCACGTAATGTATCTCTCTTAAAAAGTCCGGTAGCTACATCCCACCCACGGAGCTCATAGTACTCGTCCTTCATCTTTTCAAATGCTTCTCTGGTGAGAGCTTTCCCCCTTACTGAGATAACCTCATCACCTGATCCGGGGAGGAACAGATCAGGATTGAACATACCGAATACATCAAAGATGGGTTCCTCACGTTCAGTGAATTGGCTCTCCGGGAGATAGTCATCCTTTTTTCCCCTCCGACCATCGCGCAGGAGGATAGCCCGGTTGAGATTGAAAATTCTTTCCCCCACCGTATTGAGTGCTGACTCATCTATTTCTTTTCCGGTAACGGCAGAGAGTAGCTGGCTTTCAAGGGTGGGGTCTCCCACATGGTCTTCAGAGCTTGCATCATCAAAGAGAGGCCAGGCGAAATCGCAGAGGATAAGGGTTTCCTTTGCCTGCTGACGATTCTGAATCTTTATGGCAGCCAGCGCTTTATCTTGATAGTGAGAAAAGTTAACCGCTTCCTCGCTTCCCCAAAATCGTTTGGCAATCTTTCGCAATACCGCAGTTGAGACGTAGGTAAATGATCCATTGGTGGTGTACCACAGCGCCCACTTGGTGAGGGGGCTGCACATTTCGTGGAGCTCGGGAGTGTGGGCTCGAGGTTCGGTAGCATAGATGAGTGCGGAAGGGGAAAATACCTTTGGTCCATAGGCGATCCCGCGTCCGGTTTGGGTGAAATGATCGATGGCAATCTCTTTTGAACCTCTGCCGACGCTGTCTGCAGTTCTCATCACCCCTTCGGCGAGTACATTACCGAAACCCTCGCGGTGGGAAATCTTTTTTATGATGGTCTCCACAAAGGGAAGGCTTCCCATATCGTGTAAGGGAAGTTCAGTTTCCTTCTCAGAGAGTATGCCCTGTTCAAAGCATCTTTCCAGCCATACCATAATCCCAGAGAGTTCCATGCTGCAGAGGGAGTATTCATTGATCAGGGTAGTTGCATGAAAACTTACCTCGGTCACGTCTCCATGGAGCTTTTTATCCCAAGGGTTGTAGAAGAAGCTGGACTGACATTTTCTCACCCCTTCATTGCCTGAGGGGAGTTTGTGAAGTGCGCGCCAGCAGCCCTGGGGGCAGCCGGAACAGTGAACGGGCTTAACCACCTCGGAGCCACCCAGGGGGACAGGAGTGCCGTAGAGATTGTAGTAGCCCTCTCCCATCATCTTCTTCATCTTCTCTCGAATGCGCATCACTCGCTCGAGATCAGCTACCGAAACTTTCCCAGATCCGCTCACCGCTATTGCCTTGAGATTTTTCGAACCCATCACTGAGCCAAATCCCATAGTACCGCTTCCCCCTGTATCAGTGGTGAGTGTGCTGAGGCGGATGAGGTTTTCCCCCGCGGGTCCAGTGGTGAGGATTGATACTTTATCTCCCAGCTCGTTTCTTATGAGCTGCATGGTGTTACTGGCGGTGTGACCCCAGAGGTGGCTCGCATCCTTGATCTGTACCTTTTCGTTATCAATGCTGAGATACACCTTCTTAGCGGCTTTACCTTTAATGATGATTCCATCGTATCCGGCATGTTTAAGTGCTGCACCTAGAGTGCCTCCCAGATTGGCGCTCACGAAATTTTCCGGATAGAGCATGGGGGATTTTCCACACACCAGCCAGCGTGAGGCACTGGGTGCGGGTGTGCCAGCGAGGGGACCTGTCATGAGAATGAACAGGTTTTCAGGGTGAAAGGCATCCACTCCAGGCGAAGATTCGTCCCAGTAGATTTTCTCTCCTATTCCCTTTCCACCGATAAAGCGCTCAACATATTTCTCAGTATCATCTTGAGTGATTGTATGTTCACTTAAGTCAACCCGTAGGATTTTCCCTGTCCACCCATGGATGTTTTTCATCTATCGTTCTCCTCTGCATGAGCACGGGATGAATCAGAGTTCAACTCAATACAGGCAAGTCTTTCCTCGGCGAGCTCTCTTAAGTTTTTGGTATTCCACTCATGGGAGTACCCTACAGGGCTCTTCGTTGCCTGAAGTGTCTCCAGGTAGAGTGAGCTTTTTATATGACTGTGACCACAGAGCACATGGCGTACCTTTTTTTCTTCTAAGATAATCTTTCCCAACCCCTCGCTTCCCATAAAAGCGCTGAAGAAATCCCAGGGGAGACGGTTCGGATACAAGAGCATCTTGCGGAAGGGGACATGATGAGTAACTACCACAATCCTGGCAACTCCCCGTGCGGTGAGGGTCTCTATTTGGTGTTGTAGGGCTGTTTCCATCTCCTGGGTGACTTCTTCATCACTCTTTCTCCTGTTGCGCGCGTCATCCATCCAGTAGGCAAACTTAAGATCATTCCAGGTGAATCGATCCTGATACTGCTTGCTCTGGTAGGTTTCGATAGAGAATTCACTATCATAGTTTTTATTTCTCAAGCTGTAGTCGTACCAGCCTATGGTTCCCGCAAAGCCTATACCGTCAATGCAGTATGGCTCCAGCCCCAGAAAGATAAATCCATTCCGGGTACAGAGCTGGGGGAGTATTTCATTGTATTTTATACCGCTGTGAATACCTTTTTTTAGACTTGAGGGTGAGTCGATCCAGACATCATGGTTACCGGGGACTAAGAGTTTATGGCAGGGGAGTACGGAAAAACTTTTAAGGGTTGCTTCAAAAACCTGGGTGTTAGAGGCAACATCACCGGCAATGATAAAGACATCAGGTTTGAGAAGCAAAAGTTTTTCAACTAAAAAGTCTATCAGTTTTAAATTTTCCGGCGATGAATCAGCGTGCAGGTCTGAGGTAAAGGCGATCTTCATAGTAGTACCTACCCGAATTTTAGCTTACTATTTTTAACGTAATATCTTTTTTATCGCAAGGAGAAAAAAGAGATGTGGTATTTAAAGTGTGAATTATGAGTTGCAGGTAGATAATGAGAGGATGTAACGAGGGAGGATTTTACATTTCAAACTATGAACGAGCCTATAGAGAGGTCATTATATTCGTTAGCTTATTGGTTCAATGGGTATGTCTTGCCCTCATTTTTCATTGCACATTATTCATAATGAGTCCACATTCGAATGATTTTAACTGTTTTATATCGTTTTGTTACTTGATAGATGATACGATGTTGAATGTTTATTCTTCTAGAATAAGCTCCCTCTAAATCGCCGACAATTTTTCAAAGGTCGGGGGTGTTTGAAATGGATTCTTCTCTAGAATTTCGAGGATCGCTTTAGCCTTTATACGCAACCCAGAAAAAGAAATTTTTTTTGCATCTTTCTGCGCTTGTGTGGTATACACTAGTTTCCAAGTTACCACTTTAGCCTTTGGCTGCACTTTTTGATGGGTGTTTTTAAACCTTTTCTAATGGATTCTCTCATTCCTGGGATTGAAAGAAGATAGAGAGTTTCTTGGATAGAACGCCAGTCTTCCTCTGAAATTAAGATAGCATTGTATCTTTTCCCTGTGATCTGAATAGGTTCATGAGATTCCGCAGCTTTATCTAATAATTTAAATAATTTTGCTCTCGCTTCGCTCGCGGTAAGAGTTGTCATTTTAATCACCTCTGGGTAAACGTACCATGTTACGTACGATAAGTCAATGGTGTTTAAATGAAATCAAAATATTTTTCTTAAACTCTTGCATAGAGCCCTGTCGCTTCACAGAACAGATACAGAAGGTGTTACTCCTCTGCTTCCCATAGATATCTAACCGGTTTTCCTCCCGTAGAGTCAAAGTAAGAAATTTTGTGGGGAACGATTTTAACCATGGTGATTTTTGATTTTGCTTCTTCGGGAAAGGGCATATTATTTGATACCATAGCTATCTCATCAAGTCGTATGATACTAAAGCCCTTTTTGAATTCTCTAGGATTCTCCTCCATGGTGATGATAAGTGCTTTGCCCCACATCTGAAGACCACGTGCGTTTTTCATATAGCCTTTCCCTACCGGGATAAATACCGCGAGGCACACCTGAGAGTTCCGCCTTATATTTTCCAGTTTGCCTCCTGGATCTGCAACGAAATACATGGTGAGACCATCATTTCTGGCATCGACCGGGGTGTTGCGGGGTTCATTCTCTCCGCAGGTGGCAAGTGCACAGGTGAAATAGTGCTCTCCGTGTTCATGCAGAAAGTCTAAAATAATTTTTTCTATTTCGAGTTTACTTTTTTTCATATGTTTCTTCCGTTGGATGTAGGGATGCAATTGGTGTGTGGGTTACTAATGAAAGATAATAAATAGTTTACAGAAAGACAAATTGTCATTGCGAACGAAGTGAAGCAATCCCATATTGTGGATAGCATTGAATTGTTACATAAGTTAAGGAGAAACCCGTCTTCTCATGGAGCGGATAAAAAGCATACCTCATCTACCCAAAGCTCTCCGGCATCGCGCCCATTCTCTCTACCTTCAAATGTAAAGGCAACGCCAATGGCAGCGCCGGGATCAAATTTTGCCGTGCCGTCACCCTCCCATGAGGGCTGTGAGAATGTGGACCAGGGTATATCCACCCGCTGCCAGCCGGTGACCGCTTCTTTACTGGTATTCATATTAAACTCGAAATGAGAAAGGCTATCCGAGGATTTCCCATTGTATGCGACAATGGTAGCGGGCTGCCCCACTTTCTTGGCATGTAGATAGACTGTTATACCCTTGGCAAATCGCCAATCCCGAGGTTGTGCGTACACCAGGCTGCAGGTGGCCCAACTCTCCGGAGCGATGTCATAGGATATGTGGAGTGAGGCAGTTCCACTATGAGCTATGGTCTGGTCGCGGCTGAAGGTGAGACGGTTATTATTGCTTTCATCCACAAAGGCAGTCCACTCATCCGTTGCCTGTTCAAAGTTATCAATGATGCGGTGTGAACTTGAGGGTGGGGGAAGTGTTTCCTTCGTTACTTTTTCCTTAGGTGGCTCTGGGACGGGAGCAACCTTTGGAGCAGGTACAAACTGAGCGGCTGCGGGTTTGCCCGCCCGCCAGCGATGATAGAATACATTGAGCAATGGAACAAATTCTTTAGTCGCTTTTTTGTTTCCGGCAGGAGAGGGGTGGTCATCACCATTGGTGGGATAGTAAAGGGTGTTTTTACCCTTGTTGTTTATATAGGTAATCTTTCCGCTATCGAACTGGTGGTGATTTTCAGGACTGGTCAATACATTATAGAAATCAAAAACCGCTACATTGTTACCACGGTAACCTGCGAGCCAATCCTTAACCAACCAGGTAGTGAAGGCACGGGCATTGGCTGCGTACGTTCCATCCTGAACGGGTGGAGCGGTAATTGCGATAAAAAGTTTGTCTGGGCGGGTGGAGAAATACTTAAGCAGTTCGTTATAGATTGCCTTGACATTGCTTACGGTGAGTCCATCGCCTCTCGCTGGTGGGTCGGTTGGCCTCCCTTCCAGGTTGGAATTAGGGAAGCAGGACTTAAACATAATGATCTGATTTTCTCCTCCTGGATCTGAGATGGTCCGGGAATAGGGGGAATGTTTCCCGCTTTCTTTGTAAAGTGCTGCCAGATAGCTACCGCTTCTGGGGCCTGTGAACCATTCAGGCCAGTCGGTGATATCGGTACGATCACCAATGCTTTCAGGTCCCCAGCCATAATTGGTATCGCTCACAAAATAGTTATTATTTGAGAGGGTCTTTCCTAATCCGCCATGGTTGTCCGCAAGCCAATTTTCACCGCACGAATGGTGGATGAAGATGAGTTTGACCGGTTTCTGAGGCGGGCTAGGATTATCGTTTAAAGCCATGAGATTTTGAGACATCACCACATCTAGTCCAATCATTAAGAGAAGGCTGATTAACCCACATTTCAACCAGGATTGAATTGGCATGAAAGAGTTCCTCATAGGATTGAATCCTTTCTGTGTAGTGTAATTTTTTTTGTAATTTGAATTTTGGTCATTCGGATTTGTTTAGTGCTTCGTGCTTCGGATTTAGGATTTTGGATCTGCTCCCTCATTCATTACGCCATAGTTCATATCGCGCGAATTCAACTTTTTACGAAAGAACCATTTCGTTGCATTACTATGGGGAAATTATGAGATGATAGCGTGATTAATAGCTGCTGTCAAATATATCAATCAGTCATTACCTAAGCCACATTTTAAAAAATGATGTTACCTTTTATCTCTTAGTGCTTCGATTCGCAATCACAGCGACGTATTTTGTGAGAATTTCTATGGACAATGGCTCACTCAGCACTAAGTCCTGAGTAAATAAATTCGTAACCGCATTTATGAATCGAAGGACTTAGATTTACAATAACTCTCTTGTTGCATTACATATTTTAAAGGTATATTATTACATAAGTACATAAGTGGTTTAGCAGAACGAAAGGAATACAAGGATGAAGAGTTTATGGATTTTAGTGCTAAGCAAAAGAGGTTTTATTCAAGAGCCAGAGATATTTTATGATGAGCACACAGCAAATAATAGGAAAAAAGATTTGATAGAGGATTTTAATCCTGATTATGATGAAATTGAAATCTTTGAAAAACCTATTCCCACCTAAATGGCCTCGAATATCTTCTTGTTCATAAGCCTAATCTATGGCGAGAAATACAGTCTGTCATTAGCAATGTGGATGCAGAGAAGTTTAAGACCAAAGTTTCCAAAGAAAAAACGATGAAGGGCAAAATTTCATACAGCCCCATCGGTATGAATGCTGAGTTTAAAAGGTTACTACGCATTAAGAACTGGAAGGAAAGCCGAGTCAGTTATTGGGTGACTAAAAGTGAGAAATTGATTCGAAAAACCCTCTCAATGAGTTCCGAAGAATGACGAGAAAAGCGGTCGCGAGCTCATGCAGATAAAAATAAATGACATTTCTCGAAATGTACTTGAAAGAGGTGAAATTAAGTTTAAGATAAAACATCCTACCAAGATGGAAAGTCCTGAAGAGAGGCACCCCATGCTCGGTATTGTAAAACCTTCCCAACGTGAAGCTTTCAAGCAACGACTGACTGCATTAGGACTAGACCCTTTTTCAATGTACCCCATCCTGACGGTACACGATTCAAGAAGGAGAATATATATCAAAAGAGATAGTAAACCGTTTATGTCCATTTCTCTTGATATCGCTTCCGCTCACATTTTGTGGGCTAAAACACAATTTGTTGAGATTGAACCAGAGTTGAATGAGATTGTGTTTACTGAGGCTAATCATGAAACTAAAAAATATATGGAGACAATCCTTCAAAAGATTATGACAGAAATTAAGCAGCGATTTACCTACATCGAAACCAATTTGACTCCTAAGTACAAAAAATCATTTAATTATTTGGAAGCGCAATTACCTTTTTTGAGATTTTTGGTCAGATGGAATTTACACACTATGCGAAGTGTGTTGGCTAGTATGTTTATCGCATTAGTTGTGATTGGAGGTAGTAGCTATTTTGTGTTACATAAACTACGCCAGAGCAAAACTTGAAATCTTCTTATCCGATTTTGCTTCAAGGTGATGCGAGTAATAGTAAATTTACCAGGAAGGAGTGGTTTTAAAAAGTCAGGGTCATGATGGCTCAGGCTTTTTCTTTTGTATATCTATATATAATGTATTTTAGGGGACGTAAGTAGGCAACCAGAGACGGACCACTATGGTGAAAATCTTTCTCATCAGGCATGGGGAGACGGATTGGAACAGGGAGCAGATTTTCAGGGGGAGGGTAGATGTGTCCTTGAATGAAGTAGGTTTAGTTCAGGCGAGGGCGGTAAAGGTGTGGTTAAAGGATGAGAAGGTTGATGCACTTTATTCAAGCCCGCTTTCCAGGGCGCTTGAAACTGCGAGAATAGTGGGGGAGGGAAGGAACTGTGAGGTGAAGACAGAGGAAGGATTAATCGATGTCAATTTCGGAAAATGGCAGGGGTGTTCTCATAAAAAGGTTAAAGAACAGTACCGAGAAATGTATCATACCTGGCAGACAAAGCCTTATCTGGTAACATTTCCTGAAGGTGAAAGTCTTAAGGATGTGAAGGCACGGGTGATGGGTGCTCTCGAGAAGATTATAAAAAACCACCCGAAAGAGACAATAGCCATGGTATCTCATCGGGTGGTGTGTAAGGTAGCGATATGCGCTATCTTAGGTCTAGATCTCTCCCGATTCTGGTACATTAAGCAGGATACCTGTGCGATTAATATGTTTGAGCACAGGGATGGTAACTATTACCTTTCCCTCCTCAATGATACCTGCCATCTTAGAAGGGTTGAGGGAGCCTCACCGCTTGATTTTTAATTAAGTGTAGCTGTGCAGCCCTGAGAGCACATAGTTCACACCCAGGAAGGTGAAGATGACCGCTAAGAAACCGATGATGGAGAGGATAGCGGTTTTATTTCCCCTCCACCCTCTGGTGAGTCTCGCGTGCAGGAAGGTGGCGTAGATAAACCAGGTGATGAGAGACCAGGTTTCCTTAGGATCCCAACTCCAGTAACTCCCCCAGGCGTAGTTTGCCCACACTGCCCCCGTGATGATGCCTACCCCTAAGAGCATGAATCCCACCGCGTTTGCTTTATAGATAAGCTCATCCAGAAGGTTAAGCTCGGGAAGCTTGTCCAGAAATCCGCCAGTGGGAATCCCGTTCTTTTTGTTTTTCATGAGGAAGGCAATGCTTCCACCAAAAGAGGTGGCAAAGGCAGCGTAGGCCAGAAAACAGGTGAGCACGTGGTAGGTGAGCCAGTTACTCTGCAGCGCAGGGATCAAAGGTTCGATCTCATCTTGCACATTAGGAGAGAGTGAGGCATAGGCCATGGCAATGGATACAATGGGAAATATGAACACTCCCAGCACGTCTGATTTAAATCGTTGTTGCATGATGAGGAGTACCAGCACCGTGCACCAGGACATGGAGACGAGAGTTTCATAGAGGTTAGTTAAGGGAATGTGGCCGTATCCTAATTGATACGATTCTATCCAGCGCAGTATTAATCCTGCGGTATGGACCAGGAGACCTACAATGGTAAGTGCTTTTATAGTACGTCCTAACTTCTTATTTCTGAAGAAGAGATAGTAGAAGTAGAGAACCATGGTGAAAAGATAGACAAAGGTGGTAATGCCTAAGAGAGTAGAGCTATTCATAGTGGTTCACCTCAGAATAGTTAGGAAGCTGTTTTCCCTAGCTGCTTACACTCGTGCTGGATTTGGTCAAAGACCTGACTAAAGGATTCAAGATTTTTATTACTGGTACCGGCAATGGTAATCAGATATTCACCCTTTTTCTCTTCAACCTTCACCCATAATCTGCGATGACTGGTAAAGAACACGAAGTAACAGCCGAGCGTGAGGAGGATACATCCCACCCATACCACCCACACACCAGGGTCTTTGGTTAGTTGCAGCCCCGTGAATTCTTTTCCAGAGAAATCTAGGAAGGTGAATCGATACTCTGCATCCTTTGCACCATGGAAATCAGGAAACTTTAAAAATATCCACTGTTCATCCTGCAAGGTACCATCTTTAAGGAGCGCAACTTGTACCGCAGGATTATTCAATTCTTGGGAGCGGCTTACTACCTCTTTATTTTTGCCTATGGTGAAGTCGGGGACAAACCGTTTTACCTTTACCTTATAGCCCTTTTCCTCAAGCGAAACTTTCTCCCCGATTTTGACTTTGTACTGTTTCGTTTTCTTTTCACCTGTTTTCTGTTCAACACCCAGTAGTACTTCTCCCTGGTCTGGAGATGTGCCATAGCTAGATTGATAAATGTAGACTCCTCTGTAGTAAAGAGGATCATTTACTTCGATCACCTTGGTGAGGACGTCATTTCCCTTCTCGATGATAGTTAAGCTGCTCTTAAAGTCCTTTGGCCTCTGTGACCCCTGGTAGAAAGATACTTCAAACTCATCACACCGAATGGAGAAATCGAGCTGTTTCTGCTGAGAGGATCCTTTCAAGATAATGGTATCGGAAGTTTCACCTTCTGCTACCTTCATAAAACCTTGGTAACCGTAGTTGCCCAGCATGCCTCCGATAATAATCAAAACTATCCCGAGATGAGTGGTGAAAAATCCTAGCCTAGTGTACTTACCCTTTTCGGCAAAAAGGTTAAGACTCTCAGCTGAGGGGTAGTAAGTGAGAGAGGTGTGAAGATATTTTTTAACGATGCGTATGAGCTCATCTCTGGTGTGGTTACTCCAGTCCTTTATTCGCAGAGTCTTTTGAAGAGGCAGCGAGGACATTTCTTCATCTGCACCTTTACTTTTTTGAGTAAGTATTCGGATGAGGTTGGGTAAGCGATTAATAGAACAGGAGATAAGATTGAGGGTGAATAGTGCGAGCAGAGTTGTGAACCACCAGGAGTGGTACATATCGTCGAAGTGAAAACGTTTTATCAGCTGGTAGGTTGAAGGCGAATAGAGCTGGAGATAAAGCTGAGGGGATTCATTCTGAGGAATGAGAGTGCCAATGATAGAGGTGAGGGAGAGGATAATCAGAGTGATGATGGTTAAGGTAAGGGAGGTGAGTAACTTCCATAGATCGCGAAGCAGTGAATTTTTCAAGTTTACATCCTTTCTTATAAAGCGTAAGGATTTTAAAAAAGCCAATCAGACCTAAGATGCATTACAGTAGATTGCGTGACACACTTTTTTACTATATACAACTTTAATTTTTTATCAATGAAGAAACCAATTAACGTCACAAATCTTATCATAGCACTTTTTTTGCCTCTAAGGATAGAGAGAATTTGATAGGATAGTCGGTATAAAAGTTATTGACAGGGAAAAGGAGAGTTACTATAGTGGGCGTCAGTCCAATTGAAGTATTGAAAATACTGAAACTGAAAGGTGAGGTGCAATAGATGAGAAGTTATTTTATAGTGCTCTTTCTATGTATATTCTTTTTTACAGTGAATGAGTGCATAGGTGGTGAGGAGACAACCTATAAAGGGGTGGTGAAATGCAAGACGTGTCATTTCAAGATTTATAAAACCTGGAAAGAAACAAAGCATGCAACAGCCTTTGATAGATTAAAGGAAAACGAACAAAAGGATCCCAAGTGTTATGAGTGTCACACTACTGGTAAAGAGGTGAATCTTCCGGGCATTCAGTGTGAAGCCTGCCATAGTCCAGGCAGTAAGTTTAGTAATGCTACCATCATGAACCAGCAAAAATATAGGGAGAAACCTGAAGCTCAAAGGAAGTTAGCGATTGAGGCAGGTCTCGTCATTACTCCCACTGAACAGAATTGCAGGCAGTGTCATAATGAGAGAAGTCCCCACTATAAGGGTTTTGACTTTAAGGCACGGTACGAAGAGATTAAGCATAAAAATGAGTGAAAAAATGCAGGGGACAGGGTTCGGGGAGTAGGGTGCAGTGTAATGATAACAATAGAAGTATGCAGCAATTGAATAATGTTTTAAAAATTAAAAGCTATAAAGACTTAATTGCATATCAAAAGGCATAGCATCTTTAAATAGTCATACATTGACTAAAGACAGACTTTAAAATCCCAAGTTATTACCCTGCTCCCCAGACCCTACTCCCTGAACCCTATTTTTTATTTCTACATACCGGGCACTTTGGATCTTTCTGAAGCGGGATTTCATGAAAGGTCATAAGTTCCCCATCCCAGAAAAGCATTCTGTTCTTCAAAGTGGTGCCCTTACCGGTTAAGTACTTGAGCACCTCAAGTGCCTCGAGTGTACCAATTACGCCGGCAGTTGCACCTACAATGGGAAACACCTCGGGTGGGGGAGACCCAGGAAAGACACAATACAAACAGGGGGTTTCAGGAGGGTGAATGAAAATGATCTGACCCGACATCCCAAATACACCTGCATGGACGAAAGGGAGTCCTGTTTTAACCGCACATTCATTGAGGACATGCCTCGTCGGAAAGTTATCCATACAGTCAACGATGATCTGGGCATTACCTACCAGTTGAGCGCTATTCTCTCGCTCGATCTTATCTGAGAAGTGTTCTACTTTTACATGAGGGTTAATTTTTGCTATCGTCTCTTTGGCAGAGAGCGCCTTGTTTTTTCCTATGTCTTCATCGGTATGTAAAATCTGTCGATTTAAATTAGAGAGCTCAGGTTCTCCAAAATCACAGATTCTTAAGCATCCTACTCCTGCTGCGGCCAGATAGATAGCCACAGGGCTTCCTAATCCTCCCGCCCCTGCAATAAAAACCGTAGCCTGTTTCAGCTTTTTTTGACCAGCTTCTCCCCAGCCTGAAATAATCATTTGCCGGTGGTAGCGGGTTTTTTCTGCATCGGTGAGTATGAGGTTATTATTTTTAGTCATCGCTGCGATGGTTGGTAAAAAATTGTCGAGGTTAAGATGTGAGATCCGGAATGTGAGATTTTGAATCTATATTTTTATAAGACATCACCTATTACGCATCGATTCTTTAGAATCTGTGTTTCGAGTTTCGTGCTTCGGATTTCGAATTTTTTATTTTATCCCCCTGCCACTGGTGGAAAGATGCTCAGCACATCACTATCGTTAAGGGTTTGATCGGGAGAGCCCTGAAGACCATTGACCAGGATGATTTTGGGTATTTCATCAGGGATTTTTAATTTTTTTATGATCTGGGTGATAGTAGTTTTTTCATCGATTTCCATCTGACAGGATTTACCATCACTATTTTTGGGAAGATAGTCTCTCAACGTCGCAAAAAGTTTGACTTTTACCTGCATGTGGTTACACCTCCATAGTATTAGTTTAGAATTTAGTAGCATATTAGCGAGGGAAAAGCAATTACTTCCTAAGTGTGGGTGAACGCTATCCTGATGAAGTGTTTACATAACTCATAGTAAATCATAGAGGTACGCCAGCTATGGTGGTATAAATGTATTGCAAAGAGAAACCTGATCTGCTAACCAGTAGTGATAGGTAGAGAGATACTTTTGTACAACACCTGAGGGATGGTGGCACCAATGGTTAGATGCTATGTATGGTTTTTGATTTTCGTGTTGCTGATGGTACCTGCAGGGAATGGTGTGTCAATCACTGAGGGTGCGGAAATGGATCAGATCATGGATGTTGCGCAGAAAATGATATCGGCGGTAAACCATGCTGATGATTTTATCTCAGCGGCTGAGATTCTCTACTATAAAAAGGGGATAGAGGAGCAACGCTTTCGTTTCACCTTTTATTATAAGCGAGGAAAAATACGGGTTACCTTCTCCCGACCCTATCCTGGCGCGAATGTGTTTTATACCCGTGGGGATACCTACGTAGTCATCAAACCATTTCGATTCTTACCTATGGTGAGGCTTCGTCTCTCTATCTATAATCCACTGGTCAGGACTCCCAGTGGTCAGCGGATTGATCAGGCAGATATGGGGTATCTGTTAGGATTTCTCTCAAAAAATCTTCCGTTACTAGGACAGCGGGAACATAAATTTGTTGAGGATGAGACGCAGGCAGAATTTTCATTCTGGGCACAGGATTATTTAGAAGGCACACAGCTTGAAAGGTACCGAGTTATTGTTTCGAAGGGAAACTGGTTTCCGGTGAGAGTCGAACGATACACTGCTGAGGGGAAACCCATTGAGATACTACTTTTCAAAGACCACACCCTTAATTCCCACCTGGACGATAGGTTTTTTACCCCCTAAGGTAGTTTCTGATAGTAGTATGTGATACAATTTCCTATGGTAGTAAGTTTCCCGGGTCGTCATAGTGGGCTGGATGGGGATGTACTTTTTTGATGATAGTAAGCTCAAAGATATCTTCTTGCATAAGTACCTTTTTTATATAATCCAGTTTGCGAAGTACGGCTATAAATGACATGGTAGAACCAATATATGCTTCAGGTACTGATGCGCAGTATTTTGGCGAGAGTCTGAAAACGCGCGTAACGAACGTACTATTGATCGCCTTAAGCTCATCGGAAACGATGGCGGATGCCTCGTCAGGGTTATTTCTTATCAGATTGCATGCCCTCTCATGGAGCGTTAAAAAATCCTCGAGCAACTTATGCTCACGAAGCAATACTTTTCTCACCAGGATGCCATAGCTGGGATTAAAGGGCCAAAGTTTTGAGGGGGGTATAAGGACTTTGGTATCGCACTGCTCAGCGCAGAGGATTGCCAGTGGCGGGGTTCCCACTGCACCTGCGAGCTCTCCATCCTCAATGGCTTCCGGTATGAGATCAGCCCAGCTAAAGTTCCTGATGACGATGGTTTCTCCCCTCTCCTCTATGAGATGTCGAATGATTACATCGTGGATTGAGCCTCGGGTCGGTGTGCCGAGCGTCTTGCCTCTGAGTTGTTTAAGAACCTGATCCGTGCTGTGCAGTTCATCAAAAGAGCGGTACTCTTTATGTGCAATCATTACTGTTCCTTCAACGTGACCCCCCGCGATGCAGATGATGGGTATGTCTTTTTCAATACCAATCATGGCGGGGGGAAGTCCGATATAGCCTATATCGATGCTGCCGGTAGAGAAGGCTTCGACCATGGCAGGTCCGGTAGGAAAAAGATGCCACTCAGGGGTAATGTGCATGTCGTTTTCAATCCACTTCTTCGCTTTAACGATATGCGAGGTATGGTACATGGTGGAGAGGTATCCGATGTTAAGCTGTTTCATGCGTGCTATCCTTTAAATAATGATAAGAGATATGGGATGTGGGATATGGAGTGTTGAGAAAGTTTGTAGTAGTGAGCACTGCTATTTAAATTTGTAACATTTGTTTCTCCCATGAGTGTGCTAGACTAAATAACCTGTAAATCCGAAATCCGAATATCGAAATCCAAAACAAATCCAAATGATCTAAACTTAAATGAGCTTAGGATTTAGAATTTATTTGATCGTCATCATGTACACACATCTCATAAATTTATATTGTTTATTACCTCTATTTTAAAGTGTGTGATTGTTTAACAGTAATGAGCCTCATACCGTAGAGGGTAACCAGAAGTGAGGTTCCCATGTCAGCAACGACTGCCATCCAGAGATTGGCCATGCCCATAAGGGCAAGGGCAATGAACGCCGCTTTTACGATGAGGGAGAAACCAATGTTCGTTTTAATAGTTGAGAGGGTTTTACGTGAAAGGTGAACGAGGAAGGGAAGTTTAAGCAGGTCATCTGACATGAGGGCTACGTCTGCTGTCTCGAGGGCGGTGTTGCTCCCCGCCGCCCCCATGGCAATACCAACGGAAGAGGCCGCTAAAGCCGGTGCGTCATTTACCCCGTCTCCTACCATAGCTACCTTTTCATATTCTGATAAATATTTCTTAATCGCCTCAACCTTTTCCTCAGGGAGCAGGGAAGCTTGAAAACTATCAACCTTAAGCTGCTGAGCAATTGCGGCGGCTACCCGTTCGTTGTCTCCCGTGAGCATCACTATGTGGGTGATACCCTTCTTCTTAAGTTCCTCAATACATCTAGGTGCTTCTTTCCGCAGAGTGTCGGCTAAGGCAATGATACCCTTGGTCGTATTATGGTGAATGAGGATGGTAGTTTTTCCCTCGTTTTCCAATTTCAGAGCCAAAGGCTCGTAGGCGGTAGTTGGAATTGCATGTTCTTGAAAAAAAACTAGATTACCCACATAGGCACTTTGACCGTTAAGTGTGCCCTTTACCCCTTTGCCGGGATACACAATAAAGTCCTGGGGCTCTCGGAGGGAGATGTGTTCCTGCCCGGCTTTTTTCAAGATGGCTTGCGCAAGCGGATGTTCTGATTTCATTTCAAGTGACGCAGCAATTGCCATAATCTCATCTGTGCTGCTTTCATCTAAGGCTACGATGTTGGTGACTTCAAACTGGCTTCTGGTGAGGGTTCCCGTCTTATCAAAGGCAATGGCATTGAGGGCTCCCATTTCCTCTAGGTACGCCCCTCCTTTAATGAGGATACCATTCCTCGATGCGCAGGCGATGGCAGCAATGATAGACACGGGGGTTGAGATGACCAGCGCACAGGGGCAGGAAATAACCAGAAGCATAAGGCCGCGATAAAACCAGTCGGCAAAGGGTAAGGATAGCAGGAGTGGTGGAAAGGTGATAATTAGGGCAGCAGCAATGAGTACCGCTGGTGTGTAAATTTTAGAGAATTTGTCAACAAAGTTTTGAGAGGGTGCTTTTTGCACCTGGGCTTCTTCTACCAAGTGGATGATGCGGGAGAGGGTAGAGTCTTCGGCTAATTTTTCTACTCTTACGTCAAGAGAACCCGCGCCATTTACTGAACCGGCAAATACCCTATCACCTGCTACTTTGTCGTGCGGGTGTGATTCTCCGGTAATGGGTGATTCATCAAGTGAAGATGAACCGTTGATGATTCTTCCATCTACCGAAACCTTTTCGCCAGGCCTGACGATGATGGTGTCACCTACCTTGAGTTCAGCAATCGGTACTTTGATGAGGCGTCCTCCACGTTTGAGAAATGCCTCTTTGGGAGCAAGGGCCATCAGCAGTCGTATGGCATTTCTCGCCCTCTCCATGGTGTATGATTGGAGGGTGTTTCCTAACGAGAAGAGAAAAATGACCATTGCTCCTTCTTCGAATTCACCTATTCCCAGCGCACCGATAACTGCGGTGGTCATTAAGAAGTTCATGTCGAAGGTTTTTGATAGAAGGGAATAGTAACCGCTCTTAGCACTATAGTAGCCACCTGAAATGATAGCGAGGAGATAGAGGACTTGAGGAAGGGTGAGGGTGTATAACCCCGTGGTGAGAAGGTAATAAGGTAAGGTATGGTTCAACAACTGAGTGATAAAGGCGAGCATTATAAAACATCCCGAGAGGAGGGTAGAGAGCAGTTTTTTGTTCTTAAGCGCAAGGAAACGAGAGGGTTTTATTGAGGTGGTCCCTTCAGTAATGGTAGCCTTGTAGCCCGCTTCCTCTACTGCGGTGATGAGGTCAGTTCTATTAATTTTGCTGAGCTCATGGGCGACGGTCAAGGATGAGGTTGAAAAGTTAACCCGCACTTCATGGACACCCTCACCTGTTGAAATCTTTTTTTGTAGTTTCGATGCGCACTCAGGGCAATCCAGGCCTTCCAGGGTAAAAGTAGACAGGGTAAGGTTGGTACTGACTTCTGATACTTCAGTCTCCCGATAGCGGTAGCCTGCCTTGGTGATTGCGGAGAGAATGTGTTCTCGTGTTACTTCTTCTGATTCATACTCAAACCAGATATTGGAACTTGCGTAGTTCAAGGAGACCCAGGTAACCCCTGGGATTTTAGAAATGGATTGTTCGAGCTTGAGGGCACAGTCAGGGCAGTCAATATCTTCAATGAGGTAGTGTTCATGACTGTAGTGGGTTTTGAGCTTGAGTCCTTGACGGGCCGCAAAGCTTTCGATCACATCCCACGAGGTGAGGTTAGGATCGAATTCGATAAGTAGTGTGGAGGGATCGTCTGCGGGTTCAACCCTTTGTATACCCTTGAGTCGGCTAATATCATCTCTCAAACGGGCAATGCAGTTGAAACAGTCACCTGTTTCTCTCAGGGAAAGAGGGATTTTGATGTGGTGAATGGTGGTCATTACAATGCCATGGTAAAGGTTATTTTCTTTCGCTCACGTGTGCAAGCCCCTCGTTAAAGAGGCGTTTAATGTGTTCATCATCGAGACTGTAGTAGGTCATCTGCCCGTCTTTTCTAAACCTAACTAACCTCAGGTTCCTCAGCGTTCGTAACTGATGTGAAATAACAGAGTCGGTCACGTGCAAGATTGAGGCGAGCGCACACACGCATAGTTCCTGAGTGGATAGGAGTTGGATGATTTTTAGGCGAGTAGGATCGCCCAAAACTTTGAATATTTCCGCAAGGTCATGGAGTGTATCTTTGGAAAAGAGCATTTTCCTGAGGGTACGTGCCTCTTTTTCAGATAAATGTTTTACCTGACAGCGAGTATCTGCCATAGTCTGTGACGAAATTGAAAATTGATTACTTGAACAGATGTTCAAATAATACCTAAAAAAATTTAATTGTCAATAGAGTACTGCTAGTGGTGAGAACCCTCAACCACTTTAATACCTTTCTTCTGAATCATGGCGATGATTGATACTCGGTGGGGACAAGGTGGCTGGTAGTCGTCTTTCACCATGCACGAGGAGAGGTGGACCACATCAACTTTAATTGTCTTTACTAGAGTATTGAGAAGCCTTGAAATCCTCCGACCGGGACAACCTCCACAAGTAAAAAATGCAACAAGTTTAGTGTCATCCCCGTACTCCTTAAAATGTACTTTCTTCTCGTGTAAGGCAAGGAGACAGGCAGTAGCAGGACAGACCTCAGAAATACGGTCACAGCGGATTAGTGCGATATGAGTTGCTGATTTCGAGTTTTTATCGGCACTTTCCATGAAACTCATATACTCTTCAAACACCTCTTGCACATCCTTAAGGGACACACTGCTTTTACCCTTATCCTTAACCACACTTTCTACCTTCTGTTTTGCCATTTCTCTGACAAAATCAGGCACCTTCTCAAGCTCTTGCAGTGCTGCTTCATCCCACTTCATGCTTACTGCCCTCTCAATCGTACGGTATACTTATGGATGAGGTGGTGCGGATGGTAGGAGAGCTTTGCTTTCCGTAAGCCTTCCTCACCTAAATCCTGCTCTCGATTGATATAGGTGAGGTGTGACCACTCATGCATACAGAATTCCTGGTTAATGAGCTGGTAGAGGCCGTCAAAGGCGGGATTTGCCTTTTCTATATGAATAACCGCGGTGAGAGGATTAAGTTGCTCCCCTAGGGCAAAGGCTTCAACTTTTTCATTGATAAGAATTACCCCACCCGTGAAGCCAAGTGCTTCCATGTGTTTGAGCGCATCATAAATTGCCCTCTCTTCTCCTGCAAGGCCGGGGAAAAGCTCACAGTGCCTGAGGTTACACCACTTGGTTTCCATGTGTAGACACTCAGATACAAGTCCGGGTGTGAGAGACTTGTACTCATAGATGTGATTCTTTTTGAATTTATTGATATGGTTCTTTTTACCGTGATACTTGTTTCCCTCAAGCTTGATGAGGTCATCAGTCAAATAGACGTAATCGCAATTATCCCTGTCGAGGCTTATATCAAAATCGCTATGGTCTTTAAGATACTGGTTGACGAATTCTTCCGGTACCCTTTGTACGGCTGCATGATTCCCTCTCTCTCTAAGAGAGAGTAACATGGTGTGCATCCGTTCCGCAAAGTTTTTTTTACAGAGCGGTGGGAGAAAGAAGGGAGGACGACCTTCTGGCTGGGCAAAAATACACAGACACTCATCCCATTGGCACCACTGAAGATTGTAGTAGTAGCGCCACATGAAAAGGTTGGTGAAATTAAATTCAGAGATTTGGGGAGGAGAGAAAAGTAAAAAGCCCCGAAAGGTGCTCTTATCCTCAAGATGCACTTCTCTAAAGTGGGGGTAGTGTGGAATGTCCATAGAGCAATCAGAGCTTCTGGTTGAAGGTTACTCTATCTTCTTAAAAGTATTTTTGCTCGCACCACATACCGGGCACTTTTCGAGTGGGTTTTTTTCAATGGTGTAACCGCAGCGCTGGCACACATAATAGGGGGCACTCTCAAGCGATTTCAAATTCTGAGATGCCTTCTGGAAAAGATTTCCATGAACTTTTTCTACTTCATTAGCCCAGTGAAAAGTGGCGAGTGCCTCATTATTTCCCTCTTTCTTAGCCTGCTCGATAAACTGTGGGTACATACTGGTAAATTCAGCGTGCTCTCCCTCATAGGCCGCCTTTAGATTTTCAACGGTTGGTTTTACACCTCCCAATACGTTTAAGTGATTGTGCGCATGAACGGTTTCTGCCTCCGCTGCCGCCCTAAAAAGACGTGCGATTTGAGGATACCCTTCTTCATCAGCTTTCTTGGCAAAGGCGAGATATTTCCGGTTAGCTTGAGATTCTCCCGCAAATGCCTCCTTAAGATTTTCTCCCGTGTTTCCCATTGCTTGACCTCCTTTTAGGTAATGTGGTTATTGAATAAATACTATACGTTATGAAGTGGTAAGGGAGTATAGATTACGTTACTCATTTTCCCTTTGCGTATGTGCTCGGAGAGCTTGGTTGCGAAGGTACCTAATGGGGTTTCCTCTGTACCACCAGGGCGCCATAGCAATCAACGCAGAGAATACGTGGAAGGGTCCTGGGGTAGTTATGAATTTCTTCACCTAAGCCCCAATCAATGACATCCTTTATAGGTTGCTCCTCTCTCACCAGATGCTCGTTGCACACACCCATCCCACAAACTATGCAGATGGCAATGGCATCTCGGTCAACGCCCTTATTGAAACACATATAACATTTCATAGCAGTTACCTCACTAAGGTTGAGATTAACTGGTTACTTCTTTGGTCTTTTCCAAATGCAGAGCAGTTCCCCGTGGTGATAGGTGGTCATGATCAGTTCCCATTCCTCTTTCCCGTACTCATTGAGAAGTGAGGAGAGGGTATCAGTGCCAATTTTACGTACATCATGAACCATGCATTTCCCTGTCTCATTACAGGAGAAGAGCCTGGGTGCGTTAGGCGATGCTTCACACTTTTTAAGCTCTTCAATAAAGTGATTGGTTACTTTGTATTCCCAGGTGGCCATTGGAGTACCTCCTTCATCATTTATGAGTTGCATGAGCTGTTATGCAAGAAAATGTAATCTGTAAAATACTCATTACCACACATCGATCGAGAATGTACTAAGAGGATATAAAAGGGTAGCCAGGTTAAACGCCTCTTACTTCCCTCTGACTACCCTTGACGGTTTTTAAAGAATACAATGTAACTTACACGGAACTTCCATCCTCTTAATCAGGAATGAGTGTACTGAGTATCCCCACGAAATGAAATTGATCTGTGTCGGTAGCATCCCCCGAAGGTACTGTCTTGTCACCTATGCCGAAAGTTACCAGGCTTACCATAGAGATGCCAGTGAAATTATACTTCGTGTTTCCATCGGTGCTTGTCCACTCTGCGGTATAGAGTACTTCACTATCGGTATATTCTCCTGAACCCCCTATCTGTCCTTCAAGGAGGGCCATGCTGAAGGTACCCTCTTTAAAGGAGATAATATCCAGGTAGAGGTCGAAGGTACTGATGAGGAATGCAAGGTAACTATTTCCCTCTACACCCTCCACTTTGGCAGCATCGCAAGTGTGGTGGGGTATACAAATGAAAAAAGACAGCGCAAGCAATACGACGGTTACCTTAACTTTAAATGTTTTCATCTGCTCTCACCTCGCTTTTAAGGTAATTAATAATAACATTTTTTCTAAAATAACATAAAATTAAAAAATCCACAAATAAAATAGTACTTCAGCCTTTTTTTGATTCTCAAGACTGGGAGCGGATCATTATTAAAACCATTTTGAATCTTTTTATTGCTCTCAGCGCATGGGGTTTATTGGCTGGCATGATGACCATCTCTCCCGCGTTAAGTGTGAGGGGTGTGCCAGAAATAGTAATCTCTGCTTCACCATCAAGAACATGGACTAAGGCATCAAAGGGTGCTGTATGTTCACTCAAGCCTTGTCCCTCATCGAAGGCAAACAGTGTCACTGTTCCCACCTTCTTATCGATGAGGGTCCTGCTTACAATAGATCCCTCCTGATACTCTAATAAATCGAGTATCCTTACCGATCGTCCAATCAGTTTTTCAATGCTTTTGTCTTGGGTGGCAGATGTCATAGGTATCACCCCGCTCTACATTGAGATATTTTTAAAAACAACCAAGCTGACAGGATTTAAGTTTTATTTTCAACAGATCGGTGAGGTACTTCATTTTTCTCATGGGTATTTTATGGCTCTTGGCAAACTCCATAGCTTGTGCGCAGGTAAGTTCACCCGTAGCGGCGAGCTTGTGCAAGTCTTTTTCTATTACTGGGGTTACCCACTCTTCACGTTCACTGGCCTGAAACATATTTGCTTTGGACATGGTGCCTCCTCAGTAGAATGATACTTAGATATAACTATAATTTATTTATTAACAAAAAGCAAAGTGTATCTTTATGGCCTTATAAGGGCAATGATTTCAGCGAGTAGTAGTTTTATCTCTTCTCTCAATACCTCGTTCTCCTCGAACACTTTTACCAGCAGGGGACCCCACTCGTAGTATAACCTAACCATTTCTTTACCTTGGGGAGTGCTATTGAGTAGCGTATCTCTATAATACCTCAATAACTGGGTTTCAGCAGCATCTTTACCGTAGAGGGTTTCTATAGGACAGGGTTGCGCGGGGACAGAAGTGGTAGTAGTGGAAGACGAAGGAACCGTGGTAGTGGTAGATGAGCTATTCCCGATCTCTGCGTTTCGGACGCACTGCACATAGTTTTCATAGTACACTTCGTTACGGTACTTATTCCCATAGTACAATTCACCATCGGTGAAATCCACTGCAAATGCCTTCATCTTGTGGCAGCCACTGCAGGAGGTGCCTGTCCAGTATAATCCACTATTGGTGTAGGGGAAATAGACAGTGTCAATGGCCGGATTGCTTCGCTCTAGATCTACTACCCTTTCAAATTCCTTAGGGGTGGGAAGTCGCCAATCGGAATAACCGCCAAGAATAAGATTCTCACAGTACTCAAGCGCATCTCTCCAGGTATAGGTAGTATCCTTGTCCCGACTGCCGCTGTCATCTGTCTTCTGTTCCCACATCAGCCCCGTCAGATTATCAAAGACCGTGCCATTACCATTGTCGGTGTAGCTTGCTGCAGGTTCTGGAGTACCTCTTACACACCTGACGCGGTAACTATCTGGTGTTTTAGGAAATTTATCTATGAGCCCGAAGGCCAAACGAAGGACCCATGCCTGAGAAGGATCATCATGGTATTCCGAAGAGGTCCAGTAATACGCAAAATTAGTACTTTCTGAAGTATAAAAGGGGAAATAAGCTGTATCCAGCGATGGGCTTACTCTACCATAGTTGAGAATAGTGGAGTATTCTTTCCTAGTGGGAACCCTCCAGTCATTATAGCCCCCCAAGACGAGGTTATCACAGTAAGTAACCGCATCGCTGAAAGTATAAGATGTAACTTCACCCTCTTCTGTCTTCTGCTCCCACACCAGACCAGTCAGGTTGTCCGCTACTGTTCCATTACCATTATTAGTCAAATTAGGAGGATTAATGGTGTAGCTTCCATCCTGCCCATAAAAGTCTTCTCCTTCGTTAGGACACTCGATAAGATCTGTCCAGTTGTAGCAGAGTTCCTGACCTGTGTCGGGTATCAAGAGGTCAGAGGGAAAAAGAGGTAATGGATAGAACATCAAAAGGGTAGCCACTGCAACGAGGGACGAACTATGATTTTTAAAAATTTTCATGATCTCTTCCTTTCAGTACAGGCGTTCTTTATCGCAAGTAAATCTTTTTTGCTAACTTTTTAGCGGAATCGGTAAAAAATATTTTCTCAATTATCCTATGTAGCTTCTCTCTATCTTGGCAGCTAAACTCATCCTGGAGATTGACCAACCAATCGGCATCGTAGAGAATTTTAAAATTAATGGTGTCAATTTTCCCGGGGCTATGATGATGGGTGATGATGCTACATACCTCCTCTATTATGGTCGCTTCAATTCCCAAGTTGTTCATTATTTCACGCGCAATAGGTGGACCTTCCTTTTCTTGATACGGGCCGGCGGAACTCCCATGCTTTCTTTCAGCTTCATGAATACCTATATCATGGAGGATGGAGGCAGGGATTACCACCTCTGGATTCCCTGCCTCTTCCTTTAGGAGAAATTTGGCATACTGAGTTACATTGAGGGCGTGCTCTATCCTTTTACCATCGTTGCCAAAAACCCTCTTCATTTCGTTGATTAATGCACGTTCAAGCGACATACGCTCATCATTACCTAATGTCTTTACCCCAAAATGGCTTTGAGGTCCTTATCAGGGGTAGTAATTGGCTTGATGTTAAAATTCTTCACCAGCACATCGAGCACGTTGGGAGTAACGAAGGCTGGCAGACTTGGTCCGAGTCGCATATCCTTGATGCCGAGGTGGAGAAGGGTTAAAAGGATCGCCACTGCCTTTTGTTCATACCAGGAGAGAATGAGAGAGAGGGGGAGGTCATTGACCCCACAATTAAACGCCTTGGCTAACGCCACTGCAATCTGGATCGCTGAGTAGGCATCGTTGCACTGTCCTACATCTAACAGTCGTGGGATTCCCCCGATGTTTCCTAAATCCTTATCAAAGAAACGAAACTTACCACAGGCGAGGGTGAGTACCACGCAATCTTTAGGTACCTTTTCCACAAATTCAGTGTAGTAGTTTCTGCCGGATTTAGCGCCATCACAGCCCGCCACCAAGAAAAAGTGGCGAATGGCTTTATTCTTAACCGCTTCAATTACCTTGCCTGCAACTCCTAGCACTGCGTTTCTGCCAAAACCCACCATGACTGAACGGCCATTGGCGTCCTGTGAGAAGCCGGGCATCGCCAGCGCCTTTTTAATCACTGGAGCGAAGTCGTGATCTTGAATTTGGGGTACGTCAGGCCATCCCACTATCCCGCAGGTGAAGATGTGGTCTTGGTAGGTGTCTCTTGGCTTCTGAATACAGTTGGTAGTCATTACAATGGGACCCGGAAACTCAGGGAACTCCTTAGTTTGATTTTGCCAGGCAGTACCATAGTGGCCATAGAAGTGTGTATATTTTTTTAGGCCAGGGTATCCATGGGTGGGGAGCATCTCGCCGTGAGTGTATACATAGATGCCTTTCCCCTCACTTTGTTTAAGGATTTCTTCCAGGTCCTTGAGGTCGTGACCTGAGACCAGAATAGCCTTTCCTTTTTTTACACCTAAGGGTACTTTGGTAGGAACGGGGTGACCGTAAGTTTCGGTATTGGCGGCATCGAGCAGTTCCATAGTCTTGAGGTTGATTTCTCCGCACTTGAGTACCAGTTTAATCCAGTCATCAAGGCTTAGATCCTTTCTCAAGGTGCTTGCCAGACCCTCCTGCATAAAGGCAACAATGGTATCATCTTCTTTGCCAAGGACATGGGCATGATAGGCATATGCCGCAATGCCCTTGATGCCGAAAAGGAGGATGTGTTGCAGAGAAAGTAGGTCAGGATTAATAGAGGCATCAGACTTAAGCCCTACTGCTTCACCCTGCTTGACCAGCCCTTCCCGTGTCTTTTCCGGTATGAAGTTTGCTGCTTTCTCGGTAAATTGCGCAGTACCCCCTTTAGCTTTGACCTTCTTCTTAAGGTCTTCTCTTAGCTCCATGCAACGTTGAATGAGCGGCTGAAAGCGCATGGGGTCAAAATTTACATTGGTGAGCGTTGCAAAGGCGGCCTCGCAGATGAACTCATTCACTGCCTTCTCATTAATTCCTAGCTTTCGACCTTCCATTGCGCAGAGAGATAAACCCTTCAGTAGGTACACGAGCAGATCCTGAAGAGCTGCCACCTCAGGTTGCTTACCGCATATCCCCATGGTGGTACATCCTTCCCCTTTCGCCGTTTGTTCACATTGATAACAAAACATGGTGTCCTCCTTTCTTTTTTAGATTCTTACATTTGTAAATCTGAGAATTTCAGCGACATGGGAGATTTTTCTGAGCCCAACAATATATTCATTGGCTTTCGTCACGACCCCGTAACTTACGTATTATCAAGAAGACAGGCAGTTTCCAGAGCCTTTGACAAAGGGGGATGGAATGGGGTCTGGCACTGCGGCTCGGCTGAGCTCGCCGAAGTCACAATTCGCAAGGCTCCTGCCGTTCTACAGATGCTTAGGCACTTTTGTGTTGTGCCTCAGAAAAATCTCCCATGTCGCTCATAAAGGGTCTGTAAAATTTCAAATATGTTTGGCTAGTTTTAAAAATTTTTATTTACCATTCTTGTCTATTATTTCCATTACCTTTGCCCATCGCTCAGGCCCCAGGCATCGTTTAGCCTCTTTACACCATTGAATGCAAGAAGGTACTGTTTCCTTTTCGACCACTGCTTTGCAGTGTGGGCATTTAACTTTCATTTCATCAGAGAACATTTCTACTTCTTTTCCGCACTGGGGACACATGTGAACACTCATCGTTAAGTTTCTAAAATCTTGCCCAGGGCATTTGCTTTGCATAGTGTACTCCTTTCCCCTCATCCATGGATAAGGGGAGGAAGACATTTAATACACACCCAGATGCTCTCAGCATCTTTGCGGCAAGGAAAGAGGATGGCTTCTCTCTCGGAGTTTCCACAGCGAAAACATTTTTGGGAGATAAATTCTTTCACCTGTGCTTTCTTCTTCTTTTCCACCGCTCCTTCTGAAAAAGGTTTTGCCTCTCTCTCTTCAAGGGAGAGTGCCCCTGTGGGACACACCCCCAGACAGAAACCGGCGCCGTCACAGAGTTCTTCTTTGAGTACTTTCGCCTTACCATTCACCAGCTCGATTGCTCCTTCAGCGCAGGGGGTCACACAGCCTCCACATCCGTTGCACAGCTCATCATCAATCCTTACAATTTTTCTCATTGCCATTTTAAAAATCCTGGTAGAAGTTATCTGCGATTTTAGTTAAATTCTATACTATAAATGATATGTATAGTATGACTTATGTCATAAGAAATTAAATATTTTAATTGCGGTAGAAAGCATATACAATATTTATTTATCGATGTTTACCATGGGCATCTCATAAGAGACCGAAGAGAGTTCAGATCTACCTTTTTAACAATAACATTTTCTATAGAAAGCAACATCTAATTTTGATAACGTCGTAAAAAGTCCTGACAGGTGTCATTGCGAGGAGCGAAGCGACGTGGCAATCTTGGTCTTTCAACTACTTACAAAGGCAGAGATTGCTTCACTTCGTTCGCAATGACAACTTCTTTGACTTTTTTACGACTTCATCAATTTTGTCGGTTTCAAAAAGGAGATGAGTGAGTCAGTCACGTACTCATCTGTTGTGGTGGCAGGTAGACGTAAAATTGTCCATGGGGAGCGAGGAGGAGGTACAGTATATCTTCCAGTACCATCTCGACATAAAATCGTGGTATAAGTGTCATCTGAACCTCACGCGAGCAAAACGTTTATACTATACAATAATGGTGAATAATTCACACTACATTATTGTATAAGGATAAGGATACACCGTGAGGATTTTTTTACTGGTATCACTGGCCTTATTAGTATGAATTGAGTGCTTAAAAAATGAATTCTAAGTTACTATTAGCTATAGAATAGTAGACTAGGGGACGTCCGTGAAGTATTAACTTTTCATAGTACTCCTTCTTTTTTTATCTGTTTTAGTTATACTTTCTCAAAATAAGTCAGCAATTCACGGACGTCCCCTAGTCTTTTACTCATGAGTGTACGGAGGATTATTTATGGGAGAGGTAATTAGACTAGGGATAAGTTCGTGTTTGCTTGGGAATAATGTCCGCTATGATGGAAGTACTACATGGGATAGATTTCTCACCGACACGCTGGGACAGTTTGTAGAATATGTTCCCGTGTGCCCTGAGGTGGAGTGCGGACTGGGTGTTCCCCGGGAATCTTTACGTCAGGTAGGGGATCCCGATGCCCCACGTTTAGTGACCACAAAAACGGGTAAGGACTATACATATCTCATGGTTTCCTGGGCACTCACGCGGGTAAAGGAGCTGGAAAGAGAAAGTCTCTGCGGTTTTATTTTCAAAGAGGGTTCACCCAGCAGTGGCATGGAGCGAGTGAAGGTATACAATGAGAAAGGGGTGGCAATCAAGAAAGGGGTAGGGATGTTTGCGAGAGCATTTATGGAGCATTTTCCTCTACTCCCGGTTGAAGAGGATGGAAGACTTCACGATGTCACATTACGTGAAAACTTTATAGAGCGCATTTTTGCCTTGAAACGATGGCGGGATCTACTTACGCACAAGGTGAGTCTCGGCAATGTAGTGAGTTTTTATACCACCCATAAGCTTTTGATTCTCTCCCACAGCACGAAACATTACGAGATGATGGGAAGATTAGTGGCACAGGGTAAGAAAGTTTCGCTTAAAGAACTATACTCACGTTTTGAAGTGCTTTTGATGGAGGCGCTTAAACTCCTAGCTACACCAAAAAAACACGCTAATGTGTTGCAGCACATGATGGGGTACTTTAAAACGCAGCTCTCAAAAGATGAGAAACAAGAATTGCTCGATATTATCAATGAGTATCGGCAGGAATTGCTCCCGCTTATTGTCCCCATTACTCTCATCAATCACTACGTCCGCAAGTACGGTGAGCCCTACCTCAGCCAGCAGTACTATCTAAAACCTCACCCACTCGAACTCCAACTTCGAAACCACGTGTAGTATTGTTTTCCACCTCCTTCTAGTGAGCGCCTCGAGCAAACGGCACTTGTATCAAGCTCTGCCATTCATGGTAGGGTTTAAAGCCCTTATCCAAATTTTCTAGCGGATTTTACTACACAAAATTTTACTACACAAAACCTGTTTGACAAGATGTAATAAAACAAATAGAATTACTTAATCAATACAACAAGATAAAAAATAATGTTATGTGCAAAACAACAACGATCCCGAACTCAGGAAACCCGAATGACCAACGGTAACGACAAATCCCTCGAATCTTGGATCTGGGACGCTGCCTGCTCCATTCGCGGCGCGAAGGATGCGCCCAAGTTCAAAGACTACATCCTCCCGCTCATCTTTACCAAGCGCCTCTGCGATGTCTTCGATGACGAGTTGAACCGCATCGCGAAGGAAGTCGGCTCGCGGGCCAAGGCGTTCAAGCTGGTGAAGCACGACAAGAAACTCGTCCGCTTCTACCTGCCCCTGCAACCGGCCAACCCCGACGACGCCGTATGGTCCTTCATCCGCAAGCTCGCGGACAAGATCGGTGAGCAGCTCACCACGCAGCTTCGCGCCATCGCGGATGAAAACGCGCTGCTCAAGGGCATCATTGACCGCGTGGACTTCAATGCCACCACCCATGGCGTGCGCGACATTGACGACAACCGCCTCTCTAACCTCATCGAGCGCATCAGCGAGAAACGCCTCGGCCTGGGCGATGTGGAGGCGGACATCATCGGGCGCAGCTACGAGTATCTCATCCGCAAGTTTGCCGAGGGCGGCGGACAGAGCGCGGGCGAGTTCTACACGCCCGGCGAGGTGGGCGAGATCATGGCGCTCATCATGGACCCCGAGCCGGGCATGACCTGCTACGACCCAACTTGCGGCTCCGCCGGCCTGCTCATCAAGTGCGAACTGGCACTGGAGGAAAAGACCAGGGCCGCAGGCAAAATGAAATCCGCCCCGCTCAAGCTCTACGGCCAGGAATCCACGCCCACCACCTGGGCCATGGCAAACATGAACATGATCATCCATGACATGGAGGGCCAGATCGAGATTGGCGACACCTTCCGCCATCCGAAATTCCGCAAGGGTAACCGCCTCCAGACCTTCGACCGTGCAGTGGCCAATCCCATGTGGAACCAGACCGAGTTCACCGAGAAGGACTACGACGCCGACGAACTCGACCGCTTTCCCAAGGGCGCGGGCTTCCCCGGCAACAAAGCCGACTGGGGCTGGGTGCAGCACATCCTCGCCAGCCTGAACGATCCTTCGACAGGCTCAGGACAGGCTGGCCGCGCCGCCATCGTGCTCGACACCGGCGCCGCCTCGCGCGGCTCCGGCAATGCGAACACCAACAAGGAAAAAGACGTGCGCCGCTGGTTCGTGGAGCAGGACCTCATCGAGGGCGTCGTCTACCTGCCGGAAAACCTGTTCTACAACACTACCGCCCCTGGCATCATCCTCTTCCTGAACAAGGCGAAGGCGAAGGAGCGCAAAGGAAAACTTTTCCTGCTCAATGCCGCCACCGAGTTCGCCAAGGGCGACCCGAAGAACTACCTCCCGGAGGAAGCCATCACCTGCATCGCTGACACCTTCAAGGCATGGCGTGAGGTAGAGAAATACAGTCGTATCGTCACCCGCGACGAGATTGCGAAGAACGACTTCAACATCTCGCCGAGCCGCTATATCCAAACGGGTGAAGCGGACAAATACCGGCCGATTGCGGAGATTGTGGAGGAGCTGGACGCGCTGGAGGCGGAGGCGCAGGAGACGGATAAAGTGCTCAAGGCCGTTCTCGGGAGGATCATGAAATGAGGACGGAGGTTCACGCGGAGGCGCGGAGAGGGATGAAACAGCGGATTTTCATCAGCAGCGTCCAAAAGGAGTTCGCCGATGAGCGTCAGGCGCTCAAGGCCTACATCCTTGGCGATGCCCTGCTAAGCCGCTTTTTCGACGTTTTCCTGTTTGAGGACATCCCCGCGAGCGACCGCCGCGCCGATGCCGTTTACATTGAGGAAGTCCGCCACTGCGACCTCTATCTGGCCCTGTTGGGCGATCAATACGGTTGGGAAGATGCGGACGGTCTCTCCCCGACACATCGCGAATTCAACGAGGCCACCAAGCTCGGCAAGCCGCGCATCGTCTTCGTCAAGGGCAGCGACGATGCAGGCCACCAACCGAAAATGCGGGAACTGATCACGGCGGCAGGCGCGCAGTTGATTCGCCGCCGGTTCACGACCACCGCCGAGTTAATCCCCGCCGTGTATGCCAGCCTGGTGGATTACTTGGCAGCGAAAGAATTGCTCCGTTCCGGCCCCTTCGATGCCACCGTCTGCCGGGATGCGTCGTTGCAGGACCTGTCTGCTGAAAAAATTCGACGTTTCGTGGGAATCGCCCGGCGTGCCCGCGGCTTCCCCCTGACGGAGGACACCGCGCCGGAGGAAGTGCTGGAGCATCTGAACCTTGTCAAAAACGGACGGCCCACCCATGCCGCCATCCTCCTCTTTGGCAACGCACCGCAACGCTTCCTGATCTCCTCCGAGATCAAGTGCGCCCACTTCCACGGGACCGAAGTCCGCAAGCCGATTCCATTTTATCAGGTCTATAAAGGGACCGTCTTCGATCTGGTGGATCAGGCGGTGGATTTTGTTTTGTCCAAAATCAACCTCGCCGTCGGCACGCGCGCGCACGGCACGCAGGCCCCGGTGGAATACGAAATGCCACCGGAAGTGGTTCGAGAAGCCATCGTCAACGCCGTAGCCCACCGCGACTACACCAGCAACGGCAGTGTGCAGGTCATGCTATTTTCTGATCGTCTTGAAGTCTGGAACCCCGGCACTTTGCCGCCTTCGCTGACCCTGGAGAAACTTCGCCACCCTCACGGCTCGGTGCCGGGGAACCCGCTTCTTGCCGAGCCGCTTTACCTGACGAAATACATCGAACGCATGGGCACCGGGACGGGTGACATGATCGAGCGCTGCCGAAACGCAGGCCTGGCCGAGCCGGAGTTCAGCCTGACGGACGGCTTCGTCATCACCCTCCGCCGCAAGCCGGGGCGGGCCTTCGAGGCGATTGGTGGGAAGACACAGCCAGAGTCACGGCCAGAGTCACAGCCAGAGTCCTTGGAGATTCGAGTTCTGCGCCACCTCACGGCATCTCCCTTGGGGAAGGCCGAGTTGTCGGCACGCTTGGGCCAAAAGGAAATTTCAGGTCAGTTGAACAAGGTGATTCGCGTCCTCTTGGGTGATCAGACCATCGAAATGACCATCCCTGACAAACCCAACAGCCGCCTGCAAAAATACCGCCTCACCGCCAAGGGCCGGGCTTGGCTCGCCGAGCACAAGGCCGAAAGAAACAAGGGAGGCGAAGACACCCCATGAGCCGACGGAGAAAAACAGAAGCTCACGCAGAGACGCGGAGGCGTGGAGAAACGGAGGGCGGACATTCCTGTCCGCCAAATGGCGGGTTGGAAAATCCGCCCTCCGGTTGGGAAATGTCTCCCATTGGCGACCTAACCTTGCGGACGAAACAGCGAAATCCCGAACGCGATCCAGAAAGACGATTCTTCTATGTCGACGTTTCGTCCGTGAGCAATACGTCTTTTCGAATAGTCGCACCGACAGAGCTTCCCGGCGCTGAGGCGCCTAGTCGTGCCAGGAAGGTGATCCAAGCTGGCGATGTTCTGTTTGCCACCGTCCGACCGACTCTTAAGCGGGTCGCTCTTGTGCCGGATGATCTGCATGACCAGATCGCAAGCACCGGCTTCATTGTTCTTCGATCGGATGCCTTGCGTCTTGATTCCCGCTATCTTTACTACCGTCTGCTTACGGACGCGTTTACCCAGCGAATGAGTGAGCTTGAGCGTGGTGCCAGTTATCCTGCGGTCAGAGACAGCGACATCTTGAATGAGAAGATCGCCCGCCCACGCATCCCCGAGCAACGTAAGATTGCGGGGGTGTTGGGGCTGGTGCAGCGGGCGATGGAGCAGCAGGAGCGGCTGATCGCGCTGACCGCGGAACTGAAAAAGGCGCTCCTCCACCAACTCTTCACCCAAGGCCTCCGCGGCGGACCCCAAAAACAAACCGAAATCGGCCCCGTGCCGCAGAGTTGGGAGGTGGTGACCATTGGAGATTTGTTCAAGTTTAGCAGCGGAAAATCTCGCCCGGACGATACCGAGCTAACTGCGTCGGAATCGCGGCCATTTCCAGTGTTCGGGGGTAACGGCATTCTTGGCTACTCAGGAAGCTTCTTGCTTGAAGAGTCGGTTCTTCTTCTTGGAAGGGTCGGTGAGTACTGCGGGTGCGCCCACCATACTGATGGGTGTGCATGGATCAGTGATAACGCGCTCTACGCGAAAGAAATCTTGGGTAACATCGATACCCACTATGCAGCGGAATATCTCGCTTACGCTAACCTGAATCAGTACAGCAACCGCGCGGGTCAGCCCTTGATAACACAAGGGATTATCTCTGAGGTCAAAATGCCACTGCCTCCTCTGGATGAACAGCGGGAGATCTTGGAGCCGCTGATACTTCTCAACCGGGAGCTAAAGCACCACGAAGCCAAGCGAAACATTATTGCCGATCTTTTCCGCACCCTGCTGCACCAGTTGATGACGGCGCAGATTCGCGTGCACGACCTCGACCTGCCGGGACTGGAAACCTTCACGGGAGGATAATCAATGCCGCTTCCAGGTGGACCAACTGATAAACTGGGAAACCGCTACGAACTGTGGTGGACGGTTTCGGAGCTCGTGCGGATGCTGCACGGGCAAGCCGAGAGCATTCGCATCGAAGACCCCGGTGTAACGAAGGCGGAGTTCGTGGTTGTCAGCGAAGGGAGGAGAGTGCTTCACCAAGCCAAGCGCAGTCACCAAGACGGCAAATGGAGCCTTGCATCCCTGGCCAGCTCCGATGTGCAACTTCTCCAAGGGATGTTCACCGAGCTTTCGGGAAACGATGCCCGATTCGTTTTCGTGTCTGGCAGTGACGCGAGGGAACTCGCAGAACTCGCTGACCGTGCGCGACAAGCGCCGACCCCGGACGAGTTCGAATTGCAGTTCATTGGTGGGAAGGAACAGAAAGCTAATTTCGACAAGCTCAGGAAGCACTGGAAGAATGCTGACGCGGCAACTGCCTACGAGATGCTACAGCGAATCGAGGTCGGACCGTTGATGAGCGGAGCCTCGAAGAACAGGTGCAGTGGGGTCTGCGCGCATTGTTTCTCGCAGACCCCGATACAGTTTGTGCCGAATTGCGGTGCATCGCAGAAGATTCCATCCACCAAACCATCACGCGCGAAGCACTCATCGCGCGTCTTTGCCAACGCGGCTTTACGCTCCGTCGTCTCGCCAAGCTGGACGCGGCAACCGCCCTCATCGGCGAGGTTACGGAGCGCTATCTCGCCGTTGCGCGAAGGAAGCTCATACGGAACTCGCTAATCCCGCGAGCGGCAACGCAGACGCTCCTCGAACGACTTAGCGGGGAAGCGCGCGGCGGGGACTCCGTGGTCACTGGCAAGGCAGGCGCTGGCAAGACAGGCTGCGTCATTGAGTTTATCGAGGCGTTGCGAGCGCCCAGCGTCCCGGCTGTTGTTTTGGCATTTCGGCTCGACCGTCTCGACCCGGTTTCGACAACCGCGGAGTTAGGACAACAGCTCGGGCTTGAGGAGTCACCAGCACTCGTGCTTGCAGCCGCGGCTGCCGGCCGTGAGGCCGTGTTGGTCGTGGATCAACTCGACTCCGTGAGCACGACTTCAGGTCGGAGTTCGGATTTCCTCGAAGCCGTGGAGGGACTTCTGGCCGAGGCTCGTGGCCTGCGCGACAGGCTCAAGCTGCACGTCGTTGTCGTTTGCAGAGCGTTCGATTGGGAGAACGACCATCGGTTGCGCCGACTGCTTTCAGAGAAGCACATGAAGATCGAAGTCGCGGAGTTTTCGCACGACGAGGTGAAGACCGTGCTCTCCGCCGAAGGTTTCCGCGCGGAACTGTTTCAACAGCGTCAGTTAGAGTTGCTGCGACTTCCGCAAAACCTTTCGTTGTTTCTGGATGCCGGTTTTGACCCGGCAAAGGCACCAAAGTTTAACACAGCGAAAGAGCTTTTTGACCGCTACTGGGACGAGAAGCGCCGCGCGGTTGCAGAACGGGCCGCGCCTTTGCCGGAGCAGTGGACGGACGTGGTTCAACTACTCTGTGAAGAAATGACGCTCACGCAGCAACTCTCCGTGCCGCGCGAGAAGCTCGACCGATTTGCAGGCGATTACGTTGCTCAGATGGCTTCGGAAGGCGTGCTCACGTTCGATGGCCAGCGCTACGGATTCGGCCACGAGAGTTTCTTCGACTATTGCTTTGCACGCGCATTCGTCGCCAGAGAGCAACCGCTGACCGAGTTTCTCGCCGCGTCGGAACAGCACCTCTTCCGTCGGGCACAGGTAAGGCAGGTTCTCGCCTACCTACGCGACGCTGACCGGCAGCGTTATTGCAAGGAGCTACGCGCGCTGTTGACGGACAGCCGAATTCGCCCCCACCTCAAAGACCTCGCTCTCGCTTTGGCCGTAACTGTGCCGGACCCCGGCGATGACGAATGGGCGGTGCTGGAGCCGTGCCTGAACTCGGAACTCGTGGCTTTCGAGAACGGTCAGAAGAACCAAGACAAGCTTGCGTCCCTCGTGTGGCAGCACTTCTTCACTTCAGCCTCTTGGTTTCATATCGCTGACAGGCAAGGCCGCATCGCAGGGTGGCTGGTATCTGAAAGAGAGAGTCTCGCCAAAATGGGAGTGAGCTATCTGCGATTTCATCAGCGGCACTCAGGCAACAGAGTGGCTGAACTGCTTGAGCCGTATGTCGGGAAGACCGGCCATTGGCCGCAGCGGCTCCGCTACGTGATGGAATGGGCAGACCACGAGAAAAGCCGCCGGTTTTTCGAGTTGTTCCTGCGGCTGATTGACGACGGCACACTGGACGAAGTGCGAGATCGCTTCGCATCTAATGGGACCTTCTGGAGCATGCTCTACGGGATGGCGAAGGCGCGGCCCGCGTGGGTGCCGGAGGTTATTGCGCACTGGCTACGGCGACGGGTTGCGTTGATTCGGCAGCAGCCGACAGCCGAGGGCGGGAAACCGAACTGGCACGACCTATTCAACCACGACGACTTCGGCTCGGAGCATTTCCATGACGCCGCAACCAAGGCACCGGGAGTATTCGTCCAGCACGTTCTCCCCGTCGTCTTGGAGATTACCGACGCCACCATCTACGGCGACGAAAGTAGCCCGCCAAAGCGCGACGCTGTCTGGCCGATACTGTTCGATAGCCAATACGAGTCCGCTGACAGCGCTTGCAGGAATGCGCTCGCCAAGGATGACCCGAAGAAGCTCGATGATGTTGTCGCCGAGCTTCGCCGTCGCGAGACCTACATCGCAAACTTCCTGCTTTTGAGCCTCTTCACGGCTGGAGTGCCGCATTTCGCCGACGAAGCCGTTGATCTTCTGTGCGACCAACCGTGGCGCTTTCACTGCGGATTTTCAGACAGCCCATACTGGGTTGCGATACAGCTCATTCGGGCGGTTGTTCCACTCTGTTCGCCGGAAAGTCGGGCGAAACTAGAAAAGGCGATTCTGAGCTATTCGCCGGATTACGAGCGCACGGCTGAAGGGCGCAAGCTCGCAGGTAGAGCTCGCTTCGCGTTGTTGTCCGCTGTCCCTCAGGAAAATCGCAGCACATGCGCTCAGGCGCGCTATGAAAAACTTGAGAGGAAGTTTGGAAAGCCAGACGCCCCGCCGCGCGAGATGCGTGTTTACACCGTCGGCTCTCCCATCGAGAAGGAGGCAGCCGAGAAGATGACCGACGAGCAGTGGCTTAAGGCCATCGCGAAATATCACTCGGAAGAGCATCTACATCGCTGGGACGATCCGGAGAAAGGCGGCGCGTGGGAACTGGCGGGGATGTTGCGCGAGTTCGTGCGAAGTGAACCAGATCGTTTTGCCCGCCTGTGTCTTCAGTTTCCAGCCGGCACACATCCAGCCTACATCGAACGAACCCTCGACGGTCTGAAAGGCACAGCCGCGCCCATTGAGATCACGCTCGCGGTCTGTCGCAAAGCCTACATTGAATCCCGCGTAGAGTGCGGGAAGGCGATTGCCGACTTGCTCGGTAGCATCGAAGAACCGCTTCCGGATGATGCCGTGCAGATGATCGACTGGTTGGCTGCCGAACACCCCGACCCCGACAAAGAGCTTTGGAGCGAGGAAGCTACGGCCGGCAAACCCTACTACGGCGGGGACATCCTCACCCACGGCATCAATACAACACGCGGACGCGCCGCCGAGGCTATCCGCGACCTCATCTTGACCGATGCCGGGTATGTCGCGCGCTTCCGCACCACGCTCGACCGCCTCGTCAGCGACAAGAGCATTTCCGTTCGCTCGTGCGTTGCCTCGACGCTGCTCGCTGTCGCCCGCCATGATACGCCGTTGGCGTTAGACCTTTTCAAGAAGCTCGATGCAGCAGACGACCGATTGCTCGCAACTCAATACGCGGACCGTTTCATCTACCACGGCCTGCGCCAGCACTTCGCCCAACTCCGTCCTTACGTGGAGCGGATACTGCGGTCGAGAGAACCCAAAGTGAGTGAAGCTGGCGCGCGGCTCGCCAGCATGGCGGCTCTGTATCACGAGGACGCCGCCGACTTGGCGAATGAAGCAACGTCCGGCAGCCCTTCACAGCGACTTGGTGTCGCCCGAGTGGCGTCGTCCAACATCGCCTACGCAGAGTGCCGGGTGTGGTGCGAGAACCACCTGCTGGCGCTTTTCAACGATGGTGACCGCGAAGTCCGGCGCGAAAGCGCGTCATGCTTCTGGCACCTAAAGAGCGAACCTTTGGAGACCTACGAGAACCTCATCACGGCGTTCTGCGATAGCGCAGCCTACCAAGAGGACTCATTCCCGATTCTTCACGCGTTGGAAGATTCGTTGCGCCTGCCAGACATCACGTGTGTTGTGTGCGAGAAGTTTCTCGCGCGGTTTAGCGACGAAGCGAAGGACATCCGAACGCATCGCGCCGGGGACGTTCACACTGTCGCCAAACTGATATTCCGCACTTATCACCAACATCAACGCGACGAGTGGGCTCCTCGATGTCTCGACCTGATTGACCGTATCTGCCTAGAAGGCATCCACGATGCAAGAAGTGAACTGGATGAATACGAACGATGACACTGAGTTGAAGGATTAAGCATGCCCACCTCCGGAGAACATAAAACCGTCCAGGCCCGCATCCTGAAATACGCGCAGGAGATCGGGTGGACTTACGTGCCGCGCGATGAGGCCGAGGGGCGGCGCGGCTTTGACCCGGCCGGTAAGACGCCAGAGGAGCGGGCGCGCAAAGCGTCGCTGTTCTTTGGTGATCTACTGCACTGCAAGGTCCGCGCTTTCAATCCGAAATACAAGGACGCCGAGGGCGCGTTGATGGGCGAGTTGCAGCGTTTCCACGCCGACATCTACGGCAACCGCGATTTCCTCCAGGCGCTGCGGAATCAACACAAGTTTTTCTGCGCGGAGGAGAGCCGCGAACTGGACCTGACGTTGATTGATTACGGCGACCTCGCTCGCCCGCTCGAGCAGTGGCGCAACGTGTATGAGGTGACGGAGGAGTTTTACACGCACAACGGCAAACACGGCACGCGCGAGGATGTGGTGTTTCTCATCAACGGCATCCCGGTGCTGGTGATCGAGTGCAAGAACGCCAGCAAGGACGAGGCCATCGCGCTCGGGGTGGACCAGATCCGCCGTTACCACGCCGAGACGCCGGAGGTGATGGTGCCGGAGATGATCTTCACCACCACGGAGGCCATCGGCTTCGCCTACGGGGTGACGTGGAACACGGTGCGGCGGAACATTTTCCGCTGGAAGCACGAGGAGGTCGGCAACCTCGAAGCCAAGGTGAAGAGCTTCTGCGCCGTGCCGCACCTGCTGCGGTCCCTGAAGGATTTCATCCTCTTCGCCGAGAAGGATGAGGAACTCCAGAAGATCATTCTCCATCAGCACCAGACGGCGGCGGTGGACAGGGTGGTTGCGCGGGGGCTTGATCCGAAGCGCACGCGCGGCCTTGTCTGGCATACGCAGGGCAGCGGCAAAACATACACGATGATCAAGGCCGCCGAGCTGCTCTTTAAAGCGCCGCAGGCCGACAAGCCGACCATCCTGTTGATGATCGACCGCAACGAGCTGGAAGATCAAATGCTCAAGAATCTCGCGGCGGTCGGCTTGGGCAACGTGGCGCACGCGAATCGTATCGCGGAGTTGAACAAGCTGCTCAAGCAGGACTATCGCGGCATCATCGTGACGATGATCCATAAGTTCCGTGATATGCCGGCGAATATGAATACGCGGGCCAACATTTATGTGTTGATTGACGAAGCGCACCGAACGACCGGCGGCGACCTCGGCAACTTCCTGATGGCGGGATTGCCGAATGCGACGTTCATCGGTTTTACCGGCACGCCGGTGGATAAGACCGCCTATGGCAAGGGCACGTTCAAAATCTTCGGATGCGAGGACGACAAGGGCTATTTGCACAAGTATTCCATCACCGAGAGCATCGACGACGGCACGACGTTGCCGCTTTATTACAATCTTGCGCCTAACGAGATGCTCGTGCCGCACGAGATCATGGAGAAGGAGTTTTTCGCGCTAGCCGAAACCGAGGGAATCGCCGACATTGAGGAGTTGAATAAAATCCTTGAGCGGGCGGTGAACCTGAAGAATTTCCTCAAGGGCAAGGACCGGGTGAAGAAGGTGGCCCGCTACGTGGCCGATCATTACCGCGAAAACGTCGAGCCGCTCGCTTACAAGGCGTTCCTCGTGGCGGTGGACCGCGAGGCGTGCGCCTTCTACAAGGAGGCGCTCGATGCCATCCTGCCGCCGGAGTATTCCGAGATCGTCTTCACCGGAAACAACAACGACCCGGCGCACCTGAAGAAGTGGCACCTCGACCCGAAGCGCGAGAAGCAGATTCGCAAGAACTTCACCAAGTTCGGTGAGTGGCCGAAGATTCTCATCGTCACCGAGAAGCTGCTCACCGGTTTCGACGCGCCAATTCTTTACGCGATGTATCTGGACAAGCCGATGCGCGATCACACGCTGCTCCAGGCCATCGCGCGGGTGAACCGCCCCTACGAAAACGAGACGGCGGAGATGGTGAAGCCGCACGGCTTCGTCCTCGATTTCGTCGGCATCTTCGACAAGCTGGAGAAGGCGCTGGCCTTCGATAGCGACGAGATCAACGCCATCGTCAAGGACATCGGCCTGCTCAAGCAGCTCTTCAAGGCGAAGATGGATACGAAGTCTCCGGCGTATCTGGCGCTGGTGACGCGGAACTTCGACGACAAGGACGTGGACAACCTTATCGAACACTTCCGCGACAAGGAGCGGCGCATGGAGTTCTTCAAGGAATACAAAGAGATCGAGATGCTTTACGAAATCATCTCACCGGATGCGTTCCTGCGCCCGTTCATCGAGAATTACGCCACGCTGTCCGGCATCTATGAGGTGGTACGCAACGCGTATGCGCGCCGGGTGTATGTGGACCGCGCTTTCCAGAAGAAGACCAACGAGCTGGTGCAACGGCGCATTGGCGCCGCGATGGAAAGAGAGCAGACCGACTACATTGTGATTGATCGCTCGACAATCGAAACGATCAAGCAGCGTTTGGAAGGCAAAGCGACCAAGGTGATCAATCTGGTTAAAGCCATTGAGAAGACCGCTGAGGAGAACAGAGACGATCCTTTCCTCATTGCGCTTGCGGAACGGGCCAAGGTCGTGCAGGAGAGTTTCGAAGATCGGCAGACCACCACCGCCGACGCGCTCTCGGAGTTGCTGAAGGAAATCGAAAAGAACGAGCAGCGCAAGAAAGAGCAGGCTGCCAGAGGATTGGATGGGCTGACCTACTTCGTGCTTTGCAAGCTGACTGACGACGGTATTCCCAACCCGGAGCCGGTGAGCAAGAAAGTGCGCGAGGCGTTCGCAAAGTTTCCAAACTGGCAGCGCAGCGAAGCCGAGTTGCGGGAGCTACGGAAGCAGGTGACATTCGCCGTCTTCGCCGAGGAAGACGACATGGCGAAAGTGACCGCGACGGTCGAAGCCCTCTTCAACCTGTTGCAAAAGAGCTTCCGGCTATGACAACCTGGCGCGACAAAGAGGAGTTCAAAACCCGCGTGCTCGAATGGGCCGCCAAACTCGACGTGAAAACCCGTTCGCTGGCCGTCCGCCCGATGCGCAACAAGTGGGCGTCTTGCTCCACGGCTGGAACCCTGAGTTTCAACGACGAACTGCTGGGGATGGAGCGTGACCTGGGTGACTACGTGATCGTCCATGAACTCCTGCACTTCTCCGTGCCCAACCACGGCAAGCTGTGGAAAAGCCTGATGCGCGCACACATCGGGGAGTATGAGCATCTCGAAGCAAGGATGAAACAAGCAGCGCATAACAACCGGTTGCAGCGGACGGCGAACCGCAGCCGCTGAACCGGAGCGTTGGGCATATAGTAAGCACCAGGGTCAGGTCTTGAAATATAAGCTTTTCTCTGTTATGGTTTTTTTATGGCAAGGCCATTAAGAATCCCAAGTCTTCCCAATGGATGCAAATCTAAGTTTGAGGTGAATGAGTATATATCGAGGGTAACCACTATATAAAAACAGCATTATTGGACTACAATGCTCCCTTTCATATTGAGTGTTTCATGAGGGCGACATAAATAGGGGAAGGTTCCGGTCTCGGTGAACGTAAAAGAGAAACTCTGGGTATTGCCATCGATGGGGGCATCAAATAAAGTACCTGCGTCTGGGTCAGAGGAGTTTTCGCCGCTGGTGATGGTGTGAATTCCTTCACGCCAAACCCAGCGCACAGTATCCCCTACGCCGATAGTTACGGTGTCTACCTGAGTAGTATCGTTATTATCTCCATCAAATCGGAAATTCTCAACATTGATCTCTGCTGCGGGTAAAGTGGCAGATACTATTTTGAACACCTGGCCCGAAGTGCCCGTTGGGCCAGCGCTAGTGGTTGTAAGCAGATAGATCTCACCCTCGGTGTCCTGACCAAAACCAAGCAGGAAACGATTGAGCCTTCCGTTCGTCTCACCATCGATACCTGCTTCGCTCAGTTGCCATTTTCCGTTTTCATCCTCTTCAATGACGAAGAGTACGCCATCCGTGGTAATAAAATTACTTGAAAAATCACCACAGATATACCGGCTCACGAGGCCTGGTATGGTACTGCCACGATATACATAGCCGCCAATGACCGAAGTATGCACTGTTTGACCAGCCTCGTTAAGATGGCTGTATTCTATGATCGGGGCGATCAATGGTTCTCCCCGTGCACCACTTCCGGGGCATTGGGTGGGAGGATTGGTTGGGTTGTCGGGGTCGAAACAGTGCGTTCCCTCTTTAATATGCCAGCCGTAGTTACCCCCTGCGGTTATTATATTTACCTCTTCGTAGAGGTCTTGTCCTACATCAGCACAAAAAAGTTCCTGCTCGCCACCTCGGTCAAAGGAGAATCTCCAGGGATTTCTAAAACCATAGGCGTAAATCGGTTCCAGAATCGTTTCATCGCCGACGAAAGGATTATCAGCTGGTACGTTGAGTGTTCCTGGCGTGTCAGCATCGTATCGAAGCAGCTTACCTAGCAGGATGCTCGTATCCTGTCCATTGCCTAGGTCTGGGGTATGACCAGTACCCACATCATTCGCACCGCCACCATCACCGATTCCCACATACAGAAAGCCATCGGGACCAAAGGCGAGTTGTCCGCCATTGTGGTTAAATTGAGGTTTGAGAACCTCCAAGAGAACAATTTCACTAGTGGGATCAGCTAGGTTTGCATTATCTTCTGAAACTAGAAATTCTGAGACACGCACTCGGGAATTGTAATCCTGAGGATCATCAGCTTGGAGTGGCACGTTATAGAAAACAAAGAATCTTCCGTTATCCGCATATGCGGGATGAAATGCCATGCTCAGCAGACCCCGTTCATCATACGAAGTTTGAAGGGTGACCATACGGTCAGTGACATCAAGGAAAGGGGTGTCGAGGAGGTTCCCATTGTTATCAATAACCCGGATTACACCAACTTGATCCACAATAAAGATACGCTTTGTGCCATCGTTAGGGACAGCCATTCCCACTGGATGAGTAAAACTTCTGCAATGAGCGATAGACCAAGGGTGAGTTCTGGTGAGGGTGTGGGCGGGCAGCCGGGTAAGAAAATGATCATACCTAGTAAACTCAAAATCATTAGTATAAAACTCGCCAGTTTCATGGAAACTACTCCACACAATGAATGTCGGTGATTTTTTAAAAGCTGAGCATACCATTAGAACTCAGCTTCAGTTCAGTCACCGTAAATAATGATGGCTTGCCGCCTCAAGGTGCCAAAGAAAATTTCTGAATGTGAACATCGGTAAAATAGATCTTGGTCATGCCTGCCTTTTGGGCAGCATCGGTAATACATTGGGTATCCCACTCTGCTGATACCCGAGAACGGGCGGCGGGAAAGACAGGTATCTGAAATGTATACCCGCCTTACGCAAAAAAGCAGTAGTTACTACGGCTGGGAATGTATCATCCCCAGCCGTAACAAAATTTTTTACCGCAACTATTTGGGCAACACTACTGCATCAATGATATGAATCACACCATTGGTGCACATAATGTCGGTCTTAGTAACTTTTGCATTATCTACCATTACGGTGCCATCTTTAACCATGATGGTGAGGCTCTGACCATTTACGGTTTTTGCTGAGGTCAACTTTACTACATCTGCTGCCATCACTTTGCCTGATACTACATGGTAGGTGAGGATGCCCTTTAACTTAGCCTTATTCTCTGGTTTCAGCAGACTATCGAGCGTGCCTACGGGCAATTTTGCGAATGCCTCATCAGTAGGTGCAAAAACAGTGAAAGGGCCTGCTCCCTTTAGCGTGGTTATTAGATCTGCTGCTTTCAACGCGGTAGCGAGGGTTTTAAATGATCCTGCGGCAACTGCGGTATCGACAATATCTTTTTCTCCCATCGCACTCACTGAGTAGATAGATCCCACCGTCACTAGAGATACGATGAGTAAACTAAGCACTATCAACCGAGTCAAAACTAATTTTTTCATAGTAATCTCCTTTTCTGCATAATGATGTTAGTTTTTTGTTTTCAGATTTACTGTGAGATTCACCCACCTTATCTATCACCTCCCTTCATGGAGATGGGTGCTCTTTATCCTCCTACGAGGGGTAAATGTTTGTTTACCTTAAAGTACACGACAAACTTGACTAAGTTACCAATACCGGGCCCTACCATTCTATCAGCTTCAGCTCGGATTTTATCGAGTAGTGGCCCCGTTGTTTCTTCCTTTACTTTTTCTAGGAATAAACGCATGCCTTTAAATCCACCCTCATTGAATGCATATACCGCGTGGGGGTTACTCGCAAGGTTAGCATGGGTAAGTCGATCAGCCATGCCATAGGCTAAGGTGCCATCTTCCATTACCTTTGGTCGTGAGTACACGGCGATATCGACTTCACCTTTGCTGTTTGCAGTGGCTAGAAAACCCATTCCAGAAGCCTTGTCAAAATATTCTTTCCAGTCCATGGTACCTCCTCCCTGAAAGTGTTATTAGATATCCAAAAGGAGAGGTATGTGTTCGATCTTTAGGTTCGAAAGGGCAAAAGGACCTACTACCATACCCCCCCCTTTTTTTAGGTTAGGAATTCGAATGCGTTAGTGGTTCAGTAGATTCCTCTCTGTGGTTAATGTTACTTTCAGCAATGTTTTGATACGGTAATTGATTTTTTTCTTTACTTTCATGCCGGCTGCCTCTTCTACGCTGAGAAGAGCTAAGCATGGTAATTTCTCCCTGGAACCCATCGACGGTAACCAATGTGCCGTCTTTGAGCTGGCAGGCATCAGGTACCGATACAATTGCAGGAATTCCATACTCCCGGGCAATGATTGAGCTGTGGGAGAGAAATCCTCCTGATTCAGCGATGATCGCTCCCGCTCGGGTAAAGAGGGGTGTCCACCCTACATCTGAGTAAGGAATAACTAATACCTCTCCCTTTTTTAGCTTATGAAACTCCTGAATGCTTTTTATAACTCTCACCCGACCTTTATAGAAACCTTTAGAAGTTGGTATTCCCCGGAGGGTGTGGCCCGCGTGAGATGTTATAGGAGGTGGTTGGTCCCCATAGATGATCTGTGGGGGGGTAATGGTGCGGTATTCTTCCATTTCTTGTTTTCTCAATAGAATGGTATCTTTATAGGTAGTATTCACACACCCTGTGCTCACCGTATCTTTTACCTCGTCAAGAGAGAGATAGAAGATATCTTCGGGCTGCACCATAATCCCTCTCTTTACAAAGTGGTGACCAAGGGCGAGAAAGTATATGCGGAATAAACCATACCCATAGGTGTAGAGTGAGCTTACCTTTTCCCGGTAGAGTCGATAGGTGCGTGCAAGGCGGCAGATGAGGTGTAGCAGCACTCGGCGTGGTGCTGATACCTTCAAGTGAGCGAAATCTGACTTGATCAGGCTTTTATCCATTGGTGCAATGTAGTTTGCCATCATGGTGAGCACAAGGTCAGGGTTTTCCCTCCAGGGAACTGATGAGAAATCGTTACCACTATCGCTTAAGTGTCCAAAGTGGGTGATAAAAAGTTCCGCTTCTCTTTGCAACGTTTCGATTCCCTCAAGGGTGAGAAACTCACGGTAGGTGCACTTCTTAATTATTTCTCTCTGTTGCTCGTCCAGCTGATTATATGCGTGGCTTAACTTTGCCAGACTCACCGTGGGATCAAATTGCTTCAACTCCTTCATATCTTTAGTCAGGTCGAAGTGTTCAAAATCAACGCCTACTTTTCTTAATTGAGATTTAAGAATGCCATTGTATAAACCCATGAGCAGGTAGGTGTTGATGGTAAAGTAGGCGGTCTCCTCATTTAAGGCATAGAGTTTCTCTATCGTGGTAAGTATTTCTTCCTCTGGTAATTGAGCTACCTTGGTGGTGGAGAAGGAGTGATAGTGTTCACTCATTACGGGAATGAATGACTTAATTTTCTTCGAGAACATGAGCTTATCGAAGGCGCACCGGACCATTCGTGGTAACAGGGAGAGGGTCTTTTTAGTGGGTTTGAATGAGGGTTTTTCGGCACCATTTGATTCGATACCTATCAAGAGCTCGATAGTGTTGGGGGGAAAACCGAGCGCTTCAAAAATTTTTCCGATAGTCCCCATATTAAAATAGGCATGGTGGTAGAAGGATTTAGCCAGGCTTTGGGGATCAATGTCGTTTTTGCCAATCAATTCGGTAAAAAATCTTACCCAGGCTCCGCACACCAGGGGAACGTTAACCGACCACACCAGTGGTTTGATAACCCCTGGAAATACCTCTCTGGCAAAATGGTGTGAGTAGAAGGTGGTATCTTTTAAAGAGGTGATTTCGCGAAGCTGTACCCAGTTGATGGTGGTGCCGTCATAGACCCACTCCACATCTATGTTTCTTTCATAGGCGTGGGCGATGCGATTGGTTTGAGTAACAACTTCTTGAATGAGGGTGAGGTCAATGTTACCATGGTCTGGTTGTGCAATCCACTCTCCCCATTTGTTGACCCAGCGTTCAGGGGTGAAGCCATTCTGTAAAAGATTCTCGCCATTTCCTTTGGTGGCTTCTACGATGATTTCATCCATGCCGGTTAAGGGGTTTTTACTAAAAGATACTCCTGAGATGAGTGGTGATACCATTTCCTGAATAAGTACCGCCATTTTCAATGTACTTGGGTCTATGCCAATCCTTTCTAAATAACTTGTTACCCCTGGTGAACAGGTTGATAACCAGATGGTTTCTATGGCCGAGACAATACTATCGATCCCTTGTACATTAAGGATGCTCTTAAATTGACCGGCAAAGGAATGGTTCTGACCATCTTCACTATTGGCTGAAGAGCGAACTGCATAGTACCTGTTGGGATTAATGCTTTTTGATAGTTGATCTTTAATACTATCATGGACCTGAGAGCTATTAAGTAAATAGTAGTGATATGCATCCCAGGTGCACACATAGGTTTCAGGGATTTTGAACCCCTTTTCCAAAAGGAACTTTAAATTTCTTGCCTTACTCCCGATACGGGAGGGGAGTTTTTCCTCTCTCAGATTAAAGATGTAGTGAGTACTCACTGATGTCCTCTCCCAGGTAGGCGGATGGATGCGTATAGTAACAATTCTTTTATCTTTCCTATGCGGGCACAAGATTAGGAGAGTTCAGCAAACTCTCTCAATTCCATAAGGTAGTGTGGTTTTTTTAGCTTGTCCAATGCCACATTTAAAATTTGTCTGATCCTTTCTCTGCTCAGATTGAATTTGTCGCCTATTTCTGCGAGGGTATGGTCAGATCTCTTACCGATACCAAAGCGGAGTTTGATGATTTCCCTTTCCTGAGGTGTGAGCACAGTGAGGAGTTCAGCAACGTTTTGAGATAAGTGCAGGGAGGTAACGCGATCTAGAATAGAGTTACCTTCATAATGGAGAGAAGGATTAATGATACCTTCACCTTTTTCTTCATTGAAGGTGTCCAAGGGTACAGACTCCTTAAAGCTCTGTATCACGCTTTCAATAGAGGTTAAGGGAGTGTGAGTTTTTTGCGCTATTTCTTTTAAGGTAGGTTCTCTGTTGTTTTTTTCTAATAATTGATTTGATGCTTTCATGATTTTGTTAAATTTTTCCTTTATGTACACCGGGGTTCTCACGGTCCTGCTCTGGCAGTCGAGCGCCCTAATAATTGCTTGCTTTATCCACCAGGCTGCGTAGGTAATGAACCGATGCCCCCTGCGATAATCGTAGGTGTCAATAGCCCTGATTAAGCCAAGATTGCCTTCCTGAATGAGATCAGAGAGGGAAAGATCCTGTTTGGGATATTTTTTCGCGATGCTGATTACTAACCTGAGGTTGGCTTGAGCCAATTGATTTTTTGCCTCTCTGATTTCCTTTGAGGTAAGGCTCAATGTTTTTAGGATTTCCTTTAGTTTCTTTTCAGCGTTTAGTTGTTTTTTGGTTAATTTTGCGCCATTTGACAGTTTTTTAAAAATTCCTGTGACCATGGTGAACGTCGGTTCGCTAAGCGTAGTTTCAGCAATGCATTTAGAAATTTCAGCCTCAACTTTATACAAGGCATCTGTTAAATCTTGCTTACTACGAGCTTTATGACCACTGGTTTTTAGCTCCCGGACGATTTTTTTACGCGCTCTCTCCCACATTAAGAGCTCATCGAAGAGGTGAAAAGAACCATTTAATTGTTGGATTTTCTGAGTAATGGTTTTTTTCTGTTTTTGGGGAAACCCTCCTATGAACTCTTTATTGAGGAGTTTATGCCACTCACTCGCCAGCTCCTTAAACTCCTCCTCCCTATCTTTAATCTGTTTAGCCAAAGTTCTTTCCTCTTCTTCCTTTAAGAGAGGAAGTTTTCCTATTGTTTTATAATAGGTGAGAAGAGGAGAGTAAGCATCATTCTGGAAGCTGTAATTGAGATCATCTCCCTTGAAATCATTTAGGGACTGGTCATCTTCTTCAACAATGGGCAGTAGGGGAACACGATGAGGCATGTCTGGCGGTATCTTCCTATCTACCAGCGTCAGCTTAGGATATACTTCTTTATTCATTTCTTCAGGAGTGGGGGCTAATTCCGGTTCCTCGAAGAATTCATATTTTTTGTTGGGGTAAACGTAGGTCATGGCAATTCTCCCTCTATTTTTGTTTTCAAAGATATAGCTGTTTATATATTTAGTAAATGGGGACAATAGAGTATTTTTAGTGAAATAGTGTAGTAGTGAGCGTAACTGCTGTTTCTTAACATAAATGTTCTGTAGGCTCTTTTATTCTCACTTTTCAGGATAGTTTCCACGATCACGTTTTATTGGTGAAAGAATGGATTCAATCAATTCTGAAATTTGTAGAGCATTGGTTAATGACTTGGTGAGAAAATGGCTTGCTCCCGCCTTTTGCGCCGCGTCTTGATACTCTGGAAGGTTGTAGTTGGTGAGGATGATTATGACCGTGTCAGGATAAGTAGCTTTTATGTTCTTAGTCAGGTTAAGGCCATTTTCATCTGACAATTTAATATCCATAAAAATAAGACGGGGAGGATGAGCATGTACTTTTTGAAGCGTTTCTTTCCCATCTTGTGCCTCATTGATAGTGAGTGTGGGGAAACTGGTACAAAGAATTTCCATAAGGGATTGCCTGAAGGTAGCATTATCTTCAACAAGTAGGATATCGCACATGGTTATTATTACTACAGCGTAATTTTTTTGTAGACAATTAAAATGCGATTATGTACAATGGAAGCAAACAGGGCGTATGAAAGAGGAATCAAGTTTAGCAAAAACTTTCTGCCGATAC